>Ga0307373_10010630_pt1 | contig 13498 bp, 11 predicted proteins | sample OX2MG_FD_202534 | JGI IMG/M metagenome (GOLD analysis project Ga0307373, IMG submission 202534) | Soil microbial communities from Risofladan, Vaasa, Finland - OX-2 | ecosystem: Environmental > Terrestrial > Soil > Coastal area > Acid sulfate soil | place: Finland: Risofladan, Vaasa | collected... | reverse complement strand
CCGAGCGGCAGAGCTTCCAAATCGAAGCGCAGGCGTTCAACCTGTTCAACCATCCAAACTTCTATGTACAGAATGGCTCGGGAGTGGTTCAGGCTCAGTACAATCCCGCCGGGACAACTTGCGGCGACGGCGCGTCCGTGAATCAACAATGTTTCCTGGTGCCCAATACCGGATCCGGCGGATTCCAGACGCTCGAGTCCATCGGCCAGCTAAACGGGCCGCGGACCTTCCAGTTCGCGTTCCGATACCAATTCTAGCGATTCGGCGCGGCGCGAAAGGGCCTGTGCGGCAACTCAAGAATCTTGGTGTGTCGCGGCTTTAGCAGCTGAACTACCGATCTTGCCGTTCGCACGCAGGCTCGCAAGGGACCAGCGGGAAAATCGAATTTTCCATTGAGGATTTCTAGCAGGGCGATTGCGCGTCGTTTGGTAAATCGGGCGGACTAAACATTTGGCGGAGAGGGGGGGATTCGAACCCCCGGTAGGGCTTTTGGCCCTACAACGGTTTAGCAAACCGCCGCCTTCAGCCTCTCGGCCACCTCTCCGAAATTAACTTCTTGCTGCATTGTAGCTTAGGACCCGATTTTGTGACAGTCCGCTCTTTGGTTGCTGCATTTTGGTGCATACTGTCACACTTTTGTCACACTCATTATGTAGTAGCTTCTCGACCGCCGCTCGCTTGGACTCAAGATTCGTGTGCGTGTAACGCATCGTCACAGTGATGCTCGAATGCCCCAGCAACTCTTTCACCGTGACAATATCCACGCCTCGATCTACGAGCCGGGAAGCAAATGTGTGACGCAGTGTGTGCCACGTCACGCCGGTGATTCCCGCTTTCTTGCAAGCGAGTTTGAATCCCGCTTTCAGATCAACAAACGCCTTGCCGGTGTCAGGATTGTAGAAAACGAACTCATTCCGTTTGCCTAGCGCCCAATACTCCAAAACCCTTCGCGTATCCGCGTTAATCGGAACGCCGCGAATCTTTTGCGTCTTGGGCGCAAAAACATTCAGAATGTTTTTCTCCAAATCCACGTTATTCCAGCAAAGCGAAAAGATTTCTCCGACACGCAAGCCCGTATTCAGGGCGAAACGAATCAAATCCTGAAGGTACGGGGCCGCATTGTGGATCAGCTTTTCTTCCTCTTCCAGACTCAAAACCCGAAGCCCGGTGTTAAATTCCCGAAAGAATTTCACCTTGCGAAAGGGATTGAGTCCGATATAGAGGTCCCATTCGATTGCCAGATTAAGCATCCGCTTGAGCAAAGCCATCTCCCGATTCACCGTCGAACCGGAAACCGAGGCGCGTCTATGCATTTTGTAGCCCTCGATATCCGCCGACGTGATCTCGGTAAGCTGTCTTTCGGTTCCGAAGAACTTTTTCAAATGTCCAAGCATCTGTTCATCCCGCAACCAGGAACGTTTGTTGACCTTCGCGTGCTCCATATAACGCGTGCCGAATTCGCCGAAAGTGATTTTTACGGGCCGTCTAAAAACGCCCCGCAAAAGCTCAGACTTTCGGATGTTCAAAAGCGATTCGGCATCACGCCGGTTGGTGCTGCGCGAAGATTCTTGGATTCGTTCGCGGTTTTGGTCGAAATAATCAACCCACCAAACACGGCCTCTTTTGTAAATACCCATCTGCGGCTCTCTTTTCTACCCTTTGCCAGCCGCACGGGTATTGTAACAAGTCGTGCGGCGGCTCAAAGGTGAAACTTCTTTTCGAGGCAATTGCTTATTTGCTTCTATGAATGCCGCGAGATCATGCGCATCGAAACGCAAGGCTCTGCCCATCTTTATGAACGGAATGCGCCGTTGCCAGACCCACCCATAAAGCGTGGAAACCGATACCGCGAGATATTGAGCGGCTTCGCGGATCGTCAGAAGCCCCTCGCGAGCTATCGTTCCTTTGGTGAAATCGAGTTGTGTTTCGTCTATCGACAAGGTTTCCTCATTGGGAGCTGCTTGGTTCTTGAGCTGACCCCGGTTGTGGTCCAGGATTCTGCTGATTGAGCAAATGGCGAATCAGAAGAACCGTCACAACTACAGCGGCAATGATTCCAAGCGCTCCAAGGACTGTGATTCCGATTTCCTCGCTCATTCTTTTTCCTCCCAAGAAACGAGCGCTCCACAGCTGTTCAGCGGACAGCGAAAGCCTTTGAAACTCCCGTCGAATCCGCTTGTCTTGATGAGCTTTCTCGTCGCCCAGAATTTGTTACCGCACTCGGGACACGTCAGGCGGTAGCGACGTTCCATTTCCGTCAGTCGCGTCGGCAAGCCGTCACGCTCACCTTTTTCGAGCAACAGATTGAACTCCGCGATCCCGGCGGGTCCGCGAACGAAGAGCTGAATCCCGCACGGATTGCACGTTATGTACGGCTTGTCCTTTTTGGTAAGCCGTACCTGACGAACGCCCGTGCAAACCGGGCATGGAAATTTGAACCTTGTATTCGTTGCCATATCTTCATGCCTCCCACAGAGTGGCCCATTGGCGTCTGAGAATATTCCGGGCATGTACATTATACGGGTAGGTTCTGGGAATTCAGGGTTTTAGCCGGTTACTGCCCTTGTACGTAGCTGAGCAGCTTCCGCAAAATTCCTACCGTTTCCGCTCAACCTTCCGTAAAATTCAGATTCGTTTGTTCGGGACTCTCCGCAAAAATGAAAGAACGCAAAAAAGTCGCAAAACAGGCCCAGAAAGCGCTTGACACGGTTTCGGAAAAGCGAGGAAGAGGGAGGCCTCCGAGCATTCCTGCGTCCGAGATTTACGGGCGCGCGGAAAACTACCGGCAGTTTTTCTGGGAAAAGCGGCTAGACAAGAAGAGCAAACAGTTCGTCCGAGATCGCCCACACACGTGGGCAGAACAAATACTCGCAGCAACGAACGAGGATGAATTGCGCAAGGTGCTTGATGCTGCTCCGAATTATGTGCAAGGTCAGCTTGCCGGGTCCATGCCGCTAATTTTGTCGATCCTAAAAGAGAGGACCTTCCCTAAGACAACACCAGCCCAGCTAGACTACCTTGCGGATTCACTCGCAGGATCGGGACGGGTAAGTTCCCGTAGCTCTCGTGATATCTGCGGTCGCGAACGAGCAAGGCAGCGCCAAAAGTCTCCCCATACAATTCTTCGCAAAGAATTCTATGTGGAATGCTCGTGCGGCTACAAAGGCCCGGCGCTTGATGATGCCTGTAGAAAATGTGGAGCAGAAATTCCTCTCTTTCAGGAAATTCTTTGGGGAACAGATTTTTGAACGCCTGTACGTAACGTAACGTACGTAACGTTACGTGAATCGCCTGAACCAAACTTGGGTGAACGAATGCAACAAAGTGCGAGCTTATTGCTTTAGATCGGATGCGATTTGAGAAAATTGATCTAATGCGGCTTGCAAATCTTCTGCAATTTCGGCGGCGATCACGTCGGGATCGGGGAGATTCGCAGAATCCTCAAGGCTTTCATCCTTCAACCAGAAAATATCTAAATTGGCTTTATCGCGTTTAATTAGCTCTTCGTAGGAAAAACTCTTAAAACGTTCAGTTTCCTTGCGCTTGTGACGATTTTCCGCGTTGTAGCAGGAAACAAAATCATCGAGATCAGCACGCTTTAGCATGTTTGTCTTTAATGTGAAATGCTGATTTGTGCGAAAATCATAAATCCATAGTTTTGTAGTCCAGGGCTTTTCGCTCGCCGGTTTACGGTCAAAAAATAAAACATTTGCTTTAACGCCCTGAGCATAAAAAATGCCGGTTGGCAGGCGCAATAGCGTATGAACGTCGCATTCATGCAAAAGCTTGCGGCGGACCGTTTCACCCGCACCGCCCTCGAAAAGCACGTTATCAGGCACCACAATCGCCACACGGCCATGAATCTTTACCAATGATTTTACGTGCTGCAAGAAATTAAGCTGCTTGTTGCTCGTCGTCGCCCAAAAGTCGTCTCGATAGTAGGTGAGGGCTTCCTTCGTTTCTTCTCCCTCTTCGCTGATCACGGTAATGCTTGATTTCTTGCCGAAGGGCGGATTTGTCAGAACCACGTCATAAAAAGTGGAGGGAGTCTGTGCGAGTGCGTCGATTCCATCGCGAATGGGTGAGTCGTCGCCGCCGATGCCGTGAAGGAAGAGATTCATTACGCAGAGGCGGGCCACAGAAGCCACAAGCTCAGTCCCCGATAGGGTCTTGTGACGGAGTGCCATTTTTTGGGTTTTATCCAGTTCGTAGTGATGGCTCACATAGTCGTATGCCGCCAGCAAAAAACCGCCGGTCCCGCAAGCCGGGTCATTTACCGTTTCTTTGGGCGTCGGTCGAATTACATCCACAATCGCCTTGATCAGCGCACGCGGAGTAAAATACTGTCCCGCGCCTCCCTTCACGTCGGCAGCGTTCTTCTCAAGCAAGCCTTCGTAAGCGTCGCCTTTTACATCTACCTCCAAGCTCATCCACTGCTCTTTGCCAATCAGATCAGTGATAAGGCGCTTCAGCTTGGCAGGATCTTGAATCTTGTTTTGAGCCTTGCGGAAGATGACTCCCAGCATCGAATTCCGCTTGCCGAGTTCCTCAAGGACATGGCGATAGTGAGTTTCGAGGGCATCTCCTTCCAGGCGCTCCAGGCTGACCCAATCGAGATCTTTAGGAATGAGGCGCGGACGGTTATACGGCGGCTTCATTTGCTCGTCGGCCATTTTCAAGAACAGGAGAAACGTCAACTGTTCGACATAATCCCCATAGGAGAGGCCGTCATCGCGGAGGATGTTGCAGTAGTTCCACAGTTTTTGAACAATCGCGCCCGGTTCGTTGGTCATTGCTTGTCCTATTGAGCGTTTCCAGAATCACCATCGAGGGCCTTACGGCCATCGGTTCGGTCATTGGCCCACTGTCCAAGGATCGGCTTAAATTGGTTCCATGACTCGGGACAGAATCTCAATAACATTTCGGGCCACGGAGTTTCAGAGTCCGATCCGATTCGCGCTTCTTCCAAAATCCCTCCTAGATGAAAACACGCCCCTTCTCCAAAGGTGAAATAGCATTCCATTAGTGCGGCAGTGACATTAGTCTCATCACAGAACGCGATCTTGTGTAAGGCTTCGAGGGCTAACCGCACAATCTCGCAAACCTGCTCTGGCGCGCAAACAGTCTGCGAAGCAATCCGTTTTAGAATCTCGGAGCTTTCCTCAATGGCCATGTGCCACCTCCAGTCGCCTATTCTTTTTTTGCAAAGTGATAGGCTTGGTTGGCTGTTCGGCGTGGATGCGTTCGAGGAGGCTGCTTGCAGGGTCGTCTTTGGAGTCTTGCGGGGCGAGCTTTCCTTCAAATGCGTGCTTGAGGATTCCCTGGCGCAGTCGTTCAGAACGCCTCATGTCAGCGTTGACCTCTGCCTCCATCTCATCAATAACCGAAAGTCGCCTCTCTAGTTCCGAGACAATTCTTTTCTGTTCCGCCACAGGAGGAATGGGCACTGGAAGCATACTGAGCTTCGTCATGTTCAGCGACGCTAAATTGGTCGTTTGCTTCCCTTCGTCTTCAAGATACCTCCGGCCCATCGAGTTTCCATACCATGAGAGGAATTTGGGTTGAATCGTATCAGGGGCTAGCCTCGCACGGAACACATGGTTCTGATGGACACACTCATGAATCTTGCCCTCCCACACCCATCCTCTTCCCAATTTGTCTCTGTCTCCGCCCTCGTTGAAAAGTACGTCTCCATCCACGAGTCGAAGCTCGTCTATTTCTCCCGGAGTCGCATCTATAGTCTTGATTTCATTCAAATCAAGATAGCCGCGCTGAACATTCGCCACTCGGAGATACGGAACCTCGCGCACTTTGTCAGTTGGTTTCCGTTTCTGTCCTTTCGTCAACCCGCCTTTTAATTCTGCAATAGAACCAAGCGACGCCCACTCCCAACCTTCGGAAAGACTCGGAAGAATTGAGAGTTCCAGGCTTCGAGGATCTTTGTAGTTGCTCTTTTTGCCGTTGTTTTGAACCGCTTCCCAGCGGGAGCGGCGGTCGGCGAGGATGCGTTCGAGGAGGACTGAGGCGGGTTCGTAGGAGCGTCCTTCGCGACGGGCGAGTTCGGCTTCGGTGGGGACGAGGCGTCCTTCGCACGCGGCTTTGAGGACGGCGGCGCGGTACCGCTTCAAATTGGCTTGGATGCGCTTGAGCGCAGCGACCGCCGCATCCAGCCGCGTGAATTGTTTCTCAATTTCAGCGACAATTCGCCTTTGCTCATTTTCCGGTGGAACTGGAACAATGAGTTCGTTGTAATCGTTTCGACTCAGTCCGGGAACGGCGGTTGAGCGATCCAACCTACCTAATTGCAGAAAAGCGATTAGATATCGGAAAAAAGACAAATAAACTGAGGCAAAGTTTGCGACAAAGTATGCGGTGTCGATTACCCAGCATGGGACTTCCGAATGGAATACCGCCCCGACGTTGCCCTTGCGACCTATGATTAGAGTCGGCTTATCTACGAGGGCGCTTGAATGATGGCCAACAAGCCCGCTTGACCCAAAAACGGGAACTGTCCCCGAAGAATCTCTTTTTTCTTCAACTAATGATTTGCCATAAGACAACGGAAGAACGTCACCGAGCTTTGCCATCGACCAGCCGCGCGGAAGCGACTCGTTGGTATTCGACTTCACGCTGCAAGCACCTCGTTAAGCTGATCGAGAATTGGCTGCAATTCAGTACCGAAAACTCTGTGCGCTTTACCGAGTCCGCCCCATTGAGAGAATGGCGATAGTTCGAAATCATCTGGCTCAATCGAGACGCTGGCTGCAATGTGATCTCGGATCGCGGTTAGCCACTGTCTTTGCTCCTCGGTGAATTTTCGTCCGTGCTCTTCCTGATCGGAAAGCCACTTTTCGAATCGCGCGAAAACAACATCCTTGAATGGGCGAAGTTCGTTTTCCTGATGGACCGCGTAGCGGACGAGCGAAACCAAATCGGTCATCAATTTGGTCGCGCTGCCACGGACCTTGGATTTGTCCAAGACTTCGTAGGCTTGCCAGACTCTCTCGGGCATCATTGGGGCAATGCCGGGTTGTTGCGGGCGCTCAATCGCCCGAGCCAATTCCTTCAACTGTTCATGGGTGAGACGCTGTTTATACGGGCGGCTGTAGAGAATCTGCAATGCCGTAATTTCATCTCTGTTTTCTTCGATGAATTTCTCGAAGGACTTCACCAAGTTTGCCGCCCGCTCCCGGCCATCCTTCGAGACGCCCGCCATCAATAGTTCATCTATGCTGACGGTGTCAATGACTTGTTCGAAGGATTTCTTGAGGTCCACGAGCCGCTGGCGAAGCTTGGGATTCTTGGCGATGGGCTGGGCTGCTTGCGTGAGGAGCGCCTGGGACAGCTTGGCAATTTCTTCCGGCGTCGGCTCGTCTTTTCCGCTCGATTTCTGCGCGGCTTTTACCTGTTCATCGGGGTCGAGCGCCTGGACAATTCGGTTGGCGATGCTTGCGACCGGCTCACCGGCAATCTTTTCGATTTCCGCTCGATCTTCTTGGCTTAACTGGCGGTCCAGACGAGCCAAACGCGAAGCGATGGAACTTAGCACGTCTGTTTCGCGATTCCCGAAAGCTACCAGCTCCAAGAGCTTTTCCAAGGACACATTTCGTTTGCGCTCCAGGGGCTTGGTCTCGTTCATCTCATTGGGATCAATCCCGATGGCGTCAATGATGACGAAGCGATCCTTGGCGGAGGCGTCCGGCGTGACCTGCTTCAACTCTGTTTCCGTGACTACGCGAGCGCCACGTCCCTTCATCTGCTCGAAAAGGGTGCGGCTCTTTACGGTGCGCATGAAAAAGACGATTTCGAGCGGGCGAATGTCCGTTCCCGTGGCGATCATGTCCACGGTGACAGCGATGCGCGGGAAATAGCTATTGCGGAAGGAAGAAAGCAAGTCCTCGGCTTTGATGCCGCTGTTTACCCAGGTGACTTCCTCGTATTCGGTGCCGTCGTCTTTTTGTTTTTTGTTGGTGACGCGAGCGGTGCCGGTGCGATAGGTGATCTTCTGCGCGAAATCGTTTCCCTTGCCGAACTCTTCGCGCACGACTTGGACAATGTCCTCTGCGTGAGAATCATCCTTCGCAAAGATCAGCGTCTTCGGAACGTCTGTGCGACCTGGGAAAATCTCGGTAAACAGGCGTTCCTTGAAAGTGCGAATGATTGTGCGTATTTGATCCCGCGCGACAACGCGGCGGTCGAGTTCATCCGCGTTGTACTGAATATCCTGGTCCGCCTTTGCGAATCGAACGCGACGAGTTTCGCGGTCTCTAAAATCGACGTAAAAACCGGCGTTGATTGTGGAGCCGTGCTCGCTAATTAGCGTGCGGATCGTGTAGAGATCAAAATCCACGTTCACGCCATCGGCAACCGCTTGCTCGAAATTGTATTCCATCACCAGATTTTGGTTGAAGAAACCCAGGGTTTGCTTCGAGGGCGTGGCTGTGAGGCCGATGATGGAGGCGTCAAAATAATCGAGCACTTGCCGCCAGAGATTGTAAATGGAGCGATGGCACTCGTCGGTGACGATGAAATCGAACGTTTCAATGGGAATGTTTGGATTATAGGCGACAGGGGGCGGCTCGCGTTGCAAGGTTTCGAGAGTGAATCCGGCTTGTTCTTCCAGCGCAGGATCAAGTTCCTCCTGCCCTTGCAGCATCGAGTAGAGGCGCTGAATTGTCGAAATGCAGACTTTGCTTACCCTGTCCAGCTTGTTGGATTGGAGATGCTGGACATTGTAAAGCTCGGTAAACAGGCGCTGCTCTTCCGGCGTGCGAAAATTCTGAAATTCCTTCAGCGTTTGGCGTCCCAGGTTGGCGCGGTCCACGAGAAAAAGTATGCGGTGTGCGCCGCCGTGCTTTATGAGGCGGTAAATAGAGTTGCAGGCCGTGAAAGTCTTGCCGCCGCCCGACGCCATTTGGATCAGGGCGCGTCGCTTGCCTTGTCCCAGAGATAATTCCAGATTCTTGATCGCTTTGATTTGGGCTGGGCGCAGTCCTTGTTCGATCAGCGGAGGCATTTGACGGATGCGAGCCTTGACCGTCGAACCCGTGTGATTCAGTTCGTCGGTTAGCCACTCCGCGAGCGTAGCGGGTTGGTGAAATGAGAAAACATTGCGGCTCGCAGCGTCGGGCTCTAGCAGATTTGTGAAGCGCGTCTCGATTCCCGTTGACTGGTAGCAAAACGGAAGTGGGCGACGCGGTGCGGGCAGCGAATCGGGGAGGCCTTCACTATACTTCGTCGTCTGAATTTCGAAGCCCGTCAGCGTGCTGCCTTCCTTCTTTGCCTCTACGACGCCGACGGCTTGGCCCTCTACATAGAGAAGATAGTCCGCCTCTCCAAAGCCAGACTTCATCGGGAATTCACGGATTGCGACGCCTCGTCCCGCCGAAATGTCTGCTTCGTCGCGCGACTGCACGAGCCAGCCAGCATCGATCAACTGTTTATCGATGTTTTCGCGTGCTTTGGCTTCGGGAGGGTTGGCCGCTGGACCCATGGCGTCGCATTATACCGAAGTTAGTCTGATCTGTTTACGCATTGCGATTCGTTCGTAGCTGGCACGTCAGCTACTTAAGGGTTATCTTCTTCGACCGCGTGCGGTAGACTGTCGTGCAAGCAGACGAATGGCGAGTCTGACTGTCGCGATGGTCAGACACGAGCGATGGATCTTAGAAAATGAAAATTGATTTGCAATTGCCGAACTGGTTAAAGTCGTTTCTAGAAATCGCCGAAGAGTATCGAAGGATGACCGGTTCGATTCTCGCCGGTGTACTTTTGAGTTTAATCATCCTCCAGGTGTATCTTGGCGACATTTCGCGGAAGGAAGTCTTCCTCGATTTAAGTGCGGCTATTCTCTTGGGCGTGTATGTCTTTCAGGTGAGGAAAAGGCGAAGCCTAGAATGGAATGCAGAGCGGTTGTTGGCAACCTTTCGTGCGCCTACGACGTTTGACGTAATTCGCGAAATGTCCGAACTATTTCGATTCAGAACATTCTATTCCGTTATCGCTGTGTGCAGCGCTCTGATCTTGGTATTCATTGCATTTCCTGCGGCTTCATCCCTTATCGTCTCCGCCAAACCGGACTTGTTCCTTGCGCTCTGGCAGGTTCATGCGGCCTTCGTTCGTTTTTTCCTTGTTCTGTTGACGTTTGTATTTCAGTTTGTCAACGTGAAGTGGGTATACGAAGCCAGCCTTCTTCCTTCAATGGCAAAACACACGGCCTTATCTATTACATTGATTGTGAGCCTGTTGAGTCTCTTATACGAGATGTTCGTTTGTTTGCTCGAATCGGCGAACCATTCGATTGTGATTCTCAGAGATTGTGCAGTACTGGCGTTCGCGTTCTCCGTTCTTTCTGCCTTCTTCGTTTTTTTGAAGATGAGGGGCTTCTTACGCCCAGAATCACTTGAGGAACTCTTAAATGAGGAGGTTCGACACGATTTAACATCGGCCATCGAAGAGGGCCAAACACGTGCCGTGACGGAATATTTGATGGAACAAGAGTGTCGCAACTTAAGTCTGGAGTACTCCTCTTACGACTTCAATTCAACCTTACCCGCAGTCGTGGCACCAAGATCTGGAATTGTCCGCGACGTGAATCTCAGGAGGTTACGACGTTTTGCACTGAAGCTGGCCGGGTCCGTTGCGTCAACTGGACCTAGTCGACCGCAATGCTTCATTCGCAAGACCATTGGGGACCAGTTGCGCGGCGGTATTGATATTTTGGCCAGAGTCTCGCCACAAGACAACTCGCCTGAAACTCTGCGTTTGTTACTAAGAGCTTACGAAATAGTCGAAATGGACTGAAGATGACTGATTCCCGCCTGGAGCGAAGTTTGACTCTGCTACGTGACCAGGGATTCCGCGCGATCCACGAGGGATCCAAAGGCTCGTTGGAGCGAATATTTGCCTCTCATGCTGACTTTATCGGTTTCTACCTTGACGCCCGTTCCCGCTTCAAAGTCAAACTTGCGTCGCGCGACATCAGTCTCGCGGGACTGGCTGGCTACGAATCACGTCCTGTGTTTCTCATTTTAGAAAGCTTGGACGAGCTCATAAGAAGAACCTTTGGGTCTAATGACCCCGATCTAATAGACGTCGCTTTGCGAAGCCTTCTTTCAACTGAAATCCTTGTTCTGGAGAGAAGCGCGAATTCACTCTACCGAGTATTGTTAGCTCGTCTACAAACTGCCCTAATTCTTGCGATCAAAATCGATGACTCAAAGCTAAGGCACCGCATTTTGTCACGCATTCTGTTGGGACAAAAAGAGTTAATCCAGTACCGAGCAATATACGACCTTTTGCAAAGGCCAAACGCTGACATCGAGTCGCTCGTTAACTTTACTAAGGAGCTTATAAGAACGTTGAATTTGCCAATGAAAATGGCCTTAGAAGCCCGCGCAGTCCGAGAATTCAATCACTTTGTGGACTCATTGGCTCAAATTTTTGAGCCCGGATATCACGAGCCTTCAGAGAAGCTGATGGAAATTGAGGCCAAAATCACTTTTGGCCGGGCTGTAGGTTCTGACTTGTCCGCTCTGCGAGAATCGAAGGCGAAGCTAGAAAGACAAAAGGAATTCTTCGCCGCTGTAGGTGACTACCAGAGAATAATGCTCTTAGGAGCCGGGGGATGGGCAACAAATCTTTTTGATTCCGGAAAACTTTCGGAACGGGAATTCTCCGAGGTATTTGAAAAGATCTTGCCGACGATGCTGGATCTTGAAACTCTGACGCAGGTTTACCTGAAGGCGACAGGTCCCGACTCCGACCGTGAGTTCGGATGGTCCTTTTGGGAATTGGATATCGAAAACACCATTCGCGGCGCAAATCAAGCGTGGCAAATGGATAGCGGAGAGTCCTGGCTAAACAAGTTCTATGTTCTCGCTGGAATTCGTCTGCCCAGTGGAGCTCCAGCTATCGATGGCTTGGTTCCGCTCATCAATGAGCACATGCTTGCCGCGCAGACTCTGGAACAATTTGGGCAAACCATTAGAACCATAGGCCGAGAATACGTAGCTGCCTCGGAGAAATGGGGTGCAGTAGTTCCAGAGCTACGACAACTGCAATTACAAGGCGGTGACGTGGTCGAAACAGTAGTCCAGAAAATAGAGAGGATTTCATCGCTGTGGGATCAACTTGGAGCTAGAGTCCGAGCTGATGAGGAGCAGGCAATCCTCCGCGCGGATGTTGCAGGGATTGAAGGATTTGCGACCAAGTTCAGAGACTCTTGGATCAAAACCTCACTGTTGAGAACTAGAGTCACGGAGCTCGGCGCGTACGATGACTTGACCAACCAGGATCTCGTTCCCAAAGGCACTCCAAAACTCGGTTTCAACATTCTGCAACAGAAGCGATGGTTTATACAGGGAAGCGAGTTCGCAGCCAGTTCGATTGCCGAGCTTTTGGGAAACAGGATGGCAGAATTGGAGACCGATGCCACATATGAACGGATTTTGTCTGCATTCAAACCGGGTCTTGTTACGAGTGAAGAAGAGCTACTTCGACGCTTGGAAGATTTTCTGGAAAGTTTGAACCCAGAAGTGCTCAGGTGCTACACGATCATTACAGACTTCCGAGATAAGCTGGGTGTTGAGTTTTATAAATCCGCTCATTTCCGTTATCCCTCCGACCGTACGGCAGGTATTCAGTACTGGGGATATCTTAAGGGCATTCCAATTCTTACTTTATGGCGCAGAGGTGGGCGTGTTGCTAAGCCGTCTCTCGTATGCGTTGACCTCTGTAAACTTGGTCGGTGGCGTCAATTTCACGCCGGTGAAGTCGGAGGTGACCTAAGTATCTCAATCCGCGCTATTGACGATGACGGAGCGCGCGAGTTGCTGCGTGCTAACCCCCAGTTACTGCTACATGAGAGCGGGAGGGAGTTGACTCCGGAAGAAAGACTCTCAGAATTATGTCGAAGAGTTCAAATACAGATTTCGCAGTGCTTCGCATTTGAAATCGTGCAGCCTGATGCGGGCATTAGATTTGATTACGGAGCGGCTGACGTGTAGTGCTCCCTGCTAATTTAAACAGTTAAGATTGCAAGTGTCGAAATCTGAGCGTGTGACAGTCAAGTGCGCGAGGGGCCAGAATTGGCCGACTGTCACGAAATTGTCACACTAAACCGCATAAAACAGGCAAAAATCAGCAAACTCCAGAAAATTGAAAACGGCGCTATCTGACGGCTGGCAAAGGGATTTAGTTGAATTTTCCGTCAGTTACCAAAAGGTGAATTTAGCGTTAGCAAACCGCCGCCTTCAGCCTCTCGGCCACCTCTCCGAAACTAACTTCTTGCTGCATTGTAACCTACAAGCCGATTTTGTGATACCCCGACCCGCGATCGCGGCACGCGGCGCGGACTGTCAAACCCTTGAGGTGTTCCCAAGGAATCGTTGCCATTCACTTTCGCCGGATAGTGTGGGTGGATACCGTCGGGAGAGGTTGTCGAAGCGCCTGCGGCGCATTTTACAAACCTAAAAAGGAAGCTGGAGAGGCGTGCCGC
>Ga0307373_10010628_pt1 | contig 13499 bp, 16 predicted proteins | sample OX2MG_FD_202534 | JGI IMG/M metagenome (GOLD analysis project Ga0307373, IMG submission 202534) | Soil microbial communities from Risofladan, Vaasa, Finland - OX-2 | ecosystem: Environmental > Terrestrial > Soil > Coastal area > Acid sulfate soil | place: Finland: Risofladan, Vaasa | collected... | reverse complement strand
AAGCGGTCTGGTGAGTAAGTACTATGGACGTAGGGATTATCCCGAAGGAGCGCAATGGCCATCGACAACTTGGACTTCAGCCGTTACCAATTGGGCTGGTCGGACGACCAGTTACCTGTCTTCAAGCCCAAGAAGGGTCTCAACGAATCCATCGTTCGTGAGATGTCCGCGATGAAGAACGAAGAGCCGTGGATGTTGAAGTTCCGCTTGGACGCGTTGAAGCGCTTCGAGAAGAAGCCCATGCTGCCGTGGTTCGCCGATCGGATGCCGGACCTCGACTTTAACGACATCTACTACTACGTGAAGCCCACCGATCACCAGGTGAACTCGTGGGAAGACCTGCCCGACGCGATCAAGAACACCTACGAGAAGCTGGGCATCCCGGAGGCCGAGCGCAAGTACTTGGCCGGCGTCACCGCCCAGTACGAGTCGGAGGTCGTCTTTCACCGAAATCGTGAGGACCTTGAGCGTCTTGGCGTGCTCTTCTGTGACATGGACACCGCGGTGCGCGAGTACCCCGAACTCGTTCGCAAGTACTTCGGGACCATCATTCCACCCAACGACAATAAGTTCGCGGCCCTCAACTCCGCCGTGTGGAGCGGTGGCTCCTTCATCTACGTGCCGCCGGGCGTCAAGGTCGACCAGCCCCTTCAGGCCTACTTCAGAATCAACACCGAGAATATGGGCCAGTTCGAGCGGACCTTGATCATCGCGGACGTCGGCTCGCAAGTTCACTACGTCGAAGGCTGCTCTGCGCCGGTCTACTCGACGGACTCCTTGCACTCAGCCGTCGTCGAACTTGTCGCCCTCGAGGGCGCGCGCATCACGTACACGACGATTCAGAACTGGTCGAACAACGTCTATAACTTGGTCACCAAGCGGGCTCGTGCCGAGGCCGAGGCCCACGTCGAGTGGATAGATGGGAACATCGGTTCGCGACTGACTATGAAGTACCCCTCGGTCTACCTGATGGGTCCCAAGGCCTCGGGCGAAGTGCTTTCCGTGGCGTACGCTGGACCTGGTCAAGTGCAAGACGCGGGCGCGAAGATGGTGCACTGCGCACCCGAGACGACGTCGACGATCATCTCGAAGTCCATCTCCAAGGACGGCGGCTTGACCGCGTACCGCGGACTCGTCAAAGTCGAAGAGGGTGCCACGGGTGCCAAGAGCTTCGTTCGTTGTGACGCGCTCATCCTCGACGAGCAGTCGATTTCGGAGACGCGTCCCTACATGGAGGTCGGCGAGCAGGACGCGTCTATCGGCCACGAGGCCACGGTGTCGAAGATCGGTGACGATCAGCTCTTCTATCTCATGAGTCGCGGACTCACCGAGAGCCAGGCCATGGGCATGATCGTCAACGGCTTCATCGAACCGGTGACGCGCACGCTGCCAATGGAGTACGCCGTTGAGTGGTCGCGCTTGATTGAACTGCAGATGGAAGGCTCGATCGGCTAACGAGGTTGTCGCCACATGGTGAACAACGGCGGCCCGTCATCCACTGGTCGTAGAGTCGCACGGAGTCCGTAGTCATAGCGACGGTGGGCGCTGAGGTTGTCCTGGCTCTGTGTTTCTAAGTAGACCCCGACGCTCTCCGCGTCGACGCCGGCGAGTCCGTAGCCAGAGCGACAGACTGACGGCCGCGTCATCGCCGTGATGAGCCGTCACCAGTCGTGCTCCCTCGCCCGCGTGGGCAAGATTGGCACGGAAGAATGGTGTCAGGCCACGGTCGCGAAGCCGGTCGTCCGGCGAGAGAAAGCGGAAGAAGGGATCGTCGAAAAAGGCCCGACTGGCGACGAGAGCGGCGTTCGTAACGTCGTTCTTCGTGAGGGTTCGTTCGTCGAGACGACGTTCGTTCACGGGTGTGGAGCAAACGGCGCGCCGTGACCTAAAATGGCTTTTCTATGGGTATGCGCGAGGAGTGCAAGCACTTCCAAAGCCGAACGTACAAGTCGGGCGAAGTGGCGCGTTTCTGCGTGCTCGGTAACGCGCCCGATCAACCGTGGTCGTGTCCCGAGAACTGCCTCACCTACGAGCGTCGTTTCGTGGACGTCGGTTGGTCGCACGGCACGCTCGTCGATCAGCCGGTTGAGCCGGCGCCGAGTTCCGACGTTCCCGTCGAGGATCGACGCGAGATCTTGGATTCGGCGAGTGACATCGTGAACGCCGTCGCGGCGGAACTGCTCGAAGAACGTCGCCAGCAACTCGAAAAGCAAGCGGAGAAGGATCGTCGCAAGAAGAAGCGTCGGCGCCGCTAATCGCCGTTGAAGACCGGTGGCCGGCGCTCGATGAAGGCGGTCATCGCCTCTTTGAGATCGTTGCTGTGCAAGTACATCGTGTTCCAGCGTGCGACGAAATCGAGACCCTCCTCCACGCTGTGACCATCGTTCGCCGCCAAGACCGCTTTCGTTCCACGAACGGCGACGGGGGAGTTAGCCGCGATCTCACCGGCCAGTTGGTGCGCGGCATTCACCACGTCGCTACTCGACTCGCCGTGCACCGAGTTGACGAGGCCGATGGCCAGCGCTCGTTGGGCGTCGATGTCCTTGCCGGTGAACGCCAGTTCGGCGACGTGGCCGGCGTTCACGATGCGCGGCAGTCGTTGCAGGGTCCCGAGATCGGCGACGATGGCGACCTTCGTCTCACGTACCGAGAAGACGGCATCGCCCGACGCCAGCCGCACGTCGCACGCGGTGATGAGATCGACCCCTCCGCCAAGGCAGTAGCCGTGCACCGCCGCGATCACGGGAATAGGGAGGTCGGCAATGGACGTTACCGCCTGTTGGAGTCGGCGAATCGATTCGTAGGACCGTGCGTTCGCCGATGCCGTCGAGGACTGCGCACCTTCGGAGAGGAGACCCCCGCCAAACTCCTTGAGGTCGAGTCCAACCGTGAAGTGCGGACCCCTCGCCGCGATGACCAGCACGCGAACGTCGGAGTTGCTCGTGATCTCGTCGGCCGCGAGCGGGAGATCGTGCCAGAAGGCGCTGCCGAGCGCGTTACGCGCTTCTGGCCGATCGAGCCAGAGCGTCGCGACGTGTCCCATCACATCGAGCGTGACGACGGGCGAGGAAAACTCCACACGATCCTTTCGAACGATGGTTCAGCCTAGGTCGTGACGCGCCGGAGGCTCGGCGGAGCCCGGTACACTGCCTGGGTCCTCCTTCCTTATGACTACCTTCGCTGATTCAGCTTCCACGTTCATTGCCGACCAGCCCGACGCAGCCACTCGACGGCTGGCTTGGTCGCTCTTTGAGGCCACCGGCCTGCCCACGACCAGCGACGAGGTCTGGCGTTACGCGCCGCTCGGCGACCTCGATCTCGAGCACTTTGCCGTACCGAGCGCACCGAAGAGCACCCCGGACTCGGACTTCGCGGCGCAACTGGTCCAACGCGCGGGCCTCGTCATTCGCGTCGTCGACGGATTCTGTGTCAGTACGGGCGACGTCGTCGAGGGTGTCACCGTCGAGATAGACGAATCGAGTGCGTCGCTCTCGGGTGAGACGCTCCTGGCGCGCTACGAGGGTGACACGTTCGCGCTCTTGAACGCCGCGCTGGCGCCCGGCACGACAGTGATCCGTGTGGGCGCGGACGTGAACGTCGCCGAGCCGATTGTGGTGCTCAACGAGTCGACGGTCGGCGCGTCGTTTCCTCGCACGCAGATCGTCGTGGGACGCGGCGCGAGCGTCACGATCGTCGAGTACTTCGAAGGGGGCCGTGACGCGCTCGTGGTTCCCGTCAGCGAGTATCGAGTGGAGGACAACGCGTCGCTCCAGTTGATCACGTATCAGCGTCTCGACTCCAGCGCCTGGCACGTCGCGCGTACGACGGGACTCCTCGCTCGCGACGCCCGACTGCACCAGGCCGTCGTCGGCCTCGGCGCCCACTACGACCGATCACGCAACGACGCCGAGATGCTCGGCGCGGGCGCGGCCAACGAACTTCGTACGACGTTTCTTGGATCGGGCCACCAGGTTCACGACTTTCGCACGCGCCAATACCACGTGGCGCCGCGCACCACGTCGACGCTGCTGTCGAAGGGCGCCGTCGCGGATCACTCGCGGTCGATCTACACGGGATTGATAGAGATCGAGAAGGGTGCGAAGCGTACTGACGCGCGCCAGACCAATCACAACCTCCTCCTCGCGCCTAACGCCCACGCCGACAGCGTTCCGAACTTGGACATCCGAGAGAACGACGTGATGTGCGCGCACGCGTCGAGCGTGGGTCCACTCGACGAACTGCAACGGTGGTACCTGGAGTCACGCGGCGTCAGTCGAGACGACGCGCAAAGACTGCTGATCCAAGGTTTCTTCTACGAGATGCTCTCAGCGCTCCCGAACGAGTTGGCCGAGCTGGTCGAGAGCGACGTGGCGTCGGTGCTGGCCAGCGTGGCCGCGGTGGCGTCGTGACAATGATCGACATCGGGTCGCTCGACGACTTCGTCACCGGGACTCCTCGACAACTCCGCGTCGGGGGCCGGACGCTCGTCGCGGTACGGATCGACGAGACGGTCTACGTCTTGGACGACCGCTGCAGCCACGAGGAGTTCAGCTTGTCCGAAGGTGAGGTCGACGTCGAGACGGCGGAGATCGAGTGTGCCCGTCACGGGGCGATGTTCCGTCTGAGTGACGGCGCCGCCGTGACGCTGCCCGCGACGAAGCCTGTCGGGCACTACGACGTGCAGAACGTCAATGGTCGCCTCGAGGTGTCTCTACCGTGAGTTCGCAGCTGAAGATTGAGGGCCTGCGCGTCGAAGTAGCCGGTACTGAGGTCCTGAAGGGTCTCGACCTCACCATGCACTCGGGCGAGGTCCACGCCATCATGGGCCCCAACGGCTCGGGCAAGTCGACTCTGGCGCACGCCCTTACGGGCCACCCGGGTTATCGCGTGCTCGATGGATCCGTGACTATCGACGGGGTAGAACTCTTGACGATGACGCCCACCGACCGGGCTCGCGCAGGACTGATGTTGGTATTGCAGCAGCCTTTCGAGATTCCCGGGGTACGGTCCTTCGACCTGCTCGAGGCCGCGGGCGCCGATCCAACGACGTTACGCGCGCGCATGCTCGACGAGGCGCGGCGCATTGAACTGCCACCCGAACTTCTCGACCGCTTCGTCAACGTCGATCTCTCCGGGGGCGAACGCAAGCGCGCGGAAATGGTCCAACTTGGCGTCCTTCGACCGAAGTTTGCGCTCCTGGACGAGATCGATTCGGGGCTCGACGTCGACGCCCTCGACGCGGTCGCCAAGAGGCTCACCGCCGCGACCACCGAGTGGAACTGCGGCGTGCTCGCGATCACTCACTTTCGACGACTACTGCTCGGGCTGACGCCCACCATGATCCACGTGATGAGCAACGGACGCGTCGTGGCGACGGGCGGCCCGGAACTGGCGGTCACGCTTGAGCGTGACGGGTACGAGGCCTTTCGTAGCACCACCACCTGAGAGAGTTCGCCGGAGTGAAAGCGATAAACTCGACTAATGGCTAGAGGACAGGATGGCTCTCCCGGAGAGCCAAACTCGGATAGCCGCGCTCGCTCGAACGACGCAGTCGCCAATCAACATCGACTGATTGAACTTGGCAACGTCGTCGAACAGAACAGTGGCGTCAAGGGGAGGTCGCGGGCGAAACGACCGCACCGACTTCGTCGGCGACTTATATTCTCGGGCGTGGCGCTCGTCGTGATCATCGCGGGCGTGATCGGCGGAAGTTACTACTACGCCAACTACCGGTTCGACGCCATTCCGAAGGTCAACGTCGCTCACGAAGTGAAGCCGATCTCCGGAAAACCCTTCAACATTCTCATGATCGGCTCGGACTCACGCGCCGGACTGACGGGTGCCGTCGCGGCACAGACCGGCGCCTCCACCGGATCGGTCTCCGGCCAGCGAAGTGACGTGGTGAAGATTATCCACGTCGACCCGCAGGCGGGATCGATCTCGCTCATCTCGATCCCTCGCGACACCGTCGTGACCCTCCTCGCGAACCAGTCGCTCTACGGTCAGTTCAACCGAATCAACGTGAACTTCGGCAACGGTCCCTCCCTCCTCGCCCAGACGATCACTGCCAACTTCGGCATCACGATCAACCAAACGATCGTGGTGAGCTTCGCGGGACTTATCAACGCCGCGGACGCCCTGGGCGGCGTCTACCTCGACTTTCCCTACCCCGCCTTCGACCCCGAATCGGGCCTTTGGATCCGTCACGCCGGGTGTCAGCTCATCAAGGGCTTTCCCGCCCTGGCGGTCACTCGAAGTCGCCACTACTACTACAACGTCAACGGGAACGGCACCATTCCACTGCACTGGTCAAAGCTCTCATCGGGCCAGTTGTACAGCGATCTCGTGAGCGAAGGTTGGCTCTACGACGGCTCGAGCGACTTTGGTCGCATCAATCGCCAGAACGCGTTTCTCCGCGCAATGGTCGACGAAGCGAAGAAGCTCTACAACCCGTTGACGATCAACAGGTTCCTTTCGGCGATTCCTCAAGGCGTCACCCTGGACAGCAACTTCAGCTTGAACGAGCTCATCGGACTCGCCGTGCGCTTTCACGGCATCAATGCCAACGCCATTCAGACCTACACGTTGCCCACCTACTCGGCGGTCAGTGCCACCCTGGGCGACGTGCTCTACGTGCAGCAGCCCACCTCACAGCAACTGCTCGTGGGTATCTTCGGTACGCAGTTGACGAAACCGACGAACCCGCCGCCGAACGAACAGCTGCAGACTCCCCAGCCGCCGTTCGTCGCGGTGACGACGACGACGTCGTCTTCGGCGACCACGACGTCGTCGAGCAAAAAGAAGCACGTGACGACGGCGACGACCGCCCCAACCACCACCACCACCACCACGAATCCCACGTTGTCCGTTCCGAACTTCGATCCGAAGCCCTGTACGCCGTCGTGAGGCTAGGCGAGTTCCTCTAGTCCTTGGCGTAGCGTGTTCCACGCCAGCGTCGCGCACTTGATCCGCACCGGGAACTTCACGACGCCCTGCAGGGCCGCGAGTTCACCAAGTCGCCGAAGGTCGACCTCGTCGTCGTGGTCCTCTTCTTTGGCGAGCGCCGACTCGTGCACGGTCATCAACTTCTTGAAGGTATCGATAATGTCGTTGACCTCGTCGAGGGACTTTCCCTTGACGGCGCCGCTCATGAGTGACGACGACGACTGCGAGATCGAGCAGCCGTGACCAGTCAACTTGATGTCGACGAGCACGCCGTCACGAACGTCGAGGTAGACGACAACTTCGTCACCGCACAGCGGGTTGAATCCCTCGACCCGGTGGGCGGGTGGCGACGCCAACTCACCGCGGTTGCGCGGGGAGCGGTAGTGGTCGAGAATGATTTCGCGGTAGAGGTCTTCGAGATTTGACACGATCTAGCCAAACATTTTAAGGGCGTGCTCGAGTGCTTCGATCAGCACGTCGGTGTCCTTGGTCATGGAATACGGGCCGAAGGAGGCGCGCGCCGTGGCGGCCAGCCCGAAGCGCCGCATGAGGGGCTTCGCGCAGTGGTGACCGGGTCGGACGCACACGCCGAACTGGTCGAGGACCTGGGCGACGTCGTGCGGATGCACACCTTCGACGTCAAGACTGATGACGCCACCACGGTTGACCGTGTCGGGTGGACCGATGACGCGCACGCGCCCGTCGAAGGCCAACTCAAGGCGCTCGAGGGCGTCACCGGTTAGGACTCGTTCGTGGGCGGCCACGTTTTCCATGCCGAGGCCCTCGAGGTACCGTACGGCGGCGTGCAGTCCAACGGCCTCGGCGATCGGCGGCGTCCCGGCTTCGAAACGCGCGACGCCCTTGGCCGGGGTGTAGCCGTCGGCGCGTACGTCGGCAATCATGCCGCCACCGCCGAGGAAGGGCGGCATGGTGTCCAACACCCGCTCGCGCGTCCAAAGGACCCCGATGCCCGTGGGCCCGAGCATCTTGTGGCCGGAGAACGCGGCGAAGTCGACGTCGAGATCGGTGACGTCCGTGGGACCGTGCGCCACCATTTGCGCGGCGTCAACGGCGACGAGCGCCCCTACGTCGTGCGCCGCGCGCGCGAGTTCCTTCACCGGGGGCCGCGTGCCGAGGACGTTGGACATCCCGGTTATCGAGAGGAGTTTGACGCCCTTCAAGAGTTCGTCGAGGTTCGACAGGTCGAGGCGAAAGTCGTCGCCTACCGGGATGAATCGGACTTCGATTTCCGTCGACTCGCGCAGTTGGAACCACGGCACGATGTTCGCGTGGTGCTCCATCTCGCTGACCAGGACGACGTCGCCGCTCTTGAGCGTGGTGGCGCCCCAACTCTTGGCGAGGAGATTGAACGACTCGGTGGTGTTCTTCGTGAAGACCACCTCGTTCTCTCCGCCCGGGGCGTTGATGAAGCGTGCGACCGCGTTGCGCGAGCCCTCGTAGGCCTCCGTCGCCTCGTTCGCGGTCTGGTAGACGCCGCGGTGAACGTTGGCGTGTCGAAGTTCGTAGTACCGGCTCATGGCGTCGATCACCGCGCGTGGCTGGAGCGAGCTCGCGCCCGAGTCGAGGTACGTGATCGTGCGGCCGTTGACGACGCGCGTGAGTAGGGGAATGTCCGCGCGAACGCGACGGGCGTTGAAGCTCGTCACGCGATCACCGGCCGCCAGGCGTCGTAGCCTTCATGGTCGATCTGTTGCGCCAACTCCGCGCCGCCCGAGTGCACGATCTGGCCCTCGAATAAGACGTGCACGAAGTCGGGTCGAATCTCGTCGAGGAGCTTCACGTAGTGGGTGACGACGACGGCCCCCATGCTGGGGTGCTGTTCACGAACCGTACGCACGCCCTTCGCCACGACACGCAGGGCGTCGATGTCGAGGCCCGAGTCGGTCTCGTCGAGCAACGCGATCACGGGATCGAGGAGCGCCATCTGCAGGACCTCATTGCGCTTGCGCTCGCCGCCCGAGAAACCGTCATTGAGGTGGCGTTCGGCGAAGGCGCTGTCGATTCCGAGTCGGTCCATCCACTCCGCGAGGTCCAGGCGCACCTCGAGGACACTGAGTTCGTCGAGTCCCTTGCGCGCGGCGATGGCCTGGCGTAAGAACTGGATGACGGACACGCCCCCGATGGCCTCGGGATACTGGAAGGCCAGAAAGATCCCGGCGCGCGCACGAACGTCGGGCGTCCAGGTGGCGATGTTCTCACCGTTCAACAGGATTTCGCCGCTCGTTACCCGGTAGCCGGGATGACCCATGATGACGTTCGCCAAGGTCGATTTGCCCGCGCCGTTGGGGCCCATGAGCGCGTGCACTTCGCCCTCGTTGACACTCAAGTCGACACCACGAAGGATGGACGCCCCTTCAGCCTCGGCGTGAAGATTACGTAGTTCGAGCAGCGGTTTCGACACGCAGTGAGCCTACTGGTGAACAGTGGACCATTGACCTTCGTTCACCAGCCGCGCTGGACCCATTCACCGAGGTGCGGACGCTCGGCGCCGATCGACGACGACGCTCCGTGACCTGGCCAGATCGTCGTCGCGTCGTCGTAGGCGCGAAAGAGTCGCTCGTCGATGGACGTGATGATCGTCGCGAAGTCACCGCCTTCGAAGGTGGTGTTGCCCGGCCCGCCAGGGAACAACGTGTCACCGGTGAAGAGGATCGGCGTGCCCTCGAGAGCGAAGCAGATACTGCCCGGCGTGTGACCCGGCGTGTGGATAGTGCGCAGACGAAGGTCCCCGACCACGTGGACGGCGTCGTCGTCGAGCAGGTGGTCGTAACTCGGCAACATCGCCGCGTCTTCACTTCGCACCCAGACGTCGATGCCCGCGTCGCGCACTTCAGTGACGGCGCCGATGTGGTCCCAGTGGCCGTGCGTCTCCAAGACCGACGTCACGCCGAGGCGTGTCGCCACGCGAAGCAAGCGGTCGTGTTCGTTGGCGGCGTCGAGCAACGCGGCTTCGCCACTTCGTCGGCACCGTACGACGTACACGTTGTTGTCGACGGGGCCCACCACGAATCGATGGACCTCGGCTACGGCGTTTGACCAGACCAGTTCGACGTTGTCCATGACCCTAGATTGCCACGAAACGTCGCGTGGCCGAGATTGGCTAGTCTCGATCGTGGCGCCGTGCGCAGAGAAGAAGAGGTCTCGAAATGAACTTTGGCTTTAGCGAAGAACAAGAAGAACTTCGCAAAATGGTTCGCCGCTTCTTAGATGAAAAGTCGCCCGAAGGCGAAGTTCGCCGCTTGATGGCCACGCCCGAGGGCTACGACCCCGCGGTGTGGGCGCAGATGGCGAACGAACTCGCCCTGCAAGGGCTGGGCATTCCTGAGGAGTACGGCGGACAAGGTTTCGGCCCGGTCGAACTGTACGTGGTCTTCGAGGAGATGGGCGCGGCGTTGCTGTGCTCGCCCTACTTCTCGACCGTGGCGCTCGCGGCGAACGCCCTACTGTTCGTCGGCACGGACGACGACAAGGCTGCCTTGCTTCCCGGGATCGCCTCGGGCGAGACCATCGCGACCCTGGCCGTCACCGACGACGCTGGCCTGTGGGACCTCACGACCACGTCGACGACGGCCACTCGTTCGGGCGACGCCTTCGTGCTGAACGGCGTGCGTAGTTACGTCACTGACGGTTCCACGGCCACGCTGTTGCTCGTGCCCGCGATGACGGACAAGGGGCTCTCGCTCTTCGCCGTTGACGGTGACGCACCGGGCGTAGCGCGAAAAGCACTGTCGACGATGGATCAGACGCGTAAGCAGAGTCGCATCGAATTCGTGGACGTTCCGGCACGCCTCGTCGGTGACGAAGGCGGCGCCCTCGCTGGCTTAGAAGCGACGTTGCAGGTCGCCGAGGCCGCGCTCGCGGCGGAGCAGGTCGGCGGCGCGCAGCGCGTGCTCGACGCGTCGGTGGAGTACGCGAAGAATCGCGTGCAGTTCGGACGACCCATCGGATCGTTCCAAGCCATCAAGCACAAGTGCGCCGACATGTTGTTGGACGTCGAGTCGGCCAAGTCGGCGGCGTACTACGCGGCGTGGGCTGCGCAAGAGCGCAACGACGAGTTGCCCATCGCGGCCAGTCTCGCCAAATCGTTCTGTTCCGAGGCGTACTTCCACTGCGCCGCGGAGAACATTCAGATCCATGGTGGCATTGGCTTCACCTGGGAGCACCCGGCGCACCTCTACTTCAAGCGTGCGAAGAGTTCGGAGTTGTTCCTGGGGGACCCCGCGTACCACCGTGAACTACTGGCGCAACGCCTAGGCATCTAGCAACTCGTGCTCGCCCACGAGCAACTTCAAAGCGGCGGGTCACTACTCGACCTACGAATCTCCAATTCGAACGCTCGCCCCGTCGACGGCCACGTCCTCGTGTTGGTCCACGGCCTGCCCCGACTGGTGGGCATGGGCCGTCAGGCGGCGGGTCTCCTACCGGAACTGGCCGAGCACGTCGCCAATGAATCGGGCTGGTTGGTCGCGACGGGAACGCTGTCGGGCGTCGGCGGGAGCACCGGAACCTTTTCCGCGTCGAAGTGGCGAGAGGACTTGGCGATGATTCTCGACCGCGTCGCCGAGGGCGATCGTCGGATCTCCTTGGCTGGTTTCGGCTTCGGTGGTTCGCTCGCCTTGGCCGTGGCGGCCGCGGACGATCGAGTTCGCGGTGTCGCCACGTTCGCCGCGCCCGCGCACCTCGCGGCGTGGAGCGGGTCGGCCGAGGAGATCCACCGCGCGGTGCAAGTCGCCGGCGTCGTCGGCGACGAAAAGGACTTGCTTCCCGTCGACGAGCTCTACAAGGACCTCCTAGCCATCGATCCCATGACGGCCATCGCCGCGATACCACCACGGCGCCTCCTTATCGGTCACGGCACCGACGACGTCGAGGTACCCGCGTCGGACGCGAGGGACTTGGTCGCCGCCGCCGAAGGTCGTGCGGAGCTTCGTCTCATCCAAGGCGCGGGCCACCAACTTCGCGCCGACCCACGAATGGTGGCGACGTTGTTAGGTTGGCTCGATCGACACCGTTGAGAGAGCGCGGTCGAGTGCCCGGCGAAGCTCACGAGTGTGACGTTCGGGACTGTCCGACTCGGTGAGCGCACGCACGACGACGAAGTGGCGCAGTCCCGCCGTGACGAGCGAGGCGACGTTGGTGGCGTTCACGCCGCCGGTCACGAAGACGGGTCGAGAACTACGTGCTTGGCTGGACGTGGCGTAGGCCACGCCGGTGCCGGTGCGGCCCACTTTCGTCGGCGTGGGCACGATGGGCCCGGCGCTGAAGTAGGTCGCGTCTTGGTCGAGCGCGGCGTCGAACTCTTCGACAGAGTGGGTGGAGAGACCCACGATCGCGGTTGGTCCGAGCAGCGCCCGACAGCGTTCAACGCTGGCGTCGTCTTGACCGACGTGCACACCGTCGGCGCCAACGTCGAGTGCAAGTTCGGGCTCGTCGTTCACGATGAAGGGAACGTCAAACGCCCGACAGATGGTCTTCATGAGACGAGCTTGCTTCAATTGCGCGGACGCCGGTAAGGCCTTTTCTCTGAGCTGCACGACGTCAACGCCGCCTCGAAGGACGGCAGGCAGAAAGTCCTCCATGTCGTCACGCACGCCGACGCAAAGATAGAGATGGCGCGTAGCGAGGTCGAACACGTCGACCACCTTAGAGTTTGGGGTCATTCGCTCCCCGCGCCACGACGGAGTGGGGCAGAATAGGTCCATGCAGATTCCCGCCAAAGCTGAGTACGCCATTCGCGCGCTCTTGACGCTGGCGGCGAGTGACGTCTCGGTGAGCGCCGACCATTTGGCCCACGAGCAGGACCTGCCAGCCAAGTTTCTCGGCGCAATTCTCTCCGATCTTCGTCGCGGTGGACTCGTCACGAGCCAGCGGGGACCTGACGGCGGCTTCAAACTCGCGCACGACCCCGACGAGATTACGATCGCCGACGTCTTGCGGGTGGTGAGTGGACCCATGGCCGGCGTGAGGGGCATGCGGCCCGAGACACTCGTCTACGAGGGCGAAGCCAAGCATCTGCGAGACGTGTGGGTCGCGGTACGCGGCACGCTGCGCGAAGTCCTCGAGCACGTTACTCTCGGCCAGGTGCTGCGCGGCGACCTCCCTCCAGCCGTCACGCGTTTCACCGATGACCCCGACGCCTGGATAACTCGAGTCATATGATCCGAATCCATACCGACGGCGCGTGCCGCGGCAATCCTGGTCCGGGTGGTTGGGCTTGGGCGAGTGGTCTCGACGAGTTCGCGAGCGGCGCCGAGGGTCACACCACGAATCAGCGAATGGAAGTAATCGCGGTCATCGAGGCGCTCCGCGAACATCCCGAGGGAGCGATCGAAATCGTCAGCGACTCGAACTACGTCGTGAAGTGCTTTCACGATAAGTGGTACCTGGGTTGGCTTCGACGTGACTGGAAGAACACGAAGGGACAGAGTGTCGCGAACCGCGATCTCTGGGAAGCGCTGCTGCCGCTCGTCTTGGAGAGCGACCGTGAGGTGACGTTCTCGTGGGTGAAGGGGCACTCGGGCGATCGCATGAAC
>Ga0307373_10010626_pt1 | contig 13499 bp, 22 predicted proteins | sample OX2MG_FD_202534 | JGI IMG/M metagenome (GOLD analysis project Ga0307373, IMG submission 202534) | Soil microbial communities from Risofladan, Vaasa, Finland - OX-2 | ecosystem: Environmental > Terrestrial > Soil > Coastal area > Acid sulfate soil | place: Finland: Risofladan, Vaasa | collected... | reverse complement strand
CACGGCCAAGCGGAAGAGTTGAACAGAATCAGAAGCCAGAGCAGATCGCCACAGACGAAGGGCAGGTAAAGATGGGTAAGAAGAAGTACACGAACACCAAGCCCCACCTAAACGTGGGCACCATTGGTCATATTGACCATGGCAAGACCACGCTCACGGCGGCCATCACCAAGGTCCTGTCCGAGAAGGGGCTTTCGGAGTACCGCGAGTTCTCATCGATTGACAATGCCCCCGAGGAGAAGGCTCGGGGCATAACGATCGCGGCTTCCCATGTGGAGTACGAGACTGACACCCGCCACTATGCCCATGTGGACTGCCCGGGCCATGCCGACTACATCAAGAACATGATCACCGGGGCGGCCCAGATGGATGGCGCCATCCTGGTTGTGGCGGCGACCGACGGCCCGATGCCCCAGACTCGGGAGCACATTCTGCTCGCCCGTCAGGTCGGCGTTCCCTACATCGTCGTGGCTCTGAATAAGGTCGACGCGGTTGACGATGAGGAGCTGCTCGAGCTTGTGGAGCTGGAGGTCAGAGAGCTGCTGACCAAGAATGACTTCCCCGGAGACGACGTCCCGGTAGTCCGGGTCTCGGCCCTCAAGGCGCTTCAGGGTGATGCGGCCGCTGAGGATCAGGTCCGCCAGCTCATGGACGCCGTGGACAGCTATATTCCGGTGCCCGATCGGCCGATCGACCAGCCGTTCTTCATGCCCATCGAGGATGTCTTCTCGATCGAGGGTCGAGGCACTGTGGTAACAGGTCGCATTGAGCGCGGGGTGGTCAAGGTCAACGATCAAGTCGAGATCGTCGGGATCAAGGACACCGCCAAAACCGTGGTCACGGGCGTGGAGATGTTCCACAAGCTCCTGGACCAGGGCGAGGCAGGAATGAACTGCGGCTGTCTGTTGCGCGGGATCAAGCGCGAAGACGTCGAGCGCGGGCAGGTTCTAGCCAAGCCCGCCTCCGTCAAGCCCCACACCGACTTCGAGGCCCAGGTGTACGTGCTGAGCAAGGAGGAGGGTGGACGCCACACCGCATTCTTTGGTAACTACCGCCCACAGTTCTACATTCGCACGACCGACGTCACCGGGCAGATCGAGCTTCCTGAGGGTCGGGAGCTGGTGATGCCGGGGGACAACGTAGAGCTGAACGTCTCCCTAATCACTCCGGTCGCGATGGAAGACGGTATGCGTTTCGCCATCCGCGAGGGTGGGCGCACGGTGGGTGCCGGCGTCGTCACCAAGATAATCAAGTAGCGCTGGGATTCATACAAAAGCAATGGCACAGCGAATTCGAATTCGACTCAAAGCCTATGACCATCGGGTCCTGGACCAAGCGGCGGCCCGGATCGTGGAGACCGCGGCTCGTAACCAGGCGCAGGTGGTGGGCCCGGTGCCATTGCCTACCGAGATCAACAAGTACACGGTGATCCGTGGCCCCTTCATTGACAAGGACTCTCGCGAGCAGTTTGAGATGCGCACCCACAAGCGGATAGTGGACATCCTGGACCCCAATCCCAAAGTCGTGGACGCGTTGATGCACCTCAACTTGCCCAGCGGAGTCAATATCGAGATCAAGCTCTGATGGGTGCGGCACTGCTGGCGCGCAAGCTGGGGATGGCCCAGGTCTTCAGTGAGGACGGTCGCTGTTATGGCGTCACCGTGTTGGAAGCTGGCCCCTGCCCCGTAGTGCAGGTCAAGAGTGTGGCCGTTGACGGTTACGATGGAGTTCAAGTCGGGTTTGGTGCCCTTCCCAAGAAGGTCAACCGCCCCGCCCGGGGCCACTTCGAGGCCGCCGGGCTTGAGCCCTACCGGTACTTGCGGGAGCTGCCCGGGGTATCGGAGGCGGCGGTAGGAGATACCCTGACCGTCTCCGCCTTCGAGGCCGGGCAGAAAGTAGATGTCACCGGGGTCAGCAAAGGTAAGGGGTTCGCGGGTCAGCACAAACGTCATAACTTCGGGCGCGGACCGGTGACTCACGGGAGCCATAACATCCGTCAGGCGGGCTCAGTCGGCTCGGTGGATGCAGCTCGGACCTTCAAGGGGCTACCCATGGCCGGGCATATGGGAGCCAGCCGATCGACCGTTCAGCGCCTAGAGATCTTTCGGGTGGACTCTGACCGGAACCTTCTCCTGGTCAAGGGTGCCGTGCCGGGTGCTACCGGCGGTCTCTTGATGGTCTCGCAGTCCCGCCCTCGAATCCGCAAAGTTAGGGGGCAGCACTGATGGCTCAGGCAGTCGTGCGGAGTCAGGACGGGACCGACAGCGGCGCGGAGCAGCTGGCTGACTCCGTATTCGGAGTCAGCGTCAACCAGGCCGTCCTGCACCAGGCCGTGGTCAGGCAGCTTGCGGGAGCCCGTCAGGGTACTCACGACACCAAAACGCGCGGCGAAGTCAGTGGCGGTGGGCGCAAGCCGTATCGTCAGAAGGGGACCGGCCGAGCCCGACAGGGGTCCATTCGTGCGCCGCATTGGCGCGGAGGGGGTACGGTCTTCGGCCCCACGCCACGGTCCTACTCACTGGCAATGCCCCGCAAGCAACGACGGCTGGCACTGCGCTCCGCGCTGGCGGCCAAGGCCGCAGATGGTGTGATTCAGGTTACGGAATCGTTGGAGTACGAGCGCCCCAGGACCCGTGACTTCGCCGGTTTCCTGGAGAAGGCGGGAGCTGGGCGTCGGGTGCTGGTCATCGTCGCCGAGCGTGCCGAGAACCTGGAGCTGTCGGCGCGGAATATTCCCCAGGTGAAGTTACTGTTGGCTTCCAATATCAACGTCCGCGACGTGTTGATAGCGGACACCATCATTTTCACCCGCGCCGCCCTGTCTGTGGTGACGGAGCATCTGGGATGAAGGACCCCTCAGAGATCCTGCTCAGGCCCGTGATCAGCGAGAAGTCCTACGCTGGGATGGCGCACCAGCGGTATGTCTTCCGGGTCGCGTCCAGCGCCAATAAAATTGAGATAAAGCAGGCTATCGAGACTGCCTTCAAGGTCAAGACCGCATCCGTCAACGTGATGGTGGTCAAGGGCAAAGTCCGCACCAGGATGCGCCGCGGTGGGCGGATTGTAGGCCGCAGCCGGGACTGGAAGAAGGCGATTGTGACCCTGGAGCCCGGTGAGACCATTGCGAATCTCTTCGAGGGAGTCTGACATGCCGGTAAACCGATACCGCCCCACCTCCCCAGGAAGACGCTTCATGAGCGTCAGCTCCTTTGAGGAGGTGACCAAGAGCAGGCCGGAGCGCAAGCTGACGGTTGCCCTCAAGAAGCACTCTGGCCGGAACGTCACGGGGAAGATCACAGTCCGCCATCGCGGCGGGGGTCACAAGCGGATCTACCGCATCATTGATTTCAAGCGAGACAAGGCGGAGGTCCCAGGGCAGGTTGCGGCCATAGAATACGACCCCAATCGCAGCGCACGGATCGCGCTCATCCACTACCGTGACGGCGACAAGCGATACATCTTGGCTCCGGACGGGCTCGCGGTCGGGGATCAGGTGATGGCCGGGGAGAAGGCGGAGATCCGCCCTGGGAATGCCTTACCCCTTAGCCGGATTCCTTTGGGTACCACGGTGCACAACCTTGAGGTCCAACTCGGTCGCGGGGGGCAGCTGGTCCGCAGTGCCGGAGTCGGGGCACAGCTGGTGGCCCGGGAGGGCCGCTACGCCCAGATGCGGATGCCCTCGGGGGAGGTTCGCTTGATCGACGTTCGCTGCCGAGCGACGATAGGCCAGGTGGGAAACTCCGATCATTCCAACGAGACCATAGGCAAAGCTGGTAAAAATCGCTGGCGCGGTTTCCGCCCCACGGTACGTGGGTCGACCATGAACCCGTTCGACCATCCGCACGGGGGCGGCGAGGGCCGTTCCGGACCGGGTGGTCATCCCCAGACACCCTGGGGCAAGCCGGCGCTGGGGCACCGAACCCGCAACAACAAGGCCACCGATCGCATGATCGTGCGCAGGAGACGCAAGTAACCCATGAGTAGGTCTGTCAAAAAGGGGCCATTCTGCGATGCTCCGCTGCTCAAGAAGGTGCTGGAGATGAACCACGCCAAGGAGAAGCGCGTGATCCGCACCTGGTCGCGGCGGAGTGACATCTTCCCGGAGATGCTCGGGCACACCATTGCGGTGCACGACGGGCGCAAGCACGTACCGGTTTTCGTGACCGAGGCGATGGTTGGGCACAAGCTCGGTGAGTTTGTCCCAACTCGGCGGTTCCGCGGACATGGCCATCACACCGAGCGCAGCAGCTCGCTGAAATAGATCTGGAGATCAAGTAATGCAGGTTCAGGCGACTGCCAAGTGGGTTCGGGTGCCCCCCCGCAAGGCGCGGTTGGTGGCAGGGCTCATTCAGGGCATGCCGGTCAACGAGGCACTGACCACGCTGTCGTTCATGCCGCAGGCAGCGGCTGAAGACGTTAGCAAGGTGGTGCGGTCGGCGGCCGCCAACGCCGAGAACAATTTCAATCTGGACCGCGACCGGCTGCAGTTGGTGCGCCTGGAGGTGGACGGAGGCCCTATCATTAAGAGGTTCAGGCCCCGTGCGCGGGGATCCTCGTACTCGATCTTCAAGCGGACCTGTCACCTGGTGGCGGTCGTTGAGGACAACTTGGACCGACCCGGGCGCGCGCGTAGGCGCGCTCCCCAGACGGCTCCTACGGCAGATGTGTCCAGCAGTGGCGATGAAGAGGAGTAGGTAAGGGACATGGGACACAAGGTCCACCCCAACGGCTTTCGCCTCGGCGTCTACCGCAACTGGGACGCACGTTGGTATGCGAGCGGTCCGGAGTACACCAAGCTGCTCCAGGAAGATCTGGCCATGCGCGCGCTCATAATGGGGCGGCTTCGCAATGCCAGTGTCGCTCGGATTGAGACCGAGCGATCGGCCAATCAGCTCACCGTGATCATCCACACGGCCAAACCCGGAATCGTGATCGGGAGAAGCGGCGCTTCTGTTGACGCGCTCCGCGACAACTTGGAGCGTATCTCGGGGAAGAAAGTCCGGGTGACCATCCAGGAGATCAAGGTTCCCGAGCTGGATGCGCACCTGCTGGCCGAGAACGTGGCCAATCAGCTGGAAAAGCGCATCGCGTTTCGGCGGGCGGTGAAGCAGTCGGTGATGCGAGCGATGCGCGCCGGAGCCAAGGGGGTCCGGATTCAAGTGTCGGGCCGGCTCGGAGGCGGTGATATGAGTCGACGCGAGTGGGATCGTGACGGTCGGGTCCCGCTGCATACCCTTCGAGCCGACATCGACTACGGCCAGACCGAGGCAAAGACCACCTTCGGGCAGATCGGTGTCAGCGTGTGGATCTATCGGGGAGAGTTCGCCCCATTGCAGCCGGTGGCCGCGCCGGTCATCGAGGTCGTACCGGCGACGGGTGTCGACTCCGCAGCGCCGGAGGCGGTCCCGTTGGTGATTGAGGCGGAGACGATACCCGTGGCGATGGCGCCAAACGCCTCTGCGTCACCGGAAGTGGGGGAGGTGGCGGCAGCCCCCAAGGCGCCGCCTCGGAAACGGACTGCAAAGGTAGCTCCGAAGGACTCCGAGGCCAAGCCGGCAGCCCGCGCGGCCCGCAAGCCGGCGACCAAGAAGGAGGACAGCTGAAGTGCTGATTCCCCGCCGCCCGGCCCACCGCAAGGTTCATCGTGGGCGGATGACCGGAGCCGCCCATCGGGGGTCAACTCTGGCCTTTGGACCCTATGGGCTGCAGGCCCTGGAGCCGTGCTGGATGACCAATCGTCAGATCGAGGCTGCTCGCCGCGCGATGACTCGGCATGTGCGGCGTGGCGGCAAGATCTGGATTCGGATCTTCCCGGACAAGCCGATCACCAAGAAGCCAGCAGAGACTCGAATGGGCTCTGGCAAGGGCAACCCGGAGGGATGGGTTTCGGTGGTACGACCTGGCCGCATCTTATTTGAGATGGATGGAGTTGGCCTGGAGACGGCCCGGGAGGCTATGCGACTCGCCGCCCACAAGCTTCCGGTGAAAACTCGGTTTGTCGCCCTTGAGGAAACGGTCCCGAGCGGGGAGGCTGAGTCATGAGCAAGCACCGAGATGAGTTGCAGCAGCTTCGTGACATGGACGACTTCGGGTTGAGCCAGACGCTCAGCGAGCGGAGGCAGGAACTGCTGCAGTTGCGTCTTCAACGCGCGACCGGACAACTGGAGCAACATCGGCGGATCCGCGAGGTCAGGCGCGGCATCGCGCGCATTCACACTCTGGCCAGAGGTCGCCAGTTGGCTGACCTCATGGAGGAGAGATGATGGCTGAGGCGCCTGCAGCGGATGTTAGGGCCCGGCGCAAGGTGCGCGTGGGGCTGGTGGTCAGCGACAAGATGGAGAAGACCGTGGTGGTGCAAGTTGAGGACCTGCGGGCCCACAACCTATACCGGAAGGTGCTTCGCCGCAGTCGGCGCTTCCAGGCCCATGACGAAACCAACGAATGCCGAGTTGGGGACCGCGTCCGCATCATGGAGACCAAACCTCTCAGCCGCACCAAGCGCTGGCGAGTCGTCGAGATTGTGGAGAGGGCGCGCTAGCCGATGATCCAGCAGGAGACTGTGCTCAAAGTGGCGGACAACAGCGGGGCTCGGGAGATTCTCTGCATTCGGGTGCTGGGCGGCTCGTACCGTCGGTACGCATCGTTGGGCGATATCATCGTCGCTGCCGTCAAGGTCGCTCAGCCTAATTCTGGCGTGAAGAAGGGCGACGTGGTCAAGGCGGTGGTGGTTCGAACCGCCAAGGAGTGTCGTCGTACCGATGGCACTCGGATCCGGTTCGATGACAACGCGGCCGTCCTCATCAATCCTCAGAACAATCCCCGCGGCACCAGGATCTTCGGGCCGGTCGCCCGCGAATTGCGGGAGCGCAACTTTATGAAGATTGTCTCGCTCGCCCCGGAGGTGCTCTGAGAATGGCTCGCCAGAAGTCGCAGGATCGCCCGCATGTCCGGGCGTTGGATATAAGGTCCGGCGACACAGTGATCGTGATATCCGGAAGTGAACGAGGTAAGCGCGGGGTGGTTCAACGCACCTTGTCAGCCGACCAGCGGGTCGTGGTGGCTGGGGTGAACATCCGGAAGCGCCACCAGCGCGCCGGGCAGCAGCGCGGTGGCACGAGTGCCCTGCAGGGGGGCATCGTCGACTTTCCGGCCGCACTCCATTACAGCAATGTCCGTCTCATCTGCAATCGATGCGATCAGCCGACCAGCCTCGGGAGGCGCTTGGAAGGTGAGCAGTACGTTCCCTACTGCAAGCACTGCGGCGAGGCCTATCTACGCGGGCCGCGGGCATGACCCAGGCCACCACGCCGCGCTTCACCGAGATGTACCGTGAGACCGTTGTACCTGCCCTGATCACCGAGTTTGGGTACCTGAATGTGATGCAGGTTCCCAAGCTGGAGAAGATCGTGGTGAACATCGGGGTCGGCGAGGCTTCCCAGAACGGGAAGGCGCTGGACGCGGCCTCCACCGACCTGCGCCTGATCACGGGTCAGCAGCCCACCATCCGTAAGGCCAAGAAATCGGTTGCGGCGTTCAAGCTTCGAGAAGGAATGCCGATCGGGCTCAAGGTGACCCTGCGGGGAGTCCGGATGATGGAGTTCCTGGATCGCTTGATCAGTATCGCCCTACCCAGAATCCGCGACTTTCGGGGAATTGCCGCCCACTTCGATGGGCACGGTAATATGACTCTGGGCCTGCGCGAGCAGCTGGTATTTCCGGAAATCGACTATGACAAGATCGACAAACTGAGGGGGCTCGAGATCACTATCGTGACCACCGCGGAATCGGATGCCGAGGGGCGCAGCCTGCTGGCTGCGTTGGGCATGCCGTTCCGGCGTTAGGAGGGGCTGGAAGTGGCCAAGAAGTCCAAGGTTATGGCCAGCCGGCGAGCCCCTAGGTTCCCGGTGCAGGCTCGGCACCGCTGCAACCTCTGCGGTCGGCCCCGAGGTTACATGCGCAAATTCGGGCTCTGCAGGATTTGCTTTAGAATCCATGCCTCCCTGGGACAGATCCCTGGGGTGCGGAAGTCAAGTTGGTAGGAAGCAGATGCTGAGTGATCCGATCGCTGACATGTTGACACGTGTGCGCAACGCCAATATGGCGGGCCATCCGCGGGTGGAGATGCCGGCCAGCAAGGTCAAGGTGGAGATTGCCAGGGTGCTGCAAGAGGAGGGCTATATCGCCGCCTTCGGCACCAGTGACGACGCCGCCCATAGGCACCTCTGGATGGATCTTAAGAGCGCGACCAAGGAGGGTAGCGCTCTCAACGGTCTGCGCCGTATCAGCCGTCCTGGTCTGCGGGTCTATCGCGGTAATCAGGAACTTCCACGGGTGTTGGGCGGGCTCGGTACGGCCATTGTCTCGACTCCGAAGGGCATCATGTCCGGACGCCTTGCTCGTCAGCAGCGGCTCGGCGGTGAAGTCATAGCCGAGGTCTGGTAGAGCATGTCGAGGATTGGCAGGTCTCCGATCACGGTGCCGGCTGGCGTCACCGTGACCATCGAGGGGCCGACGGTGCGAGTCAGGGGTCCTTTGGGTGAGATGAGCCGGATGCTCCCGTACCCCATCAGAGCGCGCCAGGAAGGGGAGCAAGTCTTGGTGGAGCGGCCAACCGATTCGTCTACCCATCGCTCTCTGCATGGGCTGAGCCGGACTCTGGTCGCCAACATGGTGACTGGCGTCACCACTGGTTTTCGCAGGGAGCTGGAGCTGCAAGGTGTTGGTTACCGCGCGGCACTTCAGGGCGCCGATCTGCAACTGCAGTTGGGATATTCCCATCCCATCCGAATCACCCCTGCCGTGGGCCTCAAGGTGGAGGTCCCGGAGCCGACCAGGATTGCCGTCAGTGGAATGGACAAGGAGTCTGTCGGCCAGTTGGCGGCGAAGATCCGATCGACCAGGCCCCCGGAGCCGTACAAGGGCAAGGGTGTTCGTTATCGCGGCGAGGTCGTGAGGCGGAAGGCGGGCAAGAGTGGCAAGGGAGCCAAGGGCTGAAATGACCAATCAAGATCACGCAAAGGCGCGGCAGCACAGGCATCGGCGGGTGCGCAAGCGCGTCACCGGAACCACTGAGCGGCCGCGCCTTTGCGTCTACCGTAGCCTGAGGCACGTCTACGCTCAGGTCGTGGACGACAGCCAGGGCCACACCCTCGCCTCGGCAAGTACCGCTGAGGGCGGAATTGCAGCCAAGGGGTCCAACCGGGAGAGTGCGGCGGCTGTCGGCAAGGCGGTTGCGGAGCGCGCGGTTGCCGCGGGCTTGAGGCGGGTGGTCTTCGACCGCGGCGGATACCTGTACCATGGTCGAGTCCAAGCCCTAGCTGACGCGGCCCGTGAGGCCGGTCTGGAGTTCTGAAGACCATTTCATGAGCATGAACATTGCGCGCGCCGACCGGGAGGCTCGAGGAGAGTTCGCCGAACGGGTAGTCAGCCTCAACCGGGTTGCTAAGGTCGTTCAGGGGGGCCGCCGCTTCTCCTTCAGCGCCTTGGTGGTAGTTGGCGATGGCGCCGGTCGCGTCGGAGCCGGCCTGGGTAAGGCCGGTGAGGTGCCGGAGGCCATCCGAAAGGGCGTCGATGACGCCAAGAAGCACATGATCCAAGTGCCCATGGTGGGTCGGACGATTCCTCATGCGGTCCTGCGCAAGGAGGGGGCTGCTAGGGTGCTGCTCCGGCCTGCGTCGCCAGGTACGGGGGTCATTTCTGGTGGGGCCATGCGCGCGGTCGTTGAGCTGGCCGGGATCAAAGACATCTTGACCAAGTCCCTGGGGAGTGACAATCCGATCAACACGGTCCGAGCGACTATTGAGGCACTCAAAGAGTTGAGGACCGCCGAGACGGTGGCACATCTGCGAGGACGGACGCTGGCTGAGCTCGGGCTGCGCTCCTCCGAGGCCGCTGCCCAGGTGGGGGGAAGCGCCGGTGAGTAAGCAGGGCGCAACCCTCAGGGTGACCTGGACTAAGAGTGCGATCGGGTACGCGGGGAACCAGAAGCGCACTATCGCCGCGCTCGGACTCAGGCGGCTTCATCAGACCATTGAGCACCCGGATAACCCGGCAATCCGCGGAATGATTGCCACGGTGCCCCATCTGCTGCGCGTGGAAGAGGCGTCAGCTACCCGGAACGGAGGAAGCTCTGAGTGAGGCTGGACGAGGTTCGGCCCGCCAAGGGCAGCCGCCGCCCGCGTAAGCGGGTCGGGCGAGGCATCTCGGCCGGCGGAGGCAAGACCGCTGGGCGTGGCCAGAAGGGACAGGGGTCGCGGACCTCTTGGAGTGTGCCACGGGGGTTCGAGGGAGGGCAGATGCCCCTGACTCAGCGTGTGCCCAAGCTGAGGGGCTTCTATAACCGCTTCCGGATCGAATACCAAGTTGTGAACTGTGGGAAGCTACAGCGTTTCGAAGAAGGTGCCACGGTCGATCTGGAGCTGCTCAGCCAGGCGGGCCTGGTGCGGCACCTAGGCCGACCGGTCAAGCTCCTGGCTGGGGGCGGGCTGCCGCCGAAGCTCACGGTTCGGGTGCACCGTGTGAGCCGGTCGGCTCGGGCCGCCATCGAAGCGGCTGGCGGAGCGGTAGAGCTGGTGGAGGCGTCGGGGGAGGGTGAGCCCGAGTCGTCGGACGGAGGGCAGGTTAGCGAGTCATGAACCTGTTCGGTGCCCTTCGCGCCGCGATGCAGGTCCCTGAGCTTCGCCGCAAGCTCCTGATCACGATCGGTCTCATCGTTGTGTTTCGGATGCTGGCATCGGTCACGATCCCAGGCGTAAATGGCGGGGTCTTGAAGCAACTGTTCGCCAGCAACAGCATTCTGGGGCTGGTCAACCTATTCTCCGGGAGCGGGTTCAGCACTGGCTCAAATGCGGGCATTTCGATCGTGGCGCTCGGCTTGAATCCCTACATCAATGCCACCATCATCATGCAGTTGATGACCGTGATCTCCACCCGGGTCAAGGAGATGTCGAAGGAGGGGGACCTGGGCAGGCGCCGACTCACCCAGTACGCGCGCTACATGACCGTGGGGCTGGCGCTCCTGCAATCCTTCGGGTACACCCGGCTGTTTGAGACATACACTTTTCAGGGCCAGAACATCCTGTCGCCCACCACTTCGTTTCCGGCCACAGTCGGCATCATCATCATCCTGACCGGGGGCACGGTAGTGATGATGTGGTTTGGGGAGCTGATCACGGAGTATGGGTTGGGGAATGGGGTTTCCATCATCATCATGACCGGAATCGTCGCCCAGATCCCCAACGGGCTGATCACCTTCACCAATGGCGGCCATAGCCAGACGTTTACGATCTTTGTCTTCGCGGTGATCGGCATCCTGGTGGCGGCGGGGATCATCTTTGTCCAGCAGGCTACCCGTAAGATCCCGATTCAGTCATCACAGCGAGTGGTCGGGCGCCAGGTGTATCAGGGGCGCAGCAGCTTCTTGCCTCTCCGGGTGAACCAGGCAGGAGTGATTCCTATCATTTTTGCGATCTCTATCATGTTCTTTCCGACCCTATTTGCGAACTTCTTCCTGCCGCCGGTCGGCCAGTCAGGGGGGGTGATCGGGCAGGCGGCGACCTGGTTCCACACCTACTGGAACCCGGTCGGTCCGAATCTCGCGGTGGACATTGGTTACGAGGTGATTTACTTTGCCCTGATCATGGGTTTCACCTTCTTCTACACGGCGGTTACCTTCGATCCTGATGACGCCGCCGACAATCTGAAGAAGAGTGCGACCTACATTCCCGGCATTCGTCCGGGCGCCGCCACCGCTCAATACCTGGCACGGGTGATGAGCCGGATTACTCTGGCCGGAGCGATCTTCCTGGGGGTGGTGACGGTGGTGCTCCCGCTGCTGACCGCGTTTCTGACCGGGCAGCAGCCCAACAGTGGCCTGTATCTCGGAGGCACGGCCGTCCTGATTGTGGTCGGTGTGTCCCTTGACACGATGAAACAGTTGGAGACCCAGTTACTGATGCGACAGTACCGGGGTTTCATTCGCTGAGGGATGAGATGGAGGGGAATGGTCTTAAGCGGAACCTGATCCTGTTTGGCCCTCCCGGGTCGGGCAAGGGGACCCAAGCGGCTCTCTTGAATAAACACCAGGGGCTGGAGCACATCGCGCCCGGCGACATGCTGCGTGAGCACCGCGCGGCCGGCAGTGAGCTTGGGAATATGGCCTCTTCGTACATGGCCGCCGGCAAGCTAGTGCCGGACGAGGTCATCGTGGGCATGATCCGGCAGCGTTTGGAGCACGGACCCGTCGGCTCCGGTTTCGTGCTCGACGGTTTTCCCCGGACCGTCGCGCAAGCCCGCGCTCTCCAGGAGCTGCTGGCTAAGATTGATCGACCTCTTGACTTGGTGGTGGTGCTGGAGGTGCCCACCGACCAGCTAGTCCTGCGGCTGTCTCGTCGGTCGGGGCTTGAGCATCGCGAGGATGACCACCCAGAGGTGGTCACCCGACGGCTCGCTGTGTATAGAGAGCAGACTGAACCAGTCCTGGCCTATCTGTCCGATCAGGTGCCGGTGGTCAAGATCGACGGGATCGCTCCAGTGGCGGAGGTGTACGCAAATCTCCTTCGAGTGCTTCTTTGATCGTTCTCAAACGTCCCGAGGAGATAGCACTGATGCGGCAGGCGGGACGTCTGTTAGCCGAGGTCTTGGAAGTCTTGTCGGGAATGGTCCAGCCGGGATCAACCACATCGGAGCTGGACCGGGCGGCCAACCGGGAGATACGCCGCCGGGGTTGCTTTCCTGGATTCCTGGGATACGACGGCTTTCCGAAGCACCTCTGTGTCTCGGTTAACGATCAGGTGGTGCATGGCATTCCGGACGGGCTCAGGCTCAAGGAGGGAGATCTGGTGAGCTTGGACTGCGGTCTGGTCTACCGGGACTGGTGGGCGGACGCGGGGGTCACGGTCGGGTGTGGGGAGATCGATTCCGAGTCGACTCGCCTCATTGAGGTGACCCGGGAGGCGTTGCATCTCGGGGTCGCGGCGGCTCAGCCCGGCAATCGGATCGGTGACATCGGAAACGCGGTCCAGAGCCACGTGGAAAATAACGGCTTCTCAATCGTGAGGGGATACACGGGGCACGGGATCGGGCGGGATATGCACGAGGACCCGGAAGTTCCCAACCACGGCACTGCCGGTCGCGGGGTCGAGATTAGACCCGGCCTCTGCATCGCCATTGAGCCGATTGTGAACGAGGGGGCGCCAGGAACCGTGGTACGACCAGACGGCTGGACGGTGGTCACTGCCGATGGCCGCCGCTCTTGCTACTTCGAACATTCGATCGCTATCACTCAAGCAGGACCAGAGGTCTTGACCAGCCTGGCCCCGCGGGTTGCCGAACGTGCCTGATCCGGTCGCATCGGATCGGCTATACTCTCTGCGGGCGAAGCCTGCTCGGACTTTCGTGTGCCCACCAACTTGAACGATTCCGGCGCTCTCCGGGGTCGAATCCTTGAGCCCTTGCCGAACTCGCTCTTTCGGGTCGAGTTGGAGGGTGGGGACAAGTTG
>Ga0307373_10010624_pt1 | contig 13500 bp, 12 predicted proteins | sample OX2MG_FD_202534 | JGI IMG/M metagenome (GOLD analysis project Ga0307373, IMG submission 202534) | Soil microbial communities from Risofladan, Vaasa, Finland - OX-2 | ecosystem: Environmental > Terrestrial > Soil > Coastal area > Acid sulfate soil | place: Finland: Risofladan, Vaasa | collected... | reverse complement strand
ACGATCAACGGGTTGTTCTTCCGCAACAGTGTGAACTACGGGCTGCTGGCCTGCGAGTGCCCCGGCGTCGCCGCCGCGTTCACCGAGGGCGACACGGCGGATTTGTCGCTGGAAGCCTGGACCCTGCACAATGGTCGCTCCGGCCAGGTACTGGCGGTCACGCCGGTACCGGGGCAATTGCTGGCGATCATGCAGGACGGCGGCATCTACCCGCTGATGGAAGCACGCGGGCTGATCGCGCCCCGCGCCGTCGGCTGATCAGGCATCCGGCGCGGGCGCGCCCGCCGCGCGCGCTCGCGCCCGCAGCTCGAACTTCTGGATCTTCCCGGTCGAGGTCTTCGGCAACGGGCCGAAGGTGACGTGGCGCGGGCATTTGTAGTGCGCCAGGTGGTCGCGGCACCAGGCGATGATGTCTGCCGCGCGCACCGGCCCGGCATCCGGCTTCAACGTCACGAAGGCGTGCGGGGTCTCGCCCCACGTTTCGTCCGGTTGCGCCACCACCGCGGCTTCCATCACATCGGGATGCTTGTAGAGCGCCTCCTCCACTTCCAGCGAACTGATGTTCTCGCCGCCGGAGATGATGATGTCCTTCGCCCGGTCCTTGATCTCGATGTAGTTGTCCTTGTGCAGCACCGCCAGATCCCCAGTGTGGAACATCCCGCCAGCGAACGCCGCGGCGGTGGCTTCCGGGTTCTTCAGATAGCCCATCATGATGGTGTTGGAGCGCAACATCAGCTCGCCCATCGTCGTCCCGTCCGCCGGCACCGGCGTCATCGTGTCGGGATCGCGCACCGAGGCTTCCTCCAGCAACGGGTGCGCCACGCCCTGGCGCGCCATGAACGCAGCCTTGCGGTCGGTATCCATGGTGTCGAGTTCCGGCTGCCACTGGCAGATCGCGGAGGGGCCGTAGCTTTCGGTCAGGCCGTACAGATGGGTGACCGCGAAGCCCATCGCCGCCATCCGCGCGATCACCGGCGACGGTGGCGCGGCGCCGCCGGTGGCGATCTGCACCGTCTGCGGGAACGTCCGGCGCGCGCTGTCGGGGGCGTGGATCAGCAGGGTCAGCACGACGGGCGCGCCGCACATATGCGTGACGCCGTCGGCGGCGATGGCGGCGAAGATCGGCGCCGGATCGACCCGACGCAGGCAGACATGGGTACCCCCGGCCAGGGTGACGGCCCAGGTATAGGTCCAGCCGTTGCAATGGAACATCGGCAGCGTCCACAGATAGACGCTGCGCGGGTTCAGCCCGAACGCCAGCGCGTTGGCGCAGGCATTCAGATAGGCGCCGCGGTGGTGCAGCACGACACCTTTCGGGTTGCCGGTGGTGCCGGAGGTGTAGTTCAAGGAAATCGCCTGCCACTCGTCATCCGGCAGCAGCAGCTCGTGTCCGGGATCGCCGCCGGCGAGGAATGTTTCGTAGTCGGTCGCGTCGATCGGCGCCCCGCCCGGGCCGGCCGGATCGTCGATCGCGACCACCAGCGGCGCGTGCGCAAGCCCCTCCAGCGCGCGGGTCACGATGGCGGCGAATTCGCGGTCCGCCAGCAGCACCTTCGCCGCCCCATGGCCCAGGATGAAGCCGATCGCGGCGGGATCGAGCCTGGTGTTGATCGGGCACAGCACGGCGCCGAGGCCGGGCACGGCGTAGTGCGCCTCCAGCATCTCCGGGATGTTGGGCGCCAGGATCGCCACCGTGTCGCCCTTGCCCACGCCGGCGCGCGCCAGCGCCGAGGCCAGCCGGCGGGTGCGTTCCAGGAACGCCGCGTAGGTGATGCGCCGCGCCCCGTGCACGATCGCGATCCGCTGCGGCGCGACCAGCGCTGCGCGCAGCAGGAAGGACACCGGCGACAGCGGCACGTAGTTCGGGGCCGCGCGGTCGAGGTCCCGGGCGTAGATCGACATCGGACGCTTCCTTGCCGTTGTTTGGCTCTTCGCCTAGAGCGTACCCGGCCCCCGCACGCGGGGAAAGCGCCCATGCGGCGCCGGATCGAACGGCAGGAGAACGGGATGGAGTTGCAGCTTCGCGGCAAGACCGCGCTGGTGACCGGTGCCTCGATGGGGATCGGCCGGGCGATCGCCAAGGGCCTGGCGGCCGAGGGGGTGCGCGTGGCCGTGCTCGCCCGCCGCTCCGAGCTGCTGGAGACCCTGACCGCCGAGATCGACGCCGCCGGCGGTCCGCGCCCGGCGCTGGTCGTGCAAGACATCATGGCCGAGGACGCCGCCCTGCGCATCCGCGACGCCGCGCTGGCCGCGCTCGGCCAGGTGGACATCCTGGTCAACAACGCCGGCGGCAGCCGCAAGCTGCCGATCGACGCGCCGGAGGAAGCCTGGACCGAGGCGCTGACCCTGAATTTCACCCGCCAGCGGCAGATCACCCACGCCCTGCTGCCGCAGATGATCGCGCATAAATGGGGCCGGATCATCAACATCACCGGCAAGTCCGAACCGGAGAGCCTGAACGCCGCCTTCGCCGCCAAGGCCGCGGTGCATGCCTGGGCGAAGGGGCTGTCGCGCGAAATCGGCCAGCATGGGATCACGGTGAACTCGATCCCGCCGGGCCGGATCATGAGCGAACAGATCCGCCGCAACTACCCGGAGGACTATCGCCGCCATTTCGCGGAGACCGAAATCCCGGTGCATTTCTGGGGCGAGCCGGAGGATCTGGCGGTGATGGCGGTGTTCCTCGCCTCGCCGCTGGCCCGCTACATCACCGGGACGGTGATCCCGGTGGACGGTGGGTTGCGCCGGTATCAGTTCTGAACAACGCCCCCCCTCCCCGTGTGGGAGGGGGCCGGGGGGAGGGATCGCCAACATGCCGCACGATCGCCAGATGGTCCTGGTCGGCTTCATGCAAGCGCAGAACTGCACGACGCTCGCCAGCTCCTGGCGCCATCCGGATTCGCGCACCGACTTCCTGACCGCGGATTACTTCCAGACCATCGGGAAAATCCTGGAAGCCGGGAAGTTCCAGCTTGCCTTCTTCGACGACCGGCTGGCGATGCCGGACATGCTGGGCGGCGATCACGCGCACACGGTGGCGAACGGAATCCGCTGCGTGAAGCTCGATCCGGTCACGGTGCTGATGGCGCTGGGGGCGGCGACGGAGCGGCTGGGGCTCGGCGCCACCTACTCCACGACCTACTACGAACCGTTCCACGTGGCGCGCGTGTTCGCAACCGTCGATCTGATGACGGGCGGGCGGGCGGCGTGGAACATCGTCACGTCGGTGAACGACGGGGAGGCCGCGAACATGGGCCTCGCCCAGCACATGGAACACGACCTGCGCTACGACCGCGCCGACGAGTTCATGGAAGTGGTGCTCGGCCACTGGGATGCGTGGGAAGACGATGCGCTGGTAGTGGACAAGGCGTCGGGCCTGTTCGCGCATCCGGAGAAAGTGCACCGGCTGGATCATCAGGGAAAATTCTTCCGATCGCGCGGACCGTTCACCGTGCCGCGCTCGGCGCAGGGCCATCCGGTGCTGATCCAGGCCGGCTCGTCCGGCCGCGGCAAGCGGTTCTCGGCGCGCTGGGCGGAGACGGTGTTCGTCGCCTATCCCGATCTGACCGCGGCGAAACGCGAGTACGCCGAAACGAAAGCCGACATCGCCCGCCTTGGCCGCGATCCGGACAGCGTCACGCTGAACACGATCGCCTATCCGGTCTGTGCCGCCACCAGGGCGGAGGCGGAAGACAAGATGGCGCTGATCGAGGCGAGCTACCGCGAGGTCGATGGGCTGTCGTTGCTCTCGGAAGCGATGAACTTCGATTTCGCCGGCAAGGGCCTGGACGAAGCGTTCACCGCCGAGGAACTGGCGTCGATGTCCGGGATGCAGGCGATGCGCGACCGGGTGACCAGCCGCAAACCCAACCCAACCCCGCGCGATTTCCTGGAGATCACCCGCCGCGGCCGCGCGCATGGCGCGATCGTCGGCGGACCGAAGGAGATCGCGGATCACCTGGAACAATGGTTCACCGAGCGCGCCTGCGACGGCTACGTGGTCGGCGGCACCCACACGCCCGGCACGTTCGAGGATTTCGTGCGCTTCGTGGTGCCGGAATTGCAACGTCGCGGGGTGTTCCAGCGCGACTACCGCGGAGCGACGTTGCGGGAGAACCTGGGGCTGGCGCGGCCGGCGCGCGGGTGGTGGAAGACGGGGACCGGCGCAGCGTAAGGACTGGCGGCCCGGGCGGAGCCCTTCGTCGCCGACGTGGAAGCGACGTGCCGCGCGGTCCGCCCGCGCCGATCTTGCGCCCGGCCTGCGCATGGCCGCTATCTGGTGCTGTCTCGCGACCTGCCGGATGCGGACGCGGTGCGTGTCGAGCGGGTGTTGCACAGTGCCCGTAACCTCCCGCGGCTGCTATGGCAGCACCCCCTCAATGCGTCGGGTAGCTCCGCGGCCAAATGACCTGGCTGGCCGGTCCCGGCGGCGACGGCGGCCCCTTCTTCCCGCATCCCGCCAGCGCCAGCGCCGCGAGCAGCCCGGCGAGCAGCAAGGTCGCCCTCATGCCAGCGCCGCGATCCAGCGTGCCGCGGCGGCGGCCACGTTCGCCGGTGCCGTGCCGCCGTAGCTGGTGCGCGACGCCACCGACGCCTCCACCGACAGCACCGCGAACACCGCGGCCGTGATGCGTGGTTCGACGCCCTGCATGTCCGCCAGCGAGAGCCTGGCGAGATCGACCCCCTTGGCCTCCGCCAGCGCCACGATCCGCCCGGTCACGTGGTGCGCATCGCGGAACGGCAGATGCAGGACCCGCACCAGCCAGTCCGCCAGATCGGTCGCCGTGGCGAAGCCCGATCCGGCCAGCGCCCGCATCCGCGCCGTATCCGCCGTCAGGTCGCGCACCATCCCCGCCGTCGCGGCAAGCGCCAGCGCCCAGGCGGCGGCGGCGTCGAACACGCCTTCCTTGTCCTCCTGCATGTCCTTCGCATAGGCGAGCGGCAGGCCCTTCATCACCGTGAGCAGGCCGACCAGCGCCCCGGTGATGCGCCCGGTCTTCGCCCGCACCAGCTCCGCCGCGTCCGGATTGCGCTTCTGCGGCATGATGGAACTGCCGGTGGTGAAGGCATCCGACAGGCGGATGAACCGATACGGCGCGCTGCACCAGATCACCACCTCCTCGGCGAAGCGCGACAGGTGCATCGCCGAGATCGCCGCCGCGGCCAGGAATTCGAGCGCGAAATCCCGATCGGATACGGCATCGAGCGAATTGGCCGCGGGCCGGTCGAACCCCAACGCCGTGGCGGTCATGTCGCGGTCGATCGGGAACGACGTGCCGGCCAGCGCCGCCGCACCCAGGGGCGATTCGTTCAGTCGCCGCCGGCAGTCGGCCAGTCGGCCGCGGTCGCGCGCCAGCATCTCCACATAGGCGAGCAGATGGTGCCCGAAGGTCACCGGCTGCGCGGTCTGCAGATGCGTGAATCCCGGCATCGGGTCGGCGGCGTGCTCCGCTGCCCGCGCGGCAAACGCGCGCATCACGTCGGCGATCTGCGCCGCCAGGCCGTCGATCGCGTCGCGCACCCACAGGCGGAAATCGGTCGCCACCTGGTCGTTGCGGCTGCGCGCGGTGTGCAGGCGCTTGCCGGCCTCACCGATGCGCAGAGCCAGGCGTGCCTCGATGTTCATGTGGATGTCTTCCAGCGCCTCGTCGAAGGCGAAGCGCCCGGCCTCGATCTCGGCGGCGATCGCATCGAGCCCGCCGGCGATCGCATCCGCATCGGCCGCGGCGATGATGCCGGTCCGCGCCAGCATCGCGGCATGCGCGCGCGATCCCACGATATCCTGCCGCCAGAGCTTGCGGTCGAAGCCGATCGAGGCATTGATCTCGCGCATCACCGCGGCCGGGCCGGCGGCGAAGCGCCCGCCCCATTGCGGATTGGCGGCGGGCGCGGGGCCCGGAGGATCCTGCGTATCGTTCACCGGAGGCGTTCTTCCATGCAGACACTGACCCGACGCGCGGTTCTGGCCGGCGGGACCCTAGCCGCGGGGCTGGCCCCGCGCAAACCGCGCGCCGCCGAGCCCGCGGGCCTGCCCGGCCTGCACGTGCTGGCGCCGCCGAAACCGTTGCCGCCGCTGCGCTTCCGCGATGCCGCCGGGCACGTGCATACCCTGGCCGAATACCGCGGGCGGGGCGTGGTGCTGAATCTGTGGGCCACCTGGTGCGCGCCCTGCGTGGCGGAGTTGCCCTCGCTCGACCGCGCGGCGGCGGCCCTGCGAGGCAGCCGCATTGCGGTGCTGGCGCTGTCGTCCGACCTCGGCGGCGCCAAGGTGGTGCAGCGCTTCTACGCGACGCACCACATCACCGCCCTGCCGGTGTGGCTCGACCCCGATGGGGCCGTACTGGAAGCATTGCACGTGCGCGGGGTGCCCACGACCTACCTCGTCACCCCGGCCGGCGCGGAGGCCGGCTGGATCGAGGGCGGCCAGGACTGGGACGCGCCGGCCAGCCTTGCGCGGGTGAAGGCGCTGATCGGCGGCTAGGCGGCTAGTCCCGACGCGCAAATATCGTCAACAAGCGTCGGGCCACCACCTCTTTGTTTTCAGGGCCCTGCCCCTGAAATGGAAGGCCTTTCAGGGGCAGGGCCCTAGCCGCGCGCCGCCCGATGATACTCCGGATTCGGCATCATATCGGTCGCCGAGGCCATGCGGTTCGACAGGTTGAAGAACGCGACGGTCTCGGAAAGATCGAAGATGTCCTGTTCGGACAATCCCTCCGCGCGCAACCCGTCGCGATCGGTGTTCTCGATCAGCCACGGCGTCGTCGTCATCTTCCAGGCGAAATCGAGCATGGCGCGCTGGCGCGTGTCGAGCCGCGCCACCCGGTAGTTCAGCGCCATCATCTCCCCCAGTTCGGGGTCGTTCGACAACTGGCGCACCGCGGCCCCGTGCGCGACCAGGCAGTAGTAGCAGCGGTTGGCCGAAGACACGACCACCGCCACCATCTCGCGTTCCAGTTTGGAAAGATTGGACGGGGCCAGCATGATCTCGTTGTACATCGCCATGAAGTTCCGCAGCCGCTGAGGCTTCAGGCTGTAGGCGCTGAACACGGCCGGCACGAACCCAAGCTTCTCTTCGCATTTCCGCCAGATCGCCTTGAGGTCGTCGTCCAGGGTGGCCGGATCGGGCACGCCGAGGCGGGAGATATGCGTGGGCTGGGGCATCAGTCGAAGACCTCCGGGTTCACGGCATGGGCGCGGATCGGATGGCCGTCCAGCACGGACAGGATGTTCTCCGCCGTGGTGCGCGCCATGCCGGCGACTGACTCGGTGGTGACCCCGGCCATGTGCGGCGAGACGATCACCTGCGGCAGAGCGAGCAGCGGATTGTCCATCGGCGTCGGTTCCTCCGCCAGCACGTCCAGTCCCGCACCGGACAGATGGCCGGAGCGCAGCGCCGCGGCCAGCGCCGCCTCATCGACGATCCCGCCGCGCGCGGTATTCACGATCGCCGCCCCGCGCGGCATCCGGGCCAGCCGTGCGGCGTTGAACATCCCCACCGTCTCGGCGTTCTTCGGGCAATGAATGGAAACGAAATCGGCCCGCGCCAGGTCGGTGTCGAGGTCGGCCACCGGCTCGTATCCGGCGTCGCGGATGATGTCGGGGGCGACATACGGGTCGTGGACCAGCACGTTCATTTCCATCGCCGCGCAGCGCCGGGCGGAACGGGTGCCGATGCGCCCGAAGCCCACGATCAGCACCGTCTTGCCGGCAATCTCCGTCGGCAGCGCGTCGTGGCGGTCCGTCCAGCGCCCGCCGCGCACCAGCGCGTCCATTGCCGGCCCGCGCTTGGCGAGCGCCATGATGAGATAGAGCGCGTGCTCCGCCACCGAGGTGGAGTTGGACGTCCCCGCCGTCATCAGCGGCACGCGGCGCACCGTCAGCGCCGGCACCTCCACCGCGTCGAAGCCGACGCCGATGCGCGCCACCACTTCGATCGCCGGCGAGGCGTCCAGCTCCTTCTGCCGGTACGGCGTGCCGGACAGCGCGATGCCCGCAGCCTCGGCCAGCAGCGGCAGCAGCGCGGCCTGGGTGATACCGGCGGGATACACCTTCATCTCGATATCGTCGCGCGCCGACAACAGGTCGGTGCCGGCGCGGCCCATGGTGTGCGGCACGAGCACGAGCTTGCGGTTGGTGGCCATGGCGGCGGACGTCCTTCGTTACAGCTTGCGTTGCAGATTGGCGACGTAGGTGCGGTTCCAGGTGGGCGCGATCATCACCTCGTTGATGACCACGTGCGGCGGCAGGGTCGCGATATAGCGGACCAGGTCGCCGCAATCCTCCGGCTGGACCATGCGCGCGCGATCCTCGGCGCTGACCGGGTTCGGGCGCTTGTCCAGGATGGGCGTGGCGACTTCGCCGGGCAGCATCACGGTGGAGCGGATGCCGTGCACGCATTCCTCCATGTTGATCGTGTGGCTGGCGGCAACCAGGCCGTGCTTGGCGGCGGTGTAGATCGGGCCGGAGAATCCGCCGATGAAGCGTCCCGCCATCGATGCGGTGTGGATGATCACCCCGTCCTTGCGCGCCCGCATCAAGGGCAGCGCCACCGTCACGCAATAAAGCGGCGCGTTCAGGTTGCCGCCCACGACCTCGTCGATCCCCTCCGGCGTGAGCTGGGCCCAATGGCGTTCGACGATGTTGAGCCCGGCGTTGTTCACCAGGATATCGAGCCGGCCGATCGTGCCGGCGATGAAGGCGCCGACCTGCTTTACCTCGGCCGCGCGCATCAGGTCGGCGGGCTGCACATGCGCGGTGCCCCCGGCGGCTTCGATCTGGGCGGCGACGGCTTCCAGCGGCGCGCGGCGGCGGCCGGTGAGCACGATCGCAGCCCCCTCCTGCGCCAGCGCCAGCGCGGCGGCCTCGCCGATGCCGCTGCCCGCGCCGGTGACCCAGGCGATCTTGCCATCCAGCTTGCCCATGGCCTTCCTCCCGCTTTGCTATCGGGAGCATTCAACGGGAGGCCGGGGAGCACGGCAAGGGCGGGTCGACCCCTTGCCAACCCCTCCTCCGCGTGCCACGTGCCCGGGGACCGTGACCCCCGGTTCCCCGACCATGCCCGACACCGTCCCGGACGCGGCTTCGCATCGCGCCCTGATCCTCGATTTCGGTTCCCAGGTGACCCAGCTCATCGCGCGACGGCTGCGCGAGGCGGGCGTCTATTCCGAGATCTGGCCCTATCACGTTGATCCCGCCCGCATCGCCGCCTGGCGGCCCGGCGCGATCATCCTGTCCGGCGGCCCGGCGTCCGTGCACGAGCCCGGCGCGCCGCTGGCGCCGGAGGGGATTTTCAGCCTCGGCATCCCGATCCTGGGCATCTGCTACGGGCAGCAACTGCTGTGCCACCAGTTGGGCGGCGCGGTGGAAACCCATGAGCACCGCGAATTCGGCCGCGCCGAGATCACCGTGGCCGAGGACTGCGCCCTGTTCGCCGGCGTCTGGCCGAAGGGTGCGCAAGAGCAGGTCTGGATGAGCCACGGCGACCGTGTGACCCGCCTGCCCGCCGGCTTCCGCCCGGTCGCCGCGACCGAGGGCGCGCCCTTTGCTGTCATCGCCGACGACGCCAGGCGCTTCTACGGCGTGCAGTTCCACCCCGAGGTCGTGCACACGCCACACGGCGCCGCCCTGCTGCGCAATTTCGTCCACCACGTCGCCGGCCTGCCTGGCACCTGGACGATGGCGAATTTCCGCGCCACGGAACTCGCCCGCATCCGCGCCCAGGTCGGCACCGGGCGGGTGATCTGCGGCCTGTCGGGCGGCGTGGACAGCGCGGTCGCCGCGGTGCTGATCCATGAGGCGATCGGCGATCAGTTGACGTGCATCTTCGTCGACCACGGCCTGCTGCGGGAAGGCGAGGCGGCGGAGGTGGTGGAGACGTTCCGCGACCGCTTCAACATCCGCCTGGTGCACCGCGACGCGGCCGAGCTGTTCCTGGACGCGCTCGACGGCGTGACCGACCCGGAGACCAAGCGCAAGACCATCGGCCGGCTGTTCATCGAGGTGTTCGAGGAAGAAGCGGCGAAGCTGGGTGGCGCGGATTTCCTCGCCCAGGGCACGCTCTATCCGGACGTGATCGAATCCGTCGCCCCGCGCGGCGGCCCGTCGGCGACCATCAAGTCGCACCACAACGTGGGCGGCCTGCCGGAGCGGATGCGGATGCACCTGGTCGAGCCGCTGCGCGAATTGTTCAAGGACGAGGTGCGCGCGTTGGGCCGCACCCTCGGCCTGCCGGACAGCATCGTCGGGCGGCACCCGTTCCCCGGGCCGGGCCTCGCGATCCGCATCCCCGGCCCGATCACGCGCGAGCGGCTGGCGCTGCTGCGCCGGGCCGATGCGATCTTCCTGGAGGAGATCCGCGCCGCCGGGCTGTACGACGCGATCTGGCAGGCATTCGCCGTGCTGCTGCCGGTGCGCACCGTGGGCGTGATGGGCGACGGCCGCACCTACGACCACGCCTGCGCGTTGCGCGCCGTCACCAGCTCCGACGGGATGACGGCGGACGTCTTCCCGTTCGACGCCGGCTTCCTGTCCCGGGTGGCCGGGCGCATCGTGAACGAAGTGCGCGGCATCAACCGCGTGACCTACGACATCACCAGCAAGCCGCCCGGCACCATCGAGTGGGAATAGCCGGCGAGCTGGAATAAACGAGAAGGAACACCGCGCATGGACAACGCCACGCCGAAGACCCTGCGGGGCCGGCATTTCTTCGCCAATCCGGGACCGACCAACATTCCGGACTCGATCCTGCGCGCGATCGACCGCCCGACGCTCGATTTCAACGATCCGGACTTCATGCCGGTCTATCGGGACGTGTTCGCCGGCATCAAGCGGGTGGTGGGCACGCAGCACCATCTGTTCATGTACACCGGCTCCGGCCACGCCGCCTGGGAAGCGACGCTCACCAACCTGCTGTCGCCGGGCGAGACGATCCTGGTGGTGGAGTCCGGCCATTTCTCCGAAGAATGGGGCAAGATGGCCGCCGCGCACGGGGTGGAGGTGCAGACGGTCGCCGCCGACTGGCGCCACGGCGTGGAGACAGCGCGTATCCGCGAGGCGCTGGAAGCCGACCGCGGCCACGTCATCAAGGCGGTCTGCGTCGTGCACAACGAAACCGCCACCGGGCTGATGATCCCGCCCGCCGAGGTGCGCGCGGCGATCGATGCCGCGAAGCACCCGGCGCTGTTCCTGGTCGATACCATCTCCTCGCTCGCCAGCCTCGAATTCCGCATGGACGACTGGGGCATCGATGCGGCGGTGGGCGGCAGCCAGAAGGGGCTGATGAACCCCACCGGCATGAGCTTCACGGCGGTGTCCGACAAGGGCTTCGCGGCCCACAAGAAGGCGACGCTGGGGCGGTATTATTTCGATTGGTCGGTCATGCTGACCCGCAAGCCGCACGACAGTTTCGTCGGCACCGTGCCGATCAACGCCTTCTACGGCCTGCGCGAGGCGGTGCGCCTGCTGGATGAGGAAGGGATGGACGCCGTCGTCGCACGCCATCACCGCCTCGCCGAGGGCGTGCGCCGCGCGGTTGCCGTCTGGGCCGGCAACAACGGCCCGCAACTGTTCTGCACCAACCCCGCGCGGGTGTCCGATTCCGTGACCGCGGTGTGGATGCCCGAAGGCCACGATGCGGACGCACTGCGGCGCACGGCGCGGACCCGCTACAACGTCAGCCTGGGCGGCGGGCTCGGCAAGTTGGGCGGACACGTATTCCGGATCGGCCATATGGGCGATCTGAACGAGCCGATGGTGCTCGGTACCCTGGCCGCGATCGAGATGGCGCTCCGGGTGAACGGCGTGCCGCACGGCAAGGGCGGCGTGGAAGCTGCGATGGCGTATTTCGCCGGGTAACCGTTCTTCTCCCTCCCCCTTGCGGGGGAGGGCCGGGATGGGGGCCAGCCCCCCGGAAGCCCGATGCAGTGGCCTTCCCCGCAAGGGGAGGGAACTGATCAGGCGTGGCCCGCGAAGGACGATAGCGCCAGCGGGTCGATGTGCAGGCTGGCCAACGCGCGACGCCACTTGCTGTCGTGCTCCGCGGCGAACACCAGCGCCTCGTCCGCCGGCACCGACAGCCAGGCGTTCTGCTGCATTTCCACGTCGAGTTGTCCTGGCCCCCAGCCGGCGTAGCCGAGCGCGAGCAGGCCTTCGCGCGGGCCGCCGCCCTCGGCGATCGCTTTCAGCACATCGAGGCTGGCAGTCAGGGCCAGCGCCTCGTTCACGCGCAAGCTACCCTCTCCGGTCCAGTCGGCGGTGTGCAGCACGAAGCCACGACCACCGTCGACCGGGCCGCCGGCCCACAGCCGGATGCGCCGCGCCGGCGGCACGGGGGCGATCTCCAACTGGCGGAGCAGTTCGTCGAAGCTCGGGCGGGCGAGCGGGCGGTTGATGACGAGCCCCATCGCGCCATCGGCGGTGTGGGCGCAGACATAGATCACGCTCTGGGCGAAGCGCGGGTCCTGCATCGCCGGCATGGCGATCAGCAACTGACCGGTCAGGAACGCATCCGCGCCAGCCTTCTGCACGCTGGCCTTCCCCGCTCCTGCCTTGGCGATCGGTGACTTTACCATGGCGGCGAATGTGGGGCCGCCCCCGGCGCCCCGCAAGCGGCGTGACAGCGCCGGCCCGCCGGGCTAGGAGTCCCAGCCCGATCGGCATACCCGACGGCGCGGCCAGAAGGCTGTCCGCCACACGCGGGCGCAGAAACACAACGAGGAGCGAGGCAAGCCATGACCATCAAGGTTGGCGACACGATTCCGTCGATGAAGCTGATGCAGGCCACGGCCGAGGGGCCGAAGGAGATTTCGACCGACGAGGTTTTCAAGGGCAAGAAGGTGGTGCTGTTCGCCGTGCCCGGCGCCTTCACGCCCACCTGCAGCGCGCGGCACCTGCCCGGGTTCGTCCAGAACATCGAGGCGCTGCGCGCCAAGGGCGTCGACACCGTCGCCTGCATCTCGGTGAATGATGCGTTCGTGATGGGCGCCTGGGGCAAGGACCAGGGCACCGACGGCAAGGTGCTGATGCTCGCGGACGGCTCGGCCGCCTTCGCCAAGGCGCTGGGGCTAGAGCTTGACCTGATGGGCCGCGGCATGGGTGTGCGCAGTCAGCGCTACGCGCTGGTGGCCGACGACGGCAAGGTGACGCACCTGGGGGTGGAGCAGCCGGGCGGGTTCGAGGTGAGCAAGGCGGAATCGATTCTGGCAGCGCTCTGAGCCAGGCTGCGGCGGCGCTCGCGCCTGCCCGGCGCAAGGCGTTTGGGCAGCCGCAGGGCCTGCGCCGGCGTCACGCGCCGTGGCTCTGCGTCGCGGCGGGGCTTGCCCTGCTGCTGGCGGGGTGCGGAACTGCGTCGCTCGGGCCTCGCCCGATCAGGACAGCCGGTCCCGGGACAACGTCGGCCGCGGTCGCAGGATCGGCGGGGTCCGGCCGGGTCGCGCCGACCCCGGCATCCGCCGGGACGCCCTGCCCGACCGGCACGCAGCGGATGCTGGTGGCGGAGTTGTT
>Ga0307373_10010623_pt1 | contig 13501 bp, 13 predicted proteins | sample OX2MG_FD_202534 | JGI IMG/M metagenome (GOLD analysis project Ga0307373, IMG submission 202534) | Soil microbial communities from Risofladan, Vaasa, Finland - OX-2 | ecosystem: Environmental > Terrestrial > Soil > Coastal area > Acid sulfate soil | place: Finland: Risofladan, Vaasa | collected... | reverse complement strand
CGTTGCCACCAGTGCTCATGCTGCGGATGATCAAACGTTCATCGACGCGATATCGGATCGGGGCGATGAATGAGGCGAGGCGACATTTGGACCGTCGCCGGCGGCAAGGACTACACCGGCAAGCCACGCCCCGTCGTCATTGTTCAGGACGACAGCTTCGACGCGACTGACTCGATCACGATCTGCGCCTTCACCACTGACGAGACGGTCGCGCCCCTGTTCCGCCTGCCGGTCGATCCGAACGAGCGCAACGGACTGCGAGCGGCATGTCGCTTGATGGTGGACAAGATTACCACTGTCCCGAAGACCAAAGTCGGCGCGCTCGTCGGCAGGTTGGACGACGAAGATATCCTGCGGCTCAATCAGGCCGTGCTCGTGTTCTTCGGGCTGGCAGTTTCGCCGAGGACCAAGCAGGGGGCGTAATTGCACGCGGTGCAATATATCGGCTACGCCCGGGGTTCGCAGTTCTGCTCCGAAGTGGCGGAGGGAGTGGGATTCGAACCCACGTTACGGTTTCCCGTAAACACGCTTTCCAAGCGTGCGCCTTCAACCGCTCGGCCACCCCTCCCGCATCGCGGGGACGGGCGCGAACCTAGCGAAGCGCCGAAACTGCCGCAACCGCGCGGCTTGCGATTCGCCGCACATTGAACCACCATGCTTGGGCAGCAGAAAATCCGGCGGAGCGAGACGCAGCAGCATGGCACGCGAGGAATTGGTCGCCGTCGGCGACGCCGAGATTGAGGTCTTGCGCCGCGGCGCCGGTCAACCGCTGCTGCTGTTGCCGGGCGAGGATATGCTGGAGGCCGATTCCGCCTTCGTCGCGGGGCTGGCCGAGCGCTTCGAGGTGGTCTTGCCCTCGCCGCCCGGTTTCGGCCGCTCGACCCGGCCCGATTGGCTGAGCGCCCCCGGCGACATCGCCTATCTCTGCCTCTCGCTCATGGAGCGTCTGGCGCTTGAGAGCGTGCCGGTCATCGGCTGCTCGCTCGGCGGCTGGATCGCCGTCGAGATGGCGGTTCGGAACGCGGCGCGCTGCTCGCGGCTTGTGCTGATCGACCCTTACGGCGTGAAGCTGGGCGGTCCGACGACGCGCGATTTCGTCGATATCTGGCAATTGTCGCCGGAGAAAGTCGCGGCGCTCAAATGGCACGATCCCGAGCACGGCAAGCGCGACACGGCGACGCTCAGCGACGAGCAACTCGGCCGGATGGCACGCAACCACGAATCCTTCGCGCGCTTTTCTTGGGAGCCCTATCTGCACAATCCCAAGCTGAAGCATCTGCTCTATCGCATCGGCGTGCCGACCTTGATGCTGTGGGGCGAGCAGGACGGCATCGCCTCGCCGGATTACGGGCGCGGCTATGCCCAGCTCATCCCGGGCGCGACCACGACGGCGATCGCCGATGCCGGGCACTATCCGCATCTCGAGCAGCCGGAGGCGGTCTTGCGCCGCGTGACGGAATTTCTCGGCTGACAGGCGCAATCCGATAGAGGCGACATGATGAGAGGCGCGTTATGAGAGCTTGGCACTTCACAGAAATGCCCTATCCGCATTATCCGCAGGACGAGCCCGCCACCCGCATCAACCTGCCGAACAAGCATTTCGACCCCAAGATCGGCGCCGAGCTCTACAACCGCTATTTCGACGAGCACATGATCGCCGACCAGCTCGGCCTCGACATCATGCTCAACGAGCATCACCAGACGCCGAGCTGCATCGACACCTGCGCGCCCTTGAGCGCCGCGATCCTCGCGCGCCAAACGAAGCAGGCGCGCATCTGCGTCCTCGGCAATCCGATCGGCCATCGCAACGATCCGATCCGCGTCGCCGAAGAGATGGCGATGATCGACTGCATCTCGCGCGGCCGGCTCGAATGCGGCTTCGTGCGCGGCGTGCCCTACGAGGTCTATGCCGCCAACACCAATCCGACCCAGACCGGCGAGCGGCTCTGGGACGGCGTCGATTTGGTGATCAAAGCCTGGGCGCCGACCGAGGCGCCATTCAATTACGAAGGCCGCTTCTGGCATCGGCGCAGCGTCAATGTCTGGCCGCGCCCTTATCAGACGCCGCATCCGCAAATCTGGATCACCGGCTCGAGCGACATCGAGACGACCAAGCGCGTCGCCGAGCGTGGCTGGGTGTTCGCGAACTTTCTGTTGCCCTTCGCGAAGGTGAAGCCGCTGTTCGATGCCTATCGCGCGAGTTTTGTCGAGCACGGCCTGCCCGGCGGCGGCGGCCTCGCCTACATGCCGCTGGTCCACACGGCGGATTCCGAAGCCGAAGCCGATAAAGGTGCCGAGGAGCTGCGCTGGTACCTGACCGCGCCGCGCGCCGAGCCGCATTTCCGCAATCCGCCGGGCTATATGCCGGTCGCCGCCAATGTCGCGGCGATCCGCCAAGCCGAAACCGGCGGCGGGCGCGTCGCGCGCAACGCCAGCCTCGACCAGTTGCGCGAGCAAGGCATCCTGATCTGCGGCACGCCGGATTCGGTGGCGAAGCAGATCAAGCGCTTCTACGACCACGTCGGCGGCTTCGATCATCTTTTGATGATGGATCACGCCGGCTTCATGAACCACGAGCGCACGGTGCGCGCGATGACGCTCTTCGCGCGCGAGGTCTATCCGCAGATCAAGGACCTGCCGCGCACGACGCCGCTCAGGGTTGCGCCCGCCGCCGCGGAATGATCGAGCTTAACGGGCGCTAACCCTCGCATATTTCCGGCGCGGCAAGCACCGCGACGGTTGCGCTTCGCCGGCGCCTCGGTCACGATGTTTCCATGATCGGACGAATGCTTGGCTGGCTATTCCTGCTGGCGGCGGGCGCGGTGCTGGTGCGCGACGGGCTCGCCTGGAGCGATACCCACATGATCGCGCCCGCGACCTTCAACACCCTCTGGTTCGATCTCGGCAGCGACAGTCAGGGGATTTTCCGCGGCGCGGTCCTCAACACCATGCCGTGGCTGTGGACGATCGTGATCGCGCCGATCCTGGCGCTGTGGGCCGGGCCGGTTCTCGCGCTGATCGGCTGCATTCTGCTGTGGCAGGCGCGCGCCGGAAGGCGGCGACGGCATTAGAGCATTTGTCCGGCGAAGTGTGCAGCGGTTCGCCGCAGACAATGCGACAAAATCAAGAAATCTACGGCGCGGCTACTCGTCGCCCATCTTCAAGGCGGCGAGGAAGGCCGATTGCGGAATCTCGACTTTACCGTATTGGCGCATGCGCTTGCGCCCTTCCTTTTGCTTTTCCAGAAGCTTGCGTTTGCGGGTGATGTCGCCGCCATAGCATTTGGCGAGCACGTCCTTGCGCAGCGCCTTCACGGTTTCGCGCGCGATCACCTTGCCGCCGATCGCCGCCTGGATCGCGATCAGGAACAACTGGCGCGGGATCAGCTCTTTCAGCCGCTCGCACAACGCGCGGCCGCGGCGTTCGGCGTTGGCGCGATGCACGATGATCGCGAGCGCATCGACCGGATCGCCGTTGACGAGGATGTTCAACAGCACGAGATCGCCTTCCTCATAGCCGTCGAGCTGATAATCGAAGCTGGCATAGCCGCGGCTGACGGATTTGAGGCGATCGTAGAAATCGAACACGACCTCGTTGAGCGGCAGGCGATAGACCAGCATCGCGCGCTTGCCGGCATAGGTCAGCTCTTTCTGGATGCCGCGCCGTTCCTCGCACAAGGCGAGAATGCCGCCGAGATAATCGTCGGGCACCAGGATGGTCGCCTGGATCCACGGCTCCTCGATGTGCTTGATCCGCACCGGGTCGGGCATGTCCACCGGATTGTGGAGCATCATCGTCGTGCCGTTGGTGAGATGAATGTGATAGACGACCGACGGCGCGGTCGCGATCAGGTCGAGATCGAATTCGCGAGTCAGCCGCTCTTGAATGATCTCCAGATGCAAGAGGCCGAGAAAGCCGCAGCGATAGCCGAAGCCGAGCGCGACCGAGGTTTCGGGCTCGAATTCGAAGCTGGCGTCGTTGAGCCGCAGCTTGGCGAGACTGTCTCGGAGCTTCTCGAAATCGGCGGCGTCGGTCGGGAAGAGCCCGCAGAACACCACCGGCTGCACCGGCTTGAAGCCTGGCAGTGGCTAGGCGGCGCTCCTCGGTGATGGTGTCGCCGATCTTACAATCCGCCACGGTCTTGATGCCGGCGGTGATGAAGCCGATCTCGCCCGGGCCGAGCTCGGGCACGGCCACGCCTTTGGGGGTGAACACACCGACGCGCTCGACCGTATGGGTCGCGCCGGTCGCCATCATGCGGATTTTGAGGCCCGGCTTTAAGACGCCGTCTTTCACCCGCACCAGCGTGACGACGCCGAGATAGGCATCGTACCAGCTATCGACCAGCAGCGCCTTCAAAGGCGCCGCCGCGTCGCCGGTCGGCGGCGGCAGCCGCTCGACCAGCGCCTCGAGCACGCCCTCGATGTTGAGCCCGGTCTTGGCCGAGATTTCGACGGCGCCCGACGCGTCGAGCCCGATCACTTCCTCGATCTGCTCTTTGACGCGGTCGGGCTCGGCCGCCGGCAGGTCGATCTTGTTGAGGATCGGCACGATCTCGTGGCCGGCATCGATCGCCTGATAGACATTGGCGAGGGTCTGCGCCTCGACGCCCTGGCTGGCATCGACCACCAGCAGCGAGCCCTCGCAAGCAGCGAGCGAGCGGCTCACCTCGTAAGCGAAATCGACATGGCCGGGCGTGTCCATGAGGTTGAGCACGTAGCTCTCGCCGTTCTTGGCCTTGTAGGCGAGCCGCACGGTTTGCGCCTTGATGGTGATCCCGCGCTCGCGCTCGATATCCATGCTGTCGAGCACCTGCGCGCGCATCTCGCGCGTTTCGAGTCCGCCGCAAAACTCAATCAACCGGTCGGCAAGCGTCGATTTGCCGTGGTCGATATGCGCGATGATGGCGAAGTTTCGGATATGCCGAAGATCGGTCATGGCCTGATGCGCAACATAGGATGAAGGTCGCGACAGCGCAACGACGGCGGGCGCGACGGCCCGCTCTTTTCAATGCCGCAGCGCCCCGCCGGTGGCTTTCTCGACCGCGGCGATCAGCTTTTGGCTGAACGCCTCGATCGCCTCGTCGGTCAAGGTCGCCTCGACCGGCTGCAGCATGATCGTGATGGCGAGCGATTTCTTGTCCTCGTCGATGCCTTTGCCGCGATAGACGTCGAACAACCGCACATCGGCGACCAGCTTCTTGTCGACACCGCGCGCCGCACGCAGCAGCGTCTCGGCCGCGACGCTGTCATCGACCACGAAAGCGAAATCGCGCTCGACCGGCTGGAACGGCGACAGCACCAGCAGCGGCCGGGCGCGGCCGGCGCGCGCGCGCGGCGCCGGCACCGCGTCGAGAAACAGCTCGAAGCCGACCGCCGGGCCGGCGACGCCCAGCGCCGCGAGGATGCCGGGATGGATCTCGCCGAATTGCGCCAGCGGCTTTGAGCCTTGGCGCAGCACGCCGCCGCGGCCGGGGTGATACCAGGCCGGCGCATCGGCCGAGACTTGCAAGCTCTCGACCGCCACGCCGGCAGCGGCGAGCGCGGCAAGCACATCCGCCTTGGCCATCAGCGCGTCGACCTCGCGGCCCGGATCGTCCCAGCGCTTCACGCCGCTGCGGCCGGTGCGCACACCGGTCGCGGTCGCGACCTGGCCCTCAGGCGTGTCGTCCTTGTAAAGCGGCCCGATCTCGAACAGCGCGCCATTCGGAAAGCCGCGATCGGCATTGCGCTGCGCCGCCGCGAGCAAATTCGGCAGCACCGACGGCCGCATCGCATCGAGATCGGCGCTGATCGGATTGGCGAGCGTCAGCGCCTCGCTGCCGCCGCCGAAGAGCTTGGCCTGGGCCGTCGGCAGGAACGAGAACGTCACCGCCTCAACCAGCCCACGCGCGGCGAGCGTGCGCCGCACCAGCGAGGCGCGGCGCTGCGCCGGCGACAGCGCCGGCTTCGGCAACACGAAATCGCGCGCCAGCGGCAACACCGGAATTTCGTCGAAGCCGCGGATGCGCATGATTTCCTCGACCAGATCGGCCTCGCCCTCGATATCGGCGCGCCACGATGGCGGCTCGACCGCGAAGCCGTCGCCCTCGTTCGCGACCGTGCAACCGAGGTCTTCGAGGATGCGGCGCTGGTCCGGCATCGAAACCGCGACCCCACCCAGGGTCGCGACGCGATCGCCGCGCAGATGATAGCGGCGCAGCCACGCCGGCACCGCGCCCGATGTCGCGACGTTGCTGGGATTGCCGCCGCAAAGATCGAGAATGAGCCGGGTCGCGATCTCCATCCCGGCCGCGACGAATTCCGGATCGACGCCGCGCTCGAAGCGATAGCGCGCATCGCTGGTGAGGCCGAGCTTGCGACCGGTCGCGGCAGTGCGCATCGGATCGAACAGCGCCGCCTCGACGAAGACGTTCTGTGTCGCCGCAGTGCAGCCCGTGCTCTCGCCGCCGATGACGCCGCCGAGACTCAAAGCGCCCGAGCGATCGGCGATCACCGTCATGCCTTCGTCGAGCGCATAGCTCTTGCCGTTGAGCGCAGCGAGTTGCTCGCCCGCCGCGGCGCCGCGTACCGCGAGATCGCCCATGAGCTTTTCGGCATCGAAGACATGCAGCGGGCGGTCGAGATCGTAGGTCAGGAAATTGGTAACATCGACCAGCGCCGAAATCGGCCTGAGCCCGATCGCGGTCAAGCGATCCTGCAGCCAGCGCGGGCTCGGCCCGTTTTTGACGCCGCGGATGAGACGCCCAACGAACAGCGGACAAGCTTTCTCGTCCGGGCCTTCGAGGCGCACCGCGATCGGACAAGGATAGGCGCCGGCGACCGGCGCGGTCTCGAGCGGCTTCAGCGCGCCGATGCCCGATGCCGCGAGATCGCGCGCGAGGCCGCGCACGCCGAGGCAATCGGCGCGGTTGGGGGTGATCTTCGCATCGATCACCGGATCGTCGAGGCCCATTGCGACGGCGAAACTCGTCCCCGCCGTCAGCGTGGCCGGCAGTTCGATGATGCCTTCGTGATCCTCGCTGAGCTTCAACTCATAGCCCGAGCACATCATGCCGTTCGACGGCGCGCCGCGAATCTGGCTGGCCTTCAACACCATGCCGTTGCGCGGAATGACGGCGCCCGGCGGCGCGAACACGCCGACGAGGCCGGTGCGCGCATTGGGCGCGCCGCACACGACGTCGACCTCGCCCGCGCCGGTAGCGACGCGCAGGATGCGCAGCTTGTCGGCGTTGGGATGCGGTTTTGCCTCGGTCACGCGGCCGATGACGAAGCCGGCAAAATCCGTGGCGCGATTCTCGATGCCCTCGACCTCGATGCCGAGCATGACGAGGCGCGCGACGATCTCGTCGAGCGACGCGCTGGTCTCGAGATGCGTTTTGAGCCAGGCGAGCGTCGTCTTCATCGCGCGCCCGAAACCAGCGAGGGCTGATCGAGCGGCAGGAAGCCGTAATGCCGCAGCCAGCGCAGATCGCTTTCATAAAAGGTGCGCAGATCGGGGATGCCGTATTTCAGCATCGCGATGCGCTCGATCCCCATGCCAAAGGCGAAGCCTTGATACTCGGCGGGATCGAGGCCGCAATTGGCGAGCACTTTCGGATGCACCATGCCGCAACCGAGGATTTCGAGCCAATCCGCGCCCATCTGACCGGAAGGGGCGCCGATCTTCAAGCCGCCGCCCTCGCGCGAGCAGCCGATATCGACCTCGGCCGAGGGCTCGGTAAAGGGGAAATAGCTCGGCCGGAAGCGCACCGGCAGATCGTCGACCTCGAAGAACGCGCGGCAGAACTCGATCAGGCAGCCTTTCAGATGCCCCATATGCACCGCGCGCTCGATCACCAGCCCTTCGACCTGATGGAACATCGGCGAATGGGTGGCGTCGTGATCGCTGCGGAACGTGCGCCCGGGCACGATGATGCGCAGCGGCGGCTTGGTGCTCATCATCGTGCGGATCTGCACCGGCGAGGTATGCGTGCGCAACACACGGCGGCTGCCGTCCTCGGCGCGCGGCGTCAGATAGAAAGTATCGTGCTCCTGCCGCGCCGGATGCTCGGGCGGGATGTTGAGCGCGGTGAAATTGTGAAAATCGTCCTCGATGTGCGGCCCTTCGGCGACGGTGAAGCCCATCTCGCCGAAGATCGCAACCAGCTCGTCGACGGTCTGGCTGATCGGATGGATGCGGCCATCGTTCTCCCCCTTCACTGGCAGGGTGACGTCGATGCGCTCCGACTTGAGGCGCTGATCGAGCGACATTCTATCGAGACGCCGTTTCATCTCGACGAGTGCCGTTTCGATCTCGCCCTTGAGGAGATTTACCTCGGCGCCACGCGCCTTACGGTCCTCGGGTGGAAGATTTCCGAGACCCTTCAAGAGCGCTGTCACCTGGCCGTTGCGGCCGAGTGCGCTGATACGAATTTCCTCAAGCGCCTCGGAAGTCGAGACCAAGTGGATTTGAGAAATCAGACTTGTGCGAAGGGCATCAAGCTCTGCCATGTTGACCTGCTCCCCCCTCACCCTCCCACTTCGTGGGTCCCTCCCTCCCCCCAGCGGGGAGAGGGACAACCCGTTCGATCGCTCTTCGCGGTCGAACCCGAAGGGGCCAATCGCGACGAGCGATTGGCCGGGTTGTCGGTGAAGGGTGCTTCTGCGTTCTCAGGCCTGGGCGAGCGCCGCTTGTGCCTGGGCCACGATCGCTTGAAACGCCGGCAGGTCGCGCGCCGCGAGATCGGCAAGCACCTTGCGGTCGAGCTCGATGCCGGCACGCTTCAAGCCGTTGATGAATTGCGAATAGGTGAGCCCGCCTTCGCGCGCGCCGGCATTGATGCGCTGAATCCACAAGGCGCGGAAATTGCGCTTCTTGTTGCGCCGGTCGCGATAGGCGTAACGCAGCCCCTTTTCGACCTTCTCGATCGCGATGCGGAAGCTCGATTTCGCGCGGCCGCGATAGCCCTTCGCAAGCTTCAGCACCTTCTTGTGACGGGCCCGCCCCGTCACGCCGCGTTTCACATGTGCCATGACCTACCTCAGATACGGCATGTAGGTGAGCACGAGGCCGGCATCGCCAGGGCGCAGGATCATGGTCCCGCGCGCCTTGCGCTTCATGTGTTGCGGCTTGGAAATGAGACGGTGGCGCTTATGCGCGACGCCGGCCTTGATTTTGCCCGTGGCGGTGCGCGAGAAGCGCTTCTTCGCGCCGCTCTTGGTCTTCATCTTGGGCATTTCATATCCTTTCATTTCAAGGATTTAGCAGAAAGGACGACGAGGCATGCCCGTGAGCCAGCCGTCCGGATGAGGCGCGGGTTATACCGGCGGCGCCCCAAAATGGCAAGGGCGCGAGTTGCCCCGCGCCCCGCGCGAATGCGTCCGGATGGCCCGATGCCGCCTACTTCGGCGACATCACCATCGTCATCTGGCGGCCTTCCATGCGCGGATATTGCTCGATTTTGGCGACCGCATCGAGGTCGTCTTTGACGCGCATCAGCACGTTCATGCCGAGCTCCTGATGCGCCAATTCGCGGCCGCGGAAGCGCATCGTCACCTTCACCTTGTCGCCTTCGTCGATGAAGCTCTTCATCGAGCGCATTTTCACGTCGTAATCGTGGTCGTCGATGCTGGGCCGGAGCTTGATCTCCTTGACCTCGATGACCTTCTGCTTCTTGCGCGCCTCGTTCTTGCGCTTTTGCTCTTCGTATTTGAACTTGCCGAAATCGAGGATCTTGCAGACCGGCGGATCGGCGTTGGGCGAGACCTCGACCAGATCGAGGCCGGCTTCGACGGCGCGGGCAATGGCATCGTTGCGCGGGACCACCCCGATCATCTGACCGCGCTCGTCGACGAGGCGGACTTTGAGGGTGGAGATTTCTTCGTTGATGCGCGGGCCGTCATTGCGGGGCGGCGGGGGCGCTTGGGTGGGGCGAGGGATGCGGCGGCTCCTTAGGCGGTTGCAGTGGGCTCGCCGACCGCGGAGGGCGGCCGAGCCTCTGCCGCCAATCTAGCGACGGCCTCGCCAAGTTCAAGGAGTTCCTGATCTTTCGCGCCCAGGCGGCGGATCGCGACGGTCTGGTCCTGGGCCTCGCGCTTGCCGACCACGAGCAGCGCCGGGACCTTGGCCAGGCTGTGCTCGCGCACCTTGTAGTTAATCTTCTCGTTCGCGATATCGAGGCCGACGCGCAGGCCGGCGGCGGCGCAGGCGGCGCGCACCTCTTCGGCGTAGGGATTGGCCTCATCGGTGATCGTCAGCACCATCGCCTGGACCGGCGCCAGCCAAAGCGGGAAGCGGCCGGCATATTCCTCGATCAGGATGGCGATGAAGCGCTCCAGCGAGCCGAGGATGGCGCGGTGCAGCATGACCGGCGTATGGCGCTGGCCGTCCTCGGCGATATAGGCGGCGCCAAGCCGCTCCGGCATGACGAAATCGACCTGCAGCGTGCCGCATTGCCAATCGCGGCCGAGCGCGTCGCGCAGCACGAATTCGAGCTTCGGGCCATAAAAGGCGCCTTCGCCGGGATTCATCGTATAGGGCAGGCCCGCTGCCTCGACCGCGTGGCGCAAAGCGCCTTCCGCCTTGTCCCAGACCGCATCGCTGCCGGCACGCGTCGCCGGCCGGTCGGAGAATTTGACGCTGACCTCCGCGAAGCCGAAATCACGATAAACCGCGCGCAGGAGATCGCAGAAGGCGACACTTTCCGCCGTGATCTGGTCCTCGGTGCAGAAGATATGCGCGTCGTCCTGGGTAAAGGCGCGCACCCGCATGATGCCGTGCAGCGCGCCCGACGGCTCATTGCGATGGCACGAGCCGAACTCGGCCATGCGCAGCGGCAGCTCGCGATAGGAATGCAGCCCCTGGCGGAAAATCTGGATATGCGCCGGGCAGTTCATCGGCTTGATGGCGAGAACCCGGTCGCTGTCCTCGTCCTTCACCGTGAACATGTGCTGCGCGAATTTTTCCCAATGGCCCGAGGCTTCCCAGAGCGAGCGGTCGATGAGCTGCGGCGTCCGCACCTCGACATAGCCGGCGACCTGCAAGCGCTCGCGGATGTAATTCTCGATCGCGCGATAGAGCGTCCAGCCCTTCGGGTGCCAGAATACCGCACCGACCGCCTCTTCCTGCTGATGGAACAGGTCGAGCTCGCGGCCGAGGCGGCGATGGTCGCGCTTTTCCGCCTCCTCGATCTGAAAGAGATATTGCTTCAGCTCTTTCTCGTTGGCCCAGGCGGTGCCGTAGACGCGCTGGAGCTGCGCGTTGCGCGCATCGCCGCGCCAATAGGCGCCCGCGACCTTGGTCAGCTTGAAGGCATGGCCGAGCTTGCCGGTCGAGGGCAGATGCGGGCCGACGCAGAGATCGACGAAATTGCCCTGGCGATAGAGGCTGATCGCCTCGTCCTTCGGGATCTCGTGAATCCATTCGGCTTTGTATTTCTCGCCGAGCGCGGCGAAGAACTCGACCGCGCGGTCGCGCTCCCATTCCTCGCGCGCGATCGTTTCGTCGCGATCGACGATCTCGTGCATGCGCAGCTCGATCTTCGCCAAATCCTCGGGCGTGAACGGCGTCGCGCGCGCGAAATCGTAATAGAAGCCGGTGTCGGTCGCCGGACCGAAGGTCACCTGCGTCTCGGGGTAAAGCTCCTTCACTGCCTCGGCCATGACATGCGCGGCGTCGTGGCGGATGATCTCGAGCGCTTCGGGTGCGTCGCGGGTCAGGATCGCGATCTTGGTGTCGCGCTCGATCGGCAGCGCCAAATCCCGGGCCGTGCCATCGAGCTTGATCGCGACCGCCGCCTTGGCGAGGCCGGGTCCGATCGCGGCGGCAATCGCGCTGCCGGTGACGCCCCGCGCGAACGACCGCACCGAGCCGTCGGGCAGCGTCACGGCGATTTGGGACGGAGAATCGGAAGCCATTTCCAGCGGTTTATCCGAATGGCAGCGTCGCGGCAACCTCGTCCACGCCGAGCGCGGCGAGATTATCGCGGCGCAGCACCGTGACGCTCGCGCCGCGCGGCTGGGTCAGTGCGGGATCGGACGCGGCGGAATAGAGCACGCTCGCCGGGCAGCCGGCGGCGACGATCAAATGCATCGGCCCGGTGTCGTTGCCAATGGCATAGCGCGCAACTGCGCCGAGCCCGACGATCTCGGCAAAGCTGGTCTGGCCGGTCAGGTCGCGGGTCGCGGGCGCGCCGCGCGCGATCTCGCGTCCCGCCGCGCGCTCGTCCGGCCCGCCGATGACGACCGGCGCGACGCCGTGCTGGGCGATCACCGTCGCGAGCTGCGCATAGCGCCCGGCCGGCCAGCGTTTCTCCGGCCGGTGGGCTGCGCCGCCCGGCACCAGCAGCATGATCGCGCCAGGCAAATTGAAACGCGCGATATCGCCTTTCGCCCAGGCGAGATCGGGCGCCGGCACGACGGCGATGCCGGCGATCGCGAGTTGATCCGCCTGGCGATCGAGGGTGTGCATGAGATCGCGCCGCGGATTGGCGTGCGGATGCGAGGCGCCGGGCGCGATGCCCGACCATTCCGGCCGCCGGCCTCGAAAGAGCAGGCTGGGCGCCATGAGCCGGAAATAGCCGCTCGAGCGCGCCGAGGTTTGCAGATCGTAAACGCGCGCGAAATCCGCGCCGCGCAGCCTGCGCCGCAGCCGTAGCCAGGCCGGGAGATCGAGCCCGCGCGGCCGCGCGTCGATCCAGACCCGGTCGAAATAGGGGGCGGCGCGGGCGAGATCGGCAAAGGGCGCGGTGGTCAGTAGCGTGATGTCGGTGTCGGGGTGATGGGCGCGGATCGCCGACGCCGGCCCCATCGCCTGCACGAAATCGCCGAGCGCGCCGAGCTTGATGACGAGGATGCGCTGTCGAGTTGGCACGACGCGCGACGAGCCCGCCTCAGGCCGCGGCGATTGACGCGGCCGCCTGCGGCAGCAGCTCGTCATAGACGGCGAGCGTGCGCGCCGCCATCAAGGCGCTCGAGAATTGCGCCCGGACGTGAGTCACCTCGCGCTGGCTCATCGCCACGCGCGATGCCGCATCCTGGTCGAGCGCGAAGGCGAGCATCGCCGCCAGCGCCGCCGCGTCGTCGGGCGGCACCAGCCAGCCGGTCTCGCCGGGCACGATGGTTTCCCGCGCGCCGCCATGCGCGGTCGCGATCACCGGCCGGCCCATCGCCTGAGCCTCGACGATGACCCGGCCGAAGCCCTCGGGCGCGGTCGAGGCCGAGACCACGACATCGGCGAGCATGTAAGCGGCCGCCATGTCGGCGCAGTCGTCGATAAAGCGGAAGGTCGCGCCGCCGCCCAAGGCGGCGGCCGCGGCTTCGAGCTCGCGCCGATAACGGGCGTCCCCGGCGCCGAGGATGATCGCATGCACCGACGGGCGCTCGAGCCGCGCGATCGCCTCGATGAAGACGCGTTGCCCTTTCCAGCGCGTCAGCCGGCCCGGCAGCAGCACGGTCGGCATCCCGTCCGGCAGGCGCCACGCCCGCATCAGCCGCACCATGCGCTCCGGCGATATTTTGTC
>Ga0307373_10010619_pt1 | contig 13503 bp, 15 predicted proteins | sample OX2MG_FD_202534 | JGI IMG/M metagenome (GOLD analysis project Ga0307373, IMG submission 202534) | Soil microbial communities from Risofladan, Vaasa, Finland - OX-2 | ecosystem: Environmental > Terrestrial > Soil > Coastal area > Acid sulfate soil | place: Finland: Risofladan, Vaasa | collected... | reverse complement strand
TGTTGCCCGCGTGTCAACCCTGAGACGAGCCGCGATGCCATACTTGTCGTAAGTCTCAGGAGGCCCCAGCATGTCCAACTCCATCAAACACTTTCTTCTTGTCTTTGACCATGAGAAAGGCGCGCTTGTCGAGACGTTTGACTTCGGGTCAGATGGTGAGCGGGCGGTCGCGGCCTACTCAGCAAAGGAAAAGGAGTGCGAGGACAACCCGGCAATGGAGATCGTCCTGATCGGATCCGACTCGTTCGAGACTGTACAGTTCACTCACGCCAACTACTTTGATGGGTCTGCGGGGGCGCGGTTGAAGTCGCCATACCTCGCTGGGGTCTGACTTAGCACACCGCGGGAGCGGCCTAGCTCGGCTGGGTTAGCAGGCGAGCCAGCTGGTCGCTGGCGCTTGAGGTTCGGCGCAACCCCGGCGTAAGTCGACAGAGTCAGACTGACGCTGGAGCGGCCGAGCAGGGCCGAGACTGCTGACCGGACCCCTTTGAAGGGTATGTGAGAGTTTCTGAATGGCCCAGGAGGGCCAGGAGGAACTCAGATGAAGGGGATAAGCACACAGGAGGCAAGCTGATCTGGGCGGTGATGGCTTCGTCAACCGCTGGCCCGGCGTGCACAGCTCCCCGTCGGCCCATCTCCGCTTACGGTAACCGGGAGGATCGGGACCGCCGCGCCGTCAGTTCTGCTCAGAGGTGACCCGGTGCTCGTATCGGTCTAGCGCAAGATTCCGTCCGCAATTACATTGCTGGGGAATCCAGACGTGCTTCACCTCGTCGTAGCCGACAGATAAAGAGGCGCGGCACCAGGGTGAGTGCCCCGCTTCGATAAGTGCGTGAAAAAGCCTCTGGCACATCTCACGAGCCGAGTCTTGCTCCGCGTACGGTTCGGCTGGCTCGGAACTCATGGAACGAACCTCCAGCTTTTGGACCCACCGTGACTCTACACCGGAGCAGCCGGTTGCCTAAGCGGGGCGGTTACCCGGGCGGGCGGTCGGGGGCGATTTGCTAGCGATCGAGCCAGCGGCACTGACATTGGCCTGCGGTCCGGGGCAACTACAAGAATCCGACCAGGTCGAAGCGGACCTGCCTGTTGGACGCTCACGGTAGCTGCCCAAGGTGGTCGGTCAGAACACGCCGCGCCGCCGCTGTTTTGGGCTGCGACCGTCGGGATCGAACAGGGTCCTGTGGATCGGCGCGGCCCACCACTCCGATCCAGGCGGCAGAGGAGCGGTCAGATGGGGAGTTACCCGAGCTTTCGGATGGGGTCTCTTCCCTCCCTCCCGGTGCCATTCCGCCACCTCATCCGCAGCCTGCCGCCAGAGGTCTGGCGCCGCTGCTGGGTCGAGGAGCAGGGGATCTGTGGAACTGCGCCCGAGATGCTCTGCCCAGAGTTCGAGGCGAAGTGAACGGGCGAACACTCGGGCCCGGTCTCCGCGGCCCGTGGGGTCGATGGGCGGCCGGTGATCTACGGTCCGGTCCAGCACGCTACAGGACAGCTCCGAATCGTGGGTCCAGGAGCGGAGGTTGAAGTTATCCGAGCCGACCATGACCCAGACGTCGTCGATGACGCAGACCTTGGCGTGCACATAGGTAGGACAGCCTTGGGGATTTTCAATGTCATAGGCTCCCACCCGACCTCCGCCCGCCGCCCTGAGGCGTCCCAGAGCCGCCAACTGTCCGATCCGATTCGGCGGCCCAGTCAAGGGTCCATCGGCATCTGGCCAGCGGGGCACCACCATGATCAGCTGCAGCTCGGGCCGGGCGGCTAGCCGCCCGGCTAGGCACTCGGCCACCTCGCTCGACCATAGGTACTGGTCCTCGATGTAGATCAGGCGTTCAGCGCGGCCGATCGCCTTCTGCAAGGCTCGGGCGATGCTGCGCTCGCCCCGCTGGGCAAATGGGTAAGGGCGTCGACGCCTCGGATAGGTTCGCAATACTTGGACCGCACAGTTTCCGGCGGCCGCGGGCTGGGCGAGCGGGGTCGGGAGTAGAGATCGGTGGGAGGGTTCGGCTGTGAGCCGTGCCAGCATCGCCCGGAGCGGGGTGCGGTCATCCAGCGGAGCCGGGTCGGTCCACCGCTCGCGAAAACAGGCCTCGAGCTGTGCCACCGTCGGACCGTGGACCTCCAGTTGGACATCGTGCCAGGGCGCCCGGGGTCCGTAGCGTCGGTCCATCGGCTGGGGCTGCGGGTCCCCACCGTGATGGATATCGTCCCGGCGGGAGTGGCAGAGGTCGATTCCGCCCACGAAGGCCACGTCATCGAGGGGGCGCTCTTGGTGCCGGATGAGGACCAGCTTTTGGTGGTGGGATCCGAACGGTAGCACCCGCTGGTCGAGCAGTACCTGGCCGCCACTGTGGTTGATTTCGGACTCGAGGGCGCGGTTGGCGGCCTCGCTAAACGAAAGTCTTCGAGGATGGGAGCGCCAGACGAGGCCTCGTACGTCGATTCCTCGCGCTGCCAGCGAAGCCAGCAGTCCACCCACCGTGGGACCTTCGGGCCGAAGCAGCTCGTCACGGTCTCCCCGCCAGTCGGTAAACCAGACAGCGTCGCCCGGGCTCAGCGTTTCTAGTTCAGAGGCAAGGCGCTGGAAGTAGGGGCCGCCGTGGACGAGCGCACGGACCAGATTGCCCTCGGTCCAGGAGCGTCCGGAACTGGCCACCGAGTCGATTTGGGTGTCCGGGTTCCCCCGCTCGGCGGGGCTGAGAAACCAGTCCTCCCCGAGCTTGACCTCGGCTGCCGATGGGTCGGGAAATATGTCTGCCATGCGCCCATAGACCTCATGCGATCGCGCGGCGATCCCGGATTGGTTCAGCGGAAGCTGCTCCGCTTGCGGCCAGACGGCACTTGGCTGGCGGTCAGGGTGGAGTTGTCACTTCGAGCAACCGTCGCGCTGGCCGAGGCCAGGTCAGCGACCAGATTCTTTGGTCGGGAATAGCTAGCGGAGGGGCATTCATCGTGCAACTGGTGATTCACGACGCCTTCGGTTTCCCCCTTTAGTCAGTCAGGCCATCAGGATCCGCGTGTTCTGGGTTTTCCTGGTGGCTGCTCTCTCGAGGGGCCGCCAGGTTCGGCGCTCCCGTCCAACGGACGGCCGTGTTCTGCCCGGCGGGATCAATACTTTCAACGGACGTTTTCCCTACCCGTTACAGGTAGCCGTCTGCCGCCGGCATCGGGGCTTGCTGCTGGTCCGTCCGGACCGCCCGGCCAGAGGCGCCGGAGCGCGGCCGTCGGTCCAGAGCGGGGAGTGACGCCTGCTGGAGAGACCTTCTGGAAAGTGTGCTGGCGACTTCGGCCGGGCCGCAGGGAAGGGAGTGGCGTAGCGCGGCGCCACATCAGCTGCTTCCGGGTTGGGGACGAGGCGGTCCACCGTCCAACCAGACCCGATTCCCAAACTGGGACAACAGAAGCAACTCCTCAAACCTGCGGCTCGAAGGGATTCTTGGCTGCGTTTCGAAGTCGGAACGGGCGCCGAGGCCGGACCGACCAATGGGCGGACGGGCGGAACAGGCATTGCTAGTCGGCTCGGCAGCAAGGTCCTCGACCAGCCGGTGACCGTCCGATTGATCAACTCGTGACGGTCGATCGAATATGTAACCGGCGGCCGCCCAGTCAGTTGCCGGGCTCCAGGCCGAGACATGGGCCTACACTCCCCTGCAAGGGCATAACGGAGGGCGCACCCCATCTACCATCAGCGCGCATCCACGGCCGTTAGGGGTCCCCGAGCATGAAGCCCAGGACTCGGATCCTGCTGGTGCTGGTCGGGCTGCTCATGGGGAGGCGCCGCAGGAGGCGCTGGCTTCGGCGTTTTCTGGCACTCGTCGTGGTGGTCGTCGTGGTCCTGTTAGTTGCCCGGGCGACCGGGCTGACGCTTTGACACGGAACGCCCGTCGGTGTTTCTCGAGCTGCAGGAACTGCGTTGTCTGGCTCCTCGTGATCACCCCACAGCGTTGAAAAACACGGATATCACCTAGGCGCACTAGTCGGGATCCTCTCAGCCTAGGCGGAATTCGCCCAGCGGCTGGAGATCACCGCAACGGCCGATTTGGGAGCTCCGGCGGGGCTCGGGTGTCAACGCCGGTGACCGTCAGTGGTCGACTGGTCGGAGCCCGCGCGCTCGTCCTTGGCCCGCTCGCAGCCGAAGCGGGAGCCGGGAACAGGCTGTCGTCGAAGAGTTCCGAGCGCCACGCCTAACGGGTCGGTCGCCGCGGGGGAGAAGTGGTACTGCTACCACCTCAGGCGAGATAGGACTCCCAGTTGACGGCGACCTCCCATAGGGATCGAGGATCGGCTACAGCGGGGTCGCGCATTGACTAAGTACCAGACGATTACCGGGGTAACCGCAGCGGTGAGGGGTCGGTCGTGGCTCTGCAGGGGATCCCCTAGAGTTTCCCGGTGCTGAACCTCCGAAACGACGACCGCTGGGCCTGGCTGACTAGAAGGGGCGCGCTCCGCGTTCCCCAGATCACCGCCTACTTCTGGGGGGTGAAGGGCCTCTCGACCGCCATGGGCGAGGCCACTTCCGACGCTCTGGTCCACTCCATGCCGCCCGTACTTGCCGTGCTACTCGGCTTCGCCGGCTTCCTCGTCGCCCTGACCGTCCAGCTCCGGATAGCGCGGTACAGGGCCTGGGCCTACTGGTTTGCGGTGGTCATGGTGGGAGTGTTTGGGACGATGGCGGCCGACGTTGTCCATGTAGCCCTCGGGGTCGCCTACCCCGTCTCTACCACCTTCTACGCCGTGGTGCTGATCGCCGTATTCGCCACGTGGAGGTCCGTGGAGGGGACGCTCTCGATCCACACGGTCGACACAGCGCGACGGGAGGGCTTCTACTGGGGCGCCGTGGTGGCTACCTTTGCCATGGGCACGGCTCTCGGCGATTTTACGGCGTACACATTGGGGCTCGGCTACTTCCCCTCGGCTGCTCTCTTCGCGACGATCATCGTGCTCCCAGCCGTCGGATTCCGCTGGCTGCGGTGGAATGCCGTCTTCTGCTTCTGGTTCGCGTACGTGGTCACCCGGCCACTCGGGGCCTCCATCGCCGACGGGTTGGGCAAGCCCAAGCCCGTCAGCGGGCTTGGGTTGGGCGACGGCGTGGTTGCCCTGGTGTTTGCCGGAGTGATCGCCGGAGCAGTGGCCTATCTCGCGGTCAGCAAGGCGGATGTCCAGAGCTCGCCCTTAGCAACCAGGCAAGGTGGTGACTAGCTCAGCGCATCTCGAAAGTGGCCTGATCGGCATTGATTCGGATCGGGCTTCGACCGCCATGGCTAGGCGCCAACTCGAGGCCGAAGGTGCGCGATGCCCATGTGATCCTCTCCCGGGCGAAAAGCGAACGTAGCGGCCGGTAACCTTGAGTTCCAGAGCCGCGAGTTGCAGCTAACGGCAGCCGTGCTGGCGCAGTGATAGGACTCGTTGCCGACCTGAATTGGTTCGGCCGGCTTGCCGAGCCGGGAGAGTGGGGAGGGGAGTTGCAGCTCGCCCGGATGCGCCGTCAGGTCGGAGAGTCACCCCGGAAGACGATTTGCGGCGGCGCCGTGCTGGAGGGCTCGGGACTCTCCAGCCTTTCGTCGTGGTGGAACCGGCCCGGCCGCAGCTGAGACGCACCGGCGACGCTACGAACGCTCAGTGGGGGACGAGTCCTGAACGAGAACTTTGGCCAATTTTGCGAATCGGCTGCACCGTGTCCCAGGTCGGCGCGCCGGCCGGTCTCAACAGAGCTACCCGTAGTCCAGACAGAACGCTACCGAAGGAACCCTCTGGCGGGAATGCCCGGAGGTCAGGCTCAGGGTAGGTAAGATGGATCACTAGGTGCACTTGGCCACCGAGGCTCGGGGGGTGTCATGGACAAGGATCTGGTCGTCCAGTTGATTGGGGTGGCCGAGAGGGTTGTGGCCAGCGGAGCGATCTCGGCCAACGGACATGGAAATGTGAGCCTACGGGTCCCCGGAGCGGACGAGATGTATTTCACCGCCGGGTCGTCGCTGCGGAACCATCCGGCGTCGGCGGTGGTGCGAGTTGGGCTGGACGGAACGTTGCTGGAAGGTGAGTTGCCCCCAATACAGGGCGCCGTGGTGGCTATGCACACGGCGCTGTATCTGGACCACCCCGATGTTGGATGTGTCCTCCACACCCATTCACCGTATGCCACCGCCTACGCCGTGGCCCGCCGGCCGATCGGGTGCTGGATCGAGGCTCTGGCCATGTTCGGCTTACCCACCGGGGTACCGGTGGCGGACTACGGGCCACGCGGGTCGGCGGAGGCAGTGGCCCATATCCGAGCCGCCATCACCCCGGGCGTTCCGGCCGTCCTGCTGTCCAACCACGGGGTGTTGGTGTTTCATCGAACTCCCGAGCTGGCCATCGTGGTGGGCGGGGTCGTTGAGGAGGCGGCTCAGGCCGGAATCAATTCCGGCAGTCTCGGGGGGCCAGTCGAAATCTCGGAAGAGCTTCGCGCCGCGGCTCTCCAGCGGGCGATGCTGTTCGAGACACAGGGCACGGCTCACGCCTAGTCGTCTTCGGGACCGCTGTGCTGTCTCCGGCCGGGGTTGAGCACTTAGGATCCATGGCACTCGAGAGCCACCTCCTGACCTACGTCTGTCCGGAACCGTCCCGGAAGAACCCGAGCTGATTCCGGGGCGATCCGCCTGCCTCGTCGATGTGGGACGGCATGAACCGAGAGGGGGGTGCGCACCGGAGCCCTCTCCGGCTACGGCACGGAGAGCTGGCGTCCGAACCCGGTGTCTCCCCGGCCAGTCGCGCGGGAGAGCCCGAGCTAGGTGATGGTCAGGGGCGCGAGGCGCTGCCAGCCTGCTGGTGGCGGGCCACTGAGAAGCCCAGGATGATCGGAATGTCGAGAGCGAAGATTGCCAGCGTGATGGTCATCAAGACGAGCAGGGCACCTCTGGTCTGGTCAACCAGGAGGACGTACTCGATCATTCCGGCGATCACGGCATAAGCCACCAGTGCCCACCCACTCACGAGGCGGAAACGGGTCCAGGCGAAGTCGCGGAGCCGCGTGAGCATCGCGGCCGCGGCCAGTAACGACACCCCACCCAGAGAGATGAGAACGACCGGGATGGGGAGAGGTGCCTGGTGGGGCAGGTAGGCGGCCAGGTAGATCCCTCCTGCGATCACCAGGGCCATCGATCCGACGGCGGTCTGGACAATCGGGGGCAGCGCCTGAGGCGGCTGCGCGTCGGACTGGCTCACCATGTGGCGATCCGGCTCATGATCACCAAGGTGGCGATCTGCATCACCCCGGTGATGCCCGCGGTATAGACGAATCGCCGCATCAACTTGGCGATCAGCGCTCCGTTCGGCTGGGGCTTTTTCAGTTCAAACAGGACCGCCAAGTTGGCTGGCTCGAGGAGCCCGAGCGCGATTACCGCCATCACGCCAACCACGATGAAGGAGGCGACCAGCCACCAGTGGTTCGGGTAGGGGACAGCCAGGTTCCCCAGGTTGCGGGCGAGCTGCAGCCCCGAGGCCAGAGTCAGGATCACCAGAGTGGGCATGATCAAGACCATCTTGGGCATGAACCGGGTAGAGAACTCCACCCGGGACGGCACTGACATCCGGCCGATGATGGGTCCGATCACCAGTCCTACGAAGAGGTCAATCCCGGTCCACAAGCCGCCGCCGGCCACGTGCAGGAAGTCGAGTGCCCAGAGCCAGTTGGCGGAGATGGCCACCACCAGGAAAATCAGGGCGGCTCCAACTATGGGTAGCCCCGCCAGAGGAACGATCGTTACCCGGGTGGGACTGGAAACCCCAGCGGCCGCGGGGGACGGCAGGGAGATTCCACTGACGGTATCTGCCACTGCGCTTCTCCTGAACGAGGCGGCTGCTACTCGGGGCACCTTTGGTGCTGTCGGGCTCGATGGTAAAGCCTCCGAAAACAACTTTGCATCGATCCGGGCCCCAGGTGACTTGAGAATCGCCATGGGCGCTGGAGCCCCGGGGCAGACGATCGGCACCGGGATCCAGTGACTGGGCCTTCAGTGCTACCCCCAGCGGCATTCGCCCCCCGAAGCCGGGGTTGGGCCAAACTGTTCCGATGGCCGCATCCGGTGCCTGGCGGGAGATCGCCGATAGTGTCTGGGTAACCTTGTGCCCGCCGTTCCTGTTGAACGTCGGTTTGATTGTCGGCCCGCGGCGGGCGCTCGTGATCGACACGGGCGAATCGCTCGCGACCGGGCGGGAGCTGGCGACCCTGGTACGGGAGGTGACCCACCTACCGCTCGGAGCAGTCAACACCCACTGTCACTTCGATCACTGCTTTGGGAATGGGGCGTTCGACTCAGCGCAGGTCTGGTGCCACCGACTCTGCGCCGAACATCTCCAGAAGGAAGGGGAGGAACAGAGGCGGGAAGTGGCAGCTCGCATCGCCACCACCGATCGAGACTTGGCCGAGCGGATTCGGCAAAGCCCCATCATCGCCCCGACCAGGTTGATCGACGACCAACTACAGCTGGATCTGGGCGGGAGGATTGTGACCCTCGTCCATCCGGGTCGGGGTCATACCGACAACGATGTCGTGGTCTGGGTTGACGACGCCCGGGTGCTGTTCGCCGGAGATCTGGTCGAGGAAGGGGCGCCCCCCTCATTCGAAGAGTCGTTTCCGCTCGAGTGGCCGGCCACCCTGGGGGTTCTTTTGGCGATGGACGCGGATCAGATCATCCCCGGCCACGGACTGGTCGTCGACGTGAACTTCACAAGGCAGCTCAAAGATGACCTCCTGCAGCTAGCCAACCTGTCGCGCCAAGGGTTTGAAAGCTCTCGCCGGCCGGCGGACATAGCCCCCCAGAGCCCATTTCCGGGGAACCCCGGCCAAACCGCGATCCGCCGAGCCTACGGACAGCTGGCCCAGGCAGCGGCAGAGCTCCGCGAGGAGCGCAAGTCAGACTGATCCCAACTGAGGGAGGTGCCCTCCCAGCGCTCCGCGAGCGCGGCGGGAAGGCTGGGGCCACGGTTGGGTCCTTTCCAGGCAAGCAACAGTGGACTCGAATCGCGTTTACTTCTCCCGAAATGGCAGGCCCTCGTTCCGATGAGGCCGAACCCCACAGGTCGCCGGCCGAGATCCCAGCCAGTACTGGGGACGCTCCGGCCCACTATCATCTCCGGGCGCGGTGGCTGGCTGACTTCCACGATCCCAGCCATGAGTGGCGTCGCCTCTTCGCCGAGACGTTTGGAACCTTTCTCCTGGTGGCGGTTGCCGCCGGAGGTTCGGTGGTGGACTCGCTCAGCCAGGGGGCGGTCGGCCGGAGCTCGGAGGTGGTCGCTCCCGGCCTGATGGTGATGGCGATCATCCTCTTCATGGGCAAAGTCTCCGGAGCGCACCTCAACCCGGTGGTCAGCCTGGCTTTCGCCTTGCGTCGGGATTTTCCCTGGCGCCGGGTTCCCGGATATGTGCTCGCTCAACTGGTCGGAGCAACCCTAGCGTGCCTATTTCTCGCCGCGGTTTTGGGCACGGGGGGACTGCTCGGGGCCACTGAGCCGGGCGCCGGGATCAGCTCCGGGCAGGCGCTCCTGATCGAGGCTCTCCTGACCTTGGGGCTGGTCAGCACTATCCTGGGGACCGCGTCGGGGGCTCAAAATGTCGGTGCCCTGTCGGCGCTGGCGGTGGCCGGATACATCGCCCTCGCCGGACTCTGGGCGAGCCCGCTCAGTGGGGCGTCGATGAATCCGGCTCGCTCCTTCGGACCTGATTTCGTAATTCACAACTTCGCCAATTTCGGCGTTTATCTCATCGGCCCGCTGCTGGGAGCGTTGCTCGCCGTGGGCGCCGCCTACGTCCTGCGAGGGCCTGGCGGCAGGGACGTTGGTGCGCAGATCGCGGCCCAGGGCGTCATCCTGGGTGAGGCGATGGCGGCTGCAAGTGTTCCCGTGGAAGGGACAAAGCAGTAGACTTCTGAAAGTTGGCGGTTGGGGGCGCTTGGGTAGGGTTCAATCGGAGGAACCGAAATGGCCCGGAAGGAGCACTGGAAATCTGATCCCGAGCCGCACGACTTCCCAGCCGCGGCCGATTATCTGTCGTTGACCATGCGGCGAGCCGACGTGCTCGCCGTCGTGCGCAAGCTGAAGGCGGCACCGATCACCTGCCACACGGCGACGGACCTCTTGCGCGCCAGTCGCCTGCCCCTCTTGCCGCTTGACGACCACGAGGTGGTGAGGGACCTTAGAAAGGTGCGCAAAGGGGAGCTGCTCTCCCCGGTACTACTGGTTCGGGGCCACCTGGTCGGGGACGAGCCGCTGACCATCGCGGACGGGTACCACCGGGTCTGCGCCAGCTATCACCTGAACGAGGATGCCGAGATCCCCTGCCGACTGGTGGACGGGCCTCTGGACTGAGGGCCATCTCCGGGCCTGAGTCAGACGATGGCGTATCTTGCCCCAGTGGAGCTGACTGGGGGTGCCGAGGAGGGGGCTCTGCTCTGGGAGCCTGGCCCGGAGCGGTTTGGCAAGTCCCGCCTGGCGGATTACATGGGCTGGCTGGTGCGGGAAAAAGGGATCCGGGCGGGTGATTACCAGCAGCTCTGGGGTTGGTCCACCACCAGCCTAGAGCCGTTCTGGGAATCCATCTGGGAGTACTTCCAGGTGGTGGGCGACCGGGGCCGGGGACCGGCGCTGACGAGCCGCTCCATGCCGGGCGCCAGCTGGTTCTCCGGGGCTTCGTTGAACTACGCCGAGAACGCGCTGGCGAAGCTGCCTGCGATGGAGCCGGCGCTGATCGCCCATTCCGAGCTCCGGCCGCCCCAGGAGCTCTCCGGCGATGAGCTGCGGCGCCAGGTGGGCAGCGTGGCGGCCCACCTGCGCCACCTCGGGGTCGGGGTGGGAGACAGGGTGGCGGCCTACCTGCCCAATATTCCGGAGGCAGTGGTGGCCTTTCTTGCGACCGCCAGCATCGGGGCCGTGTGGTCTAGCTGTTCTCCGGACTTCGGGGTGGGGGCAGTCAGAGACCGGTTCCAGCAGATCCGGCCCAAAGTGCTCTTCGCCGTTGACGGCTATCGCTACGGCGGCCGCGACTTCGACCGCCGGGAGCTGGTCCGCGAGCTGGCGGCTGGTCTGCCCTCGGTGGAACAGCTGGTGCTGGTTCCCTATCTGTTCCCGGAGGAGCCAGGAGGGTCCTCCGGGAGCCATCGTTGGGAGACGTTGTTGACGCCTGCGCAGGCACCTGAATTTGCGGTAATTCCCTTTGGCGATCCGCTCTGGATCCTCTATTCATCCGGTACCACGGGACTTCCCAAGCCCATCGTCCACTCCCATGGTGGCGTCGTCCTGGAGCAACTCAAGGCGCTGGCGCTGCACGCGGATATGGGAGCTGGTGATCGCAGCTTCTGGTTCACCACCACGGGCTGGATGATGTGGAACTACCTGATCAGTGCGCTCTTGGTGGGAGCCACCCCGGTTCTCTACGACGGTAGCCCGGCCGCGCCCGATCTCGGCCGTCTCTGGACGGTGGCGGCTGACACTCAGGTAACCCACTTCGGTACCAGCGCCGCTCACCTGAGCTCCTGCGTCAAGGTGGGTCTCGAGCCCGCCTCGATCGCCGATCTAGATCGGCTGCGATTTCTGGGCTCGACCGGATCGCCGCTGTCGCCGCAGACGTTCGCTTGGGTGTACCAGCACGTGAAGCAGGACCTCTGGGTGGCCTCGGTGAGTGGTGGCACCGACCTCTGCACCGCTTTCGTCCTAGGGTGTCCGGGGATGCCGGTCCGGGCTGGGGTGATCCAATGCCGGGCCCTGGGGGCTTTGGTGGAGGCCTTCGACCAGTCCGGAAAGCCGGTCATCGACCAAGTGGGAGAACTGGTGATCCGGGAGCCGATGCCGTCAATGCCGGTCTTCTTCTGGGGCGACGATGACGGGACTCGTTATCACGCCAGCTACTTCTCCACCTTTCCCGGGGTCTGGCGGCATGGCGACTGGGTCCGCATCAGACCGGATGGGGGGGTCGTGATCTATGGGAGGTCTGACTCGACCATCAATCGCCACGGAGTGCGGATGGGAACCAGCGAGATCTACCGAGTGGTGGAAGAGTTGGGGCCGATCGAAGATAGTCTGGTCATCGACATTGCCCAGCCCCAAGGCGACTCTTGTCTCGCCCTGTTTGTGACGCTCACCCCCGGTGAGATGCTCACCGACCGGCTGGCCGCCACCGTGCGGGATGCGCTGCGAACCCAGCTTTCGCCGCGCCACGTTCCGGATCGGATCGAGCAGGTGGCTCGCGTTCCCCGAACGTTGAGTGGCAAGAAGTTGGAGGTTCCGATCAAGCGGATCCTCGAGGGGAGGCCCCCCGAAGATGCCGTAGATCGGGATGCGGTTGGTGATCCCGAGTCCCTGACTCCATTTTTGGAGTTGGCCCAGGCTCTCGCCGCGGCCCGGGCCGAGGCCGAAATCGAATAAGGGGAGCGGGGTGGGTCCGCGTCTATCATCGAGTCCCTTGATCGTGAGCAAGAGCTTTGTGCGGCGACGGCTAACCTGCCGGCCGAATTACCCCGCGGGTGGCCATTAGGTGTGGCGCAATCGGGCCCGCCAGGCCGCCCTGGCCGCGGCGGCGGTGGCGGGTGGTGGGGCGGCCGCGGTGGCGGCTCGCCTGGCGGTGCGGCGCCGGGCCGTCCGCTGGGCCCCTCCGGGGCGGGTGCGCAGCCAGCCGTACCTGAGCGTTCAGACAATCGGCGACGGCAACTCTCCGGTGGTACTGCTGCACCCGCTCTCCGGCTCAGCCGACTACTTTGGGTCGGCCTTCGATGAATTAGGGGAGCCCGGACCGCTGGTGGTCCCCGACCTGCTGGGATACGGCGCATCGCCACGCCCTGACCACGGGTACGGGCCGGACCAGCAGGTCGCCGCCGTCGTGTCGAGCCTGGACCAGCTGGGGATCTCGAGCCCCGCGCTGTGGGTGGGTCACGGCCTGGGCGGGAACCTGGCGCTGCGAGCAGCGGCCACCTTCCCGGAACGGGTTCGGGCGGTGGTGGCGATCAGCCCCTTGTTGTATCGGGACTCGGTCGCAGCTCGCCACCATCTTCGTCGGCTCACCCCGCTGGAGTTGGGCGGACCGCTGGATCGCCAGCTGGCCTCGGCGATCTACGGGGGCCCTGGGACCCGCCCTCGGCTGGCCGGGCAGCTGGCTCGGCTCTGGCGTGTCGAGTTACCCGGATCGGCACCCAGCTCTCCTGCGGCTCCGACCGCAACCGCCTATCGGGAGACGCTGGACAGCTGCGTCCTGCGGGCGGATGGGTGGCGCTGGTTCGATCAGATCACTGCGCCGGTGCACATGGTACTGCCGGCCCAGGACCGGGTGCCGGATCCGGAATTGCTCTCCGAGTTGGCCGAAAAGTATCCGAATGTGACTCTCTCAGTGCTGCCGTTCGGGGATCACAGGCTGCCCCTGACCCACCCCGACGGTTGTCTTGCTGCGATCGACCGATTTCGCGAGTCGCCCCAGCGGTCCTGAGTCACCCCGACGGGAGCGCCAGCCGCCGAGGTGTCCTCAGCTAATCTGGTCTC
>Ga0307373_10010618_pt1 | contig 13503 bp, 6 predicted proteins | sample OX2MG_FD_202534 | JGI IMG/M metagenome (GOLD analysis project Ga0307373, IMG submission 202534) | Soil microbial communities from Risofladan, Vaasa, Finland - OX-2 | ecosystem: Environmental > Terrestrial > Soil > Coastal area > Acid sulfate soil | place: Finland: Risofladan, Vaasa | collected... | reverse complement strand
GTACGGGGTGCCGAGCATGAGCTCGGCACCCCGCTGGCAGGAGGCGGGAAGCCGCTGCGCGTCCGCTGGGACGAACTGGCCGATACCGCGGCCTGGATGGACGCGGAGCTCGCCGCCAGGAACGAGCCGCCGGGACGGTGGGCCTACCGGTTCAGCCGCGTGGGGCTGTCGGTCCGCGACGCCGGAAGGTCAGACTTCACCGGGTCCGGCGTCCTGGCGATCGACCAGATGCTGCACATCGTCGGCATGGTGGGCGCAGGCAAGAGCACGCTCCGTGACGTGCTCGCGGTCTGGGCCGCCCAGCACGGGCTCCGCTCCACCCTCGTCGTCTCCGACGTCGCTGAGGCGCTCCAACTGGTCGCGCTGTTCACCTCGCTCGGCTTCACCGCCGCTCCCGTGCTCGGGGCCTCCACCCGTGAACGGCACGTCCAGCGGATGCACCGGCGGCTGGCCACCCGCGGGAACGCCTCGCTGCTCGCCCACGACTCTCCCGCCTTCGACTACCTCAGCACCGCGTGCCCGCTCGACGCGCTGCGCGGCGTGGAGGCCCCGGACCCTCTCCGCTTCTCCGACGCCCCGTGCGCGAACCTGTACCCGGCCCGCCGCAAGGACCAGGAGCGCCGGCTGTCCGCGCTCGCCCCGCCACCCGATAACGAGGAAGAAGACGACAAGCCCCGCGGCAAGCGGCACAGCTGCCCGCTGTGGCAGCAGTGCCCGCGCCACCACGCGGCACGGGAGCTGGTCGCGGCCGACATCTGGGTCGCCACCCCGGCGAGCCTCGTCCATACCGCCGTGCCGTCCCAGCAGAACCCCGAGCGGCTGCGCTACCTTGAGCTGGCCTGCCGCCGCAGTGACCTGATCGTGGTAGACGAGGCCGACCGGGTCCAGATGCAGCTGGACATCATGTTCGCCCCCGCCACCACCCTGGCCGGGAAGGCCCCCAACTCGTGGCTCGACGAAGTCCACGCCCGCAAGATCGAGGAACTGTCGCGCAGCGGGCGGACCCAGCTCTCTGACGGCGACGTGCGGCGGTGGACCGCCGCAGTCAACTCAGTCACCAGCGCCACAGACCGCATCTACGAGATCCTGCTCATGCAGGCCGACGTCCGCCGCTGGGTAGAGGCTGACTACTTCAGCGCGTGGACGCTCCAGCAGAAGCTCATCGATGAGTGGTTCGGCCCGGAGGAAAACCCCGGGCAGCCGGACGCGGCCGACGTCATCGACCGGCCAGGCCCCGAATGGGACGATCCCCGGCACGACGAGCCGGCAGGCCAGGGCACCAGCGACGACACCGAACGGTCGCCAGGCCCCCGCAAGGACACCGGGCAGAGGGCACTGGTAATCAAGATCCTCGACGACTTCCGCGATGACCCCCTCGGGGACACCGACAGGCACAGCGACGAGGCCAAGGCCCTCATCCAGCTCACCCGCCACCTGCTGCACGCCACCGGAACCAGGAACGTCCGCCAGCTCGTCCGAGAGCAGCTGCTGGCCCTGTCCGGGCAGCAGGATCCGGCGCTCGCCGCGCATGCCACCAAGAAGGGCGGCGAGGACGCCAAGCGGAAGCTCGGGGAGCAGTGCCGGCAGTTCGAGTTCACGCTCCTGCTATCCGTCCTGCACACGCGCCTGGACATGATGACCGAGATGTGGCTGCGGGTGGAGGCGGCGCTGAACCTTTTCGGGACGTCTAACGCGCTGTCCCGGCGCCCGCCGGAGGACTACCGGCCCCTCGTCCCGGAATCGCCCATGGGCAACATCCTCGGGTTCCAGTTCCAATCCGACTCCGATGCCGGCGAGCCGCAAAGCGGGGAACTGCGGTTCTTCCGGTGCGCCGGGTCCGGGCGTGAGCTGCTCCTCGGGCTGCCGCGCCTGACAGCCGCCGACGGCCTGCCCGCCCCGCACGTCGTGCTGATGTCAGGCACCAGTTGGGCGGGAACCTCCACCCGCTACCACGTGCTCACCGAGGTCGGCGCGGTCCTCAAGCCCCCGCAGAAGGAACTCGACGCCATCGACCGGACGACCTTCACCACCTGCTTCCTCAAGGACGCCGCCGGGAAGCCGCTGAAGCTCTCCGGCGCCAAGCCCCACCTGCGCCCGCTCGTGCTGGAGCAGATGCTCAGCCAGCTCGCCCGGCCGCGCCCCGACGGATCGGCCAGCCCGATGCAGGCAGAGCTCGCCGCCATCGACGACGACAACCGCCGGCGGCTGCTCCTGCTCACCGGCAGCTATGACGAGGCCCGCAGGGCGGCGGACTACCTGGAAACCATCGAGCGCTGGGCCGGACGGGTCTGCCGGCTCGTCTCCGACGACGCGGAGCAAGACCACCTGTGGCGCCAGGCCGCCCACCAGCCCTCCGCCCCCCGGGGCGGACCCGGGACGCTGCGGCGCGGGGACGTCGCGACGTTCGCCGAGACCGGCGCGGAAGTCCTCGTCGCCCCGCTCCTGGCCATCGAGCGAGGCCACAACATCCTCAACGACGAGGGGACGGCGGCGATCGGGTCAGTATTCTTCCTCGCCCGCCCCCACCCCCGGCCGGACGACATCGGCCTGGCCATCCAGGCCGTGAACGACTGGGCCGCGCGGATGCTCAGGGACGGCAGCTTCAAGGAACTGGTTGACTCCGCAGACAGCCTGGACGCCGCCGGCAAGGAGTTCCGCCACCAGGCCCGCGCGAAGTGGCGCCGGCTGCTGAGCCGGCAGCTGGCCTGGTCCCGGCTCGGCCCGGAAGAGAAGACCTCGTTCACCTGGGACCAGCTCGTGGTCATCTGGCAGGTCATCGGCCGGCTCGTACGCGGCGGCGTGCCCGCCCGCGTCGTCTTCGTGGACGCGCCCTTCGCGGAGCGGCAGGCCCGGGGGCTCACCGGCGACACGGCCGAGACCAGCCTCCTCGCCAGCATGCTGCACGTACTGGCCCCGTACTGCGCCGACCAGGCCGGCACCGAACTGCCCGCCAGCGGGAGCCCCGTCCCCGCCCTGGACCGCGTGCTCGTCACGACCCTCTACAAGCCGCTCTACATGGCCCTGTCCCGCCTCTTCCCCGCCCCTGAAGCGGGCCCTGCCGCGATCACGCACCCGGAGACCTCGTGACCACCTTCGACTCCATCCGGCTCACCGCCTACCAGCCCGACCGCGACGCGGGCGCGTTCACCCAGGACTGGTACGGGCTTGCGTTCCCGGCCCGCTGGCGCAAGCTCTTCCTGGAGCACTACAGGCTCCACAAGCGCGACCCCGACCGCTACCAGTACGTCCCGATCGGACGGCTGAACGAGGTGATCAGGGCAGTCGCCCCGGACCTGGTGTCCGTGGCACGCGGGGCGACCGAGAACGACGCCAGCCCCTGGATCTACGCGCGCGACCGCTTCCCGGTCCCGCTGCTGCGCCAGATGATCCTCGCGTGGATCTACGACATGCACCGCGAGGAAACCGACGCCGACAAGAAAGCCGAGATCCTGACTGCCACCACCGGGCTCGTGTCGGAACTCGACTTCAGCGAGCTCAGCTGGGACCCCGAGCCCGTCAACCTCCTCGCCCGCAGCCTGAACGCCGACGGCACGGCACAACCCGACGGGCGCCTGTACCAGCTGCTCCCGGACGAGCTGGCAAAGCGCGCACTCGACCTGGGACCCTACGCCTTCGAGGACGCGCGGCTCAGCTTCCGCATCGCGCCCGCCACGCGCGGCGCGGAGCTCATCTCGTGGCCCCCGCGCGACCATCAAGACGAGGACGGCACCTGGAAGTTCTCCCTGGTCATCTCCCTGACCGTGCAGACCGTCCCGTTCACTGGAGACTTCCGCCTCCACGTCCGGACCGGCATCCGCCGCTGGTGCACCAACGGGCCGGTCAAGATCGGCTACCGGCGCAGCGTATCGACGTACCTGCTCACCGAGACGCCGTGGCTGCAAGGCGGCCCCGGCACAGGACGCTTCGCGGTCAGCCAGCTGCGCAACGGCGAGGACCCGGACACCTACGAGTGGACCCGCGGCGGCCCCGAAGGCATGCTCAGGCAGCTCATGTTCGCCCAGCAGTTCCCCGAGCCAGCAGTCCTCCAGGCCGCCCCGGCGACCTGGATCGACGGCACGGCAGGCATCACGGCCGGCGTCATCTACAGCACGACCATGGGCACCCACGGCGTCGGAGCCGGGCTGATGCCGCGCGACCGCGCACCGCTATCGGAGTGGATCGCCCCGGCCTTCGAGCCGTACCTGCGCCGCGTCCCCGACCACCACCCCAGCAAGTACCCGGTCGCGCCCCGCAACCTCCCCAGGAAGCCGACCGGCAAGACACCCGAGGAAAAAGACGAAAAGAAAGCCAAGATCACACGGCTGCGGCAGCAGGCCCGCAGGGAAGGCCTGGCCCGCGTCCTGGAGGGCGAGCCGCTGAACGCCGAGGTGCTGTGGCAGGACACCCGCACGCGCGACGGCCTGATCGCCCAGCTGGCCGAGGCACTCGGCCTAGACAACCCTGACAGCAGCGACCCCGGCTCGCTCACCTGGCAGACCAGCGAGCTGACGGTCCGCGTGCGCCTTGAGGAAGCCGGCGACCTCGCCGCGCGCCTGGACTTCCCCGGCCCGAAGCCGAGGAAAAAGCACCTCCGCCAGGCGATCGGCCAGCGCCGCCGCCAGGCTTCCGGCCATCTCGCTTCCAGCCAGCCGGCGGACCTGACGATCATCGAGATCGGCCACCCGGATGACTTCACGCCGCTCACCGACCCCAAGTTCACCCTGCGGCTCGGCTGCGCCGACGCCGGCCGCCTGACCCAGTTCATCACCACGCCAAGCGGCAAGAAGAAGACAGCCACCCGCACCAGCATCGAGCACCGCTCCCTCCAGTCCTGGACCGACGGATTCCGCCAGCTCGGCCTGAGCACCATCCCCGAGCACAGCCTCGACGGCCTTCCCGCCGACCTGAACACGGTGGCCCTCTGGCTGGTCAAACGTCGCGCCGACGGCCCCACCGGCCAGCGGCGCATGACCCCGGTGGCCGTGCGCACCGACCCGTCCGGCGCCATCACCGGCTGGGACCCGGACACCGGCGAGTGGATCCCGTACCGCACCATGCTCCTGCGCCTGACAAGGAACGCCGACATCCCGGGCGAGGAAGAAGCAGAGGCAGCCGAGAACGAGGAGTCGGGAAAGAGCCCGCGTCCCTGGTACCCCGACTTCGAGGAGCAGCGCGCGATCACCGCCCAGTTCATCAAGCCCCTGCTCTACAGCCTCCGCCGCGAAGAGGTGCTCCTCATTACCCACGCCCAGAACACTCGCGGCCTCTGGCCCTTCCTGGTGAACGGGAACCTGCTCCGCGACAGCCTCCAGTTCGGCGCCAGCCCGGCGCAGGGGATCGGCCTATACGGCGACGGCCTGCGCCATGTGCGGGTCCGCGATCACTCCATGAACGAAACACCCCAGTGGTACGGGTGCACCCCCGCCGCCGAAAAGTTCAGCCAGGACGACGACCCGACGGATCACTATGGCATCGCCGCCGGCCTTTGGGTTAACCCTGACGGCGGCAGCGACCTGCGCACGTTCCTGAGCACGGCGGCCAAGGCGAGCACGGCGAAGAACGCGGCCGTCGACGCGTCCAAGTTCACAACCAGGGAGAACCAGCAGGGCGAGACCGTCATCGACACCGGCAAGAACGCCTCAAACCCCGGCATCATCGAACTGGCCGTCGCGGCCTGCAACCCGGCGCCCGGTACCAAGGCGACCACGGCATCCGACCCCGAACTGTGGGCCGCCCTCGTGCACCAGCTCCGCCGCGCCCCCGACTACCGCGACACGCTCGCCCTTCCCCTGCAGATGCACCTGGCCAAGCTGACCGAAGAGTACGTCCTGCCTCATGACCCAGACGCTTAAAGACAGCCCGATCTGAGATCCACGACCCAATGGAACCATCTAGAGCTCGGCGATGCTCTTGGGCTGAGGAGGAGTGCTCTGGCGGGGGCTGAAGTACAGACTGGTTCGGGCTGTCAGGCAGGGCGTGCTCAACGTCCTCGCCCAACAGCCCCAACTCACGAGGTCGAGACAACGTCAGGAGGAGACGTGCCCCGACCTCGCCAGGCCGGGGCACGTGGTGCCGGTTCAGGATGCCTACTCCCCGGCATCCCCACCGGGACCACCGTCCTCGGTGCCGAGGGCGTCGGTGATGCGCTGGTTGGCGGCGTTAGCCTGCCCGTCGATGCAGTGGGCGTAGATCTTGAGCAGGACAGCGACGCCGTGCCCGGCGCGGCGGGCGACCTCAGTCGCGGGCACCCCGGAGTTGAGCCACAGCGACACCGCCGCGTGCCGCAGGTCGTACGGGCGGCGGCCCAGCGGCGACCTGTACTGGGCAGGGCTGAGTGCCTGCTTGCGGGCCTCGGCCCAGACCTCGTTGTAGCCGGAGTCCTGGAGGATGCCGCCCCGGGCGGTCTGGAAGATCCGCCCGTCCGGGGTCGTCCCGTACCGCTTGATGTGGGCGCGAAGCAGGCGCACCAGTTCGGGCGGGATGGGGATGGTCCTGGTCTCGTGGGCGGCGCGGTGCTTCAGGCCGCGTTCCTGCCTCGCGGTGCCGTGGTCGGTCCAGGCCGTGCCCGCCCGGGACGCCGAGGCGGCCAGGTCGATCCTCCCCCATCCCTTCTTCGGCAGGTGCAGATCGGCCTCGCGGAGCATGACCGCCTCCGACGGGCGCAGCGCGGCGTAGTACAGGCAGGCGAAGAACGCTTCCAGGTGCTGCCCCCGGCCGCTCAGCGCCCGGACGGCGGCCAGCAGGCCGCGGGCCTGGGCGGGGCTGACCACCACCCGCCGGTCGACGCTCTGCGCGACGGCGGGGGTGGTCCACTGGATGCGGTCGACCGGGTTGGAGGGAAGGTGGCCCTGCTCGACGGCGTAGCCGAGGGCGTTGTAGAACACCGACCGCTTGCGCCGCTGAGTCGACCCGGCCGCCGCCTTCCCCGTGAGGGTCCTGGCGCAGGCGGCCAGCGCGAGGCGCACGGTCGCGGTGTCTTCCAGCTCGGCGACCGGCGGGGACGCGCGTCCGGCCCAGTCGAGGGCGGCGGCGATCTTGGGCGGCGGGCTGGTGTCGCGGGTGGCGGGGTTGAACGCCCAGGCGAACAGCGCCTGCCGCATCACCCTCGGCTCGGGCGCGCCAGGCTCCTTGGCCGTGAGCGCGATCGTGACGGTGACCAGGGCCTCGGCTACCGAGCGGCGGGAGACCGGGGCCAGGTTGCCCCATTTGGCCTCGGTGTAGGCGCGGGCGTGCTGGTACCAGGTGGTCATCTCGCCCTCGGAGGTCTCGGCCCCGGGCAGGCCGGTGCGGGGGCTGAAGGGCCGCCGGTCCCGGACGGCGTCTTTCAGACCGTCGAGGAACCCGCCGGCGAGCGGGCGGGCCTTGAACGACTTGCAGTGCTCGCGCCCGCCGACGGCCCAGCGGACCCGGTAGCGGGCCGCGGTGCCGGTGCCGAGCTTCTTGATGTCCCAGAACCTGACGTCGTAACTGTCCATCTGCTCTGCTCCTGTCTGTCTTGCGTGTCTGCTTCCAGGCGGCGCAGCCACGCGCTGAGCGCGCTGCCCCGGACCCGGACGGTGCCGCCCGGCAGCCGCACGACTGCCGGGCCGGCTCCCTGCCGGCGCCAACGGTAGAACGCGGCCCGGGAAACCCGCAGCTCGGCGATCACCTCTTCGATCGTCAGCAGCGGGTCGCCCGGGGTTCCGGGTTCGCCGGCCGGGGTGGCGGGGGGCCGGCCGGGAGCGGTTCGGGTTCCCGGGGGCGGCCCGTCCGCGGGTCCGCGACGACGGACGCTCCGCTCCGCCCGCCGCGTCAAGTCCGGCCCCCGCCGGGCCGGCGCCGGCAGGCCGTGGCCAGGGGCCGCCGGCCCGGGGAACGGGGAAAAGGGGAAAGGCCCCGCGGACGCGCTGCGCGGCGGGGCGGGTGCTGGCGGGCGGCCCGGCCCTGCCGGAGGGCAAGGCCGGCAGCGCCGCGCGCGGGGTGGTCCCGGGCGGTGACCGACGGCACGCCCTCGCCGTTGCCGGGGGCAGTGGCGGCCGGCCCTGGTGCCGGCCGGCGGGGCGCGCTGGCCTGCCGCCCGGGACCGCAGGCATCCAGCCCCCACTCCGGCCGCCCCGTCAAGCCGGCCCGGCCCGGCCCGGCCCGGTGCCGGGGCGGGCTTGACACCCTCGCCCAGAGCCACGGGCCGATACGGGCCGTACCTGCCCAGCAAGGGAGGGGGCGACGGCGCGCGAGGGCCGGCCGCAGGGCGGGTACCGGGAAGGGGGCACGGTGGCGCGCACCGCGAAGGTGCGCGCCACCGTCGTGCACGCGCTCGCCGCCGGGCGGCCCGATGCGGGCACGCCCTGCGGCGCGCAGCGCGTAATGCTGCTTGAGGGATCTGTCATGAGCTGGCTGGTCCCGCCTGCCGCCGGTTCTTCCGCCTGACTCAGAAATCGGGTTTTGAGGGTCCTTGTTCACTCGCTCCCGGGATTTTGGTGCTGGCGGGGCAGGGCCATGCGGTTGTTGCGGGAGGTCCGTGTACCTCCGGTGGCCCTTCGTGTACCTCGCGTGCAACTGCCGTGTACCTGGCGGGAAACGGTGCAGGCCAGTGCCCTTATGTACCTGGCCGGGAGCGGTCGGCGGACGGCGCGGCCGGGGCGGCTTCTTGCCGTCCCGGCCGCGCCGTCCGCGCGTTACGCGGCGCTGGGCGCGGCCTCCGCGCTGGTGCCGGGGCCGCCGGCCGTGTCCGGGGCTGGTGCCGGGGCGGCGGGGGCGAGCCGGTAGCTGCGGGGCTTGTCGGTGACCATCTGCGCGACGCCGAGGCCGGTGAGCTTGTCCAGGGCGTTGGCGACCGCCCCGGCCGACCGGGTCAGCACCTTGCCGACCTGGTGCGGGGTGAAGGCGGTGCCGGGGAACTTGCGCAGGTGCTCCTCGACCAGGTCGCGCAGCGCGCCGGGCCGGGCAGCCGGGGCGCGCCGGCCGGAGGCGGCGGCCTTCAGCGCCCGCCGGCCCTGGGCGGCCTGGTCCCGGGCGGCCTCCAGGGCGGCCAGGGCAGCGGGCAGGTCCCCGGCCGCGAGGGCCTTCCCGGCCTCGCCGACAGCCTGGGTGATCGCCAGAACGTTCCCGGCGGCCCCGGCCGTGACGGCCGGGTCCGGCTCCCGCGCGGTGCCGGAGCCGGCTTCCCCGCCTTCGGCGGTGCCCTCGGCTGAGGCAGGGCCGGGCTGGCCGGCGTCCGCCGGCTGTCCGCCGGCTGTCCGCCGCCGGCGGTGCTGCCCGCGCCGGGGGCCTCGGCCGGCTGGTCTTCGGCGGGCGGGGCCGCCGGGGACCGGCGGAAATGGCGCCCCAGGTACATCGCGGGTCCGCGCCAGGTACACAGGAGGTACATGCCAGGTACATCGAACCTCCCGTAACAGGCGGGCATCCCTGCCCCTCTGGCACCTGATTCCGGGGCAGGAAGTGAAAAAGGGCCTCACGAACCCGATTTCTGTAGACGAGGGGAGTTCCGGCCCCGGCCCGGCCGGGGCCGAGCCGCTCCCTCGTTGCCCGCGGCACGGTGGCCGCAGGGCCGCGCGTTCAAGGAGGCAATCAGGCGTGAAGGACCCGGCGTTCGCCGGGGCGGCCCCGCCGTCCCGGCACAGTGGTAACGGCGCTAGGCCGGACCTGGGCGGGGACGGCCGTCCGGGACGGCCCGGACGGCCGGACGGCCCGTGAGCGCGGGCCGCCGCCTGCTCGCGGTCGCCGACGCGCTGCCCGTCACCGTGCTCGCGGTCATCGCCGGGGCTGGGTCGTTCACCCACATCCGCGACACCGCCGACCAGCACGGCCAGCACGGGCCTATGGCCTGGGCCGTGGCGGTCTGCATCGACCTGACCTGCGTCATGGCCGCCCGCGAGCGCCAGCGCGACAAGCAGCTCGGCGTCACAACCGGGCGCCTGTCATGGCCCACGGCGGTGCTCGCGGGCGGGGTCGGGCTGAGCCTGGCCGCCAACCTCACCCAGGCCCAGCCGACAGCCTGGGGCCGCATCGTGGCCACCGTCCCGCCCGCGGCGTTCCTCGTCGCGGTCTCCATGATCGAGCGCCGGGCCGCCCGCCGGCCCCGCCCCATCGCCGGCGAGGACGGCGCTGCCGGCGTGCCGTCCGGCCGGGGACGGCCGTCCCCGGTGCGCGATGCCAGGGACGAGGCGCAGGACGACGGGAACGAGGCGCTGCTCGCCGCGGCGCGGCGGGCCGCCGCCGGGCACCAGGACCAGCACGGGCAGCCCATCACCCGCGACGCGCTGCGCGCCCGCCTCGGCGTCTCCAACCAGGCCGCATCCGAACTGCTCCGCCAGCTCCGCGCAGGCGAGGGCCAGCCGCCGGGAACCTCCCGCGCCGCCTGACCCCGGCTAGCGTCAGGTTCCGCCGCTGGCGCTCAGCGCCCGGGACTCCGCCACCCGGAATGCCGTCACGGCGGTCGTGAAGCGGCTACTCTGCGCGGGGATGCCCGCGTCCGTGCGGGCATCATGACGAGTGATGCGGGACTCGGGGCGCTGGGAGGATCTGGGTGGCACAGGGCAGGCACCGCGCCGGGACCGGCGGCGCGTTCCGCCTGATCGTGACCGGCGGCGGGACCGGCGGCCACACCTACCCGGCCCTGGCCACGGTGCGCGCGCTGCGGCCCCGCCTGGCGGCGGCCGGCCGGGAGCTGGTGGTCACCTGGGCGGGAACGGCCGGCAGCCTTGAAGAGCGCGTGGCGGGCGGCGAGCTGATCCCGTTCCGGGCCATAGCGACAGGCAAGCTGCGCCGGGCCGGGAATCCGCTGCTGATGCTGACGCCCTCCAACGCCCGGGACATGGCGCGGGTGCCGGTCGGCGTCGTCCAGGCGCGCGGGGCGGTGCGGGAGTTCGGGCCTCACGCGGTGCTGGCGACCGGCGGGTACGTCGCGATCCCGGTCGGCCTCGCCGCTGCCTGGTGCCACGTTCCCCTGGTGGTGCACGAGCAGACGACCCGGCTCGGCCTCGCCAACCGGGTCCTGGCCGGGCGTGCGACCGTCATGGCCGTGTCCGCCGAATCGACCCTGGACCTGCTCCCCCCGCAGGCGAAAGCTGCCGCCGTGGTGACCGGCAACCCGGTGCGCGCCGAGGTGCTGACCGGGGACGCGGGCGAGGCCGCCGCAGCGCTCGGCTGGACCGGGCTGGCCCCCGGGCTGCCGGTGGTGTACGTGACCGGCGGCGCGCAGGGGTCGGCTCAGGTCAACGGCGCGGTCACGGGCATCCTGCCGTGGCTGCTGGAGCGGGCGAACGTCATCCACCAGTGCGGTGCCAGCTCGGTGGGGGCGATGCGCGAGGCCGCCGGGCGGCTGCCCGCCGTCCTCGCGGGCCGCTACCTGGTGACCGGGTTCGTCGGGCCGGAGCTGCCCGACGTGCTGGCGCTGGCGGACGTGGTCATCTCGCGCAGCGGGGCGGGCACGATCGCCGAGCTGACCGCGCTGGGCAAGGCGTCGGTGCTGATCCCGCTGCCCACCTCGGCCAGGGACGAGCAGCGGCACAACGCCCGCCACCTGGCCGCGCTCGGCGCGGCGCTCGCCCTGGACGGCGACGTCACCCCGGGCACGCTGACGGCGGCGCTGGGGCCGCTGCTGGCCGATCCCGCGCGCCGGGCGGCTGTCGCCGCCGGCGCGCGGGCGCAGGGCCGACCGGACGCCGCCGAGCGGCTCGCTGACGCGGTCCTGGCCGCCGCCGGGCAAACGGGCGCGCTTGACGGCGGCGTGGCGGCGGTGCGCCGCTTACCGGGCCTGCCGGCGGGCCGCCTCCTCGATGAGCCGCGCGCAGGCGCTGAAGGCATGGCGTCCTTGCCCCACGGGTCGGGCACGTCGTGTCCATCGGCGTACAGGCGCACCTCAGGGCGGGCGCGGTCTCCCGCGAGCTTGCGGAGTTCGGCGAGGACGGCGCTGTCCATGGCCAGGACGAGGTCGGCCCAGCATCCAGTCGGTGACCTGGTTGCCGAGGTGGCCGGCCAGGTCGTAGCCGAGGGCCGCGGCGGCCTGGATCATGGCGGGGTGGGCGGGCCTGCCCTGGTGCTTGCCGACCAGCCCGGCCGACCGCACCTCGGTGCCGGGCGGGCCGTGGCGGGCGAGCGCCGCTGCCCCCAGCGGGGAGCGGCAGTGGTTGCCGAGGCAGACCACCAGGACCCGCCGCGATCCCGGCTGGCCCGCACTCATCGCAGTGCCTCGCCCAGCAGCCCGGCGACGCGGGCGGCGTCGCCGGGGCTGAGGGCGGGGTGGAACGGCAGGCTGAGCACCTGGCGGCCCGCCAGCTCGGTACGGGGAAGGGGCCGGTGCCAGGCGGCGAAGGCGGGCTGGACGTGGTTGGGCGGGTAGTGGACGCCGACGCCGGCCCCCTGGGCGCGCAGCCACGTGAAGACCTCGTCCCGCCTGGCCGCGATGCGGACGACGCAGTTGAACGGGACGGTACGGTCAACGTCCACGTCGACCAGGGTGACGCCGTCGAGCCCGTCGAGTGCTTCCCGGTAGGCGCGCCACAGCCGCTGGCGGCGCCCGGCGGTTTCGGGGAAGCAGGCGAGCTGGGCGCGGCCGATAGCGGCGTTGATGGCCGGGAGGTGGGCGCGCAGCCCGAAGGTCTCGACGGTGTAGCTGACGGCCGCTGAGCGCTGGTCGCGGGACTGGGTGATGCCGAGGTCGCGGATGCTGCGGGCGCGCTCGGCCTCGGCGGGGCCGCGGGGGACGAGGGCACCGCCCTCGCCGCAGGTGAGGTTCTTGATCGGGTCGAAGGAGAAGCAGGTCAGCGCCCCGGTGGCTCCGACCCGCCGCTCACCGGAGAAGGAGCCGAAGGCGTGCGCCGCGTCCTCGATGACGAGGATGCCCCTGTCCGCCAGCCCGGGCGCGATGCCGGTCAGGTCGACGGTCCGGCCGCCGTACAGGACCGGCATCACGGCGCGGGTGGCGGGGGTGAGCGCTTCGAGGATGTCACCGGCGGTGACGCACAAGGTGGCGGGGTCGATGTCGGCGAACCGGGGCACCGCGCCGCAGGCGAGGATCGCCTGGACGCTGGCGCAGAAGGTGAACGAGGGGACGACGACCTCGTCGCCGGGGCCGATCCCGGCGGCGAGCAGCGCGATGTGCAGGGCGGCGGTGCCGGAGGAGACCGCGACGACGTCGGGGGGGCCGAGGAACGCGGCGAGTTCCCGCTCGAACAGCTCGGTCTCCGGGCCGTGGGTGTAGTGGCCGCTGGCCAGCACGCGATTGACGGCATCGGCCTCGTGGCCGTGCAGGCAGGGCAGCGCGTTGCGGCTGATCCCGTCCTGCCCTTCGGGGAGTTCCACGGTCAGGCGGTCCACGTGCCTGCTCCTTCCACGGCGGCGGCCGGCTGCTCCGCGGGCGATGGGGCGGGGCGGGGTCCGGCGGCGAGGGTCTCGGTGTACTTGGTGAGGTAGACGCCGGGCCGGTAGGCGAGCGCCGTGTGGTCGACCGGCGTGCCGAACATGCCGGCCAGCGCCTGGCCGACCAGGTCGGCGCCGGCTTCCTCCGACAGGCGGAACGCGCCG
>Ga0307373_10010617_pt1 | contig 13505 bp, 14 predicted proteins | sample OX2MG_FD_202534 | JGI IMG/M metagenome (GOLD analysis project Ga0307373, IMG submission 202534) | Soil microbial communities from Risofladan, Vaasa, Finland - OX-2 | ecosystem: Environmental > Terrestrial > Soil > Coastal area > Acid sulfate soil | place: Finland: Risofladan, Vaasa | collected... | reverse complement strand
CTCGGCCTCGAGGGCCGGCTCCGCCGCAGCGCGGTCGGACGGCTCTCCGCCGGCCAGCGGCGCCGCGTCTCGATCGCGGTGCTGCTCGCGCGCTCGCCGCGGCTGTGGCTGCTCGACGAGCCGCACGCCGGGCTCGACGCGGACGCCCGCGAGCTCCTCGACGTGCTCGTCGACGAGGCGCGCCAGCGTGGCGCGACCGTCGTGCTGGCCTCCCACGAGCTGGATCGCGCCGGCGAGCTCGCCGACCGGGTGGTGGAGCTGGCCGGCGGGAGGGCGCTCGGCGAGCCAGCCGGGTCGGCGGAGGTGCCGCCGGCCGGCGCCGGCCTCGCCGTCCCGGCGGGTCGGTCGCCCGGACCGGCGGTGACGCTGCCCCCGGCGGGGCCCGCCGGCGAGGAGGAGGTGGGCTGCGATGTGGCGTGACGCCGCGCTCGTCGCGGCGAAGGACCTCCGGGTGGAGCTGCGCGCCAAGATCGGCCTCAACCAGGTCGTGCCCTTCGCGCTCGTGGTGCTGGTGCTGTTCGGGCTCGCCCTCGGGCCGTCCGACACCGAGCTGCGGCCCGCCGCGGCCGGGCTGTTCTGGGTGACGGTCCTGTTCGCGGCGGTGCTGGCGGTGCAGCGGAGCTTCGCGATCGAGGCGGCCGACGAGGCGCGCGACGGCCTGCGACTGTCCGGGCTCGACGCAGGGGGGATCTTCCTCGGCAAGGCGGCGGCGGTGGCCGTGCAGCTGATCGTGCTCGAGCTCGTGCTCGCGCTCGTCGCGTCGCTGCTCTTCGACACCCACCTGTCGGGCGCCGGCCTGCTCGTGGGCACCTGCGTCGCGGCGACGGCCGGGCTCGCCGCGGTCGGGACGATCTACGGGGCGGTGGCGATGGGGACCCGCGTCCGTGAGACGCTCCTGCCGTTGCTGTTCTTCCCGCTCGTCGCCCCCGTGCTCCTTGCTGCCACCAAGGCGTGGAAGGAGGCGCTCGCCGGCACGCCCTCGCACGGCCTCGGCTGGCTGAGCGTGCTCGGCGTCTTCGCGCTCGCCTATCTGGCGATCGGCACCGTGGCGTTCGGACCCCTCCTGGAGGACGGATGAGCCTCACCTCGCCCCCCGTCTCGCCCGTCGGCACGACCGGGCCGCCTCGCGCCGTGGAGGCGCCCACGGCGCCCGGGGCGGTGGCGCACGCGCGACGCCGCCTCCGCACCCGTGCCGACGCCGCGCTCTTCGCCACCGGCCTCGTCGGCGTCGCCGGCGTCGTCGCGACCGTCTGGCTCGGGCTGTGGGTGACCCCTCCGGATCAGTTCATGGGCAACCTGGTCCGGCTGCTCTACATCCACCCCCCGCTCGCGTGGGTGATGTTCCTCGCCTACGGCGTCTCGTTCCTCGCGAGCCTCCTCTACCTCTGGCCCCGGACCCGCTCGGCGCGCTTTGACCGACTGGCGGGGGCGGCGGCCGAGGTCGGGGTGGTCTTCACCGGCCTCACCCTTGTCACCGGCTCCCTCTGGGGTCGACCGACCTGGGGGCAGTGGTGGACCTGGGATCCGCTGCTCACGACGACGGCGCTGCTCTTCGTCCTCTATCTCGGCTACCTCGCGCTGCGCCGCGTCCCCGGGGAGCCCGAGGCCCGGGCGAAGCGCTCGGCTATCGCCGCGCTCATCGCCTTCATCGACGTGCCGATCGTCTACTTCTCCGTGCTGTGGTGGAAGAGCCTCCACCAGGCGCCGTCGATCGACCTCACGACGCGCAAGACCTACGTCCACGGCTCGATGGCCTGGACCCTGCTCCTCGGGTTCGTGTCGTTCACGGTGGTGTTCGCCTGGCTGGTCGCCCACCGCTACCGGCTGGCCGTGCTCGAGGACCGCGAGGAGCGCGAGGGCCTGGCGCTGGCGCTGGCCGAGCGCCGCGCCGAGGCAGCGGAGGCACCGTGAGCGGCTACATCGAGGCCGGCTACATCGTCACGCTCGGGGCGCTCGGCGTCTACGCCGCGTCCCTCGTCGGGCGCGAGCGGAGCGCCCGCCGGCGCCTGCCGGCGCCTCGGCCGCGCGCGACGAGCACGCCGGTGACGGGAGCCGCGGCAGTGGAGGCGCCCGCCGACGGCGGGCGGAGCGCCGCCCCGGCGGACGAGGGCCGTGCCGCGACGCCACCGGGCCCGCCCGGGCAGGGCGGATGACGATCAGCGCCCCCCCGGCGCACGAAGGCCGCGGCACGCCGCCGGTGGGGGGCGAGCGCGCCGCTGCGGTCGCGGCGCTGCGCAAGGCCCGGTCGGCGAGGACGCGTCGGCGGATCGCGCTCGTCGGCGTCGTGCTCCTCGCGGCGGCGGGCTTCCTCGTCTACAAGGCGCTCACCTCGGCGATTGTCTACTTCAAGACCGCGCAGCAGGCCGTCGCCGAGCGTGGGACGCTCGGCGACTCGACGTTCCAGATCGAAGGCGTCGTCGTGCCGCACACCTTGCGCTCGACGGGGCCGCGGACGCTCTCCTTCTCGATCTGCTCGGGGAGGGTCCACGTCCCGGTCGAGAACCAGGGCACCCCGCCGCAGCTGTTCGCCCCGGGCGTCGCGGTGGTGCTCGTCGGCCACTTCGTCGGGACGAGCAACGTGTTCTCGTCGAACCAGATCCTCGTCAAGCACTCCAACAGCTACGTGGCCGCCCATCCCGGCCGCGTCCAGACCGGGGACGCCCAGCGGTGCTGAGCTCCCGGGCGCCGCGCGCCGCGGGGCGGCCCGCGGGCCGCGCCGGCGGGCATGGCGGGCCCGGTGGCCCGCGATGAACGGCACCCTCGGCCACGTCGGGCTCATCCTCGGCCTGCTCAGCGCGCTCGCCGGGGTGGCGACGCTCGGCGCCGGCCTCGCGGGCCACCGGCCGGCGCTGCTCGCACGGGGGCGCTCCTACGCCCTGCTCACCCTCGCCGGCGCGGTCGTGGCGACCGTCGCCATGGAGCACGCCCTGCTGACCCGGGACTTCTCGCTCGCCTACGTCGCCGCCAACAGCTCGCGTGAGACGCCGCTCATCTACACGATCACCGGGATGTGGTCGGCGCTGCAGGGCTCGATCCTCCTCTGGGCGCTCATCCTCACGGGCTACGTCGCGTTCAGCGCGCACCACTTCCGCCGACGCGCGACCGATCCACTGATCGGCTGGGCGACGCTCGTCGCGCTCGTCGTCACGGCGTACTTCTTCGCGCTGATGCTCGGCCCCGCCGATCCCTTCGCCGCCCGGACGGGGGCGATGCCGTGCGTGGGCGGCTGCGGGCCGAACCCGCTGCTGCAGGACAACGTGCTCGTCGCCTTCCACCCGGTCTTGCTCTACCTCGGCTTCGTCGGCTTCACCATCCCGTTCTCCTTCGCCGTCGCGTCGCTCGTCACCGGTCGCGTGGGCGAGGGCTGGCTGGTCGAGTCGCGGCGGTTCACCCTCTTCGCCTGGGCCTTCCTCACCGTCGGGGTGGTCCTCGGCGCCTGGTGGTCCTACCAGACCGACGGGTGGGGGGGCTTTTGGGGCTGGGACCCGGTCGAGAACGCCGCCCTGCTGCCCTGGCTGACCGGGACCGCCTACCTCCACTCGGTGATGGTCCAGGAGCGACGCGGCCTGCTCAGGATCTGGAACCTCTCCCTGCTCGTGGCGACCTTCAGCCTGACCATCCTCGGCACCTTCCTCACCCGCTCGGCCGTCCTCCAGTCGGTCCACGCGTTCTCGGACTCGAGCATCGGACCGGCACTGCTCGGCTTCTTCGCGGCCGTCCTCGCCGTCGGCATCGGGCTGATCGGCTGGCGGGGGGACCGGCTGGCGTCGCCCGGCACCATCGACGCGCCGGTGTCGCGCGAGGGTGCCTTCTTGGTGAACAACCTGCTGTTCGCCGCCTTCGCGTTCATCGTGCTGCTCGGCACGGTGTTCCCGCTCTTCGTCCAGGCGGTGAACGGGCAGTCGATCACCGTCGGCCGCCCGTTCTTCGACGCCTTCACCGTGCCGCTCGGGATCGCGCTGCTCTTCTTCATGGCCGTCGCCCCGGCGCTGCCGTGGCGCAAGGCGAGCCCGGGCGTGCTGCGCCGGCGGCTCGTCCTCCCGGCGTGGGCGGGCGTGCTCACCGTCGTCGCCTGCGTGCTCGCCGGGATCCGGGGGATCACCCCGCTCGGCGCGTTCGGGCTCGGCGCGTTCGCCGCCGCCTCGGCGCTGCGCCAGCTCGTGCTCGCCGCGGTGGCGGCGCAGCGGCGTGGGCTCGGCGTGTGGCGGGGCGTCGTCGGGCGCGCCAACGGCGGGATGGTCGTCCACCTCGGCGTGATCGTCATCGCCGTCGGGCTCAGCGCGGCGGGGTCGTTCGGCCATCGGGGCGAGCTCTCCTTCGCACGCGGCCAGACGCTCAGCTTCGACGGGCACACCTTCACCTTCCTCGGCTGGCAGCCCCTCGACACCCCGGCCGAGAAGGGCGAGCAGGCGGTGTTCCGCGTCGACGGCGGGGCGACCTTCCGCCCGACGCTCGGCTTCTTCAACGGCGACGCCCAGGGCACCGCGACCCCCGCCGTCGACTCTTCCGCCCTCGCCGACGTCTACGTGAGCATCGCCGCGGCGCCACCCGTCGACTCGCCGCGCGGCCCGGCGACCCTCGACGTCATCGTCCAGCCGCTCGTGATGTGGCTCTGGGTGGGCGGGGGGCTCACCGCGGCCGGAGCCGTGCTCGCCGCCGTCCCCGGCCGCCGGCGACGCCCGACCGACCCGGTCTCGGTGCTCCTGCCCGAGTCCGCCGAGGAGCCCTCCGTGCCCGCCGGGGCGGGCGTGGCGCCGTGAGCGTGCGGACGCCGCCGCCCGCGGCCGTCGCCACCCCGCCCTCGCCACGGCGGGCCGGCCGCTATCGCCGGGCGCTGCTCGCCTCGGCCGCGGCCGCCGTCGTGGCCGGCGCGCTGATCGCCGTGCTCGCGACGCGCTCCACGCCGCCGGGGGCGATCGCCACCACCTCGCTCGGCGGCAAGGTGGCGCCGGGGATCTCGGGGCGGGCGATCGTCGGGGGCGAGCGCGTCAGCCTGGCGGCCCTGCGCGGCCGCTACGTCGTGGTCAACTTCTTCGCCAGCTGGTGCCAGCCGTGCCAGGACGAGGCGCCGGCGCTCGAGACCTTCCTGTTCGCCCACCGCGCTCAGCACGTCGCCATCCTCGGTGTCGACATCGACGACTCCGCCGCCAACGCCAGGACCTTCCTGCAGCAGACCGGGGCGACCTGGCCGGCGGTGGAGGACCCGGCCGGCAGCGCGAGCATCGCCACCACCTACGGCGTCGCCGACCCGCCCGAGTCCTTCCTCGTCGCCCCGGACGGCCGCGTCGTCGGCTACGTCGTCGGGCAGGACACCGTGGCCCTGCTCGACCACCTGCTCGCCGTCGCGAGGGCGCGGGGCTGAGCGCGGTGGCGAGCATCCCCCTCGGCAGGCGCACACCGGGCCCGGCCGGCCTGCGCGGGCGCGCGGCCGGCCTGCACGACGTGATGGCGAGGCCCTGGGGGTGGGCCCTGCTCGGCGCCGTCCTCGCCGGCTTCCTCGCCTACGGCAGCATCCACCCGGTCGCCAAGAGCCGCGCCGCCCGCATCGGCTACCTGGAGAGCGTGCTCAAATGCCCGTCGTGCGACGGGATCTCGATCGCCCAGTCGAACGGCCCGCAGGCGGCCGCCCTGCGCGCGTCGGTGAGCCGCTGGGTCGGTGAGGGATGGTCGGACGCCCGCGTCGAGCAGGCGGTGGTGGCGCGCTACGGCCCCGCCGAGCTGTTGCGCCCGACGAGCCCCGTCGTGTGGATCGTGCCGCTCGCCGCGCTCGGTGTCGCCGCCGGGGCGCTCGCCGTCGTGCTCGTCCGCCGGCGCGGGGGTGGGGGAGCGGGGGCGGTGGCGGCCGAGGACGAGGCGCTCGTCGCCTCGGCGCTCGGGCGCGACGGGCGGTCCGGGTGAGCACCGGGCTCGGTGCCGGGCGGGCGCCGAAGGATCTCGAGTCCGAGCGGGACTTCCTGCTCGGATCGATCGCCGACCTCGAACGCGAGCACGAGGCCGGCGACGTCGACGACGCCGACTTCGCGGCGTTGCGCGAGAGCTACGTCACCCGGGCTGCCGAGGTCCTGCGGGCGATGGAGGCGGCCACGACGGACGCGCCGGCGCGCTCTGGGGCACCGGCCGGCGCGACCGCGGCGCCCGGCCGCCGGCGCTTCCGGCGCTTCCTCGGGCGGCGGCGCACGCGCCGGATCCTCGCCGTCGTCGGCACGTGCTGCGTGCTCGCGGTCGCGGCGCTCGCGGCCGCCGACCTCGCCGGGGCGCGGCTGCCCGGGGAGACCGCGACGGGCACGATCACCCTGCCGTCCGCCGAGGAGGTGCGCCAGGAGCTGGCCCAGGCCTCGGTGCTCGGCACCGCGGGCGACCTGCAGCAGGCGGTGGCGCTCTACGACGCCGTGCTCAACCAGGTGCCGAACCAGCCAGAGGCCCTCGCATACCGGGGATGGCTGGTGCGCCTGATCGGCCAGCGCGCCCGCTCGGCGACGGCGATCCGCGAGGGCGACGCCTCGATCGCCCGCGCCGTCCGGGCGGACCCCTCCTATCCCGACGCCCGGGCGCTCGACGGCATCGCGCTGCTGCAGGACGGGCGCGACCGCAGCGCCGCGCTCGTCGAGTTCCGGGCCTTCCTCGCCGACCGTCCGCCCGCCGCGCTGCTGCGCTACCTCGGGGCACAGATGGCCGCCGCCTTCCAGGAAGGCCGCCAGGCGGTGCCGCCGGCGCTGCGCCGCTACGAGGACGCGGCCAAGGCGACCGGCACGGCGCTGCTCGCCCCGCCCCCGTCCCCGTGAGCTCGCCGGCCGCGCCGCGCCGGGGCCGGGCGGCGATGCTCCTTGTCGTCACCGGCGACGGCGGGCTGCTCCTCCACCTTCGCGACGACAAGCCGGGCGTCCTCCACCCGGGCCGGTGGTCCGGCTTCGGCGGGGCGCTCGAGGGTGAGGAGACGGCCGAGGAGGCGGTGCGTCGCGAGATGCGGGAGGAGACCGGCGTCGAGGTCGTCGAGCCCCTGCCGCTCGTCGACCTCGTCGACGAGGTCGACGAGGGCGGCAGCGGCAACCTCGTCTCCCTGTTCTACGTCGTCGGCGCGCTCGGCCTCGAGGACATCTCGCTGCAGGAGGGCGCGGGCGTCGGCGTCCACCGGCCCGACCGGCTCGCCACGTTGCGCGTGGCGCCCTTCGTGCGCCGGGCCATCGAGGAGCACCTCCTCCCGATCCTCGGCGCCCTCGGCGGCGGCAGCGTGCCGGCGGGGTGCGACCGCTGAGCCATCGGCGCTCCCCGGCGCGGGCGGCCAGCGGGTCTCAGCCGGCGAGCGCCCGAAGCGACGACACCACGCCGGCGAAGCGGCCGGCGAAGGCCTCGACGTCCTGCGCGACCGTCGACCAGCCCACGGAGAGCCGGAGCGAGCGCTCGGCGTCGACCCCCATCGCCTGGAGGACCGGGGAGGGCTCGAGCGCTTCGGAGGCGCAGGCCGAGCCCGAGTGGACGGCGACGCCCGCCTGGTCGAGCCCGAGGACGACGCCTTCCGCCTCGACCCCCGAGACGCCGACGCAGACGAGGTTCGGGAGCCGCTCCTCGACGTCGCCGTAGGCGAGAACGCCCGGAACGGCGAGCGCCGCGGCCAGCAGCGCCTCGGTCTGGCTCCTCGCCCTGGCGGCGGCCGTCTCGAGCACGCCCGGCTCGGCGAGCGCGGCGGCGAGCGCCCCGAAGCCCGCGATGGCGGGGAGGTTCTCCATCCCGGCTCGTCGGGCCCGCTCCTGCTCGCCACCGACCAGCAGCGGCGCGATCCGGGTGCCCCGCCGGACGACCAGCACCCCGATGCCGGGCGGCCCGCCGAGCTTGTGGGCGCTCACCGAGACGAGCTCCGCGCCGAGCGCCCCGAGGTCGAGGGGCAGCTGGCCGGCCGCGGCGCAGGCGTCGACGTGGACCGGCACGCCCCGGCGCCGGCAGGCCGCGACGACCTCGGCGACCGGCTGCACGGTGCCGACCTCGTGGTTCGCGAGCTGACAGTGGACGAGCACGGGCGCCGGCGAGGAGTCGAGCAGCAGCTCCAGGTGGTCGAGGTCGACCCGTCCGAGCCGGTCGACCCGCCATTCGGACACCGGGCCGAGGCGCTCGGCCGAGCGCCGTACCGCCGAGTGCTCGACGGCGGCCGCCACGACCGGCGCCGCCGGGTCCGCACCCCGGCGCACCCCGAAGTTCGCCCAGTTCACCGCCTCGGTCCCGCTCCCGGTGAAGACGATCTCCCGGCTCCGTGCGCCGAGGAGCCGGGCGACGTGGCTGCGCGCCTCCTCGACGAGGTCCCGGGCGGTCCGCCCTTCGGTGTGCGGCCGGCCCGGATCGCCGGTGGCACCCCCCTGGCACCAGTCCGTGATGGCCGCGGCGGCTTCTGGCCGGAGCGGCGAGGTCGACGCGTGGTCGAGGTAGTGGCGGCCGCCCACCGCAGGTCGGCGGCTCAGCCGGCGACGCTCGCGCAGCTGTCGTCGCCGAGCGCCCGGGACGACATCTGCACCGGCACGGCGTCGCCGCACAGGCCGGCCAGGAGCCCTTGCACCATGCCGCGGTCGACCGCGCAGAGCACCGGGTAGTTCAGCACGACGCCACCGAACGGGCAGTGGTCGCGCACGATCGCGGTCGCCGTCGCCCGGGTCTCGGCGTGGGCGGCGAACCCGTGGGCGGTGAGCGCGTCGGCCACGGCGAGCATCGCGGCGCGCATCGAACGCTGGGAGTCGCCGGGCGCCATCTGGGCCGCCAGGGAGCGTCCGTACTCCTCGCCGACCTGCTCGGCCATCTGCTCGGCGACGCCCGGCTCGAGCAGCGACAGCGCGCGGAGGAGGAGGGTCACCACGAGCGCATCCGAACGCGGCGGCACGGGGAGGGCGGCCGAGCGCGACGAGCGACGGTAGCGTTTGGAGGGCCTGCCGGCGCCGCTGCCCGCGTGGTCGAGCGAGACCTCGAGGTAGCCGCCGGCGGCGAGCTTGTCGAGGTGGTGGCGCGCGACGTTCGGGTGGAGCGCGAAGCGCTGCGCCACCTCCGCGGCCGTCACCCCGTCGCCCTCGCGGACGTGGAGGTAGATCTGGCGGCGCGTCGTGTCGCCGAAGGCGGCCGTGACGGCGGCGACGACGGCCGAGAACTCCTCGTCCCCGCCGGGCTCGCCGGCGAGGCCGCGCAGCGGGTCTCCCCCCCGGCCGGTCACCCCGGCGTCGTGTCCCGGCCGGATCGAGGCGGATCGCACGCGGGTTATCCTACCTGCGATGACGGGCAGCGGCCGATGAGCGTGGAGCGGGAGGCGCTCGCCGGCGCCGTCGCCGCGGTCGAGGACCCGGCCCTGTTCCACCCGCTCGGTGAGCTCCACACGCTGCGCTTGGCCGAGCGCCGCGCCGGCGTGGTCGAGGTGGTCGTCGCCGTCCCGGGGGATCCGTACCCCGCCGCCGAGGAGCTGCGCCGGCGGATCTCCGACGCCGTCGCGCCCGAGGGGGACCTGGAGGTCCGCGTCGAGCTCGAGCCCATGTCCGACGCCGCCCGCGAGGCCCTCGGGGCGAGGCTGCGCGAGCTCGACGGCGCCACCGAGGCGCCCCCCGCACCCGGCGGCGGCCATGGCCACGCCGAGGGCCGGCCGAACCCGTTCGCCGGCCGGCGCGCCGGCACGAGGGTGCTCGCGATCGGGTCGGGCAAGGGCGGCGTGGGCAAGTCGTCGGTGACGGTCAACCTGGCGGTCGCGCTCGCGCGCGACGGCCACACGGTCGGGCTGCTCGACGCCGACATCTACGGCTTCTCCGTCCCGCGCATGCTCGGCGTGGAGTCCCCCCCGATGGCGGTCGGGCGCACGATCGTCCCGCCGGTGGCGAACGGCGTGCGCTGCGTCTCCATGGGCTTCTTCGTCGACGAGGACAAGGCGGTCGCCTGGCGTGGCCCGATGCTCCACAAGGCGCTCGAGCAGTTCCTGGTCGACGTCCACTGGGGCGCGCCGGAGTTCCTCCTCGTGGACATGCCGCCGGGAACCGGCGACGTCCCGCTCTCCGTCGCCGACCAGCTCCCCGGCGCCGAGATGTACGTGGTGACGACGCCGCAGGCGGCCGCCCAGCGCGTCGCCCAGCGCGCCGCCGCCCTGGCGAGGCAGGTGCGGCTCCCGGTGCGCGGCGTCATCGAGAACATGTCGTGGTTCGCCGCCCCCGACGGCGTCCGCTACGAGCTGTTCGGCCGGGGAGGGGGCGAGGAGCTCGCCGCCTCGCTCGGGGTGCCACTGCTCGCACGGATCCCCCTCGTGCCCGCGGTGCGCGAGGGCGCCGACGACGGCCGTCCCGCGGTGGTGGCGGACCCCGGCGGTGAGGTCGCCCAGGTCTTCGAGGAGCTCGCCCGCCGAGTCGCCGACCTCGGGCCCGCCCGCGTCTACCGCTCGGAGCTCAGCCTGTCGTAGGCGGGTCGTAACACGGCCGCGCACCGATCGCGCCGAGTCCGTCACCTTCGGTCGCACGGCCGTCATCGTTCGTCGGCCGATCCGTCGCGATCGCGCCTCGCGACTCCCCGAAGCGCCGGAGGCAGGGCTAGGGTCACCGCATGCCTCGAACGCCACCGGGGAGCTCGTGGCTGTCGCGCCGGTCGGTGTCGGGCAGGGCCGCCCTCGCCTCGTCCGCCGTGCTCGCCGCCGCCGTGGCGGCCTCGCTCGCCGTGGCGGTCTCGCCGGCCCCGGCATCCTCCGCCGCGCGCCCGAGGCCGCCGCACGCGGCCAAGGCCGCCCCGCCGGCCGGCCTCCCCGGACGGTGGGACCTCGTCTTCGACGACGAGTTCAACGGCCCCTCGCTCGACCGGTCCCTCTGGAAGACCTGCTACGACTGGGGCTGCACGATCTCCACCAACAACGAGCAGGAGTCCTACGTGACCTCCGGCGTGTCGCTCGGGGGCGGCAGGCTCGTCCTGACGGCAACGCAGCGCTCGGCGCGGGGCCTGCCGTTCAGCTCGGGCATGGTCCAGTCGAACGGCCGCTTCGACTTTCGGTACGGCTACATGGAGATCCGGGCGAAGGTGCCGACGAGCCCGGGGGTCTGGCCGGCGTTCTGGGCGGTGCCGGAGAACGGGAGCTGGCCCCCCGAGATCGACGCCATGGAGTTCTACGCCAATCAGCCGAACGCCGTGCAGGAGACCGTCCACCTCCCGCCCGGCGACACCCAGCTGAACCACATCGTCTACGGCCCGGACTTCGGCGGCGGCTACCACGTCTACGGCGCCGACTGGGAGCCCGGCTCGGTCTCGTTCTACGTCGACGGGGTCCTGCGCTTTCGTGTCGCCCAGTCGCCCTCCCTGCCGATGTACCTCATCGCCAACCTGGCGGTGAGCGGCCCGCCATCGGGGGCGACGGCGCGCACGTACCCGGCGAGCTACGAGATCGACTGGATCCGGGTCTACCAGCACCCCGGCCTCGGCTCGTCGAGCTGCCCGCGCCGGGACTGCGTGCCCGTGCCGAGCTGAGAGGGGGGCGCCCCGCCGGGCAGCTCCCGGCGGCGGTACCGTCACGGGATGTCGGCCGACGACGTCCCCCTCATCCCGCGCGAGGTCCTGTTCGGCAATCCCGAGCGGGTCAGCCCGGCGCTCTCCCCCGACGGGCTCCGCCTCGGGTGGCTCGCCCCCGCCGAAGGGGTGCTCAACGTGTGGGTCGCTCCCGTGGACGACCTGGCCGCCGCCACGGTTGTCACCGAGGACCGGGACCGCGGCATCCACGGGTTCTCCTGGGCGCACGACGGTGCCACGCTCCTTTACGTCCAGGACCGGGGCGGCGACGAGAACTGGCGCGTCTACGGCGTCGACGTCGCGAGCGCGAGCACCCGGGACCTCACCCCCTTCGAGGGCGTGCAGGCCCGACTCGTCGCCCTCGACAAGCGACACCCCGAGCGGGTGCTCCTCGGCCTCAACCGCGACAACCCGCAGCTGCACGACGTGTACTCGCTGGAGCTGGCCTCCGGCGAGCTGACGAAGGTGGCCGACAACCCGGGGTTCATCGGCTGGGTCGCCGACGCCGACTTCGACGTGCGCGCCGCGCTCGCACCCACGCCCGACGGCGGCACGGTGCTCCTGGTCCGCGTCGCCGGCTCCGCCGGCGACGACTGGCGCCCGTTGCTCACCGCCGGGCCGGAGGACGCCCTCACCACCGCACCGTTGGCCTTCTCCGCCGACGGGTCCAGCCTGCTGGCGATCAGCTCCGTCGGCGCGGACACGGGGCGACTGGTCCGCCTCGACGTCGCGACCGGCGACCTTCTCGAGGTGCTTGCCGCGGACCCGGGGGCGGACGTGGCCGACGTCGAGCTCCACCCCGACACGCGCGAGGTGCAGGCGGTCAGCTTCGTCAAGGCTCGAACGGAGCTGGTCGTGCTCGACGCCGCGATCGCCGGCGACGTGGACGCCCTCGGCGCGTTGGCCCACGGTGACCTGCACCTGATCAGCCGGGACGACGCCGACCACCGGTGGCTGAGCGCCCACGTCCCCGACGACGGGCCGATCGTCTACCACCTGTGGGACCGGGCGCGGCGCGAGGCGCGGCGCCTGTTCACCCACCAGCCTGCGCTCGAGGCGTACGAGCTCGCCTCGATGGAGCCCTTCTCGATGACCGCCCGCGACGGCCTGACCCTGCACGGCTACGTGACCTGGCCGACCACCGTCGCCGCCGGCGCCCGCCACGACCTTCCCGCCGTCCTCCTCGTGCACGGGGGTCCGTGGGCCCGGGACCGGTGGGGCTTCAACGCCGAGGCCCAGTGGCTGGCCAATCGCGGCTACCTGTGCCTCCAGGTGAACTTTCGGGGATCCACCGGCTACGGCAAGGCGTTCGTCAACGCGGGTGACCGCGAATGGGGCGGCCGCATGCACGACGACCTGGTCGACGCGGTGCGCTGGGCGGTCGGCCATGGCTACGCCGACCCGGCGCGGGTGGCCATCTTCGGCGGCTCCTACGGGGGCTACGCGGCGCTCGTCGGTGCGGCATTCACGCCCTCGGTGTTCGCCGCCGCCGTCGACATCGTGGGCCCGTCCAACCTCATCACCCTGATCCGCTCGATCCCGCCCTACTGGGCGCCGTTGCTGGCCCAGTTCCACAACCGCGTGGGGAACCCCGACACCGAGGAGGAGTTCCTCTGGTCCCGCAGCCCCCTCTCGAGGGCCGCCGACATCACGGTCCCGTTGATCATCGCCCAGGGCGCGAACGACCCCCGTGTCAAGCAGGCCGAGTCGGAACAGATCGTGGCGGCGCTGGTCGCCGCCGGCGTCGACCACCAGTACCTGCTGTTCTCCGACGAGGGCCACGGCTTCGCGAAGCCGGAGAACCGCCTGTGCTTCTACTCGGCGGCCGAGGAGTTCCTCGCCCGCCACCTCGGCGGTCGGGCCGAGCCCTGACGCTTCGGGCCTCAGCTTCGGGCTCGTCCCGGACGGCCCCGCCCCGGCGAGGGGGGCGGGCACGAGGGGCCGTCGCGCCGGACGCCGTCGCCTCGACCGGTGCCACGTGGTCGGGCCTGGACGTCGTCGGGGCGCCGTCG
>Ga0307373_10010616_pt1 | contig 13505 bp, 11 predicted proteins | sample OX2MG_FD_202534 | JGI IMG/M metagenome (GOLD analysis project Ga0307373, IMG submission 202534) | Soil microbial communities from Risofladan, Vaasa, Finland - OX-2 | ecosystem: Environmental > Terrestrial > Soil > Coastal area > Acid sulfate soil | place: Finland: Risofladan, Vaasa | collected... | reverse complement strand
TGGGGAATTTCACGCCAGCGCTACTGGGGATGTCCCATTCCGATCATCCATTGCGGTGATTGCGGTGATGTACCGGTGCCGGACAAGGAGCTGCCGGTGGTGCTGCCAGAGGATCTGATTTCGGATGGCAGCGGCAATCCGCTAGCCAAGTGCGAAAGCTTCGTGAACGTGGCCTGCCCAACCTGCGGAAAACCAGCGAAGCGTGAAACCGACACCATGGACACTTTCGTGGATTCGTCTTGGTACTACATGCGTTATGCCTGTCCGGATAACGCGCAGGCCATGGTGGATACACGGGTCAATTACTGGTTGCCGGTGGACCAATATATAGGTGGCATCGAGCACGCCATCCTGCACCTACTGTATTCGCGCTTCTGGACCCGGGTAATGCGCGACCTTAAGTTGGTGCAGTTCGATGAGCCATTTACCAACCTGCTCACCCAGGGCATGGTGCTTAACCACATTTACTACCGAAAGGGGACGGCCGGCGGGATCAGCTATTACGATCCGGATGAAGTCACACCGGCTTACGACGCTAGCGGACGGATCCTAGGTGCGACTCTCAGGCAGGATGGCAAACCGGTGGAATACGGCGGTATGGGCACTATGTCCAAATCCAAGGCCAATGGCGTGGATCCCCAACCGCTGGTGGACAAGTATGGAGCCGACACCATACGGCTGTTCATGCTGTTTGCCGCGCCGCCAGAGCAGACCCTGGAATGGTCAGCGTCCGGAGTGGAAGGTGCACAGCGTTTCCTCAAGCGCCTGTGGAGGGCGGTGGCGGAGCATATGAATGCAGGACCGGCCCCTAAACTGGCCGTCGCCGCGCTCAATGGCGACCAGCGTGCCGTGCACCGTCATATTCACGAGACCTTATCCAAGGTGGGTGACGATATCGGTCGTCGCTATACTTTCAATACAGCGGTCGCAGCCATCATGGAGCTGTTCAATGCCTTGACGCATAACACCGGTGCGACCGATCAGGATCGGGCGCTGAAGCAAGAAGGTTTCGAGGCGATCACGTTGCTGCTGGCGCCCATGACCCCGCATATCTGTGAGACACTCTGGCATGAGCTCGGCTATGCGGAATCGGTGATGTCCATGCCATGGCCCAATCCGGATGAAACAGCGCTACAACGTGACAGCATCGAGCTGGTGGTACAGGTGAACGGCAAGCTGCGGGGCCGGATCTCTGTACCCACAAATGCGGGGCGCGCTCAGCTGGAACAGGCAGCGCTTTCAGAAATCAATGTGCGGAAGTTCGTGGAAGGCAAAGCGGTCAAAAAAGTAATCGTGGTTCCCGGCAAACTCGTGAATGTGGTGGTCTGATGCGTCGATCAAATCTATCGCCAATTATATTTATATGCTTGCTGATGACAGGCTGTGGTTTTCATTTGCGTCAGCCTGCTCAATTACCGGCGTCAATGCAGCGTACCTACATCGCAGATACCGGCAATAATACCGAGCTGGTGCGTGTCTTGAGCCGTAATTTGGATACGCCAACCACTTCCGTGACCAATGATGCCACCACTGCTACGGCAGTACTCAATATATTAAATTCCAAGAGTTCCCAGCGCGTGTTATCGGTAAGTAATACCGGTCAACCGTTGGAATATCAGGTTGCCTATCAAGTGCAGTTCTCGCTCGTCACTGCCGGTGGCAAGACGCTTATCGCGCCACAGAAACTCACGCTGACGCGTAATTATAATTACAGCACCACTACAATTATTGGTGATACTGAGCAGGCTGATTTGCTTTATAAAGCTCTCCAGGACAACATGGCAGAATTGATCATGTTGCGCATCGACGCTGCCAACAGAGATGCGACTGGGAAGCATTAGGCACAGCTGTGTGGCATCACTCTTTCCATAAGCATCCCTCCCATATGGCGCAGGTTGATATGCACAGCCACTATCAATTCCGAGCCACTGGCCTTTATTCTTGAAGCTCGCGACTGAACGGCTTGAATCCCATCTGAAGAACACGCTGGCACCCGTGTATCTGATAGCAGGCGATGAACCCTTGCAACGGGAAGAATCTGCTGATGCTATACGTGCTGCAGCACGCGAACGTGGATATACAGATCGTGAAGTATTGTTTGCTGAACGTGGCTTCGACTGGAGCCAGCTCAACATCGCCGGCGCCAACCTCTCCTTGTTTGCCTCCAAGCGTATCCTGGAAGTACGTCTGCCAACAGGCAAACCCGGCGATGACGGTGCTCAAGCGCTCATCGCATATGCTAATGATCCCGCACCCGACATGTTGCTGTTGGTGATCAGCGCCAAGCTGGATCGTGGCGGTGGCCGTTGGGCCGCGGCTCTGGAGCAGAGTGGTGTGCTTGTGAGTATCTGGCCGATTGATATCAAAAATCTTCCCGGCTGGATTGGGCGGCGTATGCAGAAAATAGGTCTTGATCCCACTCCGGAAGCGGTGGCGTTACTTGCGGGACGAGTCGAGGGTAATCTGCTGGCGGCAGCCCAGGAAGTGGAGAAGCTATTGTTGCTGCATGGACCGGGGCCGGTGGATGTAGCCGCCGTGCGTGAAGCCGTGGCCGACAGCGCCCGCTACGATCCCTATGCGCTGGTGGATGCAGCCCTGGCGGGAGATCCACAGCGTGCAACGCATATCCTCAAGGGGCTTGAGGAAGAGGGCACCGAACCCACGTTTATTTTGTGGGCGCTGACGCGTGAAATCCGCAGCCTTACGGGCGTAGCTTGGGATATCCGCTGCGGTTTGCCTTTGCAGCGGGCACTAGCGAGTGTCTGGGAAAAACGCCGTGCCCTGGTACAGAGGGCCCTGGGCCGTCATCAGCATCAGGACTGGCATAAGCTTTTAGCCTTGGCGGCCCATACCGACCGGGTGCTAAAAGGCCAGGCCGCAGGTCGGCCCTGGGATGAGCTGTTAAACTTGTCGGTGAGTCTGGCGGACCACCAACGGCCCGCGTGAACAATTTGGAACCCAGGGAGCGCCACCACCGCGCATGAGAAAAATCGGTATCTTCGGGGGCAGTTTCGACCCCATCCACTTCGGCCATTTGCGGCCAGCTCTGGAAATCCTACACGCACTTTCACTGGATGAAATCCGTTTCATACCCACCGGCCAACCGGCACATCGCGGCTTACCGGTTGCACCCGCAGGCTTGCGTCTCGAGATGGTCAGGGCAGCCGTGGCTATGGAACCGTACTTCGTGGTGGATGAACGCGAGATAAAAGGCAGTACGCCATCTTATACTGTGGACACTCTTGCTGAACTGCGGGATGAATATCCCGACGTTGCGTTGGCATTGCTGGTAGGCATGGATGCGTTCCTGGGATTTCCGGGCTGGCACCAATGGCGGAAAATCTTCGATTTTGCTCATGTGGTGGTCGCGCACCGGCCAGGCTGGGTTTTGCAGAGCGGCGGTGAACTGGTTGATGTGATCCGCCAGCGAAAGGTTATATCTGCGCACGAACTTTGGTCGGCCACCGCCGGGCGTATTCTGTTGCAGCCGGTAACGCAACTGGAGATTTCCTCTACCCTGGTGCGCGCATCGATTGCAGCGGGGGGTGATCCGCGTTTCCTGGTGCCCGAAGCGGTGCGCGAACTGATACACAATTCCCATTGTTACATGCAACCCACGGAGCACTGATGCGAGCAGAAAAATTACGCGACCTGGTCATCGATGCATTACAGGACATGAAGGGGTTGGACATCCATGCACTGGATGTGCGCAGCATGACCGCGATCACCGATTTCATGGTCATTGCCAGCGGCACTTCGGACCGGCATGTGAAATCCCTGGCCCGCAATGTGCTGGATCAAGCAGGTGCAGCCGGTGTGAAACCCATGGGCGTCGAGGGCGAACAGGAAGGTGAGTGGGTGCTGGTGGATCTGCGCGATGTGGTTGCACACATCATGCGGCCACAGGTACGGGATTTTTACAATCTGGAGAAACTCTGGAGTATGGAAGTTCAACCTGCAGAGACAGCACTGCCAGCTGCCAGCGCCCGCAAACGGCGCTGAGCAGTGCGCATCCATCTACTGGCCGCCGGCACGCGCCTGCCTTCCTGGATCAATGCCGGGTTCACGGAATATGCCGTACGCTTGCCACCGGAATGCAGACTGCTGTTGAAGGAAATTCCATTGAGCAGCAAACGACGGAGTGGCAATCTTGTTAAAGCCATTGCCGAGGAGGGTGCACGTATGTTGGCGGCAATGCCCGCAGGCGCCTGCCAGATTGCGCTGGACGTGGGTGGCCGCTGTTTCAATACCCAAGAATTGGCAAAGCAGCTGGACCGTTGGCTGAAGCAAGGCCGTGATTTGGCATTAATGATTGGCGGACCAGACGGCTTAACGGCGGAATGTGTGCAGGGCGCTGAGCTCACCTGGTCTTTGTCACCGCTGACCTTGCCTCACGGTCTGGTGCGCGTGGTGGTGGCCGAACAGTTGTACCGAGCGTGGACAATCTTAAAAAGCCATCCGTATCATCGAGCCTGAGGTGTTAGGCGTGCAGCAGTCTATGGCGAATGCCGCAATCATACATATGGCTTCCCAGTCGCCGCGTCGGGCGGAGCTGTTGCGGCAATTGGGGGTACGCTTTCAAGTGGTGAAGGTCCATGTGGATGAAACGGTGCGCAGCGGTGAGGCGCCCGCGGCCTGCGCGCGGCGCTTGGCAGAAGCCAAGATCGAAGCAGCCCTGGACAGTCTGGGCAGCGGCATCACCCAACCGATACTCGCAGCCGATACTTTGGTGTCCGTGGACAGTACAATTCTCGGTAAGCCGGCAGACCGGACCGAAGGCCTCGCCATGTTGGCACGTCTTTCGGACCGCAGTCATCAGGTATTATCAGCGATTACATTGTGGCATGACGGTGTCAAGCACACCGCGCTGAGCGTAAGCGCAGTTAAATTCCGCGCTATCACCGCCGAGGAAGCCGTGAATTACTGGCAAACAGGCGAGCCCGAGGATAAGGCTGGTGCTTATGCTATCCAGGGCCGCGGTGCAGTGTTCATCGAGCGCCTCGAAGGCAGCTATTCCGGCGTCATGGGACTGCCATTATTTGAAACCGCCACGCTCTTGCGGGCAGCGGGCATACGAATTCTTTAGAAACCAAGGGTGCGGCGATTGCGGCCGCGATTAGGCCATGAACGAGGAGATATTGATTAACGTCACGCCGCGCGAGACGCGGGTAGCGATGCTCAATGATAGTGTGTTGCAGGAAATCTATATAGAGCGCATGCATCACCGTGGTCTGGTCGGCAACATTTACAAGGGCAAGGTGTCGCGGGTGCTGCCGGGCATGCAGGCGGCCTTCATCGACATCGGTCTGGAGCGCACTGCCTTTTTGCATGCCGCCGACATCGCCAAGATAGCCCACACGGATACTGATCACCAGAATGAAGTACCCGCGGACATCCGTAGGTTGTTGCACGAGGGCCAGGAGATACTGGTGCAGGTGCTCAAGGATCCACTCGGCACCAAGGGTGCGCGCCTCACCACCCATATCAGCATTCCTTCCCGATATCTGGTGTATCTCCCAGAGGGCAAGAGCTTGGGATTGTCAGCGCGCATCGAGGATGTAGCCGAGCGCGAACGTCTCATGGGGCTTCTACAGGTGTTTGCCGCCTCTGTCGAAAAGGGTGGATACATCGTGCGGACTGCTGGTGAATCCGCAGGTGGCGAAGCGCTGCGCGCCGACATGCTGTTCTTGAACAGGCTCTGGGAAAACATCCGCGCACGGGCCGTGGGTATCCCGACCGGCAATTTGGTGCATGAAGATCAGCCGCTTTCGGTGCGCATCCTACGTGATCTGTACAGCGGCGAGATACAGAATGTGAAGGTGGATTCAGCAGAAGCCTATGCACGTATGTGCGAATTCACTGGTATGTTCATGCCGGAACTTGAATCCCGTATCGAACACTACCTAGGCGCGCGGCCCATCTTCGACCTCTATGGCATCGAAGAGGATATCCGCAAGGCATTGGAGCATAACGTACAATTGAAATCCGGCGGGTATCTCGTCATCGACCAGACCGAAGCCATGACCACGATCGACGTAAATACCGGTGGCTACGTGGGTCATCGCAATCTGGAAGAAACCATACTCAAGATCAATTTGGAAGCAGCAAATGCGATTGCACGTCAATTGCGTCTGCGTAACCTGGGAGGCATCATCATCATCGATTTCATCGACATGAATGATGCTGATCACAAGCAGCTGGTTTTGCAGGCCCTGCAGCAGGCACTTGCCACTGACCGTGCCAAAACCCAGGTCACGGAGATTTCCACACTGGGACTGGTAGAAATGACGCGCAAACGCACCCGCGAAAGCCTGGAGCATATCCTGTGCATGCCATGCCCCATCTGCCAGGGCCGCGCTTCGCTGAAAACACCGGAGACTGTGTGTTATGAGATTTTCCGTGAGATCCTGCGGGACGCGCCTCAGTTTGAGGCCAAGGAATTGCGCGTGTTGGCTTCCCAGGAAGTGATCGGTCTGCTGCTGGATGAAGAATCCAACAGCCTTGCAGAATTGGAGGGCCGGATCGGCAAGCCCATCCACCTGCAGGCCGAGGCCATGTATAACCAGGAGCAATTTGACGTGGTGCCCATGTGAAACTACATCGAGGCCGATAGATAAACATGCAGCGTTGGCATCATCTCACCTGGAAATGGACCGTGGGCGTGATCGCAGCGGTGCTGCTGCTGTTTGCCATACTCGTGGGTCTGTTCCGGCTACTGGCACCACTGGCGCCCGGTTATCGCGAGCAAGTGCAAGCGGGAGCTAGTCAGGCACTGGGCCGGCCCGTGAACATCGCCGCTGTGGGCGCGCAGTGGGGTCTGTATGGTCCGGAAGCCACTTTGGAAAAAGTTGAAATCCTCTCGCATGACGGTCAGCGTGTAGTCATTTCAGCAAATGAAATCCGCCTTGGCTATACCCTCGGCGCGATGCTGCACGGGCGATTTTCACGTCCCAACCGCATTATCCTGATACAGCCGAAGCTGGATCTGGATCGCGATGCCAACGGCACCATCAGCATTCACGGACTCGATTCCTCCAGTGCGCCAACTAACTGGCGACAGGAAGGTGGGGAGATATTCGCGCAGAGCGCGGATGTGCTGGTGCGCGGTGGTGAAATCACATTAATTGATAAGCGGAGCTCCACATCACCACTGGTTTTCAGCAACATCCGGCTGAATGTGGAAAACACTGCCGACAGTCATAAGGTTTCCGGACGTCTGCTGTTACCTGTGGTTCTCGGGCGTAGCCTATCTTTCGCGGGTGACATCCAGGGGCGGGCAACCCAACCGGAATCCTGGCAGTGGCAAGCCGATGTGCAGGGTAGCGCACTCAATGTACCGCAATGGCTTTCCTATTGGCCCATTTTCAACAAACGTTTCAGCAGCGGCCAGCTGGATCTGAGTGCAGATGTGTCAGGTCTGGGTGCAAGCATAAACCGGTTGATGGCTGAAGTGCATGCCCAGCAGTTGACATCAACGGACAATCATACCAGCCAACAGGGATTCAATCTGTTGTCGGGTACCGTGAACTGGAGTCGGAGCGCCAGCGGCTGGGTTCTGACCGGCAGCAATATGCAGGTGCAGCGCAACCGGGAAAGCTGGCCGGCCAGTAATTTCAATTTACGCTACACCCACGGCGCGGATGACAGCGTGACCTGGTCAGGGGATACAAGTTTCCTGCGCTTGCAGGATGTAGTGACGCTGGCATCGTGGCTGCCAGCGGATATTTACTCTGGCAGTGGGCGTATGCTGCGCCTTGCACCCAGCGGCGATATCCGGGATATAAAATTCCAAGCCCAATGGAATGGGAAGTCCATCGACACTTGGGCGCTGACCGGCAGCTTCAATGATTTGGGCTTGCGTGCGGACGGCAAAATACCTGGCTTTAGTGGCTTGTCAGGCCAACTCAGGGCCAATCAGGACACGGGCGATCTACGCTTCACAGGTGAGCATGCTACCGCGAATTTCCCGCGGCTGTTTCGCGGGCCGCTGACTGCCACGACCATGAGCGCTCAGGTCCGGTTTCTTCACGATGCCCAGGGTTGGCACATTTCCACCGATGATTTTTCCGCTGCCAATCCAGATCTGCAAGTGCAAGCAAAGGGCGCATTTCTGCTGCCGGCCGACGGCAGTTCGCCGCTGATTGATTTGCAAGCCAGCGCACAGAATGTCAATGCCAAGAGCAAATCTACGTATTTGCCGGTCGGTATCATGCCCAATAAAGTGGTTAACTGGCTGGATAGTGCGATTGTCAGCGGCCAGGTACCCTCCGGTAGCCTGATCTTGCGTGGCCGGTTGCATGATTTTCCCTACGATAACGGGCAGGGTCTGTTCGATATCCGCTTCCATCTCGTCAATGGAGTGCTGGATTATGCGACTGGCTGGCCGCGGGTACAGGCGCTGGAAGCAGACGTGGAATTCAAAAATCAGGGTTTGAGCGTCGCGGTGCAGCGCGGCACCTATCTGGGTGACGATATCAGCGGTGCTTCTGCCAACTTCGCCGACCTGCGCAAGGGTACCCTGATTATAAAAGGCACCGCCCGCGGCAGTGCCGCATCGGCGTTGACGTTTTTGCGCAGCGATGCCCTCAGGCAGCACTCCGGTCATTCCCTCGACAGTCTCACTGCCAAAGGCCGCAGCGATGTTAGCCTGAACCTGGTATTGCCGGTCGTGCAGATGGATGCCTACACAATAGATTGTGTCGCGCACCTTCAAGATGTGACTCTAGGATCGACCGCCTTGCCGAAGTTGGAACTAAGCCGTCTAAATGGCGATGTCAGGATCACTCGGGGTGGTGTCAGCAGTGACAATCTGAACGGCATGCTGTTAGGAGAGCCGGTAACAATCAATTTGCATCCTGACCTCAAACAGGACGCAACCATGCTCAAGGTCGGTGGTGGTGAAAAGGCGGCGATTTTGCTGAGTATCTTACCTGAGCAGTATCGTAAAGCTTTGAGTGGGAACACCACATGGCAAATGAGCGGACGCATCCCCAACAATCAAGGTACGCACAGAAAAAACCTATCATTCACCCTGATTTCAGATTTACGCGGCCTTAACATCAATCTGCCGGCGCCCATGGAGAAGACGGCCGAGTCCTCCGTTCCCCTAAATATAAGTATGAGTGTCACGCCGGATCAGGGAATCTTAGTGCAGGCCCGCTACGGTGAAAATCTTAACAGCTTGTCGCTTTTCAATGATGAGCGCGGCAACTGGCGATTTGATCGTGGGGAAGTGAAATTCGGAACTGGCGTGCCGACCTTGCCGGAAAGCAGCGGGCTGGTGGTGTCCGGAAGCTTAGTGGACTTTTCCGTGGATGCTTGGAAGGCCTATTCCATTCAGTCGGCTGCTCCATCCGGGCAGTTATTGCCGGCCTTTCTAAGCAGTGTGGATCTCGAGTTTAATCAATTCTCCGGTTTCGGCCAGACGATTGATAATCTGCATGTGCAGCTGGATCGTGACATCAGCGCCTGGAAGCTGGGTTTGACAAGCGCTGCCATCTCAGGGCAAGTCAATCTACCTTTCGTTGCAGACAACGCCCATCCACTCAGTGCAGATATGCAGCGTGTGACATGGATAAGCAAATCCGATAAAGCGGATACTGTCACCACGCCTTCAACACTTAAACCTACTGATGTTCCGCCATTGCGGATATCTATTGAAAAATTGCGCATCAACGACCTGAATCTGGAGCATGTCAAGGCGGAACTGGAACAAAAGCCGGATGGCATCAATCTCAAGTCGTTCTCCATCACCAACCCTGCCTTTAGCCTCACCAGCAGTGGTAGCTGGAGCATGCAAATCGACGGCAAGCAGGAATCCACACTCGATGTACAAATGAAAAGCAGCGATATTAAGAAGACCCTGCAAGCCTTCGGTTATGCGCCGGGAATCGATGCTGAGAAAGGCGAGTTGCAGGCCAGCCTCACCTGGGCAGGCGGGCCGTTCGACAGTATTCCTCCGATCCTAAATGGCAAGCTGCATATCCAGTTGAAAGACGGTCGCTTGCTGGAAGTGCAGCCTGGTGCCGGACGCCTGTTCGGCCTGTTGAGCATCAACGCGCTGCCGCGCCGGTTGCTGCTCAATTTCGGCGATGTGTTCGGCAAAGGTTTTGCCTTTGATTCCATCGGCGGTGATTTTCTTATCGAACATGGGAATGCCTACACCAGCAATATGCTCGTAAGCGGTCCTGCCGCCAAGATCCACATGGTTGGGCGCATTGGCCTTGCGAAACACGATTTCGACGAAGCTCTGGTCGTGGATGCCAGCGTGGGTGCAAGCCTGCCGGTGATTGGTGCGATTGCCGCCAGCAGCGTCGGTGTGGGGGCGGTGTTGTTTCTCCTCACGGAAATATTCAAGAAGCCACTCACGGCCGCCGGCGAGGTGCGCTACCACCTCACGGGAACATGGGATAATCCGGTGCTCACCAAGGCGGGAGACACCAAACCCGCAGCTAAAGGCCAACCTTGATGATCTCAATTTTATGAAACCTGCTTTGCTTGCATTTTTGTTTGTTTCCGTCTTGGTCGGCGCCTCCACGGCATGGGCAGGCAGCTACACAATCACCGCGGATATGTGGATGCAGCCGCGCAGCGGTTCGGTCATATTGCAGATGCCACCGGTACAGGCGGCGGTCAACGATTGGATGCAGACTCCGGGTTCGCACCTGGTGATCCTGCATTCCGGCGACGACCAGGGCAGCCTATGGGCCAGTGAGGTGCAGGATTGGCTGGTTTCATTAGGGATTCCTTCGACGGAAATCCGCAAACGTGTGAGCGGCCAGGATGAGAGTTCCGTGACGCTATTGGTTGAGCGGTGAGCACCCACAAGATAGCGGCCATCCAAATGACTTCGGTCGCCGAGATCGCGGTCAATCTGCGCGAGGCCGGCAAGCTCATGGCCAAGGCCTCGGCCCGGGGTGCGGAACTCATCGTGCTGCCGGAAAACTTCGCACTCATGGCGAAGAACGATGCGGAACGGGTGGCGGCCGGCGAGCTGGATGGCAGCGGTACCATACAGGATTTCCTCGCGGAGAAAGCCCGCAATCTGCAGGTGTGGATCGTGGGTGGCACGCTGCCGGTATTGGCGGGCAGCGATCGAGTGTATGCGCGCTCGCCGGTCTATGATGCGCGTGGCGAACGCGTGGCTTTTTACGACAAGATCCACCTGTTCGATGTGCAGGTGAACGCCGCCGGCGAAAAATATAACGAATCGGCGCTGACCGAAGCCGGTACGCGCACAGTGGTGGTGGACACGCCGGTGGGTCGATTGGGATTGAGTGTGTGTTACGATCTACGCTTCCCGGAGCTGTTTCGCGAATTGACTGCACAGGGGGCGACCTTGTTTGCCGTGCCTTCTGCGTTTACCCGCACCACCGGTGCGGTGCATTGGCAGTTGCTGAACCGCGCACGCGCAGTAGAAAATCTCGCTTTCGTGATCGCCGCTGCCCAGACCGGCCACCACACCAATGGACGCGAGACCTGGGGGCACTCGATGATCGTGGACCCCTGGGGCGAAGTGCTGGCGGAACGCGCCCATGATCCCGGCGTAGTCATGACGGTTATTGATAACGCTCAACAGTCACGATTGCGGACGCGCTTCCCGGTCTTGCAGCACCGGCGGCTGCATTGATTGCGCGTGAATAACTTTTCATAAGCGGATGACACATGTCTGACACTGACACCATTAATAACCCGTTACAGGTCGCCAAGCAAAGTTTACTGGGCGTATCCGGTATCGACGAACGGCAGTTGCAACAGGTACTGGATCGCATCCTGAGTTACAGGGTGGATGCTGCCGATCTGTATTTCCAGGCCAGCCGTCACGAATCCTGGTCGCTGGAGGACGGCATCGTAAAGGACGGCAGCTACAACATCGAACAGGGCGTGGGTGTGCGCGCACTTTCCGGTGAAAAAACCGGCTTCGCCTATTCCGACGAGATCGTGCTGCCCGCCCTCACGCGCGCCGCCGACATGGCGCGCGCCATCGCCAAGCAGGGCGGGCAGAAGGGTTTGCAGGCATGGAATGGTGGTCAGTCACCACAACTGTATTCGCCGATGGACCCGATCGCCACACTCAAGGACGACGAAAAGGTCAAACTGCTGATGCGCGTTGATAAGGAAGCACGGCGGCTGGATCCGCGCATCAAACAGGTGATGGTACATCTGGCCGGCGTACATGAGACGGTACTGGTGGCCGCCAGCGACGGCACTCTGGCTGCCGATGTGCGGCCGCTGGTGCGTTTTAATGTGAGCGTGATCGCCGAAGACCATGGCCGCCGCGAGCAGGGTTATGCCGGCGGCGGCGGACGTTTCGGCTACGAGTATTTCATCACCTCGGATCGCGCCCTCGAGTATGCGCGCGAGGCGGTGCGTACTGCGCTGGTAAACCTGGAAGCCAAGCCCGCACCTGCCGGTAATATGACCGTGGTATTGGGACCGGGCTGGCCCGGCATCCTGCTGCACGAAGCCATCGGCCACGGTCTGGAAGGTGATTTCAACCGCAAAGGCACTTCGGCGTTCTCCGGCCGCATCGGTGAGAAAGTGGCTTCGGAACTGTGCACCGTGGTGGACGATGGCACCCTAATAAATCGCCGTGGTTCTCTCAACATAGATGATGAAGGCACCCCAACCCAGTGCACCACGCTGATCGAGAACGGTATCCTCAAGGGTTACCTGCAGGACACACTGAATGCACGCCTCATGGGTGTCGCGCCCACCGGCAACGGCCGGCGTGAGTCCTTCGCACACCTGCCGATGCCGCGCATGACCAACACCTACATGCGCGCCGGTAAGCATGATCCCGAGGAGATCATGCGCTCCGTAAAGCATGGCCTGTATGCCGTAAATTTCGGCAGCGGTCAGGTGGATATCACCAGCGGTAAGTTCGTGTTCTCTGCGAGTGAGGCTTATCTGATCGAAGATGGCAAGATCACGCAACCGGTGCGCGGTGCCACACTCATCGGCAACGGACCGGACGTGCTCACACGTGTCTCCATGGTCGGCAATGATCTCAAGCTCGACGACGGCGTAGGCACCTGCGGCAAGGAAGGCCAGAGCGTACCGGTGGGCGTGGGCCAGCCGACCTTGCGGGTGGACGGACTGACGGTGGGCGGGACTGGCTAAATCTTGAAGTCGACGCGACTGTCATCTGGTTATAGCTAAGCATCAAGACCCGGAAAATTCTTAAGACTGTCCGTAAGCTGCTTGCGTGTCTTGCATACCAGTGTGGCGTGGCCGAGTTTGCGTGCCACGCGTGGTTGCTTGCCATAATCATGGTAATGAGCGCCGGGGATCTTCAGCACGCTTTCAATCGCCGGCATCGCACCGATGAAGTTCACCATGGCGGAGCAGCCAAGAGCCGTGGTATCACCCAACGGCAGGTCGAGAATGGCGCGCAGGTGGTTTTCGAACTGGCTGGTGACCGCGCCCTCGATGGTCCAGTGCCCTGAGTTATGCACGCGCGGCGCGGTCTCGTTGGCGATGAGCCGACCCTGCTTGACGAAGAA
>Ga0307373_10010611_pt1 | contig 13509 bp, 9 predicted proteins | sample OX2MG_FD_202534 | JGI IMG/M metagenome (GOLD analysis project Ga0307373, IMG submission 202534) | Soil microbial communities from Risofladan, Vaasa, Finland - OX-2 | ecosystem: Environmental > Terrestrial > Soil > Coastal area > Acid sulfate soil | place: Finland: Risofladan, Vaasa | collected... | reverse complement strand
GGCTTTTGAATGCGGCGAGCTTGGCATCCTGTTCGTCGAGCTTCGCCTTCGAATCGGCCAGCTGTTGTGACAGGAACTGGGTTGTGTCCTCGGATCGTTCCTGCCGGAGACGAAGGTTTTCTTCGATGAACATCGAAGTGATGCTTGAGCACACCTCTTGTGCGGTACGGGCACTGTCCATTGTCACGTTGACGAAGAAGCCTGGCAGATTATTGGCCCGAGTCTCGGCCATCGGCTCCACGGGAGTGACCTCGATGGCTTTCTGTAATCGCGCGACCAGGTCGTCCATCGAGACCTTGTTGATATCCGACGCATACAACCCATATTGGTGGATAATCGGTTCCAGGCGCGTTCGGCTCAGGATTTGTTGCTGCATGCTGGCTAGGCGTTCGTTGATGTTTGTCGTATCCACCGGTTTCACAAAGTCGGTCGGCACGGACGGTTCTTCCACGAGCACCAGAGTCATCGATTGGTAGCGATTCGGCAGAAACTTTGAGATTCCGTATCCCAGGGGAGGACCAATGATCGTCAAGATCACGATCATCACCCAATGCCGTCGAAGCATCGTCAAATAATCTGCTGGAGTCAATTCACGCTGGGTCATTCGAGCCTCTCTCTACCGCCTCCGCAAATACTTGCTCAGAAAGCAATGGGGCGCCCCTGCCAATTTAAGCCGACCGAGATTAGGTGGATGATCAGACTCGTGCCGCATGTCGGACCGGCACAAAACTCGAAATTGGAATTCTGATATTGTGCCTGATACGACAGGAATAAGTTCATCGTTCGGCCCCAGGGATGGGACAGACTCGCGCCGGCGAACCAATAGCTATAGGACTGATTGATAATCGCAAAGCCAGGAATCGCAAGAGCGTTGTTCTTCGCATATCCGGTCGTGATCGTGGCGTCAAACGTCCGAGTCATCTGGTGAGAAAGCGATCCCGTCACCGTATCCCCAATGGCGCCCGCAAACACTCCCGCTCCTCCGCTGACCCCGTGAGCGTATGACAGGCCTAGCTGCGACTGCCTCCATTGATAAGTCAGCGACGTGCTCAACGACCATGTTGTAAGCGAACTAGTAGCTGTACTGTTCGTGGATACCGAACCTGTCAGAACCGGTGTGCCGAAAAAAGTGAACTCTGGCCCGGCTGCAATCTGGAAAGCCACTCGCCCGGTGACCCGCCGTGCGTAGGATAGTTGCGCGATATTGTCGTTGATCGACTGGCCGCTATTGCCGAAGCGGAAGGCATTGAACCGATACAGAACGGCGATGGTATCCTTGCGGGTTAAATCGTGATTGTACCCGGCCTGGAAAATTGTGTCGTTCATATTCAGCAGATTCGTGCCAAGGAAACGCAACAGGGAGTACCCGCCCATGAACGTCAGGGAGGAGCGGGGCGACAATCTGGTGTCAATCTCCGTCAGGAAGGAATTGTCAAATTGCTGGTTGCGGGCCGTCAGGATGGTCGCGCTAGGCAACAAACCCGGCTGCAGCAAGACCGGAGACCCTCCAGGCAGAGCCAAGCCGCCCACGCCTCCATAACCAAAACCCGCTTCGGGGAGATATGATCCTTCATCGATAAAGGATAGCGTCGCCCGCCGCCAGGAAAGTTTCTCGTCGAGGCCCAGTTCTTGAATCACTCCGTTGCCAATCGCACCGTCATTGGAAATCAGTCCTCCTCCCAGATAGCTCAAAGCCAGGTCGGAGCGTCCGGCAATATCGTGCAGATTGAGCCCGCCAAGAAGAGTCGTATAAGTTGTCCATCCATTGCTGGCGCCGAGGCCATTGGAAGCCGCAGTCGAACTCACGCTGGCCGCGGGTTGCCAGTAGCTGCGAGACTCCGGAACTCCCAGCGAGAGACTCTGCGCTCCCGCCAGAGGTTGAGTATCGGGAGCCAGGCTCTGAGGGCCCGTATTCGCATTGTCGGTATTGCTGTTGTCGGCGGCCGAAGCAAACGGCGAGTGATACGCGGGGATCGGTGTTTGCGATTGGTCTTGGGGCTGAGATTGGTCTTGGGACTGAGACTCATCCTGGTTCTGTTGCTGGGCCCAGGTGCCAGGCACACACACCAAAACGATCCCCAGCGCCGTCCAGAGTCTGTATCGCAACGCAATCATCAATCTCTCTCCCTACGGCACGACAATGGTGTCGCCAGCTCTCAGCAAAATGTTCTGGTCGGGCTGTTTCCCGTTAATTACATTTTTGTAATTAAATGGATATTTTTCCTGCTTCCCATTTTGTACGCGGAGCACATAAATTTTCTTCGTGTTGGCGAATTGGGTGAAGCCGCCGCCGCTCGAAAGTGCCTGGAGCACGGTCATCCCAGGCAGCAGGGGGTAAGCGCCTGCGCGATTCACTTCACCAAGAAGATAGACCCGCTGGCTATTGATCTCCCTAACGATCACCGTCACCTGTGGATCGGTCACGAATTTTTTTAGGCTTTCCGTGATGTGTGCGGCTAACTGCGTGGGAGTGAACCCGGCCGCCTGCACATCGTTCAGCAATGGCAGCGATATTTTTCCATCGGGCCGAACCGGCACGGTCTTGGTTAACTGATCCTCCTTCCACACACTGATGTCAAGCACGTCTTGAGGTCCGATAATGTAGTTGGAATCGGTGCCGGTCTTCTGGGCTGAGCCATTGGCGCTTGCAGCCGCGCTGTTCTGGCTATTCGTTTTCCCGCCCTCCTGTGCCACGGCTGGCATGGCCAGCAACAGTAGTAGAAGCACGATCCAAAGCTCGATTTTTTGCATCGTATTTATTTTCCTGCTTTCTCAATTCGATTCTGAGTCCTGCAACCCGATCTGTTTCAGCTTGTAAAGCAGAGCCTTGTAGCTGATCTGCAGTTCCTGCGCAGCCCGTTTCCGGTTCCAGCGGGTTCGCGCGAGAGCCTTCAAGATCAGATCCCTTTCGGCCTCGCGTGATGCGGCCCGTGCCGCTATTTTCAACGAACTCGAAGGTGTATCTTGGCTGGTTAATTTTGGAGGTCCGGTCGGAGTTGCCATGAGATGGGAAACAGCGACTTGTTCATCGCCCAACGCCACAATATTCTTAATGACGTTTTCCAGTTCCCGGATGTTCCCCGGCCACGTATGGTCGAAGAAAATCCGAAGTGACCGTGGGCTCAGGGGAGGACACGGACGGCCTAGTTGAGTGGCATGCTTCGCAAGAAAGAATTCGCCCAATAGCGGAATATCTTCTTTCCGTTCACGCAGAGGGGGTAGCCGCAAACAAACTCCATTTACACGATAATATAGCTCGTTACGAAAGCGCCCCGTCCGCATCTCCTCGTCGAGATTCTGGCTGGTCGATGAAATAACCCGCGCAGTCAAGACTCCGGGTTGCGGCTTCAAGTCGCCGTCGGGTAATGCGTAGAGAAGAATCTTCTGGCAGGCAGGGTCCAGTTCACTGATCTCGTCAAAAAACACTGTCTCTGCATTGTGCATGCCGTTGCTATAACTGTTGCCGGGTAACCCGAGTTCAGCCGAGAGCGTCTCCGCCTTCATCGAAGCGCACGCGACTTTGATCAAAGGCTCGTTCGAACGCGATGAAAGGACGTGAATGCGACGCGCAAATATCTCTTTCCCAGTGCCACTCTCGCCCACTAGCAGAACAGGGATATTGGTTGGGGCTATTTCGGCAATGACACTTTCCAGAGTCAGTATGGCCGGACTCCTACCGCAGACAAACTCGCACCCCTGGCTTGCCGATACGACTCCTGTTCGTAGTTGTGCCATCAATTCCTGTGCCTCAAAGCCCATTTTTGCCTCGCAATATAAATCGGGCCCAACGCAGGCAGAGACCTATCGTGCAAGGCTCATGCCAGGACTGAAGTTATTCCAAACCGTCTTTCTTTTAATAAGTGACTAATTATAAGGGAGTTACAAAAATACTCATAATGCTGCATAAGGCATTACTGACATAAATTGTCCCAATAACCTTCCACGAAATGGCAAATTACTTACCTTCCGTGACCCAAATTCCCTAGGAAAGGTGCCCCGGAGCATGATTACCCATTGGAAGTCAGGCACCAACTCCCCCGACAATTCCGAGGGGAAAATCCTATAATTTCCCTATGGCCGCCTACGCGACGAGGATTCGTCCTTCGCCTGTCCTTGCTGCTATTCTTTATTTGTGACGGGGTCAGGACCGGCTCTGAGGTTTATCGGTGCTTACCATGAAAAGAACGAGATTTAGAAATACGTGGCGCATTCGCTCTTTCAGCGTGGCCATTGCAGCGGTATTCCTCGCTGGATGCCACCGAGATCCTCAGGTCGTCAAGAAAGCGGACCTTAACAAGGGAAATGCGTACTTTCAGGCACGTAAATACCCCGAGGCAGAGATCGAATATCTAAATGCGATCCAAATCGACCCTGAGTATGCCGAAGCTCATTATCAGCTCGCTCAGAGCTATCTGAAGCAGCAGGAATGGGGCCGGGCATACCAAGAATTGACGCGCACGGTCGGCCTCGACGCGTCGAACTTCCAAGCCCAACTCGATTTGGCCAACCTGCTATTGCGTGCAGGCAAATTTTCGGAGGCCCGCGAGCACGCTCAGGCCGTTCTAAAAAGTGAACCAAGGAACGCGCAAGCTCAGATAATCCTCTCCGACGCAGACGCAAGCGAGGGAAACCTTAGCAACGGGCTCGATGAAGCACAACAAGCCATTCAGATGGATACGAATCGGCCTGAGTCCTACGTGAACCTCGCGCTGCTGCAGGAAAGAAATAAGAACCTTGCTGTTGCTGAAAAAAGCCTTCAGAAAGCGTTGTCGCTTGATTCCAAATCCACATCCGCGACGATCGCTCTCGGCCGCTTGTACGAAGAGGAGAAACGCTGGCCGGAAGCCGAGAAACAGTTCCAGGCAGCGGTAGCTCTTGAGCCTCGGGCTCCCGTCATTCGCACCATGCTTGCGAGCCTGTATCTGGCGGAGGGCCAGAAAGACAAAGCGGAGCAAGTGGTTCGTGATGCCAAGGCTGCGTTCCAGACGAATCCAGCAGGATACCGTATGCTCGGAGATTTCTATCTGAGTCAGAGGGAAACAGACAAGGCAGCCGCCGAATTTGCTTCGCTGTACGCTGCGCATCCGAAGGATCTTTCGGTCGCGAAGACCTATGCCGAGATTCTGGTATCGCAAAACAAGCTCGATGAGGGAGCCAAAGTCGATGATGCTCTTATAAAGAGTTCGCCAAAGGATGTCGACGCCCTCCTTCTACGTGGCGAGATATTGACTCGGAAGGGAAAGCCTCAAGATGCGATCGGCGTTCTCGCGCCTTTAGTAAAGGATGCTCCCGACAATGCAATGGCGCATTATGAGCTTGGAGTGGCTTATGCAGGCAGCTCAAATCTGGGCCAGGCCGAAGCCGAGTGGCGGGAAGCGGGGCGGTTACGCCCGAACGCAGTCGAGCCTCAGCGCGCTCTTGCCGCCCTTGCGGTGCAGAATGGCAATGAGTCGCTTCTGACGGACGCGAGTGAACAATTAATGAAATCTGAGCCAGGTTCACCGGAAGGCTATCTCTTCCACGCCCGTGCTCTCTTGAACAGCGGAAATTCCGCGGGAGCCGAAGCGGATGTTCAGAAGGTCATTACGATCGCTCCCATGGACGCCTCCGGATATGTGTTCCTGGCCCAGTTGCGCATACAGCAGAAGCGGTTCGATGATGCGGAAAAGCTTTACACCAAGGCGCTCGGCTTCGCACCTTCGAGCGCGCCGGCGCTGACGGGCTTAGTGAATCTAGCCCTCGAGCAGAAAGATCCCGCGAAAGCCCTGCGCATCGTACAGGACCAGATCCGGCAGGTTCCCAACAATAGCGGCTTTTATTTGCTTCTTGGACAAACGCAGCTTCGCAATCAAAATCCGGCGAAGGCAGAAGCGGCGTTGCAAAAGGCTATTGACCTTGATCAGAACAACGTAATCGCCTTTTTGCTTCTTGCGAGCGTTCAAGTCTCGCAAGGCTCTGTGCAGCAAGCGATCGATGGCTATAAGCGCGCCTTACAAACAAACCCCCGCGACGTTCGAATTTATGTTTCTCTGGGTAGCCTGCTCGAATCCCAAAACCAATGGCAAGAGGCGGAGGGGTATTACCGGAAAGCTCTTCAAATTCAGCCAGACTATCCTGTGGCGGCGAACAATCTCGCCTATCTCATGCTGATGCATGACGAGAACCTCAACGTAGCAGTCAGTCTGGCGCAAACGGCGCGTAAAGGCTTACCCGAGATTCCGAATTCAGCCGATACGCTCGGATGGGCTTACTATAAGCAAGGCGTTTATTCGGCCGCCATCGATCTTTTCCAGGCCGCGATCAAAGGCGATCCGAAAAATGCTACATATCACTACCACCTTGGGATGGCATACGAGAAACAAAACAACCATGCGCTCGCCAAGCAACAACTCGAGGACACGCTTCAGATCAGCCCCAATTACAGCCAGGCCGGTGAAATTCGAAAATTACTGACGGAATAATTGCGGCCCCCAGGGAACACGGACCATCCGAAAACGCGGGTTTGAGGCGTGGCAAAAGATATAGTATAGCAGTCGCTTTAAGTCATTCCCTTAGCCCTCCGGAAATCTCATTGAGCGGGCCACCGAAAGTCTTCTATAATCGTCTAATTCATATAGTCAGGAAGGTCGCATAAGATCATGTTGAAAAGCATTCAGCAGCGGGATTTGGACCGGAATCGGTGGATCAAGGTCACCATGACTGTCATCCTCGTGCTGATCTGCGTCAGCATGGTGGTTACTCTCGTTCCCGGATTAGTCGGAGGTGCCGACACTACCAGCCCAGATACCGTCGCTTCGGTAGGAGGACAAAATATCAGTCTGGTGGACGTGCAGCAGCAGCTCAGTCAACTGAGTCAGAACCAGGCAGTGCCCGAGATGCTGCGGGGCCTCTACGCCCGCCAGGTGCTCGACCAACTCGTGTTTCAGAGCGCGCTCTACGTCGAAGCGGATCGGCTCGGCATCGGCATCACTCCGGAAGAGGAGACGGAACGCATCAAGCAAATACTCCCGGCAGCGTGGTCGGGTGGCGTATGGCGGAAGGAGCAATACGTCAGTGATGTTGAGAGACTTACGGGAATGTCCGTCGGACAGTTCGAGAAGAGTCTGCGAGACGAGATGCTCACGGACAGGTTCCGCGACATGGTCACGGCAGGGATCACAGTCAGCCCCGCCGAGATTGAGCAGGAATTTCGTCGCCGTAACGAAAAAGTGAAGATCGAATATGCGCTTATCAAGCCCGGCGACTTGGCCTCTTCGATTTATCCCTCCGACGCGGAGTTGACAACCTACTTCTCAAAGAATTTGGCAAAATACCAGGTTCCTGAAAAGCGTTCGGCACGTTACGCACTACTCGATCTAGCAAAACTGCGCGCGAACGCTCAGGTAGGCGACGATGCGCTTCAGGCCTACTACAATCAACACATTGCCGACTATAAGGTACAGAATCGTGCCCACGTGGAGCATATTCTCTTCAAGACCGTGGGAAAGACGGATGCGGAAATTACTGAGATCCGCCAAAAGGCAGAGGACGTCCTGAAGCAAGCCAAGCGCGGCGCCAATTTCGAGGATCTTGCCAAAAAGTATTCCGAAGACGACGCATCGAAGGCAAAAGGCGGCGACCTCGGCTGGATCGTCGAAGGTCAGACGGTGCCGCAGTTTCAGCAGGTTGCTTTTAGCTTGCCGAAGGGGACAATTTCTGACTTGGTGAAGACCGAATACGGCTTCGACATCATCAAAGTCCTGGATCGCGAGATGGCCCACACCAAAAGCTTCGAAGAAGTGCGCGATTCGATTCTCCCAACTCTGCTCGATGCTAAGGTGAGCGCCCAATCCAATGATATCTCGGACCAAATGGCGGCTGTTGTACGCCAGTCGGATCGTCAACCATTGGATGACCTGGTAAAGAAGTTCAACCTGGAGGAGGGAGAAACGCCAGCCGTCTCCATCACTGACGCGCTGGGCAAGCTTGGCAACTCTTCCGACTTGCACCAGATTTTATTCGAGTTGAGACCCGGTGAGATCAGCCAGCCTTTGCGGATAGACTCCGGCTATGTAATTCTGACCGTGAAAGATATCATTCCGGCCCACCAGGGCACTCTTGCAGAAGTACACGATCAGGTTTTGGCGGATTATCAGAAGGAGAAGTCTCTTGACCTTGCGCGGGCCAAAGCCAATGACTTAGCGAAGCTTGCCGGGAGCGGTCAAGCTTTCGACAAAGCCGCTAAGTCGCTGGATATAGCGGTAAAGACTTCCGATGCATTCGCAAGAAATGGCTCGATCCCAGATGTAGGAACTGGGCAGCAACTCGAAGCTGCCTTTGGCATGGCAGTAAATCAAGTCAGCAAAGCAACCCAAATTGGTGGCAACTGGCTAATCTATCGAGTCATGGACCAGGAAAAGGCCAACTCCGACGATCTGGCGAAACAGTCAAAGGATATCGAGCAACAGCTTCTGCAATCCAAGCAAAACGCTGCGTTCGCTGCCTTTCGCACGGCTCTTGAAGAGCAACTAAGGAAAGAGGGCAAACTGACGATCAATGATGAAGCCGTGAAACGACTGACGACTTCCAGCTGAGCTTCGGTTGAAGTGCGGCATCTTTACAGACAGTGAATCAGCTGAGTTTATTTCTCTTCAAATCCTTCCAACTATCTCCACGGTTCAATTTGAGATCTCTCCCGTATTTTCTCGCGCATCTTTGTGATAATAGGATATTTATAGAAGGTAGGGTCTCTTGCCCAGTTTCGTCTGTTCCGTTATAATATCTTATCCGCAGAGCCTCTCCCGAAAGCCAGCGGGGAAAGCCTGAATGCGCCAAGGCGGGAGCCCTCCCCAGGCTGTTAAGCATGGCTAGCTACAAGTTTGATGCTATCAGGAGGATGATTATGTCGGCGAAGCGGTCAAAGACGCGTGGGATTGAGTTCCGCCCGATGGCTGGTCGAGGAAACCACCTTCATTCGTCTAATCGGATGGCTTTTGGCGTCATATCGGGAAATAAAAGGTTGCGAAACAACATGTCTGCGAAAAACGTCATATCGGGAAACAGGTACCTTTGCGCCGTTGAGAAGAACCAAGGTGGCAAATATGACTTGCGCGTCCGGGCGGTGTTTGGGCGAGATGGCTGGACTCTGCCCGTCTATTTCCTCGCATCGTCTTTTACCGGGGCGATGAGGAAGCTCGATGAATCTCTCCAACTTCTGCAGAAAAATGAAGACCGGCTCCGCTTCTGGGGGTTGGAGCGCACCGACGATCCAAACTTGGCCGCGGAGCTGTTGAAAGAATTTGGGCTGGGGCTTGATCGCCGGAAAGATCTGCCTCGAAAGGTTGCCGAGATTGCCGTGCAACGCGAGCGACCCGTCCCATCCTCAAGCCTGGCGCCAGTGCGCCGCGTCCTCGCCGACTCAATTTCGCAGGAGCGTTTTGCACATCGCGCCGCGGTAGCGAGCGATTAAGGCGGTCAATTATTATTTCCCGGGGCCCGATGGTTAGGATCCTTGTAGTTTCGCGTCCAGAAAGTGCCGGGAGCAATGGCTCAACTTCAAGCCCTGCCCGTGTAGTCCCAACCGATTCACGCGGATCGTTTCCATTTGTAGTTTCTTTCGGCTTCACGACTGTCGCCACACTGTCTCTGCCGCAGCGCCCATACGAGAAGCCCTATCCGGTCGCACGTCCCGGTCTTTTCCATCAGATTGCGCAACAGCCGGTGGAATGACTGCAATGGTATATGGAACTCGCTACAGACTTGCCTTTGGCTTTTTCCGGCAGCGAAAGCCCGCATCACGATCGATTCTTCGACGGTGAACGTGAGGGGCGCCCGGCGAGCGGAATCGTGTGATCCGTTTGCAGCGGAGGGCAGTTGCCAGTGTCTATCTTCGGCTCTCATATCTATCCCGGGAGATCAACCCAGCGCCCTTCAGCCCGGCAAATGTCGCCATGCTAGAAAGCTCCTTGGCTGTCCGCGCGTTTCGGACTACCTCCACTTCGACGGCGCCTGCTCGGTAAATCCAAAAGAGGCGTCCGTAGCCGACAGGACGATGTCGATTTGTGACGCCGCACGTAGGCTCAGGGCACGGTTTTGCTCAGATCGCGTGCCAGCTCAAATCTTCGACGAATGTCCCCCTGTCCCGGCCGTGTACTCTTCCTTTCATCGCGTACAACGCTACGTCAGCGGCGGCCAGGAGACTTTCGATTGTTTCCCCATCCTTGGGGTAATTGGCGACGCCTACACTTACGGATAGCTTTAGATCCTGGCGGTGATTCGCAAAGTTGTTGCAGACGCGCCGCGAGACCAGATTGGCCGATTCTGAACACGTTTCCGGCAGCACAAGTGCAAACTCGTCTCCGCCGAAACGCGCCGCTGTATCGATGTCTCGGCAACCCATGGACAACGCGTCGGCTAACCGGCAAAGTGTCTGACTGCCCATCAGATGTCCATGCCTGTCATTGATTTTCTTCAGATCGTCCAAGTCGAACAGCAATAGCGCGAACTCTCTGCCCGTGCGCTTTGACCGTTTAATCTCACTATCGAGAGCGTCCACAAGACTGCGATAATTTGCCAGGCCGGTCAGAGAGTCCTTCCGGGCCTGTTGACGCAAATGATCCTCCAGTTCGCGCTGTTTCGTGACATCCTCGACAATAATCTCGTAACCGCCAGCCTTCCCGTTTGCGCCTATGACTTCGCGTCCGCTCAGCCTGACCTTCAGGGGCGTGCCATCCTTCCGCTTCCAGTCCATTTCTAGGGTATCGCTTCGATCCAGCCGCCCTGGGTTTCCCTGCAGTTGTTGCCTCTTGAATGGATCGCAGATGATTTCACTCGTGAGGTTCGCAGCCAGCAATTCCTCTTTTGTTGTACAGCCAAGCATCGCCACTAGCGCCTGGTTCGCATCCACAAGCTTGCCTTCCGGGGTGCAGCGGCATATCCCGTACGTTAGGTTCCCGACTAAGGCGCGGTAATGTGCTTCCGAATGCCGCAACTTCTCTTCCGCTCGGTCGCGCTGCTGGCGCAGTTGCTCTTCGCTCAGCACGCGGCGAACGATGACTGGAAGATGGCCAATATTCTCCATTTGAATGCAGTCCGCTGCGCCTTTTCTAATGAGTTCCGCCACGGTTTCTCGCTGTATTGTGCCGGTCAGGAAGATGACGGGCGTATGCCTGCCGTTTTGCTGAAGGAGTTCCACCGCCTGAGTTTCCCACTCTTTCGCCGCGGGGTATTCGGTTAGAATCAGGTCGTAGCATTTTGAGCCCAGCCGCTTTGTGAATTGCTCGGGAGTTAGAACAACATCTGCTCTGACTCGGAATTGGGCATGCTTCAGTTCTTGCAAGGATCGTTCGGCATCAGCTCTGTCACTATGAATTAAGCCAATGCGTAAAATGGGGCATCGGAGAGTCTGGGTGCCTTTGGCCGAGAAACATCGTTTATCCTTTTCGGTTCCGGTCTGTGAGATATTGTGCATTTTGGCCAATAATAAAGCTTTAAAACTCCCTCCTCTCGAAGATTATTCGGATAACGGAAGTGGAACTGTTCACTTTTGCACAAGTTCTTAGTAGTTATCAGTAGTTACCAGTAGCCCCCTGTATATGATATACGGTGAGGTAACTGTCACGATGCAAGAAGGCGCAGTGGCATGCAGTGTTATTGCCTCTAGGCCATCGGATGGCGAGTACGCAATGATTCTTCGTTTGACTTTATAATTCGCAATCGGAAGATTAAGCGTTGGAAGGATTAAGATCGATATCCCACGCTCAGGAATACCCGGCGAATGTTACCTTATTGATCTCACGGAGGGTCGTTAGGCCCGCGCGCACCTTCTTGAGACCTGACTCTCGAAGAGATGACATGCCTTCTTCGCCGGCCACTCGCTTGATTTCAGAAGTTGGGCGCCGGCCGACGATCATCTCCCGGATGCGGTCGGAAAGATTCAGGAGTTCGCTGATGGCGGACCGGCCGTGATAGCCACTCCCGGAACATTCGAGACATCCCGAGCCCTCGTACATGGGGACGCTAGTCCACTCCACGGGGTCGATGCCGGATTCGGTCAGCACCTCGGGCGAATACGATACTTTTTTCTTGCAGTTTTCGCAGATCACACGAACGAGCCGTTGGGCCATGATGCAATTAAGTGCGGAGACGAAATTATAAGGCTCGACTCCCATGTTGATGAAACGCCCGATTACATCGGTCGTATTGTTTGCATGAACGGTTGTGAAAACCAGATGTCCGGTGAGTGCGGAATTGATGGCGATCTGCGCGGTTTCCTGGTCGCGGATTTCGCCCACCATGATCTTGTCTGGATCGTGGCGCAAGATTGAACGAAGACCGCGGGCGAACGTGAGGCCTTTCTTCTCATTTACGGGGATCTGCGTAATTCCATGGACCTGGTATTCGACCGGGTCTTCAATTGTGATGATTTTGTCTTCGTCGTTCTTGATCTCATTAATAGCCGCATAGAGCGTGGTCGTCTTGCCGGAACCGGTGGGGCCAGTGACGAGAACCATGCCATAGGGCTCATGGATATAGCGCCGGAACCGCATGATCTCATCGCGGTCGAAACCCACTACATCAAGGGAGAGATCGCGGAACCGTTCGCTGAGCGTCTCCTTGTCGAGGACACGAAGTACGGCGTCTTCGCCGTGCGCGGAAGGCATGATGGAAACGCGAAAGTCGATGAACCGGCCGTTGTAGCGCACGCGGAAACGTCCATCCTGGGGAATACGGCGTTCGGCGATGTCCAGTTCGCTCATCACCTTGATTCGTGAAAGAAGCGTGGTATGGATGTCTTTCGCGAGCGGCTGCATGGCAAACTGCAGCATGCCGTCGATGCGGTACCTCACGACCACCTGAGTGTTGCCCGTCTCGATGTGAATATCGCTTGCCCGCCGCTCAAGGGCCGTGAAGATAACGGTATCGAGCAGACGAACGACGGGACTCGCTCCGCTTTCGTTCGTGAGCTTCTCCATGGAAATGTTTTCTTCGGTGTTTTCATCGTCGGGGACAATCTGGAGAGTGAAGCCTTCCGTGGCGTGATCGAGAACCCGCTGGGACTGTTCCGTGCGCTTCAGGAGGTCGCCGATTTGAGAAGCGGTGGCAACCTTGATTTGGAGTCGCTTGCCGAGAAGCAGTGCAAGCTCGTCGGTAAGCTGCAATTGACTCGGGTCCGCGATTGCAATAGTAAGAATTGAGCCGTGCGCTTCCAGCGGCACAAAGTTGTAGCGGAACATCAACTCCGCCGGGATGCTGCGAACAAGCTCCGCTTCGATCCTTTGTTCGCGGAGATCGACGAACGGACAACGATAACGCTCGGAAAGTTGCTGGGATCGCTTGACCTCCGTGTCGCCGTTCCGATTCTCTGCGATTAACACATCATTGCCAGTCTCCGCCATCACGATATCTCCCCCACTCCATGCTCGCCCATATTTATTATTTTGTCAGGCAAGCCCAACGATGCGGCCGCATCCGAAAAAATAAAGTTCCATTCAGAACACGTGAGTCTCAGTCTTGGAAACCGGTTGGAAG
>Ga0307373_10010610_pt1 | contig 13510 bp, 13 predicted proteins | sample OX2MG_FD_202534 | JGI IMG/M metagenome (GOLD analysis project Ga0307373, IMG submission 202534) | Soil microbial communities from Risofladan, Vaasa, Finland - OX-2 | ecosystem: Environmental > Terrestrial > Soil > Coastal area > Acid sulfate soil | place: Finland: Risofladan, Vaasa | collected... | reverse complement strand
AGCGCGGCATCGGCTCAGACTGGCCTGCGGCAATGGGCTCGCCGCCGATGTCTGGGAGGAATTCCAGCGCCGCTTCCGTGTCCCGCGAATCCTCGAGTTCTATGCCGCCACCGAGGGAAATGTTTCGCTATACAACTGCGAGGGTCGCGTTGGTGCAATCGGCCGGATCCCTCCGTTCCTTCCGCATCGGCCGGCGGTGGCGCTGATTGACTTCGACCCCGAGACCGGCGAACCGAGACGCGACCAAGCGGGTTTTTGCATCCGCTGCTCAACCAACCAAGCCGGTGAAGCGATTGGAAAGATCGCCGACGATGCAACGAGTCCAGCCGGCCGCTTCGAGGGCTATGCCGACCGGACCGCCACCGAAAAAAAAATCCTTCGCAACGTTTTCACTCACGGAGACGCCTGGTTTCGTACCGGCGACCTGATGCGCAGGGATGAGAAAGGCTTCTTCTATTTCGTCGATCGTGTCGGCGATACCTTCCGCTGGAAGGGCGAGAATGTGTCAACCACCGAGGTTGCCGCGGTGGTCTGCGCGTCTCCCGGGGTACTCGAAGCGGTCGTTTATGGAGTGACTATTCCGGGAAGGGACGGTCGCGCCGGGATGGCCGCCGCGGTGGTCCGCCCGAACTTCGATCTCGCCGCCTTGCGCGGGTATCTGGTCGATCGGCTACCCGAATACGCCCGCCCTCTGTTCTTCCGGGTCCGCGACCGGATCGACATGACGGCGACCTTCAAGGCCAAGCGGCACGATCTTGCGCGCGAGGGCTATGACCCATCCGCCACCACGGACGCCATCTACTTCAACGACCCGATTCGCCAGCACTTCGTGCGGCTTGATGCGGAGACTTTTGCGCGCATTCGGTCCGGCGACGTGCGCCTGTGATCACCACCCGCCGTACACCTAGGCCGTGCTGCCGGCATCGACCGTCAGCACGGTGCCGGTGATATTTCCAGCCTTGTCGCCGAGGAGGAATTCAACCGCGTTTCCGACGTCCTCAACTTCGGTGAGTCGGTGAAGTGCGCTGCGGCGGACGATCTGCGCGCGCTTCTGTCCGTGAAGACTCTCGGTCATATCCGTATCGACGAAGCCCGGCGCTACCGCGTTCACGTTGATACCCAGAGGGCCAACTTCTCTTGCCAGTGAGCGCGTAAAGCCTGCGATCGAAGCTTTTGTGGCGCTATAAACGGAAAGGCCGCTGTAGCCGGTAAAGCCGACGATCGAAGCAACATTCACGATCCGGCCACCACGGTCAACCATCATCGATCGCACCACATACTTGGTCAGGATGATTGGAGACACCGTATTCAGGCGGATTAGGCGCTGGATTTCCGAATCGTGCATGGTGGCCAGGATGCCGCTGGTCCCGAGTCCGGCATTGTTGACGAGTCCGCGGATTGACCCGAACTCCTTGCGGACCCGTTTGACCAGATCCGGAATGGCGGTAATGTCTTCGAGATCGAATGCTTGAAAGACGAGCGAACCTTGTTGGCCCGGCTCTGTTGGCCGCATGGCGCATGCCAGCTGCGCGTTCGAGCGCCGCGCGATCGCGATGACCCGGTAGCCGGCGGTCACGAGCTTGCGCGCAATCCCGAGGCCCAACCCTCTACTGCCGCCGGTCACGATGACGTTTTGCATCAGGGACGCGCCAACCTTTCAACCACCTCGACTCCGAGCAGAGAAACGAACCGGACTAGGGCTGGCATTTTGATAGTGTCTCTTCGGCCGGCGAAAACGGCCGGAAATCCCTCGGCGCTCAGTGGTTAGCCATCACTTTGCCGCATTCTCGTAGATCATCACGAAATCGCCGAACGTCACCGGAAACTCAAGATCCTCCGATGCGGTGAACGGATCATATCCCAACTCGTCCTCAAGACGAGCAACGATGATCGCAAAGCACAGCGAGTCGAGACCGGATTCCAGCAGCACCAGATCATCCGCCAACGGCGACAATTTCTGTTTCTGCTCCTTGGCGACCAACTCGAAGTGAGCGAGAATCGTAGGTTTGAGAGACCTTCGCGCCACCGTCAAGGTTAAATCTCCTGCCGAGCTCTTTTGCGCTGGAAGCGATTTTGCACGAGTTGGCACGAAACCTCCGTTGCTTATCGCACAGACCGCACCGGCCAGCGCTCCACCGGTACTACCCGACGACCCCTGTGCCTACTCCACGATCGTTCATTGATAGGATGTCAACGGGCGCTGCGGATTTCGCCGAGTTATGTGAGGCAACGCCTCGTCTCGCCTCTCCGATGCGCTATGCTCTGAAAGCTGACTGCGCGGACCCGCTTCGACCTGATCGAAACACCGGCGCAGCGCCTGCGCAACGAGCACTCTATCGCCCTCGGATTTGAAGATTTCGAAGTGGCTGGCCGCTTCGACAATACAGATTTCGAGCCCGCCGCGCACCGTCTCTCCCCATCCGAAATCAGGCTCAAGAAATCGCATTTGCCAGGAAAGTCCGCGATGACGCATGACGAGCAGCACCCTTCCATAATATGGCGCCGGCAGGTATTCGCTCGCCGCGGCGACCCGGGCCGGTGCGATCTCCAATTGATCTATCTTCGGTGCGGCTCCGGTCATGCCACGTAATACGCGCTCAAGTCTGGCAGATTGTCGAAAGATCGATTTCCTAGCCCTGTCGAGCCCAGGAATGTTGCCCCAGCGTATTTGTTCGAATGCGGAGCGGCAGGCCGCAACGTATGTCTGGATTCCCTTGTACCCGGGCATGAGACGCCAGTTCGGCGTATCGAATAAAACCAGCAGGGCAACATCATGTCCGAGGGTCTGAAGCTGCTGAGCGATCTCGTATGCGACTATGCCCTTGGCGCTGCATCCGCCAAGCATATACGGTCCCTGAGGCTGCCGGTCCAAAATCGTCTTCACATGTTCTGCGGCTTCGAGAGAGATGCTGTAGACTTGCGACAACGGCGCTTCTTCCTGAGCGATGAGACTCAGCACGGGCCGGTCGGTCCCCATGAGCTTAACGACCTCGACGAAGCTAGCGTAAGATTCGACCATGAAGAAGGGTGTTCTTTTCCCCGCCGGCTGCAGCGCGACCAGCCGCGCATTCTTCCCGACCACGGTGAGAACCTTCTTCTCTCCCCGCAAAGTTGTGTAGAATTTTGTTCCCACTTCCGTTGTGTCCTCGAGGCTCTCTTGCGCACGTCGGCGACTCCAATCGGAACCTCGCTGCGAGCACCCGCAAGCCGTTCCAAACTAAGGCAACTTCACTCCCAGATTCGCGTACTGAACAGCACCTCCAAGCGGGGAACCGCGCACATCACACTCAGTGTAGCACTTTCGCTGCACCCAGACATCGTAACGCCCAGCGCCCCTAGCTTAGCCGCGCGCCGCTATCCCCCGTGGTGAATTATAGCGCGGCCAGCGCGACAAAAGTTTCAGACTGACGCCTTTACCGTGCAGGCACTGCTAGCTTCTCGGCAAAGTTCGATGATGCGCGTAAAACTCTCGCGTCGTCCGCCATGAATGCACATACAAGGTGATTCGTGCTCTCACTAGACTCCACGACTGATTTGATCCGCCCCAGCCACCTTGAATCAGTCGATCGTACTGCGCGATCGCTGTTCGGCTTGGAGCTCGGCCAGGTGGACCTGTGGGGCGCATGCTTGGACCTTCCGATGGAGGCGGTTTTCGATCTGGAGCGCTCGCTCTCCAGCGACGAAAGTCAAAGAGCTGCCCGGTTCAAATTTTCAATCGACCGGCAGCGGTTTATCGCGGGCCGTGGGCTGCTACGTTCTATAACTGGCGCCTATCTCGAATGCGATCCGTCCGCCGTGCCGATCGCATATGGTCAGTTTGGCAAGCCGCATCTGGCGATGCGTCCGGGCCCGAAATCTATATTTTTCAATCTCTCGCATTCGGGAGCACTTGCGGTGTTCGCCTTCGGGCGCGGTCGCGAGCTGGGCGTGGACGTCGAACAGGTTGATTGCAAGATCGACTTCCACCAAGTGTCGAATCAATTCTTCACCTCCCAAGAGGTCGCGGACATTATGGCGCAGCCTCGTCACGGGCAACATCTGCGCTTTTTCGAGTTCTGGACCCGCAAGGAGGCCCTGCTCAAGGCTCTCGGCCGGGGACTTTCTATGGACTTGCGCGATCTGGATGTATCGGCCATCGGCGCCGCGGCCGGTCATGCTCACCCGCAATGGCTCGCCGATCCGAAGACCCGCTGGTCGGTGCGTCAGTTTGTGCCGCTGCCCGGCTATATCGGCGCGCTGGCTACCAGCGGCGGCGAGGTGCGAGTGGTCCACCGGGATGTGCGGTGGACCCGGGCGCAGAGCGGAGCCTTCGTATGGGTCCAGACTCGAACTCCGATGGAGGTATGAAAGGCATCCAAAAGCGGCCGGGGACGCCGCCGTCGGAACCGGCCAATGTCGGCTCCTGCGCCTGTTCAGAGGCCGTCCGGTAAAGACGCCGCGGGTCCGGTTGTATGGTTCGCTCACACCCTGCGGCGGCTCTGGCCGCATTCGCATGTGGTGCATCCTAGATTGCATTGGCGCAAGAACCGAAAATCCTGACGGTCAATTCCATTTTGATGGTGAATAACCGCTCGGCAGGGGAAATATCAAAGATTGAAGATAGTCCGTGTGGCCAACGAGAAAGCCCGACGGCGAGGCGTCGAGAGAACAAAGTGCCCTTTAGCCCCCAAGGCAGCCCGTTGCCGCGCCGATGTCGTGCGATGTTCGATGCGTGGCGTTGGTGTACACTCTTTTCGTCCTGCCATAATGACAGTTTGATTGAGGGGTCAGGGTGCGCAACGAAACCATAGCTATCCATGGCGGTTATGACGGTGATCCCACCACCCGGGCGGTCGCCGTGCCAATCTATCAGACCGTAGCATACGCTTTTGACAGCGCCGAGCACGGAGCGGCGTTGTTCAATCTTGAAGTCGAAGGGTACCGCTACTCACGAATCAGCAATCCCACCAATGACGTGCTCGAACGGCGAGTTGCCGCACTCGAAGGCGGAGTTGGAGCGCTAAGTGTGAGCAGCGGCCAAGCCGCGTTGCACTACGCAGTGCTCAATGTCACCCAGATCGGCAGGAATATCGTATCGGTTCCGCAGCTTTACGGCACCACCCACACTCTGTTCGCACACCTCCTCCCGCAACTCGGGATCAAGGTGCGGTTTGCCCAGAGCGATCAGGCGGCCGATATCGAAGCGGAGATCGATGACGATACTCGGGCCATTTTTTGCGAAAGCGTGGGAAACCCGGCCGGCAATATCTGCGACCTCGAAGCGCTGGCCAAGGTCGCCCACCGGCACGGCCTGCCATTGATCGTCGACAACACCGTCGCAACTCCCATTCTGCTGCGCCCATTCACCTACGGCGCCGACATCGTCGTACACTCTCTGACCAAGTTCCTGGGAGGCCACGGAACGACGATGGGCGGAATCATCGTCGATAGCGGCAAGTTTCCCTGGCGCGAGCAGGCCGCTCGCTTCGCCATGCTCACCGAGCCCGATCCCTCTTACCACGGGCTGGTCTATACCGAACATTTCGGGCCTGCGGCTTACATCGCACGCTGCCGCAGCGTCTATCTTAGAACGATGGGCGCGGTGCTGTCGCCGCTGAGTGCCTTTTTGTTGCTGCAGGGAATCGAGACGGTCGCGCTGCGCATCGATCGCCACGTTGAGAATGCGCGGCGGGTCGCCGAATTTTTGCGCGGCGACTCGCGCGTCGAGTGGGTCAATTACGCCGGATTCGCGGATAATCCTTATCACGCGCTGGCGCGGAAATATCTTGGCGGCCGGGCCTGCTCGCTGATGACCTTCGGAGTTAGGGGCGGATTCGACGCGGGATGCAAGTTCTACAACGCTTTGAGTCTGGTCAGGCGCCTGGTCAATCTGGGCGATGCAAAATCTTTGGCATGCCATCCAGCTTCTACGACACATCGCCAGATGTCCGCCACCGAGCAGCGCAATGCGGGGGTCGCACCCGAGATGATCCGGCTCAGCATCGGGATCGAACACGTTGACGACATCATCGACGATCTCGACCAGGCACTCGGGCGAACCGTGCCGCCGCAGGGAGCCGAGACAGGAAAATGATTACTAGCGTGGGTCGGGGAGAGATGATGCTCACGTGTACTTCGGGCGGCTCGGAGCAGGATTCTGATCACACCGACTCGGTCGTCGTCGGACTGGTCAACAACATGCCGGATGCGGCGCTGCGGACCACCGAGCGGCAATTCTGCCAACTGCTTTCCGAGGCAGCCCGAAATTGCGCGGTTTCGCTCAAGCTCTTCTTTCTGCCGGAGATCCATCGGGGACACGAAGCGCAGACCTATCTTCGCGGACACTACGCCGGGATCGGTGACCTTTGGGGAGCGCACCTCGACGGGTTAATCGTCACCGGAACTGAGCCGCGCGCGGCGGTCCTGTCGGATGAACCCTACTGGCCGGGGCTCGCTAAACTCGTCGATTGGGCGGAAGACCACACCACCTCGTCAATCTGGTCGTGCCTGGCGGCGCAGGCCGCGGTCCTTCGCCGCGACGGCATCTCCAGACGGCGGCTTCCCGAGAAACTCTTCGGAGTGTTCGATTGCACCAAGGCCACCGAACACCCAATCCTGGCGGGGGCGCCACCCCGATGGCGGGTTCCGCACTCGCGCTGGAACGACCTGACCGAGGAGACCCTGGCTGAAAAAGGCTATAGCATTTTATCCCGATCGGACGCCGCGGGCGCCGACTTGTTCGCCAAGCGCGGAAACAGTTTGTTTGTTTTCCTCCAAGGCCATCCCGAATATGACGGTGACGCCCTGCTGCATGAATATCGAAGGAACGTCCAGCGGTTTCTCGCCGATCAAAAAGATGGTTACCCAGAAATGCCGCGCGGCTACTTCGACGGCCAAACCGCCGCCGCACTCGCCGCGCTCAAGGCGCGGGCGCTGCGCCACCGCGACACGGATTTGCTCCGCGGGTTTCCGGTCGTGCCGGCAGAGAGGATAATCGAGTGTGATTGGCGTCACTACGCGATACAGCTATACGCGAATTGGCTGTCATTTCTGGTCGAGCGGAAGTATTTTGGCCGCCGCCCGCCGGCTTCGATTGGCTCCGCGGGTCGGCCGCGTTCCGCGCTCGCTCAGTGAATGGCAACCTGTCTCGTGCTTCGGCGCATGCTGACGCTCAAACGCCGCAATCGCGCTCGCGACGGCCGCGCGCGGCAGGTTGGCACGCCGATGCGAAATGCGTCTCGTGCTCCGGAGAAAGGTTATCTCGAAGCGCAAAAATGCCGAGCGTGAGCCGCCAACGGCGCCGGCTTTGTTTCCGGCGGCTGTGGAACGCAAACGTTGGAATGACCTGCTCACCCGGGAGTTGGCCCACGCGGAGGCCCGCGTGGCCGCAGGCTCCGTCACCCCCACCCTGGACCGGGCCGCCTTCGCAAGCGAGCTCGACAATTTCGATTTTTGCGAACCGCGCCCGCTCGGTGAACTTCTCTCTTGGACCATCGCTCAGATGGAGCGTGGCTTGGTCCATGTCACCCATCCGCGCTATTTCGGACTGTTCAATCCCGCACCCACGTTTCCCGCCCAATGCGCGGATCGAATCGCGGCGGCGTTCAACCCACAGCTCGCGACTTCGGCGACCTCCCCTGCGGCGGTCGAGATCGAGCTCCACGTCATTCGCGCGGTCGCACGCCGGGCGGGCCTTCCGCCGGAAGCGGCCGGCCACTTCACCTCCGGGGGATCCGAGGCAAATTACACCGCGCTGCTATGCGCCCTAACCCGGGCAAATCCTCAATTCGCAACCCTCGGATCCCGCGCCTTCGCCGGGGCCCCGGTGTTCTACGTCTCGAGAGAGAGCCATCTTGCGTGGCTTAAGATCGCGCATCAAGCAGGCGTCGGGCGCTCGGCCGCTCGTCTGGTTGCCACCGACGGCTCGGGACGGTTGGACCCACGCGCTCTGGCCGAGGCACTGGACAGTGATCGCCGTAGTGGCCGCGTTCCGATCATGATTGCGGCTACGGCCGGCACCACCAACGCCGGAATGATCGACCCGCTGGCGGCCTGTGCTGAGCTGGCCCGCTCCGCCAATCTCTGGTACCACGTCGATGCGGCTTGGGGCGGCGCGCTCGTAGCGTGCGACAAACTGCGTGACGCCCTCGCTGGGATCGAGCAGGCCGATTCGATCACGATTGACGCCCACAAGTGGTTGGCGGCCACGATGGGCTGCGGCATGTTTCTCACCCGGCACCCGTCGGTGTTGCCGGCGGCGTTCCAAGTCTCGGCCAGTTTCATGCCCTCCAATCTCTCCAGCGTCGATCCATACCTAACGTCGGTCCAATGGTCGCGCCGGTTCCTCGGACTGCGCCTGTTTCTGTCGCTCGCCGCGGCCGGATGGGCAGGTTACGGCCAACACGTCGAGCACTCGATCGAGCTGATCGCACTGCTCGAAGCCGAGCTCATGGCGCGCGGCTGGTCGATTATCAACGAATCGCCGCTGGCCGTGCTGTGCGTCAAGCCCCCGCCCGGATCTGACAGTGTTCGATCTATCGTGGCCCGAGTCCTGGCCTCCGGCCGCGCATGGGTTGCGGCGGCGACGCTCGAAGGTAGCGAAGTCATCCGAATCTGTGTAACCCACGGCGAGACAAAGATCGTTGATGTCGTGGAACTGATCGACGCGTTGCAAACGGCTCTATGAAACGCGCGCTGCTTTGGTGGTGCGGAGCGCATCCTATGCGCGACGAAAGTCTCAGCGCGGTACGAGAAATTCTCGGCAAAGTACGATATCTCCGCCACGCACCTCTCCGAGCACCCCTGCGCGAGATCGAGCAACGCGCTCCGCACAGTATCCCCGGTGATCCTTTAATGAACCCAAGGCCCCTAATGCACGGTTGCTTTAGACCCGTCTACCAATATCCGCGTCCTGCGCGCGCCGTTAAGATTAGTCGAGCATTTTGGCCATCAAGCGGCTTATCGACGCGATGGAGCGGAAGTTTCCGGGGGTGATTTCGCTCATCGGAAGGAGCAGGTCGAACTCGTCTTCGACCAGAACCACAAGCTTGACGAGATCCAGCGACGCCAATCCAACCTCGGACAAATTATCCTCAGAACGCACCAATCGACCGATCGAGCGATCCTGGAATAATCGCTCGACTACTGTGGCAACTCTTTGTTCTAACGAACTTATAGAATTATCCATGGCTGATATAGCACTTATAGCTGATTTGTGCTCAAATGTGAACTGATCTCAATGATACCATGATTTAGGGGCTGTTTCATCCGCTTGCGGAAGCAGGACGCCAGGGCAGGACTCATGCGGGCACCCTGCGGCAGGCAGCATGCTGATTACCGAATTGCCCGAGCGGCGACGGACGGAAGGTTGACAGGTCACAATGTTTTCCCCAAGTCCAGGTAAGCCTCACAAGGTCGCGGCCCCAGACGGAGCTCCGATCACTCGTGCCCCATGAGCCACCGCGACGCAGCCGCGAATTTCAAAGGCGCTTGGCCTCTGATGGAGCTCGATTCAGACCACGGCCACCCTGACCGCAAGGTCGCGCACGGGGTTCCCCAAGTCGCGTGCAAGAGCCTTCCACTTCCGTGCCGCCGGATTCTGCCGTAGCCTACTCACCAACGATGCGTGCAATGCTTGACTTAATCTTCATCGAGTGCCGAATAGGAACATGGGTAAAATAGCACACGATTCCGCGCTCAGCGACAATTTGAAGTTGCGGGCCAAAGCCACAGCCGCGGTCGCCGCCCAAACAGCTGACGCAGTCGACCGCGATGCGCGATTTCCGGCGGAAACTTTCCGCGCCGCCAGGGATCAGCGGCTCCTTGGTATCCTGGTTCCGACCGAATTAGGCGGAGACAGTGCGAGCGTGTCGGACGTAATGGACATCTGCTATCTGCTCGGGGGTGCCTGCGCGTCGAGCGGCTTGATTTTCGCGATGCACCAAATCATGGTTGCAATCCTCGTGCGCCACGCTCGAAGCAGTGCGTGGCACCGGCGCCTGCTCCAGCGGCTTTGCACAGAGCAGTTGCTGCTTGCGTCGTCAACGACCGAAGGCCAAGACGGCGGCGACCTGCGCAGGAGCACCTGCGCACTGGAACAAACCGGCGCGCGGGTGGCGCTCACGAAAAGCGCAACCTGCGTGTCTTACGGCGCGCAAGCCGACGCGATCCTCACCACTGCGCGGCGCTCCGCCGACGGGCTTCCAACCGACCAAATCGTGGTGGTGTTCCTCAAGGACGATTGCCAACTCGATCCGATCACGGACTGGAATGCCCTCGGCATGCGCGGCACCTGCAGCATCGGCTTCATGCTCAAGGGAAACGGGGAAGCCGATCAGGTGCTTCCCGAGTCATACCAAACAATTCTGGCGCGCTCGATGATGCCGCTTGCGCATCTGACCTGGAGCGCGGTGTGGGCCGGGCTTGCGGCCTCCGCCGTCGAGCGCGCGCAACGGTTTGTGCGCACCGCCGCGCGACGCGCGGAGGGTCGGCTGCCGCCTGGCGCGGCTCATCTCACGCGGGCTAGCATGTCGCTGCGTTCATTGAGAGCGCTTGTGGCCACGGCGCGTCAGAGATTCGAAGCTGTGGCAGATCAGGTAGACGAACTGGAATCGCTTGATTTTCAAGGCGAGTTGAATTTGCTCAAAGTGAACGCCTCGGAATTGGCAATCGCGACTGTGATGAGCGCAATGCAGGCTTGCGGGCTATCCGGCTATCAAAACCAGGGCGAGTTCAGCGTCTCCCGCCACCTTCGCGATGTTTTGTCGTCTTCCATCATGATCCACAACGATCGGATACTCGCCAGCGCCGGCGCCTTCTCATTCCTGATCGAAGTTCCAAATTGGTTAAGGCGATAAGCATTCAACCGAAGATCGCCCGCCGGCATTCCACCCGGGCGGGTTACAAGATCAATGAAAGCCTCCTGCCCATGAATTCTGTTGCCAAGGATACCCTCGAGTCGATTACTCAAGCCGTTATGATACCCACCGGCAGCGCGGGCGTTTACGCGCAGACCGGTCTATTTGAGCAGGTCGTCGATGGGTTGTCAGTCTTCATCAGCGCGCGCCGCGAACCCGGAACTGAGGTTTTGAGATTTCCGCCGGTGATGAGTCGCGCTCAAATCCAAAGTTCCGGCTACCTGGAAAGCTTTCCGCATCTGCTGGCCTGCGTGAGCTGTCTGCACGGCGGCGAATCCGACATTCGCGCCATGGCGGGGCGGCCTGACTGGGTCGCTGGATTGGTGGCGACCGATCTGGTGCTCAGCCCGGCAGCCTGTTATCCGATATATCCGCTGGTCGCGTCGCGCGGGCGGATACCGGCAAAAGGCCTGCTGTTCGACGTTGCCTCGTACTGTTTTCGGCGCGAGGCCACGCATGAAATTGACCGCTTGCAGGCCTTCCGCATGCGCGAGTACGTTTTCGTCGGAACGTCCGGCAAAGTGTTGAAATTCCGAAACCGATGGATGTCGCAGGCGGCGAAGCTGGCCACGCAACTGGGATTGCCTCATCAGATTGCGCCGGCGAGCGACCCGTTTTTCGGCAGAGCCGGCAGGATCGCCTCAATGAGCCAGCTTGAGCAGTTATTGAAATTCGAGCTGCTGATCGCGCTAGAGCCCGCACGGCAACCGACTGCCTGCATGAGCTTTAATTACCATCGCGATCATTTTGGAACCGCTTGGGCCTTGCGAACCAAGGCGGGCGATACAGCGCACACGGCGTGCGTTGCGTTCGGAATCGAGCGGCTGGCGTTAGCGCTCTTCGCCACGCATGGACTCGAACTACGAAGCTGGCCGGCGACGGTTCGAAAGAGCCTGTCACTTTGACCGGACCCCTCCTGTTCAGCGCAATCGCGTGGTCATCGAAGAACGCAATCACGCGATTCTTGAGCGGATCGGCCGCCACCAGCCGGGGCTTGCGGTCGTAAAGCTTGGCGAACGCCAGCTTGGCGCGGGTATCGAGGAAAGCCGGAAGCGTCAGGAATTTTGTGTGTCAGCAGTTAGTGGAGTCTGGCTGCTCAGCGAGGAGGTGGCGCGATGAGCGCGCGGAGCGCCGTGCCGGAAGCGGCCACCGTCCGGCGGCAGTGCAAGGTGCTCCATCTGCCGATCGTCGCCGCGCGGTGCGCCCAACTCGCCGAATAGGCGGTGCGCGAACGGCGGACGCATCTGGGTTATCTCGAAGCGCTGCCGCGAACCGAACTCGAGGAGCGCGGCCCCATTGAAGCAGTCCGCGGCAAGTACTCTCCAGCTCGCCCCCACTCTTCAAAATATCCGTCGTCGCCGGCCGTTTGAATAATATTGAGCCCTCTTTCCCGGGCTTGATGTCATGAGAACGTCAAGTATAATTTGACCTATGCATGACAGAGTCGGCGACAACGGCAGCAAGCCGAGCCACTCGCGGCTCTTTGAACTCGCCTCCGAGCAGGGTGGGTATTTCACTGCCGCCCAGGCGCGAGCGCGCGGGTTCAGCAAGGCGCTGCTCGCTCATCATGCCAAGTCGGGGCGCTTTCTCAGAGTCCGTCAAGGGCTTTATCGATTTCGCGAATACCCGAGTTCACCACGCGAACAAGTAATTGCCGCGTGGCTCGCGACTGGAAAGGAAGTGGCGGCGGTGTCACACGAGAGTGCGCTCGATCTCCTCGGGCTTTCCGACGTGGTGCCCGAGGTCGTTCATGTCACCGTTCCCAGAGCAAGGCGTTACCGCTCCAGATTTCCGGGCATCGCGATCCACACGACAACGCGGCGCCTCGGCAAATTCGACGTCGTGACCCGCGATGGAGTCCGACTGACCGCGCCCGCGCGCTCAATCGTCGATGCGGCCCAGGCGGGGACCGCCCCAGAGCAGATAATTGCCGCTGTGGAACAGGCACTTGACCGGGGTATGGCAACCGAAGCAAAGCTCCTCGCCAGTGCGAAGGCGCGCGGAGGCCGCGTCGAGCGTCTTGTTCGTCAGGCTATCCAGGAGCGCAACCGACAGTGAAATACCGAAGCGGAGCAGCATTTCGTCAGGCCCTTGAACAGCGCCTACTCATGCGATCGCGTGATAGGGGAACTTCGCTCGTCCGCCTGCGAAAGGCAGTCGTCTTCGACCGGCTTCGCGTGCGCCTCGCCATCGCCGCGCCAGACCGTTGGGTTCTCAAGGGAGCGTTGGCCCTCGACTTCCGGTTGGGAGAACGCACGCGGACCACGAAAGACATGGACCTCGTTCGCCGCGACAACGAGGCGGCGGCCACCTCCGACATCATCGCCGCTCAAGCGGTCGACCTCGATGATTTCTTTACCTTTGACATCGAGAAGGTCGGCGCGCCGGGTGAAACGCTTGAGGGCGTGGCGGTGAGATACCGCGTCCGGACAGAGCTCGGCGGCAGGCGGTTCGAGGAGGTCATGGTCGACATCGGATTCTCAGACCCGTTGAAATGGGAGCCTGAACCGATTCGCGCGCCGGATCTTTTGGCGTTCGCCGATATTGAGCCAATCGAAATGCCGGTCCTGCCGCTCGAACAACACGTCGCGGAGAAAGTCCATGCGTACAGCAGA
>Ga0307373_10010606_pt1 | contig 13513 bp, 10 predicted proteins | sample OX2MG_FD_202534 | JGI IMG/M metagenome (GOLD analysis project Ga0307373, IMG submission 202534) | Soil microbial communities from Risofladan, Vaasa, Finland - OX-2 | ecosystem: Environmental > Terrestrial > Soil > Coastal area > Acid sulfate soil | place: Finland: Risofladan, Vaasa | collected... | reverse complement strand
AGGGCTACCGGATGGAGCAGATACAACTCCTGCCCGTTGAGGACCCGCTCAAGCACCGCCGATGGGCTCTCGTCGGCCAGGCTGACGATGCCACAAAGTTCCAGCTGCCGCCTGATCTCCGGCGGCACGGTTCGCTCGCCCTCAAGGTTGAGCTCCTCCAGGACCTCCAGGACGCGGTCCAACTGCCCCAGGCGCGACCGGCGGTTCGCCCGCTGCGGTCCGCTCTCGCCCTCCCAGGTCAGGGCCGGTACCATCCGGCTCCGCGTCGCCCTAGCCCTCTCTCTGATCGTGCCCACGGATCGGTGGGTAGAAATATCCTCCATCCGAGTCCGCACGTAAATAGGCAGTTTCCGGAGCCCGATTCCGACCTGTGGCGCATCAGGCTTGAGCTGTTGCGCCAAGTGGCAGGGCAAGTCCCAGCTCGGCCAGGCTGGCCGGTTCGGGGCGCAGCCCAAGCGCGTGGGCCACGAAGGGAGCCACGACTTCGGAGAGGGCTTCGGGCCGCAAGTCGCCGCTGGCCCCAGCGGCCTCCAGCGAGGTGGCTCGACTTCCCTCGATGCCGCACGGCACGATCAGCTCGAAGGCGGAAAGGTCGGTGGTACCGTTGAGCGAGAAGCCGTGGTAAGTGACCTTGCGTCCGCTCAGCTTCACCCCGAGGGCGGCCAGCTTGCCTTCTCGGTTCCACACCCCGGTGTAGGGCGGCGTCCGGAAGGCATCGACCCCACGCACCTGGCAGGCGTCAATGAGGGCATCCTCCAGGGCCCGCAGATAAGCGATGCAGTCGGTGCCCAGCTGCTCCAGGCTGACGATCGGGTATCCGACCAGCTGACCAGGCCCGTGGTAGGTCACCGATCCCCCCCGGTCCACTTCAAAGTACTCGGCGCCGCTGGCACTCAGCCCTGCGACCCCCTGGAGCAGGTGCTCGGGCTTCCCGCCCCGACCCATGGTGTACACCGGTGGGTGTTCGAGAAGGAGCAGGACGTCCTCCTGGAGTTCGCCCTGGGCCCTAGCTGCGGCCAGCTGGCGCTGCCAGTCCCAGGCCGTCTGGTAGGCAACAGCGCCGCACCAGACCACCTTGAGCGGGGGGCGCCAGACCCCGGCCACGACTAGGAGGCCTCGGAGCTGATCGGCCTCGCCGCGGCTCCCGCCACCGCCTGCTGGTGCGCGTGATAGGAACTGCGCACCAGAGGGCCCGACTCCACGTGGGCGAAGCCCAGCGACTGGCCGTAGTCCTTGAGTTCCAGGAACTCCTCCGGCCGCCAGAACCGGTCGCAGCGGATGTGCTTCAGGGAGGGGCGGAGGTACTGGCCGATGGTGACCAGCCTGACCCCGTGCTGACGAAGGTCCACCAGGACCTGCTTGACCTCGTCCATGGTCTCCCCCAGTCCCACCATCAGTCCCGATTTGGTCTGGGACCCTGGACGCACCTCACCGGCCCGGCGCAGCACGGTCAGGGACCGGGAGTAGAGCGACTTGGGGCGCACCCGGGGAAAGAGCCTGGCGACGGTCTCGATGTTGTGATTGAAAATCTCCGGGCCCGCCGCCATGACGGTGGCGATGCTGGTCTCGGAGCCCTGGAAGTCCGGGGTCAGCACCTCTACCTGGCAGCCCGGCACCTGGCGGTGGATCGCCTCGATGGTCCGAGCGAAGATCTCGGCCCCCCCGTCCGGAAGGTCGTCGCGGTCCACCGAGGTGATCACCGCGTGCTTGAGCCCCATCTCAGAGACCGCCTCGGCGACCCGCTCGGGCTCCTCCAGGTCCAGCCCGGAGGGTCGGCCCGAGGTGACGGCGCAGAAGGCACAGGCCCTGGTGCAGCGGTCGCCCAGGATCATGAAGGTGGCGGTGCCGTAGCTCCAGCACTCGCCAATGTTGGGGCAGCGCGCCTCCTCACACACGGTGTGGAGCCGCTTGCCGCGCATGATCCGGTCCAACTCCTGGAACTTGCCTCCCACCGGCATCTTCACGGTGAGCCAGCTGGGCCTTCGGTCAACGCCGCTGGGCAGCAGCTGCTGCCACATCGGGCGCCCATCTCCGACCGGGCCTCGACCTGGAACCAGGTCGGGACGGCGGTCCAAGAGCACCGGCAGGCTCAACTTGACACGGGTGCCCCGCTGCTCTGGCTGGCTGTCCACCCGCCAATCCTAATCCTGCCGGGGCGGGTCGCCCCGGGGCCGGCTAGAAGAGCGAGGTCTCCGGGGTGACCGCCTCCAGTGAACTCTTGACCGCCGCCAGGAAGCGGGCCGCGGCGGCGCCGTCGTTGATTCGGTGGTCGAAGCTGAGACAGAGGTTCATGATCGGGCGGATGGCGATGCCCTCCCCGACCACCACCGGCCGCCGGACCACCGCGTCCATCACCAGGATCCCGGCCTGGGGCTGGTTGATGATGGCTTGCGACATCACCGTACCCAGAGCCCCAGCGTTGTTGAGGGTGAAGGTGCCGCCCTCGACGTCCTCCAGCCGCGCCTTGCCCCGCCGCGCTCGCTCGATCAGGTCGCTGCCCGCCTGGGCCAGACCGGCCACGCTGTAGCGGTCGGCTCCGCGCACCACCGGGACGATCAGACCGTCCCCCACCGCCACCGCGATCCCCAAGTTGACCTCGTTGCGGAGGTAGATGGCCTCCTCCTCGAAGACCGAGTTCATGGTGGGCACCGCCCGAAGTGCCAGGCAGGTGGCCTTCATGGCAAAGTGGAGGAAGGTCAGGTCGACGCCGGTCGCAGCCTGGAACTCGGCGCGGCGGGCGGCTCGGGCCGCGGCCGGCCCGCCCATGTCCACTTCGACCATGGTCCAGGCGTGCGGCGAGGTGCGCCGGCTTCGCACCATGTGCTCTGCGATGGAGCGGCGCATGGGGCTGAGCGGCACCCGCTCCCCGGGACTGGGCCGAGCAGGCGGCCCGGCGGCGGCGGCAGGCTCCATCGACGGAACTGCCGGAGCCAGCCCGGGACTGGACCGGGCGCCGCTCGCCAGGAAGAGCAGCACGTCGCGCTTGGTGATCCGACCCTGAAAACCACTGCCCCGGACCTGGGCGATGTCCAGCGAGTGCTCATCCGCGAGCGCCCTCACGGCGGGGCTGACGAACCCCTGGCCTCCAGCCTCGCCCCCGCCAGCCGCTGCCACGGGAGCCGGGGCCGGCTCGGGGGCCGGCGCCCCGACCTCGGGGGCGCGCTGGCCGTTGCCGGTAGGATCAGAAGTGGGGACCGAAGGTTCGGCCTCGGCGGTGGCCTGGATCTCGGCCCCAGCAGCCTCCTCCGTCCCGACACCGAGGCCGGCCGCCGGCTCTGCCTCGGCTGGCTCGAGATCTACCCCGACCGCACCCTCAATGGTGCAGATCGGTTCGCCGACCGAAAGCCGCTGGCCCTCGGGGGCAAGGATCTCGCCGACCGTGCCCGCTGCCGGTGAGGGCACTTCGGCGGTCACCTTGTCGGTGATCACCTCGACCAGAGACTCGAACCGCTCCACCTGCTGACCGGGCTGGACCAGCCAACTTCCGATCGTGCCCTCGGTGACCGACTCTCCCAGTTGGGGCATCTTGACGGTGATTGGCATTGGCTTGGATTCCCTTCTTGGGCCGCCTAGTAGGCGGCCAGCTCCCGTAGCTTGGACTCGATCTTGTCGGGCCCCAGGCAGTAGACCTCGGCCAGTGACTCGGCGAAGGGGATAGCGGGGATCTCCGGTCCGCCGATCCTCATCACCGGGCCGTCCAGCTGCTCGAAGCACTCCTCGGCCACCAGGGCCACCACCTCGGCCCCCACCCCGACTGCCAGGTTGGCCTCGTGGGCCACTAGCACCTTGCCGGTCCGGCGGGCGCTCTCGACGATCAGGTCGCGATCCAGCGGTCGGACCGTGCGCAGATCCACCACCTCGACTTCAATCTCGTCGGCGGCCAGCCTCTCGGCGGCCGTCATCACCTCGTGCACGGTGGCCCCATAGGTGAAGCAGCTGATGTCCCGCCCGGCCCGCACGATCTTGCCCTTGCCGATCGGAACCAGGTACTCCTCCTCGGGGACCTCCTGGCGGAGCGAGCGGTAAAGGCCCTTGTGTTCGAAGAAACAGACCGGGTCGGGATCGCGGATAGCGGCCAGAAGCAGACCCTTCGCGTCATATGGATTGGAGGGGAGCACCACCTTGAGCCCGGGCACATGGGCGAAGAGCGCCTCCAGCATCTGGGAGTGGTAGAGAGCTCCGTGGACGTGGACCCCTCCGCCGCAGGGGGCGCGGACCACCATGGGGCAACTCCAGTCGTTGTTGGAGCGATAGCGGATCTTGGCGGCCTCGCTGATGAGCTGGTCCATGGCGGGAGGGATGAAGTCCAGAAACTGGATCTCCGCCACCGGGCGCAACCCCGCCAGGGCGCAGCCGATGGCCACCCCGACGATCGAGGCCTCGGCCAGCGGGCTATCGATGACCCGCTCCTCGCCGAACTCCTGGAAGAGCCCGGCGGTGGCCCCGAAGACACCACCCTTGACCCCCACGTCCTCGCCCATGACGATGACCCGGTCATCCCGGCGCATCTCCTCCTCGAGGGCGCTCCGGACCGCCTCCACGTAGGTGATTTCCGGCACCTGTCAGGACTCCCCGTAGACGTGCAGAAGAGCCGAGGCCGGATCCGGGACCGGGGCTTGGTCGGCCTCTTCCTGGGCTTCGTCGATCACCGACTGGCATTCCTGCCGGAGCTGGTCGGCCTCAGCTGGGGTGAGGATCGAAGACGCCTCGAGGTCGGCCCGGAAGCGCTCCAGGGGATCGTGCTGGCGCATCTCCGCGAGGTCCTCGGCGGTACGGTAGCGCCGCTGGTCATCGTCACTGCTGTGCGACTGCAGCCGGACGCAGTCGGCCTCCAGCAGGGTCGGTCCCCCACCCTGGCGGGCGCGCTCCACCGCCTCGCTGGCCGCCCGGTAGACCGCCAGGACATCACCGCCGTCGACGGACTCCCCGGGCATGCCGTAACCGGCTGCGCGCTCGGAAACGTGCTTGACCGCCATCTGCAGCGACTGGGGCACGCTGATCGCGAACAAGTTGTTCTCCACCAGGAAGACCACCGGCAGGCGGTGGATCGAGGCCCAGTTGAGAGCTTCGTGCCAATCGCCCTCGCTGGTCCCACCCTCTCCCACCGAGGCCACCACCACCTTGTCCTCCCGGCGATACTTGAAGGCCTGGGCAACCCCCACCGCGTGCAACATCTGGGTCGCCACCGAACTGCCCCCGGTGACGATGTTGTGGCGCCGCGACGAGAAGTGGGAGGGCATCTGCCGGGCCCCGCTGTTGGGATCTCCAGACTTGGCCAGGGCGGCCAGTAACTGATCCCGCGGCTCCATGCCCATAACCAGCGCCAGGGTGATATCCCGGTAGTAGGGAATGATCCAGTCGTGATCGCGGCGCAGGGCGTACCCCACCCCAGCCTGGGCTGCCTCGTGGCCCTGGCCGGAGATGGCGAATGGAGCCCGACCCTGGCGATTCAGGACCAGCACCCGCTGGTCCAACAAGCGACCCATGAGCATGTCCCGGTACATAGATCGCAGCCGGTCGCGGGTAAGTCCCGCAGCCCCTACGGGAGCTGACTCGGTGAGTGCCATCGGTTGCCCGCCTCCGTCAAGTTGCGAAGACCTGCGCCATCCTAGCGCCGCCGCCACAGGCCGAGATTGCTCCAGTTGGTCCCAGACCCGGCTAAGTGCCCAGCGCGCGCCGAACTCCTACGAAGCTGCCCACGGAGCCCAGCAAGCCACCAGCGACGACCAGGGTCAACACGATCAGGGCCGCGAAACGGGGTCCCACACCCAACGCCAGACCGTGCCCGCTCCCGAACCCCAGGCCCAGCCCGACCAGGATTATGGCGGCCACCAGGGCCGAGATGACCCCCACGATCACCCCTTCCAGCACGAACGGCCAGCGCACGAACCAGTCAGTGGCCCCCACCAGCTTCATGATTTCGATCTCTCGACGCCGGACGTAGGCGGCCGTCCGCACCGAGATGGTGATGATCACCAGAGCGACCGCTCCCACCACCGCCACTACCAGTCCTCCGCCCAGTTGGGCGACGAATATGTACCGTTCCAGACGGGGGATGACGTTGGCGTTGTAGTCAGTCGGGTGGGGGCCGGTGTCCAGGATCGCCGACGATCGGACCTGCCGGTTGAGCTGGGAGACGGCCTTGATGTCCTTGAGATGGAGGTTGACCGAGGCCGGCAGCGGGTTGCCGGCCCCGGAGCTCTCCAGCAGGCTGATGGCCTGGCTAAGGCCCAGGCTGGTGGCGGCCTGCCTGGCCGCCTGGTCCTTGTTCTCGAATGCGGCCGCCGACACCGCGGATTCGGAGGCCAGGTTTTGGGCAAGGTTGATCTCGCTGGCGAAGGAGACGTGATCAGCCATGAAGACCTTCAATACCGACGCCTGAGCCTCCTCGGTGTGGAGCACCCCGTCCAGAGCGTGGACCACCACCACCGCCGCCCCCGCCCCCAACAGGGTCAGGGTGATGGTGAGGACGCTGGCCATGGCGATGCCACGGTTGCGCAGGATGTTCTGCATCGCCACCCGGGCCACGAACTTCAGGGCCGGGATGGGGTTCACAGGATGGCATCCCCCTCGCGCAGGTATGAGCCTTCGGCCTCATCTCGGACGATCCTTCCGTCCTCGATGGCCAGGACCCGGCGCCGACAGAGGTCGACCACCTCACGGTTGTGGGTCGCCATGACCACGGTCGCTCCCCGGTGGTTGATCTGCTGGAGCAGCTGGACGATGCCCCAACCGGCATCGGGGTCGAGGTTGCCGGTGGGCTCGTCCGCCAAAAAGATTCGGGGGCGGTGCACCAGAGCCCGAGCGATGGCCACTCGCTGCTGCTCGCCGCCCGAGAGCTCGGTCGGAAAGGCGTTCAGCTTGTCCTCCAGGCCCACGATGTAGAGCGCCTCCCCCACCTTCTCCTTGAGGTGGGGCCGGCCCGGGTCGGTCACCTGGATGGCGAAGGCCACGTTCTGAGCCACGGTCAAGCTGGGGAGCAGTTTGAAGTCCTGGAAGACGATCCCCATCTTGCGGCGCAGCTTGGGCAGATGCCGGTGCTTGAGCCGGGCCAGGTCCTGCCCCTCCACCAACACGTGGCCCTGTGAGGCCAACTCCTCGCGAATCAGCAGCCGGATCACCGTGGACTTGCCCGCTCCGCTGGCGCCTACCACGAAGACGAAGTCGCGGGGTCTCACCGTGAAAGAGGCGTCCTTGATCGCCGCCTGACCGTTGGGGTAGGTCTTGGTGACCTGCTCGAAGACGATGATGGGCGGCTCGTTGCGGGAGAGAGAAGCGCTCCCGGCCTCCGCCGGTTTAACGATCGGTGCAGCGGGGCTGGTGGAAATCGACATCAATGGAGGTTTTTGTCCTCGTGCCAGGCGGACTGGCAGCCGACGGGCGGAACCCCGGGTGAGGGAGAGTGGTGAAGCCCTTGGCCGTTCTCGATTCTGGCTCGAGTATACCGGCCGCGGCTAAGAACGGTATCGGCCATCTCCGAACGTCCGATTTCGAGGCCCGATCGCGTCAACTCGGAACCGAACCGCGACCCAAGTTCCCATCGCGTTTGGTCGATCCGGTCCGACGTCGTGATCTATCAGCCACTGCGTCTCCAAATTGCCTAGGAGGAGCCAGGGTCCCGCTCGCGCTGAGTGGCCTCCTGGCGCAGGTATGCCTCGATGAAAGGATCGAGATCGCCCTCCAGAACGGCGTCCACGTTGCCCACTTCGACGCCAGTCCGGTTGTCCTTCACCATGGTGTAGGGCTGAAGAACATAGGAGCGAATCTGATTGCCCCACTCCGGGGAGATTAGGTCTCCCTTGAGGTCGGCGAGGTGCTCGGCCCGCTGGAGTCGTTGGTAGTCGAGCAGCCGGGAGCGCAGCACCCGCCATGCCGTCTCACGATTCTGCTGTTGCGATCGCTCGTTCTGACAGGTCACCACGATTCCGGTGGGGATATGGGTGATCCGCACTGCCGATGAGGTCTTGTTGACGTGCTGGCCACCTGCACCTGAACTGCGGTACACGTCAATGCGCACGTCCTTCTCGTCGATGTCCAACTCCACTTCGTCTGGAATCTCGGGGTAGACCTCGACCAGCGCAAAGGCGGTGTGGCGGCGATGGGCAGCGTCGAAGGGGCTGATCCGCACTAGGCGATGGACCCCCTTCTCAGCCCGCAACTGCCCGTAGGCGTGGCGTCCACTGAATCTCACGGTGGCACTCTTGAGGCCGGCCTCCTCCCCCTCTGACTCGTCCAAAAGCTGGGCTTGGAGTTGATGTCTCTCCGCCCACTTCAAGTACATGCGAAGCAGCATCTCGCTCCAGTCTTGAGCATCGGTCCCGCCGGCTCCGGCATGGACGCCGAGCAGGGCTGGGTAGGCCGAGTAGGGATCCTGGAAAAGTAGTTCGAGCTCCCTGCGATCGAGCTCGGACTCGATCACATCCAGCTCGCCGGCGACCTCTTCGGAACCGGCGCTCTCGCCCTCCAGCAGGTGGGCCAGTTCGGTGGCGTCGCCGGCCCGGTCAGAGAGCGACGAGAGCTCCCCCAACTCCGCTCGCAGCCGGCTCAGCTCCTGGGACGTCCTCTGGGCCCGCCCAGGGTCGTCCCAGGCCCCGGGGCGGCCCAACTCCTGCTCTAGATGATTGGCCCGGACTTCCTTGCCGGCGAAGTCAAAGGTGCTCCTTGAGCTGGACCGCTCGCCGGCTGAGGTGCTCCGACCGGGTTTCCAACTCGTTCATCTCGCCACGAGTCTAGCGGGCAACGTTCTGGGCCTCCCGCGCTGAGCGGCTAAGGATGGGGTCCGAGATGCGACCCGGATGTTACGGCGGGACTCCCCTCTCCACCTGATAATCCCGCAATGCGCCTTGGACCGGAGGCGACCAAGGTCTCCTGGCGGCGGTGGACCGGCCATTCCAGCCAGTTGCTCGGACTGACCCGGGAAGGTGCCTTGCTGCTGGCGCTGTTCACCCTCAACACCGCGCTGATCTCCCGGGCCGGTTACGTCAGCGACCTGGCCATCATCGGCCTGGGCGCCACCATCGGGTTGCTGATCATCGCCCGGACGCTGCCCAGCGGCCCGGCTCCCGCCTGGCTCTGGGCGGGGCTGGTGGCCGTCCTCGGACTCTCGTTGCTGCTGGCCAACTTCAGCGACTGGCCCCAGGGTTGGCCAGTTTGGGTTTTCGTGATCGCAGCCCTGGCGGCCGCCGCCCTGGCAGGCTCTGGCCGTGGCCGGGCCGCCGTGGCGGTGGCGGCCCTGGGCAGCCTGGTCTTCCTCTCGGTCTGCTGGCGCTGGGACCCGTCCCAGATCGACGTTCTCTACGGGCTCCGCTCAGCCGGCCACGCCCTGCTGGCCGGCCACAACCCCTATCTGGCGGTGCACCCCTCCACCACTCTCGGCACCGCCCGAATGGTCCACTTCACCTACGGGCCGGTGGTGGCGATGGTGGCCGCGATCGGGCTGCTGCTGGGCGACCCGCGGGTGATGTCGGCAATCGCGGCCGCGGCCCTGGCCGCCGCCCTCTTCCAGCTGGCCCGGACCCGGACCGAGGGAGGGTTGCTGGTGGTAACTGTTTGCCTTGCTCCCCTGATGATCGCAATGGTCGTCCTGGCGTGGCCGGAGTTGCTGGCCATCGCGGCGATCGCTTGGTGGCTGGTGCTGCGGGCGGGCCACCGGCGCGTGGCTACTCTGGTGCTGGGACTAGCCTTGGGCTGCGCCTTGGTCCAAGTGGGTCCGCTCCTGCTGGTGATGTTCTTGCGCAGCCGCAAAATGATGGGCGAGCTCTTAGTCGCGGCCGGGATCGGACTGGCCATCATCGGCGTCTTCGCCTGGTGGACCGGGTTCGCCAACTATTGGTACTACACAATCGGGATCCACTTCCACGGCGTGGTGGGTAGGGGATCGCTGTCCCTGAACGGAATCCTCAGCCTGGTCGGCCGACATCCGCTGCCGGGATTCCTGGGCGTGGCGGTGGCTGCGCTGACCCTGGCCTGGGTGATCTGGAGGCCCAGCCCGGGCCTGGGCGGGGCCCTCACCGATGCCGCCATGGTCACCGCCTTCGCTATGTTCTTCGCGAAATTGGCATTCATCAACTACTACTTCATCGCCTTCGCCGCGATTTTGCTGGCCATCGCCGCCCGCGATGCCCTGGTCGACGGAGACCGGGCCCGTTGGCAACCCGCGGAGCCCGTCGCTCTGACCTACAGCGACCCGCCGGTCCCTGCGCCGGTCGGGCGGGCCAGCGCCTGAGCCCGGGCCAGGAGAATTCTCAGACCCTCAGGAGCTGGCTCCGTGACACCGTTTGTACTTGCGTCCCGAGCCGCAGGGACAGAGGGCGTTGCGGCTGACCGTAGGGCTACCGGCGCCGCTGGTGACGCCCCGACTGACCGGGTGAGCGCCAGCCTGGGCTGGCCCGCGATCTGGGGCCGTGGCCCCGTTGCCAGGCGGCCGGGCCGGGGGCGGTGCCGCACCCGGAATCGGGCCGGAGCCGGCCGGGGCCGCGGGGGCCGCGGGAGCCGCCTCGGGGTGGACCGCCACTCCCTCCAGGGGAGAGGCCTCGACCGGAGTCACCTGGATCTCGGCGTGGAAGAGGTAGCGGACGATTTCCTGCTTGAGCGCATCCTGGAAGGCCTGGAAGGCTGAGAAGGCCTCCGCCTTGAACTCCACCAGCGGGTCCCGTTGACCCAGTGACTGCCAGCGGATGTCGTCCTTGAGGTGCTCCAGGGTGGTCAGGTAGTCGGCCCAACGTTGGTCGATCAGCTGCAGCATCAGCTGGGTCTCGGCGATCCGGACCACCTCGGGGGTGTAGCGATCCTCCTTCTCGGAGTAGATTCGCTCCGCCTCGCTGATCAGCGTCTCGGAGACCTCCTCCGGGCTCTGTCCCAGTTGCTCCAGTTCCACCTCGTCGGCGGGAGGGAAGGGAAAGATGTAACGCAGCCGGTCCCAGAGCGAGTCCAGCTCCCACTGGGCCTGGTGGCGCCCGGGGCAGTAGAGCGCGATCAGCTCGCTGATCACCTCCTTGGTCCATTCGTTGAGGTTGTCCCGGGTGTCGACCCCCTCCAGGATCCGGTCGCGCTCAGCGTAGATGATCTCGCGCTGCTTGTTGACCACGTCGTCGAACTCGACAACGTAGCGGCGGCTGTCGAAGTTAGCTCCTTCGACCCGGGATTGGGCAGACTCGATCTGGCGGCTAACCATCCTGGACTCGATGGGGACATCCTCGTCGATGCCGAAGGTCGACATGATGCCGCGCATCCGTTCTCCCCCGAAAACCCGCATCAGATCGTCCTCGAAGGAAAGGAAGAAGCGGCTGTCGCCGGGATCGCCCTGTCGTCCCGCCCGGCCCCGGAGCTGGTTGTCGATGCGTCGGGACTCGTGCCGCTCGGTCCCGATTATGTCCAGTCCGCCGAGCTCCGCGACGCCCTCACCGAGCACAATGTCAGTACCGCGTCCGGCCATATTGGTAGCAATGGTCACCGCACCCTTTTGACCCGCGCCGGCCACGACCTCGGCCTCCCGCTCGTGCTGCTTGGCGTTGAGCACCTCGTGCACGACGCCCCGCTTCTCCAGTAATCGGGATAGGCGCTCGCTTTTCTCGATACTGACCGTGCCGACCAGGACCGGTTGTCCTTTGCGGCTGCGCTCCTCAATCTCGTCGGCGATCGCATTGAACTTGGACTCCTCGGAGCGGTAGATCAGGTCGGGCTCGTCGATGCGCACCATGGGTCGGTTGGTGGGGATGGGGACCACCTCGAGCTTGTAGATTTTGTGAAGTTCCTCGGCCTCGGTGAGTGCGGTCCCGGTCATGCCGGCCAGCACCTCGAAGGTCCGAAAGTAGTTCTGGAAGGTGATGGTCGCCAGGGTTCGTTGCTCCTGCTGGACCTTGAGACCTTCCTTGGCCTCGATGGCCTGGTGCAGGCCGTCCGACCAGCGTCGGCCCGGCATGGTCCGACCGGTGAACTCGTCGACGATCACCACCTCGCCATCGCGGACGATGTACTCGCGATCCTTCAGATAGAGAGCGTGGGCGCGCAGCGCTTGGTTGATGTGGTGCGCCTCCTCGACGTGCTCTATGTCATAGATGTTGCTGATCCCGGTCATTCGCTCGATCTTCTCGATGCCGTCGTCGGTGAGGCTGCCCGACTTGGACTTCTCGTCGATGGTGAAGTCCTCCTCAGGGATCAGCCGTGGGATCAAGCGGGAGTACTGGTAGTACTTGTCCGCCGACTCCTCACCCAGACCGCTGATGATTAGCGGCGTTCGGGCCTCGTCGATGAGGATCGAATCCACCTCGTCAACGATTGCGTAGTAGCGGTCGCGCTGGACCCTCTGGTCGAGGGAGCGGGCCAAGTTGTCCCTCAGGTAGTCGAAGCCCATCTCGTTGTTGGTGGCGTAGACAACGTCGGCCGCGTAGGCCTCCGGGCGTGAGACCGGCCGCAGGTGGCGGAGCCGGACGTCGGTGTGGCTCTCGTCGGCGTACTCGGGGTCGTAGACCAGCGACTGGTCGGGGATGATCACCCCCACCTGCATGCCCAGGGCGTGGAAGAGAGGTGCGTTCCAACCGGCGTCACGGCGGGCCAGGAAGTCGTTGACGGTGACCAGGAAACAGCCTCTCTGGGTGAGCGCGTTCAGATAGAGCGGGAGCGCTGCCACCAGGGTCTTGCCCTCTCCGGTCTTCATCTCGGCGATCTTGCCCTGGTGGAGAACGATGCCTCCCAGGCACTGAACGTCGAAGGGCCGCATCCCGAGGTGACGCCGGGCCGCCTCCCGAGCCACCGCGAAGGCCTCGACCAGGAGATCGTCCAGGGTCTCCCCGTCCTCCAGCCGCCCCTTGAATTCGTCGGTCTTGGCCCTCAGCTCGGACTCGCCGAGGTTGGCCATCGCCTCCCCCAGGGAGCCGATCTCGGCAACCTCGGAGGTGTGGCGACGAAGCTCCCCCCGGGTGGGATCGTAGATTCGGCTGAACACGCTCATGACCTCAGGGCATTATGCCCCGGCCGGCTTGGGGGTAATCCCCAGCGCTGTGGGGTCGGCGAAGTAGGCCGGTCCGGTGCCTGCTCCACCAACCTCCATCCAGCAGGTGCGGGCTCCCTCAACCACCAGAATCCCGACCGCCACCGGGGCTAGGCCCACCGACAGTAGATGGAAGTCCCAGACCGGCGGCAGCAGCGCCACCGACATGAGGCACATCCCAGCCCCGAAGCCGGTGAGTCGGATGTCGGTCCGTCTCACCCAGAGCACCAGCGCCAGCACCCCGAAAACCACCAGCGCCAGCGGCCACGGCACCACCCCTCCGGGCCAGGTTAGGAGCAGCAGCGCCATCGTCCCAGCCGCGAGGGCCAGGCCGAGACCGTGGAGACGCCGCGAGTCCCGGCCCACGGTAAGCATGAACAGCGGCAGCAGCAGCAGATCGTCGTTGGGGTGGGCGTAGGGGGTGACCAGGAGCCAGATGCCCACCGAGAGCGCCACCGCCCAGGCGATCCGACCCACCGGGCTGACCCTTCGCCAATCCGGGGAGAGCATCATCCAGGCACCGAA
>Ga0307373_10010603_pt1 | contig 13515 bp, 10 predicted proteins | sample OX2MG_FD_202534 | JGI IMG/M metagenome (GOLD analysis project Ga0307373, IMG submission 202534) | Soil microbial communities from Risofladan, Vaasa, Finland - OX-2 | ecosystem: Environmental > Terrestrial > Soil > Coastal area > Acid sulfate soil | place: Finland: Risofladan, Vaasa | collected... | reverse complement strand
ACGGAACCTTCAAGGCCTATTACGACGACCTCGTCGACGGCAAAGACAACAAGATCGATCTTTCGCAAGTCGACGTGTCGATGGACGGAATTGAACTCGAAGATCGCGAGTTCATCGCCGCTATCAAGGAAAAGCGTCAGCCGAACGCGAGTCTCGCCAGCCTGCTGCCGTGCATGCACGTGCTCGGCAAACTTGAAAATATCGTCGATCCGCAGCGCAAAGCGCACGCTTAGCGTGAAGCAAGTCCCTTAATCTAGGCCGTTAATTTCCCTCGGCTTTCTGATTATTCGGAACCGCGGCCGCGCTACGGGCTCGAGCATTCGCCGGGCTATTTCATGATGGATGCGTTGAGTTATTTCACGTCGCCGTATTTGTATAACCCGCTCAATTACAATCCGCTCAGAGTCGTTCTCGAAGAGGTCGTCGAGTTTGAACGGTTGCGACGCGAAGGCACCATCAAGCTGTTTCTTTGCGCGACCGATGTACGCAGCGGCAAGGTCAAAGTGTTCAAAGCCGATGAAATCGGCGCCGACCACGTTCTCGCCTCGACGTGCCTGCCGTTGTTGATGCAAGCCGTGAAAATCGACGATGAACTCTATTGGGATGGCGGGTTCTCCGGAAATCCCGTGGTCTTTCCGCTGGTCTATGAATGCAAGACACGCGACATCGTGATGGTGCATCTGACACCCGCCGAGCGGCCGGAGATTCCCTTCACTTCGCACGCGATCATGAATCGGATGCAGGAAATCGGCTTCAATGCCGCCCTCATTCGCGAAATGCGTGCTGTCGCCTTCATCAACAAGCGGCTTGAAGAGGGTAAGCTGGCGGAAGGCAAGCAGATGCTCATTCACGTCATCGAAGCCGAGGATATCATCCGGGAGTTTCCGGGCTCCAGCCGGCTCAACAACGGGTGGGATTTCCTCTGCCATTTGTTCGACGTCGGACGTGAACGGGCCGGCGAATGGATCGACGCCAATTTCGACCGTCTCGGGATCGAGTCGACGGTCGACCTGGAAGAGAAATATTTTTAGCCTCGCGGCGCGGAATGCTCGTAGCCGCGCCGAAACTTTGATTTACTGAACCGATGACGTCGGTCGATTCCCCCGCCGCGGCCACCGATGCCGCGACCGCCAAGATTCCCGTCCGCAAAGTGGTGAACCTCGCGCTGCAAGGCGGTGGCAGCCACGGCGCTTTCACCTGGGGCGTGCTCGACCGTCTGCTCGAAGACGAGCGTGTGTCTTTCGAGGGCATCAGTGGAACGAGCGCCGGCGCCATCAATGCCGTCGCGCTCGCGGATGGACTGGCGGCCGGCGGCCGCGAAGAAGCGCGCGAGACGCTGCGGCGTTATTGGCGGAAGATATCCGACGCCGCGTCGCGCGGCATTTTCAGCCCGTCGGCGCTGGACAGGGCGAATCCCGATTACGGGCTGGAGCATTCGCCCGGTTACCTGATGATGGAGTCGCTGAGTTACTTCGCGTCGCCCTATCAGATGAATCCCTTGAACTACAATCCGTTCAAAGAACTTTTGGAGGAGGTCATCGATTTCGAACGGGTACGGCGGCAACAGGTCGTCAAACTGTTCATTTCCGCGACCAATGTCGAAACCGCGAAACTGAAAATTTTCGAGGGTAAGGACATCGCCGCCGAGCATGTGCTCGCGTCGGCCTGTCTCCCGCTGATGATGCACGCCGTCAAGATCGACGGCCACTATTACTGGGACGGCAGCTTTACCAGCAACCCGGCGATCTTCCCGCTGCTGTTCAATTGCGACTCGCCGGACGTCGTCATGATCCACATTACGCCGGCCGATCGCCCCGGAGTTCCCACTACGTCGCCTGCGATCATGAATCGGATGCAGGAGATCAGCTTCAATGCCTCGCTGATTCGCGAAATGCGGACGATCGCCTATCTGACGACGCTGATCGACGCCGGCAAAGCCGACGGCGCCAAGCGCGCTTTCATGCATTTGATCGAAGCGGAAGATTTGATCAGGACGTTGTCGTGGTCGAGCCGGCTAAACGGCGACTGGGCGTTTCTGACCTACCTTCACAAGTTGGGTCGCGAGCGTGCCGAACAGTGGTTGAACGCCAATCTGGATCAAGTCGGTGTCAAGTCGACGGTCGATCTCTACGCCAAATATTTTTGAAAACCGCGTTTTGCCGGAGTTTCGCAACGGCATCCACCGATCCGCCGCGGGTCATTCCACGATCCCGATCAGCTTGGCGAGCCGCTCGGCATCGGCGCGCAGCGGCTCGGATTCGCCGTCATAGACGATGCGGCCCTTGTCGAGAATGACTGTCCGCGGCGAGAAGTTCAGCGCCACGCGGCTGTTCTGTTCGACGAGGATGATCGACAGCGCGCTTTCCGCGCGCAACTTAGCGAGCACGGCGGTCAGCGTCTCGACCAGCACCGGCGCGAGGCCCTCGGTCGGTTCGTCCATCAGGAGGACCGCGGGATTGGTCAACAGTGCGCGCGCGATCGCGAGCATCTGCTGCTCGCCGCCGGACAGCTGATTGCCCATATTGCCGAGCCGCTCCTGGAGCCTCGGAAACAGCGCGAAAACGCGCGCCTCGGTCCAGTCTCCCGGTCGCGCGCCTACGTCGAGGTTCTCGCGCACCGTCAGGGAGGGAAAAATCTCGCGTTCCTGAGGCACGAAGCCGACGCCGGCGAGCGCGCGGCGATAGCGCGCAATCCCGTCGAGGCGCTGGCCGTTGAGCATGATGCGGCCGGTGTGCAGCGTGGTGCGGCCCATCACCGTCGCCAGCAGCGTGGTCTTGCCGACGCCGTTGCGGCCGATGATGCTGACGCATTCGCCGGGCGCCAACGTCAGATCGATGTCTTCGAGCACGACGGTCTCGCCGTAGCCCGCCGAAACCTGGCGCAGTTCCAGCGCGTTAGGCATGGTCGCGCGCTCTTGCTCCGGCTTGGCCGAGGTAAACCGCGCGCACCTCGGGATTAGCCTCGATCTCCTTCGGCGTTCCCTCGGCGAAGATGGCGCCGCTCACCATCACGGTCACGCGCTTGGCGAAGCGAAACACCACGTCCATGTCGTGCTCGATGATCAGCACGGCGATGTCTTCGGGCAACCGTTCGATGGCGTCGAGGATGATGTGGCTCTCCGCGCTCGGCACGCCGGCGGCGGGCTCGTCGAGCAACAGCACTCCCGGCCGCAGCCCGATAGCTATCGCCAGTTCCACCAGGCGCTGCCGGCCATAGGCCAATTCGGATACGCGGTGCCGCGCGACGTCGGCAAGCCTGAGCACCTCCAGCAAATGCATCGCCTCGTCGATGACGTCGGTGCGCTTGCCGGCCGGATAAAACATCGACGGCGCCGCTCCCATGCGCTCGGCGACCGGGATGTAGACATTTTCCAGCACGGAGAGCCCGCGAAACAGCCGGTTGATCTGGAAGGTGCGTGCAATGCCGAGCTTGACGCGCTCGGCTTGCGCCTTGGCGGTGATGTCCTTGCCGCCGAGCAGCACGCTTCCACGCGACGCCGGCAGCACCCCGGTTAGAAGATTGATGAAGGTGGTCTTGCCGGCACCGTTCGGTCCGATCAGCGCATGACGCGCGCCGGCGGCAAGCTTGAAGTCAATGCCGGTCACGGCAACAAGCGCGCCGAAGTGGCGGCTCAAGCCTCGCGTCTCCAGCCGCGTTTCGCTCATGATGTCGCCGACGGCTTTCGTCTGCCGCCGTAGCGCCGCCACAGCGACTCACCGAGGCCCAGAATCCCGTTGCGTGCGAACATCGCGATGAATACCAGCAACACGCCAAGTCCGAGTTGCCACGCGGTCGGGTAGATGCGCGCAAGAAAATGCTCGAGCGCCAGATAGGCAACGGCGCCGACGAACGCGCCGTAGAGCCGTCCGTAGCCGCCGAGAATCAGCACAATCAGCACGGTCGCGGCCCGGTCGAGATCGAGCGAACTCAGATTGACGTACGCATTGACCTGCGCCCACAGGCCGCCGGCGATGCCGGCGACCGCCGCCGACAGGGTGTAGCAGATAATGAGCCGGCGCCGTACCGGCGAGCCGACCGCATGCATGCGCAACAGATTTTCCCGGATGCCGGTCAGACTCTGACCGAACGGCGAGTAGACCAGCGTGCGCATGAAGACAAAGCAGACTAACAGCACCGCCAGCGCATAGAGGTACTGCGTGTCGTTGTAGAGCGGGTTGAATTTGAACACCCCGAAGATTGGCTTGATCGGCAGGTTGGGAAGACCGTCGAACCCGCCGGTATAGTCGTGCGCCATGTTTGCGGCCTGTTCGAGCAGCGCCATGGTGCAGATCGTCAGCATCAGGAGCGTGAGACCGCGGGTGCGTAACAGCACGAGACCGGAGAGAAAGCCGACGATCGCCGCCACCAACGCGGCGAGCATGAGGCCGGTGATCGGCTCGCTCCAGAAACCGTGGTCGGCCAGTATGCCGACCGTGTAAGCGCCGGCGCCGAAGAAGGCGGCGTGGCCGAGCGTGATGATGCCCGCATAGCCGAGCGCAAGATCGAGCGAGAGCGCGAACAGGATGGCGACCAATAGCTCGGTGCCGAATCCCAGATATCCGGGAAAGACGAAGTAGCCGCCGATCGCGGCTATCCAGGGCAACGCTTCCCACCAGCGCAGGCGATGACGCTCGATCAGCGCGCGCGCCGCCGGGTGATTGATGCGCGCGGCGAACGACGCGCTGTCGGCGGAAGACGCGGACGCGCTCACGTCTCTTTCCTTCCCAATAAGCCCTGCGGCCGCCACAGCAGCAGCAGGATGGTCAGCGCGTAGATGAAAATGGTGCCGCCCTTGGGCAGATAGAGCTTGAGCGCGAAGTCGAGCACGCCGATCAGCAGCGCGGCGTAATAGACGCCAAGCACGCTGCCTAAACCGCCGACCGAAACGGCGATCAGAAAATAGACCAGATACTTGAGCGCATATTGCGGATCGAGACCGAGGAATTCAGCGCCAAGGCCGCCGCCGAGCCCGGCCATGCCGCTGCCGAAGGCAAACGTGACGGTGAACAGGCGATCGACGTTGATGCCGAGCGATTCCGCCATGCGGCGGTTATCGACGGTGGCGCGGATCTGCGCGCCGATGCGCGTGCGCTCGAACATCTGCCTGATGCCGAACGCGATCAAAAACCCGACCACGATGAGGAAAATGCTGTAGGTGCGATAATGGGTGAAGCCGAGATTGAGCTGACCGCCCAAAGCGGGCGGCAGTTCGAGCGTCTGACTTTCCGGACCGACCACGATGGTGACGCCGGCGATGAAGATGAAGATCAGGCCGATGGTGAACAGCACCTGGTCGAGTTCGCCGGCGCGATAGAGTCGCCGGTAGAACAGCCGCTCGAGCACCACGCTGAGCGCGGCGGTGGCGACGACACCGAGCGCCAGCGCCGGTAAGAAACCGATATTCGCGCGGTTCATCGCCAGAACGATGACGTAGCCGCCGAACATGGCGAAAGCGCCGTGGGCGAGGTTGACGAACCCCATCAAGCCCATGGTGACGGAAAGGCCGACCGAAACCACGAACAGCACGGTGCCGGCGGAAAGCCCGCCCAGAACGATACCGGCAAGATCAGTGGCAAAATCCACTAGTCACCCCGCAAGCCCCCGCGCCAAAAGCGGATGCATGGTGAATAACGAAAGGCGAACGGGAGGAACAGCCCATTCGCACCGTCTTTAACTTGGCTAATGGCGCTGCCGCCTTGCGGCGGCACGCGATGCTAGTGGTCCGATTCTAACATTCGCATCCGCATTCGGCAGCTTCTCATGCGAATGTTAGAATCAAAAGGACCACTAGCAAATATGAGTCTTAGTGGAGCTTTGGATTTGACATTCGCTTCACGAGGCTGCCGCTAGGTGGGTAGCGAATGTTAAATCCGCTCCACTAGCGCCAACCCTCACCCAAAACGGCGGGGGTTGGCGCAATGATGAGATAAAAACGCTGCCGCGGTTCGCGCCGTTATTGCTTGCAGCGGCCGATGCCGAGTTCCTTGCACTGGTCCTTCACGGCTTTGGTCTCGCCGATGACCTTCATGTGCAGCTTGCCGTCGGAGCCTTTCACGACCTCGTCGAGATATTCGTTCATGACGATGTCGCGGGTCGCCGGATCGATCATGATCGGCCCTTGCGGACTGTTGAACTTCCAGCCCTCGAGCGACTTGACCGCTTCGGCGCCGTCCATCTTGCCTTTAGTGGCGTGTGCCGCGTGCACGATGGCAGCCATGCCGTCATAACCGCCGACCGCCATGAAGTCGGGCGTCGAGTCCGCGCCGTATTCCTTCTTCCACGCGGCGACGAAGCGCTTGTTCTCCGGGTTGTTCAGGTCGGCATTGTAGTGGTGCATGGTGATCAGGCCGACGGCGGCCTGCCCCATGCCCTGCAGTTTGATGTCTTGGGTAATGTCGCCGGGGCCGATCAGCTTGATGCCGGCTTCGCGCATGCCGAGCGCGGCGTAAGTCTTCGCCGCAGCGGTGGCGTGATCGCCGGCCGGCACGAACACGTAAAGCACGTCCGGCTTTTCATCCTTGGCACGCTGGAAGAACGGCGTGAAGTCAGGCACCTGGCCCGGTCCACCGGCCGGAATGGCGTCGAGCACCTTGCCGCCGTTCGCTTCGAACGCGGTCTTGAATGCCTGATAGCTGTCCTTGCCGGGCGGGTAGTCGGTGTAGGCCACGACCGCCGTCTTGGCATGTAGAACCTTTACCGCCGCCTCGCCCATGGCGTAACCGGACTGCCACATCGTGAAAGACGTGCGCACGAATTCCGGCGCCAGATTGGTGATGAAGGCGGTGCCGGCGTTTTCGATCACCGCGAGCTTGTTGCCGGCGGCAATCAGCGGCGCCGAGCCGATGGCGTCGGGCGAGTAGACGAAGCCCGCGAGCGCGTCGACCTTCTCCTGCGTGAGCAATTCCTGCACCGCGATCTTGGCTTCGGCCCCGTTCGGCGCCTTGGAGTCGCGCTTGATGAACGTAATCTTGTACGGTTTGACCGCGTCGACGTTGAGCTTGAGATAAAGCTCCATGCCGCGCTCGATCTGTTGGGCCAGTTCGGCGCCGATGCCGGTATAAGGCAGCACCAAGCCGACTTTTATGTCTTGAGCCGATGCTGCCTGCGTCATCGCCCCCCCGGCCGTTACCACGACTGCGGCGAAGGCCGTAAGCATAGGTTTGAACATCAGAATTCCTCCCAGTTTTTTGGCTATGTTCGTATGACGTTTGAGGTGATTGCATTCCCATATTAGGTCGAAAGCGGGAAACGTCACAAGCGAATGGACGGCTGCGACAATGCGGGTCTTCGTCGCGCCGCCGCTTAACGGTCGAAAACCGCTTGACTCCGACGTTGTGCGTTCTCGTTCGTCCTATCACTTCAGCGGCGAAGGCGACCGGCTTCCGGGCCGCGTTCAGCTCGCCTCGCGCGCGAGGGCGGACAGGCCGCGTGACGGCAGCACGCGATTTTCCGCAAGAGTGGCCTCAAGCTTTGCCTGGTTGACGCTCAATTGCGACCGGTCGTTGTGCGCGTGCCACAGATGCAGGACGCCGGTTGCGAAGCGGCCATCTTTGCGCCGTACGCCGGCATGGAGAAGGCGCGCGACCAGGTCGGAATCCTCCAAGCCCCAGCCGACATAGCTGCCGTCGAAACCGTCGATCCGGTCGAGATCGCCGCGCGCGACCGCTAGGTTGCAGGTTTGCGCGCCCTCCCAGGTATGCGGATTGAGCTTGCGCAACGGACCGAGCGGTAGGCGCAGCGCCGGCAGCAGCCGATTGACCCTTCCGCGCAACCGCTCACGCACAAGGGCGGCCAAGCTCCAGGATTCGACCGGCGTTCCGGCCGCCAGCGCCGCCCGGGTGAATTCAGGCCCCAGTAGGATGCGGTTGCCGGGCACCCACCATCCCGGCTCCGCCAGCGCGCGGTGGCGGGTGATGAAATCGGCGCGCGCGAGGCAGTCGCCGTCGATGAACACACAATACTTTCCCGCGCTGGCGCGAATGCCGCGATTGCGTATTTCGCCGCCGCGAAAACCGGCATGCTCGTGACGGACGTGTTTGATCGCAAACGGAACGCGCGCGGCCCAATGCTCGACAACGCGCGCGGTCTGCGGCCGGGAGCCGTCATCCGCAACGATGATCTCGAAATTGCGGTCGGACTGCGCCGCAAGCGCCCGTAATGCCGCATCGAGCGCATCTTCGCGATTGTAGGTCGAGACGATCACCGAAATAAGATCGGTGTCGCCCACCGGAGAACGATCAGCGGCGCCAGGCGCGTAACGGGGTCGGCTGAATCGAACCTGCAATCGCCGTTTGCGTTCACGCAGGATGCGAAACGGCAACGCAAGATAGTATTTGCGCGCGATCTGCCAGGCTCCCAGCACGCCGACCGGCGATGCTTTGCTTGCCGGAACGTACCAGCCGTTCAATCCGGTGCGCCGGATCAAGCGGTAGCCGGCGCCGGACAAGTATCGATGCGTTGCGAGGTTGGTTACATGATCTTCCACCAAGATCAGCCGTGGCTGCCACCGCAGGATATCGAAACCGCGCAAGACCTCGACCTCGTGGCCTTCCACGTCGATCGAAACGAAATCGATCGGCGTGGGCGCTCCGGCTTCGGTCAGGATGTCGTCGAGCGTCCGCGTCGGAACGTCGATGGTCCCGTGCGCGATGGAACGCGCGACGGCGAGTTCGGGGCGGAGCGAAGAATGCGGCCCGGAGAGATAAAGCGTCATCGCGCCGCCGGCATTTTTCGGCGACGAACATGCCGCCGCGACGACGCGCGCTGTCCGCCGTTGCCGCAATTGCGCCGCGAGGTCCGGCTGCGGTTCGACCAAAATCCCGGTCCAGCCGATCTGTTCGAGCGGCCAAGTCTGCGAGCCGCGCCGCGGGTCGTTGGCGCCGACTTCGACGAAAAATCCGCTTCGCGCGGCAGCAAAGAATTCAGCTTTGAGCGCTTCTTCGGCGGTGTCGGGAAAAACAGTTCGCATGCTTCGTTGACCTGGTCGCCCGCTGCGGCGCGCCAGCATGGCCGCCGGAATGCCTCTGTCAATCTCGGAAACCAAGCACTTTGTCCGCCGCACTCTGTCGGCCGCACTTGCGACCTTGCATCCGCGGTGCAAAAAGTGCCGGGCGTGAGTGGCCCGACCGGGGAACACAGTTTATGCCGCAGCTCAGCGCCATCGTCATTACGCGAAACGAGGCCGGCAATATCGGCGCCTGCCTCGATACGCTTGCATTCTGCGACGAGATCATCGTGGTCGATTGCGGCAGCAACGATTCGACTGTCGATAACGCGCGACAAAAAGGGGCTCGCGTCGAGCAGCATGAGTGGCACGGCTTCGGGCCGCAAAAGAACTACGCGCTCTCGTTGGCCACCGGGACCTGGGTCCTCACCGTCGATGCCGACGAGCGGGTGAGCAGCGAGCTTGCGGCCGCCATCAAAAATGCGATCGCCGAAGATTCGGCCGATGGTTGGGAATTCCCGCGGCTGTCGAGCTTTTGCGGCCGGCCGATGCGCCATTCCGGCTGGTACCCGGATTATGTGCTGCGCCTGTTTCGGCGCGGCAAGGCCGCCTTTGACGACGTCATCGTGCATGAACGGGTGATTTGCCGCGGCAGCGTCAAACGACTGCGCCAGCCGCTGATTCATCACCCGGTACTGAAGCTCGAAGACGCGTTGTCGCGCATGGACCGCTATTCGACAGCCAGTGCGGCGGCGCTGATCGCTTCGGGGCGAAGGGTGTCATTCCTGACCGGCATCGGCCATGGACTCTTTTCGTTCGTGCGGACTTATGTGCTGCGCGCCGGCTTCCTCGACGGTGCGGAAGGCTTCCTGCTGTCGGTCGCCAACGCCGAAGGCAGCTACTACCGGTATATGAAAGTTTGGCTCGCCACCCGGCCGCCGCGCTGAGCGCGGCATCCGCGGGCCGGGACCGGTCGCGCAAAGGCGGCGGGAAACCGATTGGTTAATCGGGTCTTAACCTCGCCGCACCTATGCTCCGCGTCAGTGATGCGGGCGGCCCCGCTGTTGATTGATGTACAGGATGACCCGCCAGGCTCCCCTTTCGCCGGTTCGCGCGCCTGACACGCGCTCGCCTTTCGTGCGGCTGCGCGAATTGCTTGGCGATATTCCGCCAGGCAAGCCGGCGATCAGCATGGCTGTCGGCGAACCGCAGCATCCGATTCCTCCTTTCGTCGGCCCGGTGATTGCCGCCCATGTCGAGGAGTTCGGCCGCTATCCGATGAATAAAGGCCTCGAGGCATTCGGCGAAGCGGCGGCCAAATGGCTCAACCGCCGCTTCGCGCTCGAGCGTCCGGTCGATCCGGCTTCGGAAGTGCTGGTGCTTAACGGCACGCGCGAGGGACTCTTCCTTGCCGCGCTTGCCGCGAAGAAATGGGTGAAGCCGCGCCCCGGTCGCCCAGCCGTGCTGCTGCCCAATCCGTTCTACGCCGCCTATTCCGCCGGCGCGATCGCCGCCGAATGCGAGCCGATCTATCTGCCGGCGACCGCGGCATCCGGCTTTTTGCCGGACTTGAGCACGCTCACCGACGACGTGCTCGGTCGCGTCGTTGCCTGCTACATCGCCTCGCCGTCGAATCCGCAGGGGGCAGTCGCCGACCGCGCTTACCTTGGTAAGCTTGCCGCGCTGGCGCGCCGGCACGGCTTCCTGGTGTTCTGCGACGAATGTTATTGCGAAATCTACAGCGACCGGCCGCCGCCGGGAATGCTGGAAGCCGCCGCGCCGGATTTCGCCAACGCCGTCGTCTTTCATTCGCTATCGAAGCGCTCGAGCCTGCCCGGCCTGCGCGTCGGCTTTGCCGCCGGCGACCGCCGCTTCCTCGGCGCCTTTCTCGAATTGCGCAACGTCGCCGCGCCGCAGGTGGCGATCCCGGCGCAGTACGTCGCCATTGCCGCCTATAACGATGAGACGCACGTCGAGGAAAATCGGCGGCTCTATCGGGAGAAATTCGATCTCGCCGATCAGATCGTCGGCGACCGTTACCAATACCGCCGGCCGCCCGGCGGATTTTTCCTCTGGCTCAACGTCGCGGCGCAGGGCGGCAGCGAAGCGGCGACGTTGGCGTTATGGCGGCAAGCCGGCGTCCGCGTTGTTCCCGGCCGCTACCTCGCGCACGAACAGGCCGACGGCAGCAATCCCGGCGCCGACTATATCCGCGTCGCCATGGTGCAGAACAAGGAGATCACCGCCGAGGCGCTTCATCGCCTGGTCGCGGTGCTGGGTTGAGGTGAAGATGTTGGCGCAACGAAATGTTGAGCCGTCATTGCGAGCGAAGCGAAGCAATCCAGTTGTACGTTCTGGATTGCTTCGTCGCGGAGCCTGTCATCGGGCCGGCCACTTCGGGCCGGACCCGTTGGCTCCTCGCAATGACGAGGCAGGCCCAACGCGATGTCGATGATCGACCGCAGTCTCGACGGTATGGCGTTTCTCTCCGGCCAGCTCGGGGCGATCGTGCGCCGGCGGTTGCGCGAGTTTGGCGGCGTGGCGTTGATCAGCTTCGCCATGCTGGCGGCGCTGGCGCTCGCCACCTGGTCGGTCAACGATCCATCGCTCAGCCATGCGACCGATGCGCCGGTGCACAATCTGCTCGGCCGGCCCGGCGCCGCCGCAGCCGATTTGTTGATGCAGCTCGTCGGCCTCGGCGCGCTGGCGCTTATCCTGCCGGTCGGCATATGGGGCTACCGGCTGCTCGGCCATCGGCCGTTGCGGCGCGAACGTTTGCGGCTGGTGCTGTGGTTGTTCGGTGCGGTTTTGGCGGCGGCGTTCGCGTCGTCGCTGCCGCGCGGCACCCATTGGCCGCTGCCGTCCGGGCTCGGCGGCGTAGTCGGCGATGCCATGCTGCGCTTGCCCACGGTCTTGTTCGGCATTCCGCTGGCCGGGACTTACCGGATGGCGGCATCGATCGCGCTCGGTATCGCGGCGCTTGTCACCTTTGTCGGCACCGCCGGATTGGTCCTGGTCGGCTCCGACGACGACGACGATGTCGGAACGCGCAAAGTAAGCGATGATGACGACGGCCGGTGGGTCTCGCTCGGCCGTCTGATGCACGTTGTCTTGAGCTTCCGCACCCGCCTGGCGTTGATGTTCCGCCGTGCCGGGCGATCGAAGGTGGCGCAGCGTACGGCGGTGCCGGCGGCGCGCCGGGTCGAGCCGCGTTTCGACGGCCGGCCGGATCATCGGATTGCCGAGGAGGCTGATGACGAACTGGCGGGCGCTCCCGCACCCCGCGCCGAACGCAAGCCGCGTCCGCCCAAGCCGCGCCGTTCCAGCGGCGGATACGTCCTGCCGCCGCTCGAATTGCTGGCGCAGCCGAGCAAGGTCGGCCGCGCCACGGTCAGCAGCGACATGCTGCAGGAAAACGCCACCGCGCTGGAAAGCGTGCTGGCGGATTTCGGCGTGCGCGGCGAGATTATCAACGCACGACCGGGACCGGTGGTCACCCTCTACGAACTCGAGCCGGCGCCCGGCATCAAATCCTCGCGCGTGATCAGCCTCGCCGACGACATCGCCCGCTCGATGAGTGCGCTGTCCGCCCGCGTTGCGGTGGTGTCGGGCAGAAACGCCATCGGCATCGAACTGCCGAATCCGAACCGCGAAAAGGTCTATTTGCGCGAACTGCTCGCTTCGCACGAATACGCCGAGAGCACCGCGCGCCTGCCGCTCTGCCTCGGCAAGGCGATCGGCGGCGAACCCGTCCTGGTCGATCTGGCGCGGATGCCGCATTTGCTCATTGCCGGCACCACCGGCTCGGGCAAGTCGGTGGCGATCAACACCATGATCCTGAGCTTGCTGTATCGGCTGCAGCCCGACCAGTGCCGGCTGATCATGGTCGATCCGAAAATGCTCGAGCTTTCCGTCTATGACGGCATTCCGCATCTGCTCACGCCGGTCGTGACCGATCCGAAAAAAGCCGTGGTCGCGCTCAAATGGGCGGTGCGCGAGATGGAAGAGCGTTACAAGAAAATGTCGAAGCTCGGCGTGCGTAATATCGACGGCTACAACGCGCGCGTGGTCGAGGCGAACGCCAAAGGCGAGAAGCTCTCGCGTACCGTCCACACCGGTTACAACCGCGATACCGGCGAGGCGATCTACGAAAAAGAGGAACTCGATCTCGAACCGCTGCCTTACATCGTCGTCATCGTTGACGAGATGGCCGACCTGATGATGGTGGCCGGCAAGGATATCGAGGGCGCGGTGCAGCGCCTCGCGCAAATGGCGCGCGCCGCCGGCTTGCATGTCATCCTGGCGACGCAACGGCCTTCGGTCGATGTCATCACCGGCACGATCAAGGCGAACTTTCCGACCCGAATTTCCTTCCAGGTCACCTCGAAGATCGACAGCCGTACCATTCTGGGCGAACAAGGCGCCGAGCAGTTGCTCGGCCAAGGCGACATGCTCTACATGGCCGGCGGCGGGCGCATCAGCCGCGTGCATGGCCCGTTCGTCTCCGACGGCGAGGTCGAGAAGGCGGTTCGGCATCTGAAAACGCAGGGCGTGCCGGAATATCTCGAAGC
>Ga0307373_10010600_pt1 | contig 13518 bp, 13 predicted proteins | sample OX2MG_FD_202534 | JGI IMG/M metagenome (GOLD analysis project Ga0307373, IMG submission 202534) | Soil microbial communities from Risofladan, Vaasa, Finland - OX-2 | ecosystem: Environmental > Terrestrial > Soil > Coastal area > Acid sulfate soil | place: Finland: Risofladan, Vaasa | collected... | reverse complement strand
GATCGTGGTGCAGGCGGGGCCGGAGGGAATCCGGTTCCTGCTGGTCAGCGGCAAGCCGCTGGAGGAGCCGGTGGCGTGGTACGGGCCGATCGTGATGAATACCCAGGCGGAGCTGCAGACCGCCATGAGGGAGCTGCAGAGCGGGACGTTCATCAAGCACGAATAAGACAGGGAACGAGGGAACGAGGGTCCCGCCCTTGCGACAGAAAAAAGTCGCAAGGACGGGGCACGGGATTCTTGTCGGGAGGACGGGCACGGGATTCTTGTCGCGAGGACGGGAGGCGAGCTGCGGGCAGGGACTTTTCAGCGGGTGTTGGCGGCGCGGTTGGCAGGGCGAGTGCGCGGCGGCGAGGGGAAGTAGCCGGTGCGGGTGCGGACGTTGAGCTTGTGGCCGTTTTGCTCGGCGTCCACTTCCACGCGGCGGAAGCCGGGTTCGGAGGAGGGCTTGGTGGAGTGGTAGCCGATGGTGTACTGGCTGCGGATATCGCGAGCCACCTCGGCGGCGATCTCATCCACCTGCTCCATGGAGCGAGGGAAAAAGGCAATGCCGCCGGTCTCGGTGGAGAGCATCTCCAGGGCGCGGTGGGCGTGGCGCATCTCGGCACGGCTCATCTCGTCGCCAAACAGGAGGCCGATGGAGTAGATTTCGGGTCCGGAGAGGGCCTGCACGCGGCGGATGGTCTGCTCCAGGTTGAGTGTGGAGGCATTGTCCTCGCCGTCGGTGATGATGATGAGCACCTGCTTGGCGCGGTGGGCATCGGCGGCCAGCTTGTCGGCGGAGGCGACCACGGCGTCATAGAGGGCGGTGCCGCCGCGGGACTCGACGTGGGAGAGGCCGTCGCGCAGCTTGTTGACGCTGGAGGTGAAGTCCTGGTCGATGAAGGCCTCGTCGGAGAAATTGACGACGAAGGCTTCATCCTGGGGGTTGGAGGCTGCAATGAGGTCGAGGGCGCTCTTGTTCACGGCGGGGCGTTTGCGCGACATGGAGCCGGAGTTGTCGATGACGAGACCGATGGAGACGGGCACGTCCGCGTGCTGGAAGCTGATGATGGCCTGCTTGACGCCGTCTTCGAGGACCTGGAAGTCGTTCTGGCTCAGGTTTTGGACGAGCCGGCCCTGGGCGTCGAGGACGGTGCAGTTGAGGGAGACCTCTTCGGTCTGGGTGCGGAGGATGTAGCCGCCGTGCTCCTTCTCTACGGTGGACTGGGGCAGGTTGGGGCCGGGGCCGGCGGGGGCGCGCACCGGATCGCGATCCACGGTCAAGGAAGGCGCCTGGGGCGCCGGGGTCTGGGGATTGGGCTGAGAGGGCGATTTTTGCGCCGGGGATGAAACGGTGGCAGCGGCAACCAGAAGCGCAAGGATCGCGTTATTGCAATGGCGCATAGTAGCCCGAACGTGCGTGAACCGTTAGCGGCGGGAGTCCCTGCGGCGGATTCAGCTTGACTTTTACTTTACGCCATTTGCCATCCTTACGCAGATCCCTCGGGTTGTACCCGATGACGTACTGGTTGCGCAGTTCGGTGGAGATTTTTTCGGCAATGTCGCTCATTTCGGAGAGGTCGTCGACGCGGAACATGCGGCCGCCGGTCTCCTCGCAGATATCGTTGAGGAGCAGGGGGCCGGTGCGCTCTTCGGGGGTGGCGGCGTAGGGGTCGAAGATGCCCATGGCATAGATTTCGACGTCGGACTCGCGGACCTGGGCGCGGACTTCGTTTTCGGTGTAGCGAGAGCGGTTATCGCCGCCGTCGGAGACGATGAGGAGGGCCTTGCGCTGGTGGCGGGCGTCCTTCATCTTCTCCACGCCGTAGTAGATGGCGTCGAGCAGGGCGGTGCGGTGGCCGCTGCGCACGGTGGCCAGGCGGCCCTGGATCTCGTCGACGGAGCTGGTGAAGTCCTCAATGAGCTCGGGGCGGTCGTTGAAGCCGATGACAAAAAACTCATCCTGGGGATTGGCGGTCTTGATGAACTGGAGGAGGGACTCTTTGGCGCGCAAGAGCTTGGAGGTCATGGAGCCGGAGAGGTCGAAGATGATGCCGATGGAGACGGGGGCATCTTCGCTGGCGAAGGAGCTGATTTTCTGTTCCTTGTTGTCCTCGTAGATCTTGAAGTCCTGCTGTTCGAGACCGGTGACGAGACGGTTCATGGGGTCGGTCACGGTGACGGGGACGAGCACGAGGTTGACGTTCAAGCGGATGAAGCTGCCGGGATGGGCCTTGAGGGCGTCGGCGCCGGTGAGGGCAGCAGGATCGGCGCCGGCGGGGGCACCGGTGGCCGGAGTGGTGGTGGGTGGCGGAGGCACGTGCACCTTGTTGAAGGGGTCGTCCTGGGCGCGCACGGTAGAGGCGAAAAACGCGAGCACGCAGGCAAGGAAAGCCAAATGAAGGGGCAAATGGCTTTCGCGGGGTGACGAACGCAGAATGGGAAGGCTCCTCATACCGCTGCACCAGTGGATAGAACGTGATGTTAGCATGGCGGGCGCATCCTGGGTTGGTTTTCCTCTGGCGGTTTCATGTGCTGGTAACCGTGCGCCGTGGCCAGCGCCGGTGCTCGCGATACAATCGAGCATAGAACCTGACGGGATTCCACCACCGGAAGCGGCGTAACTGCCGCCCTTTCAACATGGAGCGAACTCTTCCGCATGGCCAATGTGTTTCCGTTCCGCGCCTGGCGCTACAATACGGCCGCCGTCCGCCTCGAAGATGTGGTGACGCAGCCTTACGACAAGATCACACCAGCCATGCAGCAGGCTTACTACCAAAGCAGCCCTTATAACCTGGTCCGCATCATCCTCGGACTGCCTGAACTCTTCGATGCCGAGCGGGGGGAAAATGTTTATAGCCGCGCGGCGCGCGACTTTCTCGCCTGGCGCGAGAAAAGCGTGCTGATCCAGGAGAAGACCCCTTGCGTTTTCGCCTACGCGCAGCGCTTTACCGTGCCGGGAAGCGAGGAGACCCGGGAGCGCCGAGGATTCATCGCATTGGGGAAGCTGCATGACTACGCCGACCAGGTAGTCTTTCGTCATGAACAGACGTTATCGAAGCCGAAGAGTGATCGGCTGAACCTGCTGAAGGCGACGCGGGCGCATTTCGGGCAGATCTTCATGCTGTATTCGGACCCGGGGGGAACGGTGGAGCGCATCCTCTACGACGGTGCCGGCGCCGCCGATGCTGAGGTAACGGACGAATATGGCGTTGCGCATCGGCTGTGGCGAATCGGCGACCCGGCGGCGATCCGGCTGCTGTGCGCGGCGATGCAGAACAAGAAGCTGATCATCGCCGACGGGCACCATCGCTACGAAACCGCGCTCGCGTATGCGAAGGAGCGCGCGCCGGCGGTGGCCGAGCGGAGAGAGTCGCATACCAGCCAGCTTCCCTGCCCCGCGTGTCCGGAAGCGGCAGCGATGATGACGTTCGTAAACATGGATTCGGAGGGGCTGGTGATTCTGCCTACGCACCGGGTGGTGCATGGGCTGGACGGATTCGATGCCGGTGCTTTTGCGAAGGCGGCGGAGGCGTACTTCACGGTGGAACCGCTGGCCTCGGCGGAGCCGGGGAGCTGGCTGCACACGCTGGGGAAGCAGGCGGCGACGGCGTTTGTAGCGGTGACCGGCTCGGGCGCGGTTCTGCTGCGGGCGAAGCCGGACGCGATGAATGTGGCGCTCCAGCAGTTGCCGGAGCGGCAGCGGCGGCTGGACCTGAGCCAGTTGCACGGCATCGTTCTGGAGAAGCTGCTGGGCCTGGATGCGGAGAAAGTACGCGAGCAGACGAACCTACGGTATCTGCGGGACGCGAGCGAGGCGGTGGACCAGGTGCGGCGCGGGGAGGCGAACGTAGCGTTCCTGACCAATCCGGTGACCATGGAACAACTGCGCGAGGTGGCGTTTGCCGGCGAGGTGATGCCGCAGAAGTCCACCGACTTTTATCCGAAACTGCTGAGTGGTCTCACTATCTATGCGCTGGATTGACAGCGAATGCGGGCGAGCGACACTGTGGACCGCAGCGATGCTGTTGGCCTGTCCGGGATTGAGCCGGACGGTGTGGAGCCAGCCTGCGCCGCCGCGGTTCGTGGTGGTGCTGGACGCCGCGCACGGCGGCGACGATACCGGGGGCCATTTGAATGACGGCCAATTTGAGAAAGCAGCCACGCTGGCGCTGAGCGTGCGCCTGCGGTCGCTGCTGGCGGCGCGGGGCATCGAAGTGGTGACGACGCGGGAGTCGGATAAGTCGCTGGATCCGTCCGAACGGGCGGTGATCGCCAATCGGCCGAGAGCGCAGGCCTGCTTGAGCCTGCATGCGGCCGAGACCGGCAGCGGAGTGCACTTGTACGCATCGAACCTGGCGGCTACGCCGGCGGCAAAGTTCATGCCGTGGAAGACGGCGCAATCGGGTTGGGTGACGCGGAGCCTGGCGCTGATGGGGGTGTTGAACTCGGCGCTCAAGCACGGCGGGGTGCCGGTGACGCTGGGACGGACGGCGCTGCCGGGGATCGACAGCATGGAGTGCCCGGCAGTGGCGATTGAGCTGGCGCCGGAGCTGGACACGGACAAGAAGACGGTGGCGGAGCCGGACAATCCGGAGTACCAGGCAAAGGTGGCAGGAATGCTGGCCACGGCGCTGCTGGAGTGGCGCACGGAGGCACGGCTGCCATGATCCCGAGGCATCTGGCCATCATTTTTTCGGTGCTGGTGCTGTCGTCGCTGGCGATGGGGGTAGTGCTGTTCCACACCCTCGAGAAACAGCACCATGCGATGCTGACGGGGCAGGATTCGGCGCCGACGAAAGCGCCGCAGGTGGCGCCGCCGGTGGAGGCCACGCTGATGGTGGCCGATGACGACGACAATTCGCTGCGGCCGCAAACCCTGATGCTGCCGCTGCCGGCCGATGCGGAATCGCGGGCGCAGGCAGTGCTGGGCAAGCTGCTGGATCTCTACGCGGAAAAGGGGTCAAAACACCCGATTCCGGGCGGAGCGCAGTCAGTCGGGCAGGTGTTTCTGCTCCCGGTGGAGAGCGGAGACGGCGCCAAGCCGGCGGGAGAGCGGCAGGCGACGGCCAAGGCGACGGGGGTTGCCGATACCGGGCCGGAGCTGGCGGTGGTGAATCTGAAGGGAAGCTTCGCTGCATCGCACCCTTCCGGGCTGGAAGCGGAGACGCTGACGGTGCTTTCGATCTGCGGAACACTCAAAGCGAACCTTCCGCGGGTTGCCGAGGTGCGGTTCCTGGTGGACGGGGAAGAACGGGAATCGCTGGCGGGGCACGTGGACCTGACGCAGACGTATCTGACGGCGGATGCGGCGGCGGCGGATACCGTGCGGTAGAAAGGCGCCGCACCGCTCGTTTCGCGGTATGATGGATTGCAAGTATGCCCAAGTCAGTTCACATTACGACCCCGTGGCCCACTTCTGAAGAGGTGGCAAAGCGGTTTCGCATTCCCAAGCGCCGCCAGAAGGAACTGGATGCCATGGCGCGGGAGTACGTCAAGCAATTGCAGGCGGAGGAGAAAGCCCGGGGCACAAACCTGAAAGAGAATGAGAAACAAAAGGATGCCTCCGCTGCCGATTGATCTGCAAGGCGTTTTCCTGAACATCCCGTACGACGAAGAATTCCGAAGTCTATACACTGCTTACATCGTCGGCTTATGCTATCTGGGCTTTGTCCCGCATATTGCGGCCGAGATTCCAGGCGGGACGCGTCGGCTCGACAGGATTCTTAAGCTGATCAAGAGTTGCCGGTTTTCCATTCACGATCTTTCACGGGTTGAGTTGAGCGTGCCTCCCCACTCCACTCCGCGGTTCAATATGCCGCTGGAACTGGGAATGACGATCACATGGGCCGATCTGAATCCCGGTCGGCATGCTTTTTTGGTCTTCGAGTCGGAGCCCTACCGGATTCAAAGATCGGCAAGCGACCTGAACGGTACCGATGCCTGCATTCACCACGGCACGGCAGAGGGGGTATTGAGCGAGTTGCGCAGCGCGTTCTGGCGAGCGGACGCACCGACGGTGCCACAGATGATGGGTGCGCACAGGTTTCTCGAAAAATCGATGGAATCGATCCTCGAACGAAACGGAACCAGGAACCTGTTTGCGCAGGGTGTCTTTCAAGACCTATGCAGACTGTCGACCAGGATGTCCGAACTACTGCGGCGCGCCGCCGGATACTAGCGCCATGGTTCCCAGGATCGGCGTCTTCGATTCCGGCTTTGGCGGTCTGACGGTGCTGCGCGCGCTGCTGGAGCGGATTCCTCACGCATGCTACTCGTTCCTGGGTGACACCGCGCGGCTACCCTACGGGTCGAAGTCGCGGCGGACCATCGCGCACTACGCGGCGGAAGGAGCGCAGTTCCTGGTCGAGGAGCAGGGCGCGGAGTACCTGGTGATTGCGTGCAACACGGCCAGCGCGCTGGCGCTGGATGCGATCCAGGAGGCGGTGCCGGCGCCGGTGCTGGGGGTGATCGAACCGGGAGCGGCGGCAGCCAAGGCGGCCTCAAAAACCGGAGATGTGCTGGTGATCGCGACCGATGCCACGGTGCAGAGCCACGCCTACGCGGCGGCTTGCAGGGCGAAGGGACTGCGGGCGCTGGAAAAGGCGTGTCCGCTGCTGGTGCCGCTGGTGGAAGAGGGATGGACAACCCATCCGGTGACGGCGCAGGTGATCGGGGTTTACCTGGAGGAGCTGCGAGCCCAGGCCCGCGAGGAGGGGATGCGCTGGGACACTCTGGTGCTGGGGTGTACCCATTATCCTTTGCTGCGGCCGCTGCTGGAGCAGGCGGTGACACCGGGCGTGCAGGTCATCGATTCGGCGCAGGCCACAGCGGATGCGGCGGTAAAGCTTTTCGGGCAGGAGCACGCGGAGAACGAGCCGGATACCGCCGAAGTGCGGTGCTTCGCGACAGACTCGGTGGACAAATTCGAGCGGCTGGGGTCGCGGTTTTTGGGGCGGCCGACGGGGAAGGTGGAGTTGGTGGACCTGGGCGGATGACCGGAATTGCGGCTGCTATCCTAAGCATTGGTTGAAGCAATGGCTGGCCCGGCTGTTCCCCGCGCCGCGGCCCGGAGGAAATGAAGACCAATGATCGACCTGGCAGGCAAAACTGCCGTTGTGTTCGGGCTGGCTAACAAGCGCTCCATCGCCTGGGGCATTGCGCAGAAGCTGCATGCGGCCGGCGCCACGCTGGCCATCTGCTACCAGAACGAGCGCATGAAGCTGGAGGCCGAAGGGCTGATCGCCGACCTGCCCGGCGCCTCCGGGTTCCAGTGCGACGTCTCCAGCGATCAGGAGATTGAATCGCTGTTCGCGGCGCTCAAGGAGAAGTATGGGAAACTCGACATCCTGGTGCACGCGGTAGCGTATGCGCCGGCCGCCGACCTGAAGGGCGAATTCGTGAACACCAGCCGCGACGGCTTCCGCGTGGCCATGGACGTGAGCGTGTACTCGCTGATTGCGGTGAGCCGCGGCGCTGCTCCGCTGATGACCGAGGGCGGCAGCATCATGACCCTGACCTACTACGCCGCAGAAAAGGTAGTGCCCAATTACAACGTGATGGCGCTGGCCAAGGCGGCGCTGGAGTCGGCCACGCGCTACCTGGCGGCCAACCTCGGTCCGAGGAATATTCGCGTCAACGCCATCTCCGCGGGGCCGATCAAGACCCTGGCCGCGCGCGGCATCGGCGACCTGAGCGAGATGATGCGGGCGCACATGGAGAGAGCGCCGCTCCATCGCAACGTGGATCAACTCGAGGTCGGCGGCCTGGCGCTGTTTCTGGCCAGCGACTTGTCAAGCGCCATCACCGGCGAGACCATCTACGTGGACTGCGGCTACAACATCATGGGGTTCTAAGGCGCTCGTCCGGCGTCCCAGCCCGTATCTTCGCGCGGGGCGATCTATCGTCCGGAGTGGCGCGGCCCTGATGCGCTTTCGCGCGTATCGGCCAGCGCCTGGTCAATGAGCTGGTAGAGCTTGCTGCGGTCCACCACCTCGACAAACGGCGCTCCCCGGGAGTGGTCGGTGACCACCCAGATGGTGGGGGTATGCTCGATGCCGATGCGCTGGCCGAGGGCATAGTCGGCTCTCACCTCGGCGGCCAGTTTGCCCTGCGGATCCACGTTGAATGGGAAGGCAATGCCGTGCTCGGAGGCCCATTTCTGGGTGAAATCCTCCATGCGCGCAGGATCTTCGGCGAAGTTCGCCTGATTGGCGAAGATGTTGTCGCGGTACTCGTCGCCCAGCTTCTTGCTTTTGGCGTCGAACCAGCGCGCGTTGACCGCGGCCTGGAAGCTCCAGGGATGGAACGGCAGCGGGAAATCGTGGCGCACCCAGGGAATGTGGTACTTCTCACTCGCTTGCTTCAGCAGGGGATTGGCATTGGCGCAGTCGGGGCACTCCATGTCATCGAATTCGATGATGGCGACGCGGGCGCCGGCGGGGGGCTTGAGAGCGGCGGGGTCGTGCACCTGGGTGGTTGGGGCTGGGCCAAACTGGGCACGAGCAGCCGGCGCGATGACGGCGGCAACGGCAATCACGGCAATAGCGTTTGCGATGCGGGCGCGCGAGGCACGGGCGAAAACAGGAAGCATGGCGTTTGGACGGACCTCTCTCTTCGATTGTAACGAAACGGCGGCGGTATTAGTTGCGGCGATCGCGCTCCCGCTCCTCGCGCCGCCGGGCCATCCAGCGGCGCCAGTAAAAGTCGGCAACCAGCGACCCGGCGATCAGGCTGATGGCGACGAGGGTGAGAAGCAGCTCCACACTCCTATCAACTTAGCCGATCCGGGGCAGGCGCGGGGGCGTCCGGGTTTACTCTATCGCCATGAACTGGCGGGTTTTGTGCTTGATTGCGGCGCTTGCGGGGCCACTGACATGGGGCCAGGCCGCCCATGAGGACGTGCAACTGGACCGGACTATTGCGGTAATTGCCAGGGCGCATCATGGGCGCGTAGGGGTTTTTGCCGAGAACCTGAAAACGGGCGCGACCGCAAGTTTCCAACCGGACCTGCCGGTGCAGACGGCTTCCACTATCAAGATGGGCATTCTGCTGGACGCGGCCGAACAGCTCCGCGAAGGCCGGGTGGCGCTTTCAGACAAGCTGGTCTTGAATCACGACAACCAGGTGGAGGGCTCGGGCGTGTTGAGCCAGATGGACACGCCGCTGACGTTGACGCTTAAGGACACGCTGACGCTGATGGTGATCCTGAGCGACAACACCGCTACGAACATGGCCATCGACCGGCTGGGGCTGGAGCACATCAACCAGACGCTGCGCGCGGCCGGCCTGAAGCAGACGGTGCTGTACAAGAAAGTGTTTCTGCCGCCGCCGCCCCACATGCCGGCGGACCAGCCGAAATTCGGGCTGGGCAAAACCACACCGCGGGAGATGGCGTCGATCATGCAGAGCTTCGCCGATTGCCGCCTGGACCTGGGGATGCGGGGCGCCGAGCCGGTGTCGCCGGGCGATGCGGCGATCTGCGGCGCCGTGCTGCACATGCTGCGCAACCAGCAAGACCGCGACAGCCTGCCGCGGTACCTGCAGACACTCGATACCAGCGAGCGCGGATCGGCCATCGCCAACAAGACCGGGGCGCTGAACCAGGTGCGCAACGACGTGGCCCTGATCGCGAGCAAGAACGGGCCGATCGTCATCGCGGCTTTCACGCAGGACAACGCCGACCAGCGCTGGACCCCTGAGAACGAGGGCGAACTCACGCTGGCCAAGCTGGGCAAGGCGATTGTCGAGGGTTGGTCGCCCGCCGGACTTGACGCGGAACGATTTCCGTGGGACCAGCCGGTTAAGCCCACCGACGCCAAGCCGTAGGCGCCGGATCAGGATGGGGCGCTCGGCGATGGCTGTCCCGGCGTATCCGCCTTTGGCGACCGCTTCGCGCGCGGGTTCAAGTAGCGCGCGAGGGTAGAACGAGAAACCCCGCACTGCCTGGCGATCTCAGCCAATGCCATGCCCTCGCCCTGGAGACGCCGGGCCAGGTTCAGATCGAAGCGCGGCCCGGACTGGACGTTGACCTGGACGCCGCGGCGCTTGAGATGAATGGCGACGGTCTGGGCGCTGACCCCGAGCGCCGCGCCGATGGCCTTATAGCTCTTGCGTTCGCGGCGCATCCGGGCGGCTACATCGATAAGGAACGGGGGCTCAGGATTGCGCGCCGCCACGGACAGCATTTTGACCTTGATGGCGTTGGTCACGGTGGGCCGCGAGACTCCGACCGCCTTGGCGATGGCAGCGTATCCGCATCCCTGGCGACGCATCTCCATGGCCCGCTTGATGTCGAAGGCGAACTTGGAGCCCTTCAGACCGGAGTTTTGGCGAATGGCGCGGGACACGGTGGCGGTGTTCACTCCGAACTCCTGGGCGATGCGCGCATAAGACGAGCCGTCGCGGCGCATCTGGAGCGCGCGGGAGCTGTCGATTTCCGCCCGGGGAGCACCGCGACGAACCGGCGGGGTGCGAATGCCGAATGGCCGGAGACCTCTGGCCACCGTGTCGGCGCGCAGCCCGAAGGCATCGCCGATTTCCCTGTAGCTGGCGCCCTCCCGGCGCATGGTCAACATGCGCGCTACCGCATCCCGATCGCGGAAGCCGGCAGGGCGCGCGAGTTCCGGCGCGGCCGCGCGCACCGCGTTGCTCACAATGCCGGTGGAGATGCCGCCAAGTTCGGCGGCGATTTCCACGAAGGTTTTGCCCTCGCGGCGCAGGGCGACGGCTTTTTCCAGATCGAACTCGACGCTGCGCCTGCCCGGGCCGCTCAGGATCTCACGCCGTCCGGAGCGGAGTGCGTTCGCAACCGTGGTGGAGGAGACGCCGACTTCGCGCGCGATCTCCACATAGCCTTTGCCCGCCTTGCGCAACTCTTCCGCGCGAGCCAGATCGAAGGCGATGGGTGGACGGCCGCGGCGGCTGGACATGCCCTGACGGGGACGCGGGGGCGGAGCCTTCCACACCGAATCGGCATAGACCGCCGAGAATCCTTTGGCGTTGTGGATTCGCCGGATGGCGCGGTCCACGTCGGAGGGTCGAAAGCGATAGACCGGCGTGCCCCCGGAACCGGCAAACGTAATGGCGGCCAATTGACCCGAGCGGACCAGCGCGCGCAGATTCTGGGTGGAGATGCCCATCACCTCCGCTGCGCGAGCCACGTCGATCAGGGGTTCATACGGCTTTCCGGCCACTTGTTGTGAGATCCTCTGCCAACCAAATTTACCAGCGCGCCCGCCCAAAGGGTAGATGGAGTTTAGCACTCAATGTTTCCGGGGGCGATTGGCGCTGCTTCCCCAGGGAATCTCAGCGGGCAAACAGCGTCAGCGGAATCGAGTCGCCCATGGCCCTGTAGCCGGCGGGCCCGGGATGCAGGTGATCGCCGCTATCGTATGCCGGGAGAAGCCGGTCTGGATGCGCCGGGTCGCGTACGACCGCGTCAAAATCGATCACCGCATCGAAGTTTCCCGGCGCCCGGATCCACTGGTTCACCGCCTGGCGGTCGGCCTCGCTGAGCGGCCCCGGATGGTAGTAGCCGGAGCCGGTGTAAGGCGTAATGGTGGCTCCGTAGACCCGCAAGCCGTGAGCATGAGCGCGCGCGACGATCTGCCGATAGGCGCCGATGATGCGCTGGACCAGCGCGGCGTGCTCCTCGGGCGAGACTTCATGCAGGCGGGCCAGGCCACCGAGATCGTTGACGCCTTCAAAGACGATGACCCACTTGACCCCGGCCGGGGCCAGCACGTCGCGGTCGAACCGGGCCAGAACGTTGGGGCCGAGCCCGTCGATGAGCAGGTGATTGCCGCCGATCCCCTGGTTCGACACGCCGATCTTGCGGGTTTTGGCCGAGGATTGCAGGTCTCGGGCGAGCACGTCGGTCCAGCGGTCGTTGCCATTGGTCGTGGCGCCGTGACCGTCGGTGATGGAATCGCCCAGGGCAACGACCACGCCGGAGTTGCGGGCGGCAGGAACGTCGATCTCCGTCACCTGGTACCAGTGATCCACGTGCTTTGCATCCGGCAGATCGGTCGCGCTCACCGCATCGCCGTGCACGTAATAACTGGTGGAGCGGGAGCCTGGATGGCCGGTCTCCCTCGCCAGCGGCTCCTCCAGATGAAACGAAACGGCCAGATCGGAGAGCGGCGCTACGGGATAGTCGATCGGGTCCGAAATGTACTCGGCGCCCGGTGGTACAGTCACATCGGGCTGGCCGTCGAAGGTGAGCGCGCGGTCGCTGGCGGGGTCGATGGCGGCGGATGAAGGAGAGATCGGGTGTGCAATATGAACCGACGTGAAATGCAGCGCCTCCGTGCCGAACGCGTTGGAGAGGTGCACGCACACTTCGGCACCGCCCACGGAGAGATGAAAGATCTGGCGCAAGGTTGTGTCGCGCAGATCCTCGGGCGGGAGCGCGTTGTGCGGCTCCGGGATCTGCTGCGACGCGCCCCAGGTGGAGATCCAGCCAGGAGTCTTCGGCGGCTTTTTGGCCGTCACTGCAACAGACAGGCTGAGAATGGCGGCTGCGGCGAGGATTTTGCGTGCCAGTTTCATGGGCGACGGTTTACCATGATTTTCCCGAAGTAAATCGCTTTTCACAAAAGCGCAGCCAGCATATCACCCGGAGGAGCCGCGTGCGAATCGAATTCCGTTCATCCCTTGCCATTGCCTGGGTTTGCTGCCTTGCCGGAGCCGCGTTGGCGCAGACCTCCGCGCCGCCGCCGGTGAACTTTACCGCCGAGCAGGACCACCAGAACATGATGGACCAGCTCGGCATCAAGGCGCTGCGCCCGGGCCCGAGCGGAAATGAGAAGGCGCCCAACCACGCCAATTACGACGAGTCGCTGGCCAATCCTTACCCAAACCTGCCGGACCCGCTGACACTGAACGACGGCCAGAAAGTGACCACGGCCGAGATGTGGTGGAAGCAGCGCCAGCCGGAACTGGTGGAGGGGCTCTCGAAGTACGTTTACGGGTCTGTGCCCAAAGATGTGCCCACGGTAAAGTGGACCGTCACCGCGGTCGATCACGAGTTCATCGGCTTCACGCCGGTGATCGCCAAAGACCTGATCGGCGAGGTGGACAACTCGGCGTATCCGGCCATCAGCGTCAAGATTCACATGACGGAGGTGCTCCCGGCGCGCGCCTCCGGCCCGGTTCCGGTGCTGATGGAGTTCGGATTCGCTGGATTCCCCACTCCCAACGAGCCGCGCGGTGAGGAACTGGACAAGGTGAACGCCGCGTTCAAAGCGCTGCTCATTCAGCAGGATCCCTCGCTGAAAGAGGTGTTCGCCCACCATCCGGCATGGGAACCGCTCAAAGCCAGCCCGTTCTTCCAGCGGCCGGAGCTGAATGCGGATGGCGACCCGCCCAACGAGTGGGAACTTCTGGCCGCGGGGTGGGGATTCGTGCGGTTCGATCCCGGCAGCGTGCAGGCGGACAACGGCGCCGGCATCACCCGCGGCATCATCGGCCTCTGCAACCACGGCCAGCCACGCAAGCCCGACCAGTGGGGCGCGCTACGGGCCTGGGCGTGGGGCG
>Ga0307373_10010597_pt1 | contig 13521 bp, 12 predicted proteins | sample OX2MG_FD_202534 | JGI IMG/M metagenome (GOLD analysis project Ga0307373, IMG submission 202534) | Soil microbial communities from Risofladan, Vaasa, Finland - OX-2 | ecosystem: Environmental > Terrestrial > Soil > Coastal area > Acid sulfate soil | place: Finland: Risofladan, Vaasa | collected... | reverse complement strand
ATCGCAGGGGGATGGGATGCGGGCCGGGCGTATATGTTCCACGCCGCGCCGTTGAATCAGAGGTGTGCCGAGGGCTCAGTGAATTGCTCAGCCTGTGCGCCGACCCCCAAGGCTTCACGCGACAGGTCAACGCTGAGTTGCGCCGCCTTTGGCAGGAATCGGGGCACAGTGAAAATGCTTCGGCTCATGCTGGAATCGAGAAGGTCGAAGCGAAAATCGCCAACATCCGCCGAGCAGTCGAAGACGGATTCGCCGATGCATCATGGGCGAACGCCCGACTTCGCGAGCTTCTTGTCAAACGCGATGCCCTGACCGGTTCTCTGGACAGAACGGAGCCGCCCCAGCTTGATGCCCAGACAGTGATGGCGTATCGCCGTCAGACCGAGAAAGCGATGGGCTCCGGGTATGCCGCCGACCGAAAAAGGCTTATGCGTGCTTGGGTGGGTGATATCAAACTTGACCCGGAATCGCTGGAAGTAAAGATCAGCTACCGTTTGCCAGAGGCCGTTATGAAAGGTGTGGTTGCGGGGGCTGGATTTGAACCAGCGACCTTTGGGTTATGAGCCCAACGAGCTACCAGACTGCTCCACCCCGCACAATGATGATACCTGACGAAGCACCCAATTGACAACGCCTTTATTGACGTTGTCGCAGCAAAGTGAAAAGGTCCTATTGCAGCAAAGTAAGAAGTTCCTGTTGGAAACCGGCAAACTATCGGGATGAACAAACAACAGGAGCTGTGGATGAGCGCAAGGGATCGGGATCGATTGAAGGTATTGCACGAAGCAGAAAAGGGACACCTGACGCAGAAGCAGGCGGGGGTGCAGTTGAAGGTGAGCGAGCGCTGGGTGCGGAAGCTGATGGCGCGGCTGAGAAAGGAGGGCGATGGCGGGATTCTGCACCGCCTGCCGGGGCGAGAGGACAAGTTGCTCCTGGTGGTGGTGGCAGGCTTTGGGCGGGAGCCGATGCTGTTGCTGACCAACCTGAGCGGAGCGCGGGACTCGCAATCGCTAGGGTGGATCGTGCGAATTTATCTTACCCGGTGGAAAATTGAGGAATACTTTTCGCTTCGTTAAGCAGAGCTATCACGTGGAGGATATTCGGGTCCTGCGCTATCAGAGGTTGAAAAACCTGGTTCTTCTGGTGACGGCGGCCGCTTACTTTGCGGCAACCTTTCTGGGGCAGAAACTGAAGCTGAAAATCCTGTGCGAGAAACTTTTGATCATCTCACGGCGCTTCTTTGGCATCCCGCCGTTCCGGTTCTATGCGCTGGCCGACGGCATCAAGCATATCCTGGCTGGGTGCGGCCCCAGCCCGCCGGCCGAATCCCCGCCTAATTTACAACTTGAGCTGTTGCTGGCCTGGGAATCCTAAAAAAATGAGGAAAGTCCTGGACACACTTATTTATTGACAAGCACTAAGCAGGTTTACGGCCAGCACGCCGGGGACCCGGTATTCCAACCGGCTCCAGCCGCTGGGGCTTCAGGGGCTAAAGCCGGGGAAGCTGGCAGGTGAACTTTGCGGCATGGCTGAAGCCATGCCCTGACGACCCTTCATGCCTCCGGGTCCCATCGTTTCAGACTACCGGGGATAGTCATCCGCTGTCGAAGGGCGATGAGCGCCGGCCGTGGGCGGCGTGAAGTACTGTTTCCGTGCTTTCCGCCATTCCACCATGCTGAGTCCTGAGGGATCGAACACAATCCGGCCTGCCCGAACCGTCATGCGCGCAATCAGTTTCGCATTCCCATCCAACCGGGCATAACCGTCATCGGCATAACTGTATTTTCCGTGCAATTCCTGAAGCACGGCAATATCCGCCACCCGGCTCACTGAGAGCGTTCCCAACTCCGGCCGATGGATCTCATGCGCCGGGTTTACGGTCGATTCACGGACCACCGTTTCCAGGGGAACTCCCATGGCCAGAAACTTCGACATCACGTGCACCATGCTAATCGCCTGCCAGGTCATGCTATCCGCATGCAGGTCGGTCGAGATGGAATCCGGCAAAAATCCCTGCTCCACGGCCGGGACCGCGTTCCGGAACCAAAAGCTTCCTCCACCGTGTCCCACGTCAAAGATCACCCCGCGCTTGCGCGCCTCTTCCATGATGGGGTTCAGCTTGCCGTTGGGCAGGACGATGGGAAACTGCTGCGCGAAGACGTGCGTGTGGATGTCGCCCGGACGCATCTTCTTAAGGATCAGCTCTGCATAGGACCGCAAGGGCGAGCGCGGCCAGAAGTCCATCATCACCGGCACATTCGCCAAACGGCCACACTCTTCGGCGCGGTCAACGGCCGCCCACGGCTGGTGCTCCGGGTCCCAGGGCCTCCCTGGCCAATAATGCGCCGTTTTCACGCCTACAATTACGTCCCGATTCTTCTCGATGGTTTCCGCGCACAATTTCGGGTCCATCTGGTCCACCGTCTGCTCCAGCCCGCCGTTCATTCCGTCCGCCACGATGTTCAAAAAGGCCAGCACGCGGACCTTGGAATGCTCCATCACCATTTCTTTTTCACGCTCAAAGGTGTCCGCACCGGCGCTTCCCGCGTCGACCGCCGTTGTCACACCGGAAGCCAGCATCAGATCGGGTGGAAAACCAAACGGCGGCGTATGCGACCGCGCGCCTGGCGAGTACCAGTTGTCCGGCACGCCACCATAGCCGATATGGACGTGGATGTCCACCAGCCCCGGCGTCACGTAAAGGCCATGGACGTCCACGACCTTCCCTGCTTCGGCGGATGGGATATCGGGCTCAACCGCTGCAATCTTGCCGTCCGCAACCGCCACATCCATCAGCCGGTCAATGTTGTTGGCGGGGTCAATGACATGTCCGCCTTTCAGCAACAGATCATACCGGGGCTTCTGCTGCCCAGCCGCATAGGCAACTGAACCCATCAGGATTCCAATTAAGAATGCTGTCTTGAAAGCTCGATCTCGTTGGCATGTCACAAGTCCACACTCCCTGGTGCAAGGTGATTACTTCAACGAAGCTTGGTATCAACTTTGCCGACGCAAACGGTCTGGCTGATATTACCATCACGTCCCGGCGCTTGCATCTACAAATTATTACGCGCTGGACGCTCCCACAGGACCGCCACCGTTTGAGCGCCGGGACCGTCGCACAGCATGTTTCGTTTGTCTGCCTCTTGTATCTTCGCGGGAGGCGCCGTGTCACTGAATTGAAATTCTGCTATGGAACAGCCGGCCTCGCCGTTTTCTTGCAGCATCAACAGACGTGCTGGCTCAGGAAGCTGCCGCGGTTGCCTGAGCAGGTCTCCCGTCGAGATGAAAATCCGGTCAAGGATTTGTTCATCTCTTCGATGCCGTGCTTTCCAGACATCAACGACCCAGGGCAAGAGCTGTATCACATCCCAACTGAGACTTGTAATGAAACCAGCACCTTTCCCCCGCAGATGCTGGTATGTCTTGATGGACCGGATTCTTCAACAGGGAAGAATTGGCTGGCCGCGTCAACAGGCCCCCCAGGGCTGTCAGACCTTGGCTTGCCTTAGGACCTCGTTCCGGATACACTGCCCTCCTGACCCCGGCGACGTTCAAAATCGATACGTGCGCCGTCATGGAAAATTTCCCCAAGGCAGAAGGCCCAGGGAGGAATTCGATATGCCCAAACTTAACCGGCGAGAATGCATGCAGGGAGTACTGGCAACGATTGCCGCAGCGGCTGCTCCTTCGGCCGCCGCAGGGGCGCCAGGTCCGCCGTCAGGAGGCAAAGCGGGCCCAGAAAACGACAGATTCAAGATATGCCTGGTCTGGGGCGACAGGGACCTGCACCGGGTCAAACTTTCGAAGCAGATCGGCGTCACCCACGCGATTGCCGGAACGGCTTCTGCGCTCAGCCGTGTTCCTCGCTCCCGTTACGTCGATACAGTGGCGAAAATCAAGGCTGACTACGAAACGGCTGGACTGACCATCGCGGGTATTGAGAGCCATCCCGTGCCAGCGGAGAAGATCAAACTCGGACTGCCGGGCCGCGACGAAGAGATCGAAAACTATATCGCGGCCATCAAGGCGATCGGCGAAGCCGGCATTCCCGTGGTTTGCTACGACTTCATGGCGGGCATCGACTGGTACCGAACCAACATGAACATCGCTGGACGCGGTGGCTGTAGTTCTGTGTCTTTTAACATTCGCGATGTTTCCAAGGAACTCACGAAGTGGGGCCGGATCAGCGAGGGGAAGATGTGGGAAAACATCACCTATTTCCTGAAAGCTGTTATTCCCGAGGCTGAAAAGGCCAATGTTCAGATGGCCCTGCACCCGGACGATCCCCCTGTGCCCGAACTCCGCGGCATTGCCCGCATCATCATCAGCCCGGCGGCCTACCGCCGCGTGATGAACATTGTGCCGAGCCCGGTGAACGGCGTGACGTTTGAGATATCCGTCTACTATTTGATGGGCGCGAACCTTGAGGCCGTGGCGCGGGAATTCGGGCGCGAAAAGAAGATCTTCTACATCCACTCGCGCAACCTCAGAGGTACGCGAGACAACTTTGTGGAAACTTTTCAGGACAACGGCGCAATTGATTTCGGGAAGGTGTACCAGGCGCTCCATGACGGCGGCGTTCATGTTCCGCTGCGCCCGGACCACGATCCGATTCTTGACGGAGAGGTGAATGTCCATCCCGGGTACGGTGTCCTGGGCAAGATTTTTGCCGTTGGCTACATCAAGGGAATCCTGGACAGCCGGAATATTCCCTATATTTAGCAAATGCCGATGTCGGCCCAGCAAACCACGTGCCGATCGAACGGGAGTCAACGGTGCGCAGGGCCGTTAAATAAACCGGGGAGGTAATAAATCGATGTCAAAGGGAGAGGATGGCATGAGGATTGACCGCCGGGAAGTTTTGAAGACGTCTGCGGCGATGCTGGGCGGCGCGCTTCTGGGCTCAGACGCCGAAGCCGGCGCGGAATCGAAGATTCAGCAGAACGTCAACACGCATTCAAGCCCGTCGAGCTTGAAGATCACAGACCTGCGCGTTGCGACGTTGGTAAAGCCGGGCCCGAGTCCCTGCCCCATCGTTCGAATGGACACCAATCAGGGCGTGTATGGACTGGGTGAAGTTCGGGACGGCGCAAGCGCAACTTACGCTCTAATGCTCAAGAGCCGCATTCTGGGTGAGAACCCCCTTCGCATTGACTATCTTTTTCAGAAGATCAAGCAGTTCGGCGGCGACGCTCGCCAGGCAGGCGGAGTCGTCTCCATCGAGATGGCTCTCTGGGACATCGCTGGAAAGGTTTACAACGTTCCCATCTATCAGATGCTGGGTGGCAAATGGCGCGACGAGATCAGGATTTATGCCGACACCACCGAGTCAAAGGACCCCAAAATCTACGCACAGCGTGAGAAGGCCCGCAAAGAAGAGATGGGGTTGACCTGGCTGAAAATGGACCTTGGGATCAATCTGATCGAGGACATTCCCGGTACCGTAACGCGGCCCTCGGGACTGAGCCGGTGGGAGGAGAACTTCCAGCCTCATCCCTTTATCGCTACGGAAGTAACCGATAAGGGCATTGAAAAATTGAGCGAATACGTGGCGGCAGTGCGCGAAGCGGTGGGCATGGAGATTCCGCTTTCCATGGACCATCTTGGGCACATTGGGGTGAAATCCTGCATCCGTTTGGGGCAGGCTTACGAGAAGTACAACCTTTCATGGATGGAGGATGTGATTCCCTGGTACTACACCGACCTGTTGAAACGCATTACCGAAGAAAGCCCAACCCCAACGCTGACCGGTGAAGACATCTACCGCGAGGAGGATTTTGAGAAGCTGTGCGCAAACCACGCCGTGAGCAAGATTCATCCCGACCTCTCCTCCTCCGGCGGAATTCTCCAGACCCATCGAATCGGCGATATGGCTTTTAAATATGGTGTCCCGATGGCCATGCACATGGCGGGAACGCCCGTGGCTTGCATGGCAAGCGTCCACTGCGCGGCAGCCACACGGAACTTCCTGGCACTCGAGAATCACTCGCTCGACGTGCCGTGGTGGCAAGACCTTGTCGAAGGTATTGATAAGCCCATCGTCCATAAGGGCTATATCACCGTTCCGGAACGACCCGGCCTCGGCGTGACGCTCAACGAAGACGTCGTCCGCCAGCACTTGAAGCCCGGCACAGGCTACTTCGAGCCGACGACTCAATGGGATGAGGAACGCTCCTGGGACCGTGTGTGGAGCTGAAAGCGCATCCAAGCCGGCCAGCGTTCCTGCATTCCCGGGAGCTTAAAGGAAGGCTGATCCGCGAACTCAAAGTGTTCACATTTGGCACACGGTGATATAGTGAGTTCATGCTGAACAGTCTGTAGGACAAGAGGCTGCATTGCTCAATTCTGGCAGTCCGTGGAGGTCACGCAAATGGTCCCGAAGTTATTGTCTGATCGAAGGTCTTTCATGAAATGGGCGGTGGCGTTGCCCTTGTTTGGGCAGGTCGCGGCCCAGGACATGTTTGGCAAGGCACGGGCAGGCATCAATAGATTAACAGGAAACCAGGTCCCCACTTACGAGGGCCTTGGTGTGCGGACCCTGATCAACGCGCGCGGAACGTGGACCTATCTCAGCGCCAGCCTGGAGCTTCCGGAGGTGAAGCAAGCCCAACTGGAAGCGGCAAAGCATTATGTTGACATCCTTGAACTCCAGCACGCAGTAGGCCGGCGGTTGGCTGAGCTCTCGGGCGCAGAATCCGGCATGGTGACCTCCGGCGCTGCCGGAGCCATGGCTTCGGCCACGGCCGGCTGCATCGCTGGAACCGATCCCCAAAATATCTGGCAACTGCCTGACACGACCGGCATGAAAGATCAGGTCATCATGTTCGGCGGCCGCAGTGCTTTTGACAGCGCGATTCGGCTGGCCGGCGGCAAGCTGGTCGTCGCCCACACGCATGAGGAGCTACAGAACTCGATTAACGACAAGACGGCCATGGTTTACACAACCATGCTGGGCGACCGGCTGAAGAAAGCACTGGCCATCACCAAACGCGCTAGAGTACCTCTATTGCTGGACGATGCTGCCGGCATTCCTCCCATCGGGAATCTGCGGCTTTATTCCCAAATGGGCTGTGATCTCTACATCTTCAGCGGTGGCAAGGGGTTGCTCGGCCCCCAGTGTTCCGGCCTTCTGCTCGGGCGGAAAGACCTGATTGAAGCAGCACTGGCCAACACGAACCCATGGGAAGGCGCCGTGTGCCGCCCCATGAAAGTGGGCAAGGAAGAAATCATGGGCTGCCTGGCGGCCGTGGAGGCCTGGCTGAAGATGGATCCCGACGCTCTTTATCGCCGCTGGAACGCCCGGGTCAAGCGGATTGCCAGACTGGTGGAAACCGTTCCGGGGGTCAAGATAAACATCTACATTCCTAAAGGCGCGAATCGCTATCCCACTTTGAGAGTCACATGGGACCAGCAGGCGTGGAAATTCAGCGTGGCGGATTGCGCCATGAAGCTAAGCGAGGGGGAGCCCAGAATCGAAGTCCTGACGGCCAACAACCCGAGCGGAGTGCTGGCCCGGCTGCACAAGGACTTCATCGATCCTGGCGCCGAGAACCACTTGGAGATTGTGTCGATGAGCCTGCTGCCGGGAGAGGACCTCATCGTCGGCAGGCGGCTGCGCGCGGTCCTGATGGCGGCGCGCAAATCCGCATGAAAAGGGCCTGATGGCTAAGCCCTGAAATAAGGCTGCAACTGCCGCCACCAGAAGTCGAGTTCCTTCTGGTCATACTGGTCCAGCTTCAGCCCCGTTTCCTCGCGCATCTTCGCCGTCTTGAAAATACCTCGCCGTACCAGGACCGACTTGGCGAAAACCATCCCGTAAGTCTGCTCCAGGTTAATCATCGGGAGCAGCTTTTCAAACAGTTCGTAGGCCTCTTTGGTCTTTCCTGCTGCCGCCAGATCATAAACCTGCGCGTTGATGTCGATAAATTCACAGGCCGGCATGGTGCCTGACGATCCACGCGACATTTCATTCAGCAGATTCCTGCCTGCGCTGCCGGAAAAGATTCCCGTCATCGCCCCGGACTTTGCATAGACTCCCAGGCGGTGCGGGGCGGGACTCACCTCCTCCTTGATGTAAGCAAGCTGGGGGAATTCTTTGGCCTGCCGAATGATAAATTCCGTGGACATGGCCGGTCCCCAGGGTTGGCCGCTGTTTTGGACGAAGATCGGCAACCGGACCGCCTGCGCCAGCGAGCGGTAATAGTCAGCCGCTATTTCCAGTCCCGCGCCTCCCATAAACGGCGGAATGGCAATGATCGCATTGGCCCCTTTATCCTCAGCGTGATGCGCCAGTTTGATGGCCACTTCCTTGTAAGGTTCCTGCACGCCAATCACTACCGGCCGCCGGCCCGCCGCGGCACGGATGATCACCTCCGCTCCACGCATGCGTTCTTCTCTCGAAAGCAGGAAGAATTCCGCCGCCAGTTGCGGCCACACCAGTCCGTGCGCGCCACATCGCACACAGAAGTCCACCTCGTGCGCAAGGTCTTCCTCATCAATTGCATTGGCGGGCGTAAAAGGTGTTTCAAGGATGGCGAAGATGCCATGGAAGTCTTTCCTCTTATCGACAGGAGCCGGGTCCGGACTCGCCGCCCCTGCCCGCGGGACAAGCGGCAATGCCAGCGCCGCCCCCGCAACACGTTCTACAAACTCACGACGGTTGATTCGGTTAGCCATCTGCACTCTCCCTTGGTTTACGATTGGCACTCGTGATCATCACACATCAAGAAGCGATTCTGTGCGCCCGAAGCAACTCCGCCACCCGACTCGCGATGATCTTTTCCTCGCCAGGTTTCAACTGCCACGGACTCATGCTCAGCCCGCTACCGCGTCCGCCGCCGCCCATCATGATGGAGGGTTTCCCTTTTCGAAGTTCCGCGACCGCTTCATGGGAAGTCAGCGAAATCCGGCGCGGGTCCCAGAAAATATCCATCCCCACCGTGTGGTTTGCAATCTGGTCCGGGTCGTAGTGATATGCCGTGCTCACGCCAGGAACCTTATTGACTTCATGGGCCACAGTGTCCAACTGGCGCCAGTAGAGTTCCAGTATCGCTTTTTGGTCTGAAGCCAGGAACAGTTCGAGGGCCTTGACCATCCCAACGATTTCTTCCTTGCCGATCTTCTGGCCGCGGCCGACGGTATCTTCATAAGGACTGTTGTTCAGCAAGGCATAGTGGATTAAGTCTTCCTTCCCGAGCAGCAAGCCCGCGCACTGCGGTCCCCGGATGTCCTTGCCACCGCTGAACGTCACCAGGTCATATCCCATGTTCACGTATTCCCAGAGGCGGGAAATAGGAGGAGTGTCCGCGGCCGCGTCGTTGAAGCAGGGAAGCTTGTATTGCATGGAGAGCTTCACCCACTCGTCCACCTTGATCCGGCCACTGGCATTGGCAAAGTTTGTGAAGTGCATCATGGCTGTTCGGGGACCCACCGCTTTCCGCAAGTCCTCCCGCGTTTCGATTTCAACCAGTTTCACGCCCGTGGCACGAATCTGGTGGTCGAAAGCGTAACGGTGCGACCTCTGAATAATGACCTCGGACTTCATCCCTGTGACATCCGGAAGCCGCCTGATGAACTCGTCGTTGTCCTTCGTCAGCACACCTGCGTAACCGCAGGTGATGGCACCCGCCGCGCCGGACGTCACCAGCCCGGTACATCCCGCGGGCAGTTTCAGCATTTCCGCAATCTTTTTCCCCGCTGCAACTTCCAGATCGGGAAGGCTGACAAAGTGCTGTGCGGCGTAACCCATCACAGTCTCCACTTCAGGGGGAATCAGCGATCCGCCGACGACCGTCAGGGTCCCCACGCCGTTGATGAGTGGGGCCACGCCCAGTTCCTCGTAGACATTCCCCGTTGAGCCAAAGCCCGTCACCTTCGCGAGATCAGGCCACTTGCCTGCCCGCTCCGGCCGGGCTGCAGGCCAGGCGCTCGCCTTGCGCACACCTAACAGTGAACCTGCCGCCACTCCCAGCCCGCCTAAAAATGACCGGCGATTCCACCTGCTTCCAACACTCATGGTTTCCTCCCTTGCTCTCTCGAATCGCGTTTTACTTGACCACCGCTGCGATCCCGTTGATTTCAAGCAGTGAACGGCCTGGGACCCCAGCCACAGCAACCGTGCACCGCGCCGGGCCGCCATTTTGGAAGTAGGAATAATACACTTTATTCATTCCTTCATAATCTTGCAGCGTGGCCAGGTACACATTCAGTTGCAGGATGCTGTCCATCGTCCCGCCGCCTTCTTCTACAATACGCTTGATGTTCTCCATCACTTTTCGCGTGTGGTCTTCAATCGTGGCGCCCTGCACGGCTCCACTGTCGTTTGCGCCTTGCCCTGAGATGTAAATCAGCCCGTTATGCACCATGGGGCCGTGATGCGTCGGCTTGCCCTGCGGAGCGGCGGCCTTGGCCAGCAACCTGGGCGCGCCCCATACCGAGCCGGCAACCGCCGCCAGGCTTGCCAAAAACGCGCGCCGCTTCTCTTTCCGTTTTAAGTCCATCGTATCCTCCTGTGGACCAATGAAATTCATTCTTAGTGCCGGACGACTGCCGCGATGCAACTCACTTCAATCAAAGATTTCCCGGGAATTCCAGCCACCGAAACCGTGCAGCGGGCCGGCCCCCGGTTGGGAAAGTACGGCCGGTACGCCCGGTTCATGGCTTCATAAAATTCCAGCGTCGCCAGATAAACCGTGAGCAACAGCACGTGATCCATATCTCCCCCGGCCACCTCCACCAGTTTCTTTACGTTGTCCATCGCTCTCTGAACGTGGGTTGTGATGTCCAGGGTCGCCTCCGATTTATTTTCGTTGGCTCCCTGACCCGCCACGTAAATCAGGCCGTTGTGAACAACGACTGGGGAGATTCCCCCGGTAGCGGGTTGACCGTCATAGCCCAGTTTCTGAATGCCGCCCTGACCCTGCGCGGCAGAGGGACTGGCCGCCACGCCGATGCCTTCCGGAACGGGCCCCGCATACGCCGAACTCAGCCGCGACATAAACTCTCTGTGCTTTCCGAGCACGTTGAACGTCATGTTCTCTCCTCCTGGGACTCCCATCGTAGGGCAACACACCGAGGGCCTTGAATTGTTCAACCTACAGATGTAAAAACCAATGGCAGATTGTATAACTTTCAAGTTCCATAAGCCAGCCCACCATTCTTAGCTGATTGAACTCTATTTCGGGACCTTCATCCGCAGCTTTGACCCTCGCATGGCCGCGTAGGCGTTGAACTGTTCAACCATCTGCCGGGTCCATCGTCCGTCGACTTCTCCGGGCGTATATTTCCCTTCGCGCAGCATCTCGTGGCCCCAGTCGTCTTGCAGATGAGTCAACTCCGAATGGTCGGCCACCTTTTCCGCCAATTCTGCCGGGACAAAGGTAATGCCTTCGGGTCCACCCAGCGCCACATCCCCCGGCATCACCGTCGTGTTGCCGATCCGGATCGGTACGTTGATCCCCATCAGCGTTACGTCGCGCAGGGCCGAAGGGTCGAATCCCCGAGTGTAAATCTGGAAACCTTTGATCTCCTTCAGGCCCACGACGTCGCGGACCGAGCCGTTCACGATCAGTCCGTTGTGGCTATGGGTGTAAATGGCGGTCCCCAAATTGTCGCCGATCAGCGTGCCGTCCTTGATCTTTCCGAACAGGTCAACCACCAGAATGTCGCCCGGCTTGAGGATGTCGATAATCCAGGAGTTTTGGGCCCCGATGCGCCCCTCCGCTTTGCCGTGCTTTTCGATGATGTTATTCAGGTCCGGCCGGCTCGGCATAAATACGGCCGTCACCACCCTGCCCACAAGCTGCTCTCCAGGGTTGATCACCTTCCATCCAGGCTCAAACTGGTTCTTATAACCAGCCGACATCAGCACTTCCCAGGCTTCTTCCGCGGTCACTCCCTTCATCCGCTGGAGGACCGTTTCCGGGACGTTCGGACGGCCGTCCCGGAAACGCGCGCCGTGCCAGGCACTTGTAAAATCGGTCCGCTGCTCCTTTGAAAAAATCCCAAGCTGGCCATAGGCGGGGATGACAAACATGGAACTCAGGACGAGTCCGGCAACAAGGAAAATCATATTACGCGTGCGTTGAACCATGGCATTCTCTTCTCCCTTCCCTTTGGGGATTCAATTGGATCTGCCCGAGCGCCGGACAGCAAGAGTTCCCGCAAGGCCATTCAACCCCTGCGCCATTTGCTGGCAGGTTGATGAACAACTCGCGCCGTCTGTTGTCCCGAGAATCCGGAGGCACCCATGGACCTCGTTTGGTTTCTGCGTCCAAAGCGGGACTCCCCGTTGCACCTGGAATGGCGCTCTTCCAGTACATCGTACGGTTAGTTATTTATAGTACTGGCGGAACAATTCTGGCCTTGTTTATCAGTAAGATGGGCTTTTTCCACAAGGAATTTGGGTCCCTCTATAGTGCAAAGAACTGACGAAACGATGTGCTAGCGTCCTGAGTTGTAAGTTCGCTGCATAATTACGCGCTGTCCTGAAGGGCAGCTAACGCGATAAGTCCTTTATGTTCAATGCATGAGCGGACAAAATTTCCTGCGATTTATACATATCTTTCCCAACTCAGGACACTAGCTTTTCAGCAACTTGCCGACGCTTGTCGCCTCAATTTAGAGGCGCCATTTTGGCGTCTAGCGCGGCTTGACGGCGATGGCGGAGATCTCAATTCGGGCGCCGTTCACCAGTCCCGCCACCTGCACCGTTGTTCGTGTGGGTTTGGGGTCCGGAAAAAACGTCTTGTATACGCTGTTCATCTTCCCGAACTCATTCACGTCCGCCAGATAAACGTTCACCGCCACCACGTTCCCCATGGTCATCCCCCCCCCCTGGACGATCTTCTGGATCAACTCCAGGGCAGCGCGGGTCTGGGCCGCAATACCATCTTCGAGTTTCCCGTGGGCATCGGTTCCCTGGGTGCCCGCCACATAAAGCGTATTCCCCACAAGAATCCCATTGCTGAAGGGCAACCCTTCCGCAGTTCCCGGCGGGTTGATGGCCCGCACCTGGCCCATGGGTTGCTTGGGTCCTGCCGTACATTCGATCGCTATCGCTATCACCGAAGCAACCGCTAGGACAATCATCGCTTTCTTCATCACTGGTTTTCTCTCCTCAGGCCGGCGTGACGGAAGTTGCGCCCGAAGCGCACTCACGAGGGCGCTTCGCACGTGTGACTCGTGAATCACACCGGAAAATTTGGGTCCGTATAGACGACTCAAACAGACCCTAACTATATACGCGAGAACCCAGGCCATTGCAATTATTTTGTGTGATTCCACGAAGCGGTGTGATACGGTCAACTTCGCTTATTTCCGGGTCGTCAACTGGACCGGGCGCCTTGCAGAAAGAAAACGCACATAACTCCAGGCGGAGATCATCCCATGGCTGAACAAGACTCTTCCCACGTGCGATGGCTTCTGGTGTTCTGGATGTTTATCATCAGCGCCATCGCCTATCTCGACCGGGTCAACATCTCCATCGCCGGCCACACCATCATGGAGCAGTTCCATTTG
>Ga0307373_10010595_pt1 | contig 13522 bp, 7 predicted proteins | sample OX2MG_FD_202534 | JGI IMG/M metagenome (GOLD analysis project Ga0307373, IMG submission 202534) | Soil microbial communities from Risofladan, Vaasa, Finland - OX-2 | ecosystem: Environmental > Terrestrial > Soil > Coastal area > Acid sulfate soil | place: Finland: Risofladan, Vaasa | collected... | reverse complement strand
CGGGCGCGGGCGCATTAGCAAAGGGCAAAAGCACACAGCAAAGGCAAAAAGCAAAGGCACACAGGCTGAAGCCTGTGCTACTGGGTGGGTTCAGGTAGCACAGGCTTCAGCCTGTGTGCGTTTGCCTTTCGCTTTTTGCGTTTGGTCGATTGGGGGCAAGTGGCGCGATACTAGGGAATAAATCCAAATCCTCCTCAAGAAACCAAACCCCGCTCTCCGACCCTGGAAACCCGCGAGGGTTCGGGCACCCTGAAGTTCAAAAGCTGGCCCACCCGGCAGTCCAAATGCTCCTCAAAAGCTTTGCCACCCGCCTCGGCCCCTGGAAAATTCAAATGTGCCTCAAAGGCTTTTCCGTCGGCCCATTTAAAAGCAACAAGCAAAGGCACACAGGCTGAAGCCTGTGCTACTGGGTGGGTTCAGGTAGCACAGGCTTCAGCATGTGTGGGATGCTGCTTTCGGTCCTTCGGAATGCGAAATCGTTACCAGCCGGAAAGAAATCCCATGATGGTTGCGGTCACCAGAGCCTGGTCCTTGGGACGTATAAAGCACAGGTGCGGGGCACCCTGCATTTCCACCACTCGAACGGTGGCTCCACTGGCCTTCAACGCAGCGATTTCACGCCGCTGAGAAGGCTTCCAGGAATGTTCCCAGAATGCCTGAACCTTTTCGTGCATTTCCGGCGATGTGCCGGGCAGGATGCCGGGATGGCCTAGAAAGCAGAATGCCGAGGGTGATGTTTCTGGTATTTTCCGATAATTAGTAGGAGACAGTGACCCGGCACGAGAACCTTACGCCGGGACTACGGTTATGCTATTCTTAGGTTGTGGGTATTGAAAGCTTTCTCGGGAATTTCAGCTCCCGCAACAGGTGGATATTCTCGGGGCATACCGGGCGGCTAAAAATCATAACTTTAGGATTGGAGTCTTTTTAAGCCATGGCTACTACTACGGACCCAGTCGTCCGCGCGCATAAGCGCGAGGTCGTCGATCGAGCAGTTCTTCGATTTTGCGGAGATTCGGGCGACGGAATGCAGATCACGGGAAGCCAGTTCACCAACACCGTGGCGCTGTACGGCAACGACCTAGCTACGTTTCCGGATTATCCCGCCGAAATTCGCGCCCCTGCGGGAACACTCCCCGGCGTCAGCGGTTTCCAGATTCAGTTCGCCGCCAGCGACGTGTTCACGCCCGGCGACGCGGTGGATGTGCTGGTGGCGATGAATCCCGCGGCGCTGAAAACGAACATCCGCGACCTGAAACCGAATGGCATCCTGATCGTCAACAACGATGCCTTCACCGAAGCGGATTTTCACAAAGCGGGCATCACTTCGAATCCCCTGGAAGATCATTCCCTGGATGGCTACCGCCTGTTCTCGGTTGACCTCGAACGCCTGACACGCTCGGCTCTCGAGGAACTGGGCCTCGATTCCAAGACCATGGTCCGCTGCAAGAATTTCTTCGCGCTGGGCATGGCCTATTGGCTCTACAACCGCACCATGGACCTGACCTACAAGTGGATTGAAGACAAGTTCAAGGCCAAGCCGCTGCTGGTCGAAGCAAACAAAATGGCCATGCGCGCCGGATATAACTACTGCGAAGCGACCGAAGCGTTCCAGGTAAGCTACGAAATTCCGCCCGCACAGCTCACTCCCGGCACCTATCGAAATATCAGCGGCAATCAGGCGCTGGCCATGGGCTTTGTCGCGGCATCGCAGAAGGCGGGCTTGCCGTTGTTTCTGGGTTCCTACCCGATCACGCCCGCATCGGACATCCTGCACGAGCTTTCCATGTATAAGAATTTCGGCGTGATGACGTTTCAGGCCGAAGATGAAATTGCCGCCGTCACTTCGGCGATCGGCGCCGCCTATTCCGGCGCGCTGGCGATGACCACCACTTCCGGCCCGGGTATGGCGCTCAAGGCCGAGGCGATGGGACTGGCCATCATGACGGAGTTGCCCCTGGTGATTTGCGATATTCAGCGCGGCGGCCCTTCAACCGGCCTGCCGACCAAAACCGAACAGGCGGACCTGCTGCAAGCCATGTTCGGCCGCAATTCGGAAGCGCCCATTCCCGTGCTGGCCCCCTCCACTCCCGGCGATTGCTTCTGGATTGCAGTGGAAGCATGCCGCATTGCGTTGAAATATATGATTCCCGTGATTGTCCTGTCGGATGGATATCTGGCCAACGGGGCGGAGCCCTGGCATATTCCGAACGTCGACGAAATCCCCGGCATCCGCGTGAAATTCGCCACCGATCCGGTGGGATTCCTTCCTTACAAGCGCGATCCGCAAACCCTGGCGCGCCCCTGGGCGATCCCCGGGACACCGGGCCTGGAGCACCGCATCGGCGGCATTGAAAAACAGGACGTCACCGGAAATGTGAATTACGAGCCGCTGAACCATGAAAAAATGGTTCGCATCCGCGCGGCCAAAGTCGAGGGCATCGTTCAGGATATTCCAGATGTGGTTCCGGCCGGAGATCCCGACGGCGATCTGTTGATTATGGCTTGGGGATCGACCTATGGCGCAATCACCGCGGGCCTCAAGTCGGCGCGCGCGAAGGGCCGCCGGATCGGCCACGTGCACCTGCGGTATCTGAATCCGATGCCGAAAAATCTGGGCGAGGTGATGAGCCGCTACCGTCAGGTGCTCGTACCCGAGATGAATATGGGCCAGCTGTTGATGTTGCTGCGCGCCAAGTATCTGGTGAATGCGCAGGGGTACAACAAGATTCAAGGGCAGCCCTTCAAGCAAGCGGAAATTGAAGCGAAAATTGAAGAAATTTTGGGCTGAAGCCCGGAAAGTCTCTGGAGAATAAAAAGAATGACCACAGCAACGCTTCCAGTGCTTACAAAGAAAGATTTTCAGACGGACCAGGAAGTCCGCTGGTGCCCCGGATGCGGAGATTACGCCATCCTCTCCGCCGTACAGTCCGTATTTCCGGAACTGGGGATTCCCCGCGAGAAGTTTGTCGTGATTTCCGGAATCGGGTGCTCCAGCCGCTTCCCCTATTACATGAATACGTTCGGCTTTCATACGATTCACGGCCGCGCGCCCGCGGTTGCCACCGGCGTGAAGATCACGCATCCCGAACTTGAGGTCTGGATGGTGACCGGCGACGGAGACTCCCTGGCGATCGGCGGCAATCACACGATTCACATGCTGCGCCGCAACGTGGGCATCAAGGTGCTCATGTTCAATAATAAGATTTACGGTCTGACCAAAGGCCAGTATTCGCCGACTTCCGAACTCGGCAAGAAGACCAAGTCCACTCCCTTCGGCACCTCCGACCGGCCGATCAACCCGCTCGCTCTGGCGATTGGCGTGGATACTTCCTTCGTGGCGCGTTCGGTGGACGTTTTCCAGCCGCACCTCAAGGAAACTCTGCGGAAAGCGGCGGCGCACAGCGGATCGGCCTACATTGAAATTTTGCAGAATTGCAACATCTTCAATGACGGCGCCTGGTTCAGTCTCACGGAAAGAGAAGCCCGCAGCGAACATGTCCTGCACCTGGAACACGGCAAGCCCATGATCTTCGGCAAAAATGGCGACAAGGGGATTCGCCTCAACGGCATGGAACTGGAAGTCGTGCATCTCGGCAACGGCAACGGACTCACCGAAGCCGACCTGCTGGTCCACGACGAACATCACCCGAACCCCGCCTACGCCTTCCTGCTTGCCCAGATGCAGGGTAAGCCCGACTTCCCCACACCCATCGGCGTGCTGCGCTCCTGGAAACGCGACCGCTACGAGGACATGCTGGCCAAACAGATTCAGGACGTCATTGCCAAGCGCGGCCCGGGCGACCTTTCCAAACTGCTGCATTCCGGCGATACCTGGGAAGTGCGTTAGCGACTGCGGCAGGAAGAACAGTAGCAAGTCCGGCAGTTCGAACTCCAGAAACTCCACTGTTTTTCAAGGCGGCCCGAACAATCGGGCCGCCTTTTTATTTCTATTTCCTCCGCCCTCGCAAAAAAATACGGGTGCACAAGGATACGGGCGCTTTGTGGCGCCGGAACTTGCTGGATAACGCGTGTTCTCCCGAGGCGATCTGCCACATAGTAGTGCACGGCAGGTTGCGCAGCCTTTGACCATCCGGGCGGCCAACTCTTGGCGTTTTCCGAAGGGTCGAGTCCTGACCTTCCAATTCCATGGCCAACAAACTCATTCGGATTTACGGACGCGGGCGCCTTAACAAAAAGCAAAGGCGCACAGCGAAGGCAAAAGCAAAGGCACACAGGCTGAAGCCTGTGCCACTGGGTGGGTTCAGGTAGCACAGGCTTCAGCCTGTGTGCTTTTGCCTTTCGCTTTTTGCGTTTGGTCGATTGGGGACAAGTGGCGCGATGCATGGAAGGAATCCAGATCATCACTCAAAAAAAATAAAACCACACCTTCCGCCCTTCGAAAACTGCGAAGGGCAAGGCACCCGAAGTTCAACTACAAAGCCCGGGCCAGCCGCTCTACAGCCAGAGCTTTCAGACCGGGGAAGATCTTACAATGCATGGGGGATTCCCAATAAATCCAAAAAAATGGAAGGGGTTCCACGGATCACTTGTGGAGTTTATGGGAAACTTCGCGCCTCCGGAACTCCGCGGACAGCACAAGCCCGGTGCGGACCGGGCGTGGCTGACAAAACCCGCATCCACGGCAAAAATCGGACTAGGGGATCGGCTGCGGCTGCTCGCTGCGTGCGTCGAGCGACCGCACGTGGTCCAGCAACGGCATATACCGATTGCGGGCGGAAATAAATTGATTCCAATCGCGCGGCGCGACCGGAACCGAAGGCGGCAAATGCAGCGCCAGGAAATTACGGAACACGCCATGCTGCAGGATTCGGAAATCCAGATGCGGCCCAGTGGCCAGGCCCGTCATGCCCACTAAACCAATCGTCTGCCCGATCTGAACATGCTGCCCGGCCCGTACCAGGATGCGCGACAAATGCAGATACATCGTCTCATATCCGTTGGAGTGCACGATGTGCACCATATTCCCATCGCCGCCCTTTCGCCCGGCAAACACGACGCGGCCGGCCCCAATCGTTTGCACGGGGCTGCCCCTTGGCGCACCGTAATCAATGCCCAGGTGCGGTAGATACCTCTTCAAAATCGGATGAAAACGATGGTATGAAAAACGGGACGTGATCGGCGCGGCAAACTTCAGCGGCGAGCGCAGAAACGCCTTCTGCAAAGATTTTCCGTCCGGTGAATAGTACGCGGGATTGCCGGCAGGATCGTGAAACAGCACCGCCTGATACAGATGGCCGTCATTCTTGTATTCCGCGGCGAGGATCCGACCGTAGCCCAGCACCTTGCCGTCGAGATATTTTTTCTTTTCCACGACCACGCGGAACGTATCGCCTTCGCGCGGGTCGGTAGAGAAATCCAGGTCGTAGCCAAAAATCTGCGCCAGGCGGAGCGCCAGTTCCGGTGACTCCCCGGCATCGGAAACCGCGCCGAAAAGCGAATCGCGAATTTCTCCCGTGACGGTCTCCACATCGGTGCGCGAGGGAATCTCACTGACCGAGGCGACGAACCCTTCCTCGCTCGGTTTTACTTCCAGCATGCGGTCCGGATCGATCTGGTAGCGGACGGCGCGCAATTTTCCGGTTGCCGAACGTCCGATCGATACGCGATGCCCGGCGCGAATATGGCGCAAATCGTAAACCGGTTGCGCGCTCCCGACAATCCCGGCGGTTTCGGCGGGCGCAATCCCGTGATGCTCGAGCGACTGCGCGAGCGTATTCCCCGACGACACCCGGTATTCATCAAACAGGACCGCTTTGGCCTGAATACGGGCGGCATCCGCGGTGGCGAGCTTGGCCTGATTCTGAAACTCTCTTTCCCCTGCGCGGCGCGCATGAATCGCAGTTGCCACGATGGCGGTTCCAACCATTGAAACAGCAATCAGTGAAAATACGAATCTGCGGCTCACCGGATCTCCTTGACGAATGCTATAAGGTAACGCGCCATTGAAATTCATTCCCCGGCAAGCACCGATAAGACAGATGCTCCGCCCGAAGATGGACAGAGTAACGCATTACAATCCCCGCCCCAACTGTAAAATGCGAAGTTTTACACTTGAGGTCAACAGCCACAACTCTCTGGAAAATTATTTTGGCGGGAGCAAGGCGGCGGCACAGGCTTCGGGCCGCGCCACTTGGCCGCGCCACTTGGCCGCGCCGGGAGAACCGCCGCGGCAAATTTCGCCCTTGGCAATCCATGACGACGCACGCACACCTTCCATTTCAGATTATAAAATCTGAAATGGAAGGTTCAGGAATTGCAATTTGAAAATTTCACGCTGGGAGTTGCAATCCGAAGGTTCGGATTTTCCCGATGGCGAGCTATTGCGCTGAGCCGATTTCCGCGGCGGGTGTGCGAGCCTCGGCATTGCGCGTGCCGAAATAATTTTCGTCGTTCAGACGGCGATAGATGTGCCCGGCAATTCCCGCGGCCATCGGGCCCATGACGGCGTGGCTATGGCCTCGCATCAATACGACGAGAACGATTTTCGGATGCGTCTGATCCGCGTAGGAAACAAACCAGCCCAGCCGCGAACCGTCTTCCGAGCACGAGCCGGTCTTGCCCGCGGCCTGCTCATCATCGGAAATGTAGCTGAGTCGCGCGGTCCCATAGAGCACCGCCGCCAGCATGCCGTCGCGGACTTCCGGGAGGAGAGATTCGATATTGAGTTTGCGTTTCACGCGCGGCACGAAGTTCTCTTGCGCTTCGGCCGATTGCGGATATTGCAGGTAATAGAGCGTACCGCCATTGGCGATAGTCGACGCCATCGCGCCCAATTGCAGCGGCGTCATCTGGATGCCCTGCCCGAAGCTGGACATTCGCGCCACACCGCCAAACGCCGGCGGCGCGGTTGGAAATCCGCCTGGATGCTCCTCCGGAATATGGTATCCGGCCCGTTCACCCAATCCAAACAGGCGGCCATAATGGGCGACAGTGGCAAATCCCATGCGGCGGCCAAGTTCCTCGAAAAACGCGTTATTGGAGTGCGCCAGCGCTTCGGTCATGTTCAAGTACTTGTGCGGCGCCACGCGGATCATCGAGTTGCGTGTCACCACGCCTTCCTGCAAGGCGGCCACGGCAATCACCGGCTTAATCGTCGAGCACGGGATAAAGCCCGTTGAAAAAGCCAGCTTCTGATTCACGATGGAAAGAATGCGTCCGGTGGAAGGATCGATGGCGACAACCGAACCGTTATACCGGCCTAAAGCCTGAACCGCTGCCTGGCGCACGACGGGATCATCGTACTCCGTGACATCGCCCTTTTCCGAATCCGTATAGGTCGGCACCCTGTAGCGAACGACCCTTCGCCTCTCGGCATGCCGAACGGCATGCCGAACCGAATGCCGAACTACTTTGCGTTGGACGCGGGGCCTGGGAACGGCGAGCGCAGGCAATGCCCCTGCGATAAACAGGCACAAAATTATGGCAGGTATCCGTAAAAAGCTGGACCGGGTCTTCATCTGACGATTCCTATCTGGGCCGCTTTCGCGCTCCCAATGCGCGTATTAAGCTAAGGCATTCATTCTAGGAAACTTTTCCATCCAAGCGCAATAGCTAATCACACCTGCCGGGTACTATCACGCAATGGCCCTGCTGAAGGTTCCATACTTATCTGAAAACAGGTCAAAAGAGCGGGGTCCGGCGACTCTGACGGAGAAAACTGCGGATCAGCTTAGTTCAATTCGTCGATTGAAGAAAAAATATAAATCGCGTGGCGAAGGTTCCGCAAAACAGTTCCGCAGCCGGGCCGTTCGCCGGGCTGCGGAGCGTACTTCGAATGCCTGCTTGCCTCCGATATCATCGCGTCGGACGCGGTTTGCTCACTGAGCCCCCAGCGGCGGCGGCTTGGGTAACGGGCTTCTCCGCCTGCGCTGCGGGAGCCGGCGTGCCATTGGCTGCGCCGGGCATGGGAATGCCCATCTTCTTGCGCAGCGTATTTTCCAGTTTATTCCGGATGTCGGCATGTTCCTTCAAGAAGACGCGGGCATTCTCGCGTCCCTGGCCAAACCGTTCGCCGCCGAAGGAAATCCACGTGCCGGCTTTTTCCAAAACGCCCTGATCCACGCCAAGGTCGATCAAGTCTCCTTCGCGGGAAACGCCTTCCCCGTAGAGAATGTCAAACTCCGCCTCGCGAAACGGCGCGGCGACCTTGTTCTTCACCACTTTGGCGCGCGTGCGCGAACCGATGACGCGGTCGCCTTCCTTGATGGACTGAATGCGGCGGATGTCGAGGCGAATGGAAGAATAAAATTTCAGCGCCCGCCCGCCCGTGGTGGTTTCCGGATTGCCGAACATCACACCGATTTTTTCGCGAATCTGGTTGATGAAGATCAGGCAGGTGTGGGACTTCGACACGATGGCAGTAAGTTTGCGCAGCGCCTGCGACATCAGCCGCGCCTGCAAGCCCATCTGCGGATCTCCCATGTCGCCTTCCAGTTCCGCACGCGGCACCAGGGCGGCCACCGAATCCACCACAATGATGTCCACGCCGTTCGAACGAATCAGCATCTCGGCAATTTCCAGCGCCTGCTCGCCGTTATCCGGCTGCGAGACCAGAAGATTGTCCACATCCACGCCCAGCTTGCGCGCGTAAATCGGATCCAGCGCGTGTTCGGCGTCGATGAACGCCGCCTGCCCGCCCATCTTTTGCGCCTCCGCAATGATATGCAGCGTCAGCGTCGTCTTGCCGCCCGATTCCGGGCCATAGATTTCGATCACGCGCCCGCGCGGCACGCCGCCCACACCCAGCGCCGCGTCAATCGAAAGCGCCCCCGTGGGGATCACGCTGACCGGCACCAGCACGTCGCGATTGCCCAGGCGCATGATGGCGCCCTTGCCATGCTGTTTTTCGATCTGCGCGATCGTCGCTTCCAGCATTTTTGCTTTTTCATCTGTCATAAATTCACCTCGATAACAAAATTGTCACGTTTCGTGACCTGCGGGGGACGCCGGGCGTCTCCGCGGAGTCTACTACAAAGCGTTCTGTCCGGCGCAAATTCATTGCGGAAGGCACAATATCACAAGGCGAAGAAAAAGCAAACAGTATTTTCAGGCTGCGGGTTGGGGGACACGCCTTCCGCAGGGATCGCCAGGCTTTGTTCCTGAACATGGAAGTCTTTCACTCATCCGCCGTTTTGGCCTCACCCCGCTTTCCGACTGAATCTGCTGGCTATCCTGAGGTAACCCATGATCCAGAAAATAAAAAAAGGGTCCGGTGCGACCAAAACACTGGGCACACAGGACCCGAAAGTAGAGATGCACGAAGGCTAGTAGGTGGCACCCTCGGGAACCCAAATGACGTCAATACGTCGGTTTTGTATATTGTCTCCGGCCTCACCGCTACCAGTACGGGTAGTGGCTCGAGAAGGGTCGATACCTTTTTCGCCCAAGTACTTCACCGCATTGGCACCGCGGTCCGCTGCAATCACCGCGGGGTTGCGCTCCCCAGGATCCGAATATCCGATGATTACGACGCTCGCGCGCGGCTCGCTTTGCAGGCGCAGTGCGACGTCATCGAGAATACGCTTGCAGACGTTATCGATGCGCGTACTGAGGGGCTTGCCAAACGTGCATTCGTTGATCTTGCTCGCCATCGGTGCTGCAGGGGGTGCTTTCACCTCGACCGTCGTCGAGCAATCCGCGGCACCGCCGCGGGCGTCGTCGACGCGCACCGTGACGGTGTACATGCCAGGCGCCAGGCCGGTGGTATCAAAATCGGCGGCAGCATCGGTGCCGGCAACGCGGCCTGCGTTCGCGCGCCAGACATATGTGAGGCGGTCGCCATCGGGATCGTTTGCGTTCGTTGTTATATGTATACGTTCGCCGGCAAAGACGGAAGAGCGGTCCGCCGAGCAGGTCACCGTTGGAGCGTTGTTGGGCTTGGCTTCGACGCGAATGTTCGCTGAGCAAGTGGCGGTGCCGCCGCGCCCATCATCCACACGCACGTTTACGGGGTAAGTGCCTTCGGCGGCGCCAGAAGAATTCCATCGTGCATCCGGACCCGTGCCTTCCACGGTTCCGGTACTTGTTTCCCAGGAATAGGTAAGGGGATCGTTGTCCGGGTCGCTGGCAACGGCGTGCAGGGCAGGCATCTCTCCCGATCCCGCATAGATCATGTCCGGCTCAGCCGAACAGGAGACTATCGGTGAATGGTTGGGAGGCGGTGGCGGAGGGTTTCCTCCAAAACGGAAAACGATCCCCGCGGAAAGACGCACGTTACTTTGCCAACCCTTATCTCCGCCAAGCGAGGTCGGGTCCTGAAAATGGGTAGGAAAATACTCCACTTGAATCAGACGCAAAGCAATTCTGCGGTTCAGCCTGTAGTCCAGCCCGCCGCCGGCAGTCAATGCGAATGCGGTTTCTTCCGGAAGTGGTGTGCAGCTATAAATGGGGAAGTTGCAGCCGTCTACCCTTACTTCACTTGCGCGCGCAGCTCCGGCCAAAACCTGGAGAAACGGTGTGAGTCTGCCATGGTTACGGAAGGAAACGCGCGGTCCGAAAAGGAAGGTGAAGACATCGCCATTCACATCCACCACGCGAGTAGGGGTGAATCCCGCGCCAGGGCTATTGAACAATAGCGAATCGGCCCGGAAACCGGCAAAATCGAAAACCAGGCCGAAGTGACTGTTCAAATTGTAAGCCAGTGAGGCGCTGCCGCCATGCATGGCATCTATCCGGTTGCCTGTGCTTTCAGGCACGGCCCTCCAGTACGAGTAGCCCATGAAGAGTTCCACTTTGGGTGTCGTCGCGCCCGACTGGCCGGATTGCCGCCCGCGCCTCCCTGCCCGGGTTCCGCTGCCTTGACCAGCGGCCGCTTGCCGCGAGGCAAATCCCAGCACGGGGAGCAATGTCTTTCCGGCGGGATGGGGCACGCGCGAGCCCCCGGGATTCGCGGTGGAACTCACCGATTCGTCCGCCTTGGGTGTATCTGCGGGCCTTACCGCGTCGTCCGCAAACAGAGTAGGCACTAGAAAAAATGCAACCGTCATTGTGGCGATAAAACGCGCTGCCAATCTCATTGTTGCCTCCTGAAGCGAGAGCCTACCGGCTGCGAAGCGGGCCGGAGAACCCCGCTTCGCAGCCGTACCGTTTGCATACCTGATGTGCGTTCATTTCAATTACTCCCTACCTCACGGAGCAGGTACGGTGACTGTATTGGAATCCAACGTGACTGCACCGGTGATGTCCCCGGCAGAACCGGCGAACATTCTTCCTTCCACTGCCGCTCCGGTGTCGAGCGTGATGCTTACAGCGGCGAGCACATTTCCTTTGAATATGCTCGTGATGCCGAGCGTCGCCGAACTGCCAACCTGCCAGAAGACATTGGCTGCCTTGGCGCCGCCGGCCAGAATCACCTGAGAGTCCGTCGCTGTGGTGAGCGTGGATCCCATCTGGAATATGAAGACCGCATTGGGATCGCCCTGGGCGTCCAGAGTGAGATTGCCTCCCGAGATCAATACCGATGTCGAGTTGGAATAGAGTCCAGGAGTGAATGTCAGTCCGCCCATATTTCCGGGCAGGGTTTGCGCATTGACAGTTCTGCTGACGGCGTCGTTATAGGCGTTGAGCAAATCGCTCTGGGCCTGAGTGATTGCAGTATCGTTGACGTGTATCGTCCCGTTTACCTGCGCCGGCGGGATTCCCTGTGAAGTTCCCGGGCTCAGCCCTACGTCCCCATTGATCACCGTAGGCCCGGTGCTGCTGGTCGAGGCAGTAGCCATGATTGCAAAGCTAGCCGCTGATCCGAGGTTGATCGTCGCCGGACCCGTGCCAACCACTCCGCTCGTGGTGAAGCTCCACGGATTCGGCGCGGCGCCGGATGCCAGCGCATTGCCTGAAAGGTCTAGGACCTGATCTGAAATCGTGGCTGTGTATTGCGTATCGGCAAGCAGATTCGCTGAAGGCGTAAACGTTGCGATTTGGCTTGCACCGTCGTAAGTTACGGTTCCGTTCACGGCAGCTCCGCCACCTCCTGCCACCGCCAGCGTGAAGGTCGCGTTGGTGATCGTTGTGGGATCCATCGCCGTGCTGAATGTTGCGTTGATGGTCTTGTCGATGGGCACGGCCGTGTCCGCGTCAGCCGGATTGGTCAGGGTTATCGTTGGCGCGACCGCGTTTGCAGCCGTACCGGTTGTGAAGTTCCAGGTGTAATCCGCTGCCAGTGCGGTGCTGGTAAGGTCTTTGGCTGCTGTCGTGATCGTGGCTGTATATAGCGTGCTGGCAGCCAGATCGGCAGTGGGAGTAAAGACCGCGGTTCTGCCCGCGTAGGAAACGGTTCCCGGTACTGCGGCGCCGCCGCCTGCGACTGCCACTGTGAAGGTCCCGACTGCTGAGATGGTGGCAGGGTCCATGGACGTGCTGAATGTCGCGGCGATTCTCTGATTGATGGGTACACCTGTAGCCGCACTGGCCGGATTCGTGGAAATTACAGTGGGTGCGCCGGCATTCGCCTCTAGACCTGTTGTGAAGCTCCAAACATAATCGGCGGCCAGGGCGTTGGACTGGGCGCTTTGCGCCGCAGTGGTAATCGTCGCCGTATATTGCGTGCTGGCGGCGAGAGCGGCAGTGGGCATGAATATGCCCGTATTGCTTGCGGCATCATAGGTGACCGTGCCTGCCACGGCGCTTCCGCCACCCGCGACGGCTACCGTAAAGGTGCCTGCCGCAGTGATCGTGGATGCGGTCATCGGTGTATTGAACGTTGCGGCAACTTTCTGGTTGAGTGGAGCGTTGGTGGCTCCGCTGGCAGGACCCGTGGAGGTCACCGCTGGCGTGGGTGACGTGGTGAAAGTCCAAACGTAATCGGCGGCCAATGCAATCCCTGCCGTATCTTGCGCGCCGGTGGTAATCGTGGCTGTATACAAGGTAGAGGGCGCCAAAGCGGCCCCCGGTGTGAAGGTTGCCGTGTTCCCGACCAAAATTACGCCTCCGGACACGGCGGTTGCGCCAGGCCCTTCGACTGTGAATGTTGTTGTGTTGATGGTTGTGGCATTCATCGCAACGTTGAATGTGGCGCTGACCGTGCTGCTCCACGCCACATTCACGGCCGCATCTGCCGGCACGGTGGAGACCACGGCGGGCGCCGGAGCCGTCGTGAATGTCCAGACATAATCGGCCGCCAATGGAGCGCCTGTGGGATCTTTCGCCCCGGTGGTGATCCTGGCAATGTACACAGTACTGTTCGCCAGAGCCGACGTGGGCGTAAACGTGGCCGTGGAACCCGAGTAGGTGACTGCACCGGCTACGGCCGTAGGTCCCGGCGCGGTCAGCGTGAAGGTTGTCCCGTCAATCGTTGCGGCATCCATGGGCACACTGAACGTAGCGGCGACTGTCGTGTTGACGGCCACGTCGGTGGCCGTATCTGCCGGCGCTGTGGAAACCACGGTGGGCGCCGGAGCCGTGGTAAAGGTCCAGACATAATCGGCCGCCAATGGGACAGCTGCGGAATCTTGCGCCCCGGTAGTGATCGTGGCCGTGTACAAAGTGCTGTTCGCCAGAATCG
>Ga0307373_10010593_pt1 | contig 13523 bp, 10 predicted proteins | sample OX2MG_FD_202534 | JGI IMG/M metagenome (GOLD analysis project Ga0307373, IMG submission 202534) | Soil microbial communities from Risofladan, Vaasa, Finland - OX-2 | ecosystem: Environmental > Terrestrial > Soil > Coastal area > Acid sulfate soil | place: Finland: Risofladan, Vaasa | collected... | reverse complement strand
GACGCCATCACGTCATAGGCGCCGCCGAACGCCTTGCGCGTAATCACGGTGACGAGCGGCACCGTCGCCTGCGAATAGGCGAACAGAAGTTTCGCGCCATGCTTGATCAGGCCGCCGTATTCCTGCGCGGTGCCCGGCAGGAATCCCGGCACGTCGACGAAAGTCACGATCGGAATGCCGAACGCATCGCAAAACCGCACGAAGCGTGCGGCCTTGCGGCTGGCGTCACTGTCGAGCACGCCGGCGAGCACCATCGGCTGATTGGCGACGAAGCCGGTGGTGCGCCCGGCGATCCGACCGAAGCCGATGATGATGTTGCGCGCGAACGTCTCCGAGACTTCGAAGAAGTCGCCCTCGTCGACGACTTTGAGGATCAGCTCCTTGATGTCGTACGGCTTGTTCGGATTATCCGGCACCAGCGAGTCGAGCGACGGCTCGATCCGGCCGATGTCGTCGAACGACGGCCATTCGGGCGCCCCGGACGAATAATTCGCCGGCAGGAAGTCGAGCAGCCGGCGCATTTGCAACAGACATTCCACGTCGTTGTCGTAGGCGCCATCGGCGATCGAGGATTTGGTTGCGTGCACGGACGCGCCGCCCAGCTCTTCGGCGGTGACGATCTCGTTGGTCACGGTCTTCACCACATCCGGGCCGGTGACGAACATGTAGCTGGTGTCGCGCACCATGAAGATGAAGTCGGTCATCGCCGGCGAATAGACGTCGCCGCCGGCGCACGGTCCCATGATCACCGAAATCTGCGGAATGACGCCCGACGCGATGACGTTGCGCTTGAACACTTCGCCGTAACCGCCGAGCGCGGCGACGCCTTCCTGGATGCGGGCGCCACCGGCATCGAACAGGCCGACGATCGGCGCGCGCGCCTTCATCGCCATGTCTTGAATCTTGATAATCTTTTGCGCGTGCGTCTCCGACAGCGCGCCGCCGAACACGGTGAAATCCTTGGCGAACACGAACACGCTGCGCCCGTTCACCGTGCCCCAGCCGGTGACCACGCCGTCGCCGGCGATCTTGGTCTTTTCCATGCCGAAATCGTTGGAGCGGTGCTCGACGAACATGTCGAACTCCTCGAACGAATTCTTGTCCATCAGGAGCTCGACGCGCTCGCGCGCGGTCAATTTGCCGCGTTTGTGCTGCGCCTCGACGCGGCGCTCGCCGCCGCCGCCGCGGGCGCTTTGCCGGCGTTCTTCGAGCCTGTCGATAATGTCCTTCATGGCCCCACCCTTCGGGCTGGCGCCCAGAGTCGCCTGATAAATGAATAGCAAGGCCGGCGCATGGCGTCACCCGCCGGCCGCATGCTAAGTCGACGCGCGGAAACGGCAGACCGATGCTGATAGAAACGACCCGATTGATCGACGCGGTGGAGCGCCGCCCGAAAACCGCATTCGCGGCCTTCCTCGCGCTGCATGGCGTGGTGTGGACGGCGCTGCCGGCACTGTTTTTCTACAATCTGCCGCTCGATGTGATCGAGGCCATGGTCTACGGCCGCGAATGGCAGCTCGGCTACGACAAGCTGCCGCCGCTGCCGTGGTGGCTTGCGGAAATCGTCTGGCGCGTGTTCGGTACCGACGCTTCGCTGTACGCGTTGTGCCAGGTGATGGTGGTGCTGACCTTGGTCGCGATCTGGGCGACGGCGCGCCCGCTGGTCGGCTCAACCGGCGCGCTCGCCGCCTGCCTGATCGTCGACGGTCTGCACTACCTCTCCATCAGCGCGGTCAAGTTCAACCACAACGTCATCGAGCTGCCGCTCTGGGCGCTGGCCGGCCTGGCGTTTCACGCGGCACTGAAGCGAAACAAATTGCGCGACTGGATTTTGCTTGGCGTCGCGCTCGGCCTCGCCTTCTGGGCGAAATATTTCGTGGCTGTGCTGGTCGTGCCGATGGCGTTGTTTGTGTTGCTCGACCCCGACGCGCGCCGACGCCTCGCCACGCCTGGTCCATGGCTCGCCGCCGCCGTCGCCTTCGCCGTAACCGCGCCGCATCTCGTCTGGCTGGTGCAGAACGATTTTCTGCCGCTGCATTATGTCGAGTCACGCGCCGAGCCGGCGCGCGGCGCGATCGATCATCTGCTGTTTCCGCTGCAATATCTCGGCAGCCAGATCGTCTTTCTCATTCCGGCACTGCTGATCGCCGCGCCGCTATTGTGGCCGGCGCCGAAGCCCGCGGCGGCGGTGGCGGCGCACCCGAACGCCGACGCCTTCGATCGCCGCATCGTTGCGCTGCTCACCTTCGGCCCAGCGCTCACCTTGTTCCTCGCTTCGCTGATCAGCGGCCGCGGCACGCAGTCGACCTGGGGCTATCCGCTCTGGCTGTTCCTCGGGCTGTATATCGTGATGCTGGCGCCGGCGGCGTTCGAGCGGACGCGGCTTGCGCATCTCGGCGCCCACTGGGCGGTGGTGTTCGTCCTTTTCGTCGCCGCCTTCCTCGCCGATTATCTGGTGCTGCCGAATTTCGATCACCGCTATCGCGCCGCTTTCTTTCCCGGCGATGCGCTGTCGGCGGCGGTCACCCAGCGCTTCGAGGCTGTGACCGGAAAAAAACCCGCTTACATCGTCGCGTCGATGTGGGACGGCGGCAACGTCTCGCATTATTCGCCGTGGCGCCCACAGCCGCGGGTGCTGATCGACGGATTGCCGCAGCGGGCGCCGTGGATCGACCTCGCCGATCTGCGGGCCCGCGGCGCGGTCGTGGTCTGGACCGAAAGCGATCCGCGCATGATGCCGATGACACTGACGGCGATCGCAACCGCGGCGCGACCCGGCGCGCCGTTCGATCTGCCGTGGCACCGCGGCGGCGGCGTTACGCACGTCGGCTGGGCGATCCTTCGTCCGCAAGAGAATTAACGGGTCTTGATTTACCGCGCCGCGCCGGGATGCTAGGTTGCCACCGCAATCCAAGTAAGAGCAAAAAATGCCGGGTTATCTGAAACTTGACGCGTTTCGGGCGACACCTTTGGTGCGCGAGCCGTTCCAGCATCTGATCGTGCCGGGTTTCGTCGGTCCGGCCGCGCTTTCGGCCATCAACGCCGATTATCCGAAGATTTCCACCACCGGCAGCTTTCCGGTCGATCAGGTCAGCTTCGGCCCGGCGTTTCAGACGATGCTCGACGATCTGGAAGGCGACGAATTCCGTGCCGCATTCGAGGAAAAGTTCCAACTCGATCTCGAAGGCCGCCCGACGGTGACCACGGTGCGCGGGCGCTGCGACGCGCGCGACGGCAAGATCCATACCGACTCGACCAGCAAGATCATCACCGTGCTGCTTTACATGAACGAGTCGTGGGAAAATGCCGGCGGCCGGCTGCGGCTCCTGCGCTCCGCCGACGACCTTCACAACTTCATCGTCGAAGTGCCGCCGGTCGCAGGCACGCTACTCGCCTTCAAGCGCAGCGACAATTCCTGGCACGGGCATGAGCCGTTTGCCGGCGAGCGCCGCGTCATTCAGTTCAATTGGCTGACCTCGGAGGGCAACCGGCAGATCGCCATGCTGCGCCATCATACCTCCGCGGCGTTCAAGCGCGTGCTGCAAACGCTGCGGCCGGGCCGCGCGTAAGCTGCCGATGGCAAGCGCTACCGACTTGCGCAGCAGGGACTTCCACAGGATTTTGCTGATCAAATTGTCGGCGGTCGGCGACGTCGTTCACACCATCCCGGTGCTGAACAAGCTGCGCGCCCGTTACCCGGCGGCGCAAATCGACTGGCTGGTGACGCCCGCGATCGCCGAACTGTTGCGGCACAATCCGGCAATCAACAACGTGATCGAATTCGCCCGCGAGGAATGGTCGGCGCCGTGGCGGCCGGCCCCGTTCATTGCTTACGCGCGGCTCGCCGCAAAGCTGCGCGCCACCGGCTACGACCTTGTCGTCGACGTGCACGGCCAGTTGCGTACCGCGATCTTCGCCCGCGCGACCGGCGCGCCGGTGCGGATCGGCTTCGACCGGCCGCGGGCCGGCGTCTGGGATGCTTCACCGCGCACCTTCCCGGCGGAAGCGCGGCGACACGCCTGGCAGGGCGCGCGCGAGGGAAGCTGGCTTGCGTATACCCATCATATCCCGGTGCCGACGCTCGATCTGCACGCGGTCGACCGCTATCTCAACGTCGCACCGCTCCTCGGCCTGCCGGACGGCCCGGCGGATTTCTCTTTCCCAATTCCTCAGGCGGCCGATATCGGCGTCGACGCGCTACTACTCCGCCACGGCATTGCCGGCGCCGGCCTCGTCACCATGGCGCCGGGCACGATCTGGGAAACCAAGCATTGGGGCAGCGAAAAATTCGCCGAGGTGGCGCGGCATTTCCTTCGCAACGGCTATGCCGTGGCGCTGATAGGATCGGGGCGCGAGCGCGCCGTGTGCGACGAGGTCGCCCGGCTCGCCCCCGGCGCCGTCGACATCGCCGGCGAAACCAGCCTGACCGAGCTTGCGGCGCTGATCCGCCGTTCGGCGATCTGCGTCACCAACGATTCCGGCCCAATGCATCTCGCCGTCGCGCTCGGCCGGCCGGTGGTCAGCGTGTTCGGTCCGACCGACGCGATCTGGATCGGACCGTACCATCGCGCCGATGCGGTGTTGCAGGCCGGGCTAAAATGCTCGCCGTGCTATCTGCGGCAACTCAGCCGTTGCCCGAACGATCACGCCTGCATGCATCAGGTCGCCGCCGACGCGGTGATCGAACGAGCCGATGCGCTTTTGCGCCAAGGAACCGGCGGCGCGCAGCGCCTCGAAACGCACGTCATTTAATTATCTCTCGTTTCATACCGGCTGCTCGCGGGCGGCAAAAATCGCCAGCCACAGATACGTGCAGAGCAACGTGACTTCGACGAGGACGACGAACAGGCTGCCGCCATAGACCTGCGGGAAAAATGCTTCCACCATCGCCATCGACACGACCGAAGTGAGCCACACCACCGCACCCCAAGGCGCTGCGAGCCACAGCCCGACGGCGGCAACCAGATCGATGACGGCGAAGAAGACGGTGGCGGTCTGCCACGCGACGGTGTGCGCCTCGAAGCCTCCGTCGGCCGCACCGACCATGCCGCACACCGCGGCCCAGTGGTAAAGCCCCTTCGTCATCGACACCGCGGCCATGATGCGCAAGAACAAAACCAGATATTCAGCCCAGGTTCCGACCGCGTCGGTGGCCTTCCTGACGCGCACCGGCTCAAGCAGGTCGCTCGGCCGCGTCGGCCGCCGCTGTGATTGTTCGCTCATGGCAACGCGGGCTTGGCATCCGCGGCAGGCGTAAGTCAACCATGCCGACCCAAGCCCAGTGGCGGCTAGGCGCCGGACGCGGTAAATAGAACCCCTGTCCGCGGAGTACACTGATATGGCGATCAAATTCGGCCGTCCGCTGGAACGGGTCCGTTCCGTTCCCGCCGAGGCGGAAACGTCGGCCAACCCCCTCGATCTGGCCATTCGCCCGCGACGCAATCGTCGCGCCGAATGGTCGCGGCGCATGGTGCGCGAGCATGTGCTGAGCACCGACGATTTGATCTGGCCGCTGTTTGTGGTCGATGGCGCCAATGTGCGTGCGCCGGTTGCCTCGATGCCGGATGTCGAGCGGCTTTCGGTCGATCAGGCGGTGCGCGCGGCCGAGCGCGCCGCCAAGCTCACCATTCCGTGCCTGGCGCTGTTTCCCTACACCGACCCAAGCAAGCGCGACGATGACGGCACCGAGGCGCTCAATGCCGACAACCTCGTCTGCCGGGCAGTTCGCGCCATCAAAAAAGAAGTGCCGGATATCGGGGTGCTCTGCGACGTGGCGCTCGATCCCTATACCAGCCACGGGCACGACGGACTTTTACGCGACGGCGTCATCCTCAATGACGAAACCGTGGCGATATTGGTGCGGCAGGCGGTGATCCAGGCGGAGGCCGGCTGCGACATCATCGCACCGTCCGACATGATGGACGGCCGCGTCGGCGCGATCCGTAGCGGTCTCGACGGAAAAGGCTTCGGCGACGTGCAGATTATGGCGTACGCGGCCAAATACGCGTCGGCGTTCTACGGCCCGTTCCGCGACGCCGTCGGCTCGAACGCGACGCTGACCGGCGACAAAAGCACCTATCAGATGGATCCGGCGAACACCGACGAAGCGTTGCGCGAGGTGGAACTCGACATCGCCGAAGGCGCCGACATGGTGATGGTCAAGCCCGGCCTGCCTTATCTCGATATTCTGGCGCGGGTGAAGGCGACCTTCGGCATGCCCACCTTCGCCTACCAAGTGTCGGGCGAGTATGCGATGATCATGGCCGCCGCGGGGAACGGCTGGCTCGACGGGGATAAAGCGATGACCGAGAGCCTGGTCGCGTTCAAGCGCGCCGGCGCCGACGGCGTGCTGACATACTTCGCGGCCAGGATCGCGGAGAAGCTCAAAAAAGGCGGAGCGTAGCCGCCGGCAAGCGAACGAAGGTGGGGATGTCATGCGTGGGGACGAAGATATCGGCCATTATCTACCGCTGTTGCGCCGTATCATCATCCTGGTGGCGGTGATCACCGCCATTCCGGTGGTGCTGTGGACCATCACGGCGTTCGTGCGCGCCTATGTCGACCCGCCAAAAATGCCGACCTTCCATCAGCTTGCATCAAAGGCCTCGATCAACGAGCCGGCGAGCACGGGCACGAACCAGGAAACCACCGACCGCATGATGGCGGCGGCGGCGCAACAGGCGAAGCTTGCCGATCCGTCAACGGCGACTGACACGCACGGCGATGCGGCTGCGCCGAAGGGACCGCTGCTTGCCGAGCGCACGTCGGAAGCGCCGATGAATGCGCCGCCACCAAATCCACCCGCGCCACCGCCGACTGCGCCGATCGCTACGGTAGCGCCGGCTGTAGCGCCCGCCGCCGTCGCCCTACCCGCACCTGCATCCTCGCCAGGACCAGTCGCAGCAGCGAAGCCGGCCGATCCGTGGCCGCCGATGCCGGGCAGCGCGAAGACCGCCGAACTGCCGATGCCGCCCGCGGCTGCAATGCCGGCGACCGCCGATACGAATGCGCCGAACCGGCAGGTCGCCAATGCGCAACCCGACATCGCCAGCCAACCCGCTGCCGACGAAATGCCGGCGGCTGCGCCGCTCGCCGGTCCGATCCCGCTGCCGAAACGGCGGCCACGCGTGTTAGCCGAAGCACAGGCGGAACTAACGCCGCCGACAAGCGAACCGGCCACTCGCACCGAAGCGCCGACGCGGATGGCCTCGGCTGGACCGATCCCGATGCCGCGGCCGCGGCCCGATGGCGCGCCCGCGAGTACGACGCCGGCGGACTCTTCGAGCGGCGGACCGCTCGACTTCATCACCAACATCTTCGGCGGCAACAAATAAGCAGCGTCAGCCGCTCACCAAATGTATCTGAGCGTGCCGGAACCGCCGTAGCTCTGCGAGCCGGCGGCGAACTCGCCGTCGAATTTCGCCAACAGCTCAATCCAGGGCCGCGCCGCCCAGCATGCGGACCGGGTGGTAGCCGTCGGCGGCCAGCGCGCTGAAGATTTCTTTCGCATGCGCGGCATCGCGCGTTTCCATCGTCACGTCGAGCTTGGCGCCCTTGGCCGGAACGTCGAGGAACAGCCGGTGATGATCGACGCTTAAAATGTTGGCGCCAAACTCGCCGAGGCGGCTGGCGATCTGGCCGAGAATTCCCGGCCGGTCGGGAATGGTGAGCCGGAACGAGACGATGCGATCGTCGCGCTCCAACTCCCGCACCATGATGGAGGCGAGAATGCGCGGATCGATGTTGCCGCCGCACAGGATCAGTCCGACCTTGCGGCCGCGAAAGCGACTCGGCTCAGCCAGCATGGCGGCAAGCCCAGCCGCGCCCGCCCCTTCCGCCATGGTCTTCTGCAATGTCAAAAACGCATTGACGGCACGCTCGATCTGCTGCTCGTCGACCAGCACGATGTCGCTGACGAATTCACGCACGACCGGCAAGGTAAGCTTGCCGACATTCTTCACCGCAATGCCTTCGGCTAACGTCGCGCCGCCGCACGGCAGGCTGCCCTGATGGATCGCGTTCCACATCGACGGATAGAGCGCGCTTTCGACGCCGACGATTTCAATCGACGGCTTTTTCGCTTGTGCGGCGATGGCGCAGCCGGCGATCAGACCGCCGCCGCCGATCGGAATCGCCAGCACGTCGAGGCCCGGGGCCTCCTCCAGCATTTCCAGCGCGATGGTGCCCTGCCCGGCGATGATGCGCGGATCGTCGTAAGGATGCACCCAGACCAGATCCTGTGCAGCCGCGATTGTTTCGGCGCGCGCTTGCGCCTCAGTGATGGTTTCGCCATCAAGCACGACGGCGGCGCCGAGCGCCTCGGTGGCTTTGACTTTCACGAATGGCGTGGTCACCGGCATGACGATGGTTGCCGGAATGCCGAGCCGCCGCGCGTGATAAGCCACCGCCTGCGCATGATTGCCCGCCGACATCGCGATCACGCCGCGGCGGCGCTCCTCGGCGGTGAGTGCGGCGAGCTTCACGCAGGCGCCGCGTTCCTTGAACGAGTTGGTGACTTGCAAGTTTTCGTATTTGACGAAGACCTCGGCTCCGGTCAGCGCCGAAAGCGGCGGCGCCGCTAACAGCGGCGTGCGCAGCACATGTCCGGCCATGCTGCGCCGGGCGGCCTCGATGTCGGCAAGCTTCACCATGAGCGGCTTTTTTTCCTCATTTCCGCCGGCGTTACAATGCAAGAGTCGTTACAATGCAAGAATCGCAAGTCATGCACTTGGCGGCGACGACGTTCATTAACGTCTTTGGCCGATGATTTTCAGGCCCGGCTAGGCCTTAAGGTCTTTAACGGGCCGATATTCTCGGGCAATCTAGCGGATGCCGAGGAACCTCGGCGAGGTGAGCCAGGGGGTCGGCAACGGCCCGAAAGTTCCGTGACCCAGCATTCCCGCGATACTCCGCAATTCTACCTGACCGCGCCGTCGCCCTGCCCGTATCTAGGCGGCAAGGAAGAGCGCAAAGTCTTTACTCACCTGGTCGGCGAGCGGGCGGGCGAGCTCAACAATATCCTGACCCAGGGCGGCTTTCGCCGCAGCCAGTCGATCGCCTATCGGCCGGCTTGCGAAGGCTGCCGCGCCTGTGTCTCGGTGCGGGTGATCGCCGACGAATTTGTGCCGACGCGCAGCATGCGGCGCATCAGCGCGCGTAATGCCGACGTGATCGGCGACATGAAGATCGCGGTTCCAACCTCGGAGCAATACGCGATCTTCCGCGGTTATCTCGATTCGCGGCATCGCGACGGCGGCATGGCCGACATGACCGTGCTCGATTACGCCATGATGGTCGAAGACAGCCATATCGAGACGCGCATCATCGAATATCGGCGGCGCGAGCCGGGGACGTTGACAGCGGGGCGGCGCACAGGCGATCTGATCGCGGTCGCGCTGACCGACGTGCTCGTCGACGGCCTGTCCATGGTCTATTCGTTTTTCGAGCCGGACGAAGCCGGGCGTTCGCTCGGCACCTATATGGTGCTCGATCACATCGCGCGCGCGCAAAGCATGGGTCTTGCTTACGTCTATCTCGGCTATTGGGTGCGCGGCTCGCGCAAGATGGATTACAAGAGCCGTTTCCGGCCGCAAGAGCGGCTCGCACCTGACGGCTGGGCACGGGTGGAATAACGGTGGCGATCCGCACCCAGATAGCGAACCTTGCAATAGCAGCAATGTTCACGGCTGTGCCGGTCGCCAGCAGGTTTGTTCTCCGCCAATTTACCGACGGAGCAGGATTTTTTATGTCGCGATTTCGGATTGACTCATCGCGGCATTCCTCAATCTATTACTCCCGAGTCGGGCGCGAGGGCGTCCAATTCGACTTAAAAGCGTCCTGTTCGTTTCAACCCAGCGTATGGAGGGTATCCTCATGGCTACTGCGACCAATAAAACCCCCGCCAAGAACGGCGTGAACACCGAAGCCTTGATCGCCGCGCGCGAAGCGCTCAGCAAAGCTCCGCAGGCGGCGCAGTTCAAATGGCGCGCGACCAACGAGTGGAAAGACGGCACGTTAAGCCTTTCAACCGTCGAAGGCTATTTCGGCCTCGGCCAGGAACATCGCCACAAAAAAGCGTTCACGTTCGATGCCGATCATCCGGAGGTGTTTGCCGCCGAAGACCGGGGCATCACGCCGGTGGAGTATGTGCTGGTCGGGCTGGCCAGCTGCTTGACCGCCGGCATCGCCGCCGTCGCCCAGCATCGCAACATTCAGTTGCGTTCGGTCAAGGCGACGATCGAAGGCGACATGGATATCCAAGGCATCCTCGGCATCGATAGCGATGTGCGCAATGGCTACAACGGCATCAGAGTATCGTACGACATTGACGCCGACGCCAAGCGTGAGGACATCGAAGCGCTCGTAGCGCAGTCGCAGAAGCGCTCCGCGGTCTACGACATCGTCACCAACCCGACCAACGTGACGGTCGTGGTGAACTGACGTTTTGGAATGAGGTCGCAAGGGAGCGACCGGAAATTCGCACCGTCACCACAGTCATCATCGGGGCCGGCCATGCCGGCCTCGCCATGAGCCGCTGCCTCGCGGATTGCTCGATCGATCATGTCGTTCTCGAGCGCGGCGAGGTCGCGAATTCGTGGCGCACCGAGCGCTGGGATTCGCTGCGGCTACTCACGCCGAACTGGCAGAGCCGGCTGCCGGGCTTTACCTACCGCGGCGACGATCCCGACGGCTACCGCACGTTGCCCGAAGTGGTCGACTTTATCGCCGGTTACGCGAAGACGATCGCAGCGCCGGTGCGGACCCATACGGCAGTAAAGTCGGTACGCAGCACCGAAACGGGATACTTGGTGTGTACCGATCAGGGCGACTGGCGGTGCCGAACGCTGGTGATCGCTTCGGGCGCGTGCAACATCGCCGAAATTCCAGCCTGCGCCGCTCGGGTACCAGCCTCGGTCGCGCAACTCACCGGCCAGCAATACCGCAATCCCGGTCAACTGGCCGACGGTGGCGTGCTGGTTGTCGGCGCTTCGTCGAGCGGCACCCAGATCGCCCATGAAATTCAGCGCTCGGGTCGGCCGGTCACGCTATCGGTCGGCGAGCATATCCGCGCGCCGCGCGTCTACCGCGGCAAAGATCTGGAATGGTGGATGGACGCCACGGGCGTGCTCGACGAGCGTTACGACCAGGTCGACGATATCGGCCGCGCGCGGCGGGTGCCGTCGCTGCAACTTGCCGGCACGCCCGATCGCACGACGCTCGATCTCAACGCACTCTCCACCATCGGCGTCAAGCTCGCCGGCCGGGTCGCCGGCATCACCGACGACGGCAAAGCGCAATTTGCCGGCTCGCTGCGCAATATGTGCGCGCTGTCCGATCTCAAAATGCGTCGACTGTTGGACGCCTTCGATGAGTGGGCGCACGCGCACGGCCTTGATGACGGCGGCGAGCCGCCGCATCGCCTGCCGCCGACCGGCGTCGAGGACTCACCGCCGCTCGGCCTCGACCTCGCCGGCGGCGGAATCAAAAGCATCGTCTGGGCTACCGGCTATCGGCCCGACTATTCCTGGCTTGAGGTGCAGGTACTCGATCGCAAGGGCATGATCCGTCACGATGGCGGGGTGGTCGACGCGCCGGGCCTTTACCTGATGGGTGCCGTGTTCCTGCGCCGGCGCAAATCCACCCTGATCGACGGCGCCGGCGACGACGCGCGCGAGCTTTCCGCGCATCTGGCATCGTATCTCGACGGTGCCGTCACGAGGATCACCGGTTGATGCTGGCTTTTAGCTTTAGCCGCTAGTGGAGCGGATTTGACATTCGCTACCCACCTGGCGGCAAACTCGAGAAGCGAATGTCAAATCCAAAGCTCCACTAAGCCGCAAATTTGCTAGTGGTCCTTTTGATTCTAACATTCGCATGAGAGGGTGCCGAATACGGATGCGAATGTTAGAATCGAACCACTAGCCGCCGTTCGCCGTCGGCCCCTTGGCGCCGCCGCCGAATTTGTTGGTTTTCGGAAAGCCTTTCGGCGCCAGGCGGCCGGCGTCGGCACGATTACCGCGCCAATCGGCAAGCTCTTTCAGCGACAGCGTAAACACCCGGTCGGCGGAATCGGTCCAGCTCAGACCCTTTTCCGCTTCAAACGTCTTGAGGTCGGACAGCCCGCCGTCCTTATGGCGTTGCAGCCGCACGCCGCGGCCGCGCGTCATTTCCGGCACCTGATCGATCGGAAACACCAGCATCTTGCGGTTCTCGCCGATGGCGGCGACCAATTCGCCTTCGGCGACCGCGATCGCGCAAGCTTTGTCCGGCAGCTTCACATTGAGGATGTGCTTGCCCTTGCGGGTATTGGCGACGCATTCGTCCTCGGGAGCGATGAAGCCCCTGCCCTCGTAGCTACCAACAATCAGCTTGCGTCCGCCTTCGTAGCGGAACACCGAAATCACATCGGCGTCCTGCTCGAGATCGATATACATGCGTACCGGCTCACCATGACCGCGGCCGCCGGGGAGTTTCGCAGCCTCGATGGTGTAGCAGCGCCCGTTGGTGGCAAAGACCAGAAGCTTCGAGGTGGTCTCGGCGAAGAACGCAAGCTTGAGCGCGTCGTCGGTCTTGAATGCGAGGCTTGAAAGATCGGCGACCTGGCCGCGCAACGCGCGGACCCAGCCCTTCTCCGACACCACGACGGTGATCGGTTCACGCTCGACCAAAGCCTCCTCGATCTCGGCTTCGTCATGGCGCGGAACGTCGGCAAACGTGGTGCGGCGCTTGCCAAGCGGTGTCTTGGCGCCATAGCGGTCGCGCACCTCGCGAACCTGCCCGGCGACCGTCTTCCATTGTTCCTTTTCGGAACGGATCAGGCTCTCGATCGACTTCTTTTCCGCTCGCAGCGCTTTGTCTTCGTTGCGAATCTCAATCTCTTCCAGACGGCGCAGGTTGCGCAGCCGCATATTGAGGATGGCATCGGCCTGGACGTCGGAGAGCTTGAACGTCTTCATCAAGACCGGCTTCGGCTCGTCCTCGTTGCGAACGATCTTGATGACTTTATCGATATTGAGATAGGCGACGAGATAGCCGCCCAGCACTTCGATCCGGTTTTCGATCTGGCCGAGGCGATAGCGCGAGCGGCGCAGCAGAACCTCGCGCCGGTGCCCTAGCCATTCGCTCAACACCTCGGCGAGCCCGACCACTTTCGGCACGCGGCCACCGACCAGCACGTTCATGTTCAGCGCCACCCGGCTTTCCAGCTCGGTGAGCTTGAACAGGCTCTCCATCATCAGTACCGGATCGACGCTGCGCGAACGCGGCTCGAGCACCAGCCGCACATCTTCGGCGGATTCGTCGCGCATATCGGCAATCAACGGCAGCTTCTTTTCATTGATCAGCTCGGCGATGCGCTCGACCAGCCGCATCTTCTGCACCTGCCAGGGGATTTCGGTGACAACGATCTGATAGGTGCCGCGCCCGGTATCCTCGCTGCGCCAGCGCGCACGCAGCCGGAACGAGCCACGGCCGGTCGCGTAGGCTTCGGCGATGGCCTCGGCCGGATCGACGATGATGCCGCC
>Ga0307373_10010591_pt1 | contig 13525 bp, 11 predicted proteins | sample OX2MG_FD_202534 | JGI IMG/M metagenome (GOLD analysis project Ga0307373, IMG submission 202534) | Soil microbial communities from Risofladan, Vaasa, Finland - OX-2 | ecosystem: Environmental > Terrestrial > Soil > Coastal area > Acid sulfate soil | place: Finland: Risofladan, Vaasa | collected... | reverse complement strand
CCAACCCGAAGCGCCAGCGAGGAACGTGAAAAAGGCGACAAAACCTCGCTTGCGCTTCGGGTTAGTGTGAAATGGGAACGGGTTCGGCGAAGCTTTACGTCATCTTTCTCTCCTTCGTTGGTTAGAGGTTGCCGAACTTGAACGCTTGCATTCTCGCACCGAACTGGCTTGGCATGTTCCACGGCTGCCGCAAATTTGCACCAGCCGCAAAACACGGCATATTTTGCGTCTGACCTCAGTTACAAAGACCGGCGGACGGCACAGCGGAGTGTGCCTGCTACTTTCAATCCGCAGCCTAACACCCGAGTGGCTCGGGTGGTTCGTGAAAAACACCACCTGAACGGGTTGCGAGCGTGCCAATTCGTAAAGTGTTTTGTGGCTAGTGGTTAGGGCAATGAGACCGTGGTTAGTGGTTAGTGGTTAGTGGATTGGTTAGTGGTTAGTGGTTAGTGGTTAGTGGTTAGGGGTTAGGGGTTAGGGGCTGGCGACTTCCAAGTTCCCTGAACCCTGAACCCTGAACCCTGAACCCTGAACCCCGAACCCTGAACCCTGAACCCTGAACCCTGAACCCCGAACCCTGAACCCTGAACCCTGAACCCTTTCGCGGGTTTGTCGGGCAGCGGAGCCGGCGTTAAAATAGGTTTATGAGCACGCCCTTGATCGAAGCGTTGGAACATGTCGAGTTGACGCCGGGCACGTATTGCTGCCATGTCAAGGGCCATTGGGTCGAGGTCCGCGTGCGTAAAGAGCAACCCCTGCTTGCCAAGCCCTTTGACGAGTCGGACGTCATGCTCGACCCCTGGTTTGAGTTGCCCGGCCTGAACGCGGTAGGCCGCTGTGAGGTTAAGGCCGGTATCGAATTGACAGTTGATCCCCCAGACGTCCCAAGCGAGTGGGCCGGCGATTGATCTACCAATGTCCGGCCATAGATTCGGCGGTCGACCAGGGCGACATCGTTGACGGCTGCCCGCTGCTTGAGGTTGTGGCTTTTGACCCTGACAGCATCAAGCCGGCGCAGATCGGATACGCCGCCGCTCGGATCGTCGTGCTCACCCAAACTTGTGACCTTGCGAATCGAAAGACGACGCGGGTCTGCGCGGCGCGTGTGCTTGTTGCCCAAGAAATGGTCGATCAGCGGATCGTGAAGGAGGCCGAAGTCAGAGGGCCAATTCGCGCAGGCCGGGTTTTCGGCATGTATTACCTGCCGAAGGACGTAGCGTTGGGCCTGCCGGAGGCGATCGTCGACTTGCGCCAGCTTCACACGGTTCGGCTCGACCTGCTGCAAGCCCTGGTTCGCAATGGCAAACGTCGCGCTCGCATTCAGCCGCTTTACCGCGAGCACCTCGCCAAGCATTTCGCCGACACCTACAGTCGCATCGGCCTGCCGGAGCCCTACGAAACGGATGCCTGAAATCCGCTCCTACGGCGTTTGCTTACTGAACCCTGAACCCTGAACCCTGAACCCTGAACCCTCGCCGGGACTTTGGACTTCGGACTTTGGACTTTAATTCAGCCACGGATCGACCACCGAAAAAACACGGATAATTGAGTAGAGTAGGCGGGGAGGTTGGCCTCCCCGCCCCTCGTCAAACCGGACGGGCGGATTTCCCGCATCCGGCTTTCCCAAGAAATTCAGCCTTGCGGCCTAGTTTCCACCTCGGTGCAGAGACGTTGTTCCGTAGCGGGGTTTGACCCCAAGCGGTTCTCCTTACTTCTTGCAGAAACAGATTCTTGGTAGGGTCCCTTCGCTCCACCGGAATTACCCGGCTTCATCGCTACTACGAACCCATCCGACTCCCGGCGAGACCGGCCGGCGGTTATTTGTTCCCGTCGGTCGTTGGTTGCGAGGCTCCACGAGTCGTGAACCTTCTCGCCGGGTCTCCCAGGTTCCTGATTGATCTTTCGACGCCCGCCGTCCGCTCTCACTCCGGGGAACATCGGCCGCCGCACGCGCTTGTTACTTGGCGGCCGACACCGGGCTTCACCGTTTCTGGGCGGCTGGCCCTTCCCTTGTCGAATTAACGAAGCCGAAACCGGTTCACTTTCGTTACGGCTGACGTCTTCGCCTTTCCAGGCTCCAGCCGAGAGGTTGCCCTACTCGACTGCTGGATCGGCTACATGTCGAACGAGCAATTTCACATGGTCAGCTCCTTTCAGCTAACAAGATCAACCAAGCTTCCCTGGCGCACCAGAAGAACTGCCGGACAGAAAAAGACCGACCACGCCACGCGCAACTGAACGAAAACTCTCCTTGTGGTTTACGGCGCCGGTAGCTCGGCGAGATATGTGAAGCGAACTCGCACAGATGACCGGCAACGAATTACAACAAGATCGCTCGGCACGAATGTCGGACTTCGCGGTCGCGCGGCCGGCGATGATCGTCTGCTTGACGGTAAATGCACTGGTGCTGATGTACGTTGCTGTCGAGCGGCCTGAGTACCTTGCAGACTACCGGCTCAATCCAAACCCAGACGCCAGGCACTACGTGCTTCTCGGTGAGAACCTCCTGACAACCGGGCACTTCTCCCGCTGCAGTAGCCCGCCCTTCGTTCCAGATATTTTGCGGACTCCCGCCTATCCAGTCTTCGCTGGCGCCCTGAATATTCTCGGTGGCCCGCTGGCGATTTACCTGGTTCAAGCGCTGCTTGGCACAATTTCATGTCTGCTCGTCGTCAAGCTTGCCCGGCCTCAATTTGGCGATCGCGCCGCTCGCTGGGCAAGCATTCTTTTCGCGGGGGACCTGTTGCTTGCGATATCGAACTTCGAAGCGATGTCGGAACCTCTCTACCTGTTTCTTACACTCGCCGCGATCGTATGCCTGATTCCGGTCATCACAGCCGCTCGCAACAGTCCTCGATACCTCGGCCGCGTCGCATCGGGCGGGGCGCTGCTGGCCGCCGCCACGCTCACTCGCCCCGCAGGCTTTTACCTCCCGGTGGTCGTCGTTTGTTTGCTCGTCTTACGAGGTCTCTATACCCGAGCAGCCATGCGGGCAGTATTACAGTCAGCCGTGCTGGTTTTCGCGACCGGTATGCCCGTTGGAGCTTGGGTGGCGCGAAATGCCATAACATTCTCAGTGCCGCATCTGACCAATGCGGACGCCATCATGATCGTCTACTTTGCTGGCGCGGGCGCCTATCAGGTAGAACGTGGCCTGACGCTGGAGCAAGCGCAGGAGCAAATTGAAATGGAATACGCGTTACCGTCACCCCGAATGACGAATAATCACTGGATAAGCCCCCAGTCCGTGGCGGAAATGGATTCCGCGCTGCGGGCTGTGAAACGCGATATCTTAGCTAAATACCCTCGATCTTTGGTTATTTCGTCGCTTCTAGGGGCGATGAAGGCGACCGTATCACATAACCTGGCTTTTCTCGCGGCTGCCAGTGGATCGGAGTGGCACGCTCCGCGGATTGCGTCGCTCCTGCGGGGTGAGCTCGCTTCGTTTGATCGCCTTCGCGAGAACCCAGCGCCGCTCGCGGTGGCCTTCATTTGGCAGATGCTCTACCTGATTCCCGCAGTACCGCTTGCCGCGTTGGGCCTATTTATCGCGTTGCGCGACCCGTCTAACCGATGGACCGGCTTCGCGCTCGTAGGAATACTCGCGTACTTCTATCTCACGGTCGCCGTGGTAGGTGTGGAGGCATACTATCGCAGCCGCATCCCGCACATGCCTTACATCTACGCCTTTGCCGGATTGGCCCTGGCGAAGGCGCTTCCACGACCGCGCGATAACAGCAACCTAGACTCGACCGCCCGGCGTCGCCAAGTGATTACGTCATGCAGCATGGCGCCGCCAAGAGGAGAAAACTAAATGGCGACAGCTCTCGCACACGAACTCGATCAACAGCCGGCATCGGTTGGCCACGAGCAGGCGCACGCCAGCTCAACGCGCCTCCCCGGGCTCACCGTTGTTATTCCGGCTCTCAACGAAGAGGAGAGTATTGGCAATACCGTGCGGCGATGCCTGAACGCCGTCCCCCAAATCATGGACGAGGGACACGTTCGCCATGTTGAGGTAATCGTCGTCAGCGATGGGTCTACCGACCGCACGGTTGAGATTGCCCAAGAGCTGGCAGACAGCGAACCGCCGGTCTCGTTGATCATTTTTCCGCAGAACAAGGGATACGGCGCGGCCATCAAAGCCGGGTTTGAGCAAGGCACCGGCGAGCTCGTGGCGTTTCTCGATGCCGACGGCACCTGCGACCCCACTTACTTTGCCGAAATGTGCCGCGTGTTGCAAGAGGAGTCGGCCGCCGTGGTGCTCGGCTCGCGCATGGGCGAGCGCAGCCAGATGCCCCGCATTCGTCGAATCGGGAATCGAATCTACGCTTTCATGCTTGGCCTGCTGAGCGGCCGTGCGGTAGACGACACGGCGAGCGGAATGCGCGTCATTCGGCGAACGGCACTGCGACAGCTCTATCCACTACCCGATGGGCTGCACTTTACCCCCGCCATGAGCGCTCGCGCCCTGATGACCGGGCTGGACGTCGTGGAAATCCCCATGGACTATGCGGAACGGGTCGGCCGCAGCAAACTCAGTGTGCTGCGCGACGGCGTGCGGTTCTTTCGTTCGATCCTGGAGGCGCTGTTGCTCTACCGCCCCGGACGGTTTTTCTCGCTAGGAGCGATTGTTTGCCTGGTCATCGGCCTGGCTTGGATTCTTTACCCCATAGAGTTCTACCTGCGAAACCAGCGCCTCGAAGAATGGATGATTTACCGCGTCCTGTTGGCGTCGTTTCTGTTTACCTGTTCATTTGTGCTACAAACCGCGGGTAGCGTCGCCGACCGCCTGGTCTCTCTGCTGTGGAAATCAAGCGCGAAAACGTTTTGGAGCCATCTGTCCGATAAGATAATTTCAAGACGCTGCCTTTACGGACTTTCCGCTGTGGCCCTTGTCAGCGGCACCGTTCTCGTCGCACCTGGGGTGTGGGAGTATGTGACCACCGCGCATGTCACCACGCACTGGTCCCGGGTGGTGGCCTGCCTGTTCCTCTACCAGTTGGCGATCACCGGGGTGATCACCGCCGTCCAGCTCGACATTATCGCGCTCTGGAAAAGCCAGCTCGTCGCCCGCTCCAAATAAAGTCAGGGACGTAGGTCAGGCTTTCCAGCCTCACGTCAATCGGCAGCAAAACCCACGCAACGCATCGCGACAAAAACACCGTGAACGAGTTCGACGCATACGTTGAAACTTACGACTGCGCGTGCCAGCGCGGCCTGAGCCTTACCGGCGAGGACCGCGACTATTACGCGCGGCGGCGCGTCGCGATCACGCGCACGCTATGCTCGGATCCCGCTGGGGTCCGCCAGATCATCGACTTCGGATGCGGACTAGGGCATACCGCGCCTCTGCTGCTTTCGGCCTTCCCAAACGCCAGCGTTCTCGGAATCGACAACTCGCGTGAAACGATCGAACGTGCGTGCTTGGCTTACGGCAGCAAACGCGTCAGCTTCACATGCGATGACGGCGACTGGCCCGTAGCGGATGCCGACTTGATCTATTGCAACGGGGTGTTCCATCACATTCCCAAGGCCGATCGTCCGCCGGTCGTTGATCGGCTGCTGGCGAGTGTGCGGCCGGGCGGCGTGTTCGCCCTGTGGGAAAACAACCCCTGGAATCCCGGTACGCGGTTGGTGATGAGACGAATTCCATTCGACCGCGATGCGATCACGCTGTCTTACCGCGAAGCCTCCGCACTGGTGCGGGACGCGGGCTTTTGCGTCGACAAAGCCACGTTTCACTTTTATTTCCCTGCCCTATTGAACTTTCTTCGCTCGGCGGAGCCGTTGCTGTCCACAATTCCACTGGGCGGCCAATACTGCGTGCTCGCCCGTCGCCCAGTTTGCGCGCGCAGCGCGATGCATGAGCCGCTCGCGCTGGCGTGATGCTTACCGCATGAAGGGACTCATCTTCACCTATGTCATGTGCTACGGCGGCTCCGTTGTGGCGCTCTTCAAGCCATGGTATGGGCTGTTGGTCTACGTGTGCTTCGCCATTATCAAGCCGAACGCACTGTGGTATTGGGTGGTCCCGGAGGGGAACTTCAGCCGGATTGTGGCCATTGCGCTGCTTCTGGGCTGGTGCATGCGGGGCGCCTGGAACTGGAACTTCGGTCGTGCTGGACTGCTGGTTGCTGCGGTGTCTTTCGCCGTCCTTTGGGCCGCGCTTCTGGTTCCCACATCCTACGATACTTCAAAGGCGTGGGGCTTCGTCGACGGACATTTGAAGATCCTGCTGCCGATCATCGTCGCTATGACCACGATTCGGTCAGTGAACCAAGTCAAACAATTGGCCTGGGTAATCGCACTCAGCCAGGGCTATGTTGCGTTGGAACTGAACCTGAGCTATTTTGGCGGCTTCAACCGCATGCAGGAGCTTGGTTTCGGCAGCCTTGACAACAATGGGTGCGCGATCACCATGAACGCGTGCGTTGGGCTCTGCTTCTTTCTGGGTTTGCACGCCGAGAAACTTTGGCAAAAAGGGGTGGCCTTCGCCTCGGCGCTCTTCATTGCTCATGCCGTGATGCTCTCCTTTTCCCGCGGGGGACTGCTGGGCCTAATAGTAACCGGCCTGGTCAGCTTCTGGCTGATTCCCAAGCGGCCCGTCCATTATCTCGCGTTCGCGATTGCCGTTGCCATCGGCCTGCGTCTCGCCGGAGCGCAGGTGCTGGAACGCTTCGGCACCGCATTTGTCGACGAGCGTGAGCGGGACCGGTCTGCCAGCCTGCGCCTTTTGCACTGGGACGCCTGCACCAAGTCGATGCTCAAGAACCCTTGGGGTGTTGGTCCGTTTCAATGGCCGCACACGGCCATGGAATATGGATTGCCAGAAATGGAGGCACACAGTTTCTGGTTCCAGACCGGGGCCGAGCTGGGCGTGCCGGGTTTGTTGGCCTTCGTTCTTTTCTATCTCGGCTCGATATGGCGGCTCTGGCCACTGGCTCGGGGCAAATTGTCGGTGGCCGACCCGTGGCTGGTCAATCTGGCGCAAATGGTGATCGCGTCGCTGGTCGGGTTTTGCGTCTCCACGCAGTTCGTGAGCTCTCAGGGTGTGGAAACCCCCTTCTACGTCGCCCTGGTTGGTATGGGAACATTGAAACTCTACTCCCTTCAGTCGGCCGCTTTGCCGGTAAGGTGGCAACGAACGACAAGCTGGGCTCCTGCAACGAGGCCTGCATGAAACCCGCCATCCAAGTCGAAGGACTGTCGAAGAGCTACCGGATCTCGGGAGGGGACCGGGGCCAGTACCGCACGCTGCGCGAGTCGCTCACCGGCGCCGCGCTGGCTCCCTGGCACGGTTTCCGGCGGCTCGTCGGAAACGGGCCGCCGGCGCGCACCCAAAACGCGCAGACCGTGCGGGCGCTCGACGACGTCTCACTCGAGGTCCGGCCGGGCGAGGTGGTGGGGGTGATCGGCCGCAACGGGGCGGGCAAAAGCACGCTCTTGAAGATCATCAGCCGGGTCACGGAGCCGACGGCGGGCCGCGTCGCCTTGCGCGGCCGCTTGGCCAGCCTGCTTGAGGTCGGCACGGGCTTCCACGCCGAGCTTACGGGACGCGAGAACATCTACTTGAGCGGCGCGGTCCTCGGGATGTCGAAGCGCGACTTGGCGCGTCAGTTCGACGCCATCGTCGATTTCGCCGAGATCGGCGGCTATCTGGATACCCCGGTCAAGCGCTATTCCAGCGGCATGCTCGTGCGGCTGGCCTTCGCGGTCGCGGCACACCTGGAACCGGATATTCTGCTCTTGGACGAAGTGCTGGCCGTGGGCGACGCGGGCTTTCGCGCCAAGTGCATCCGCCGCATGAAGGAGCTGATTTCGTCGAACGTGGCCGTGCTCTTCGTCTCGCACCAGCGGAGCCAGATCGTCCAGGTCTGCCAGCGCTGCGTCGTACTGCACCAAGGGCGGCTGGTCTACTCGGGCAATCCGGAAGCGGCCTGGCAACAATACGTCGACACCCTGCAAGCGGCGCCGGCGACCGTCAACTTCGCGAGCGCCTGCCAGTCTGGCGGGCGGCTGCTTGGTCTGACGATCACCGACGCCGACGGGCGGGCGACGACAAGCGTCGCGGCGAACGAGCCGTTGTCGCTCACCGTCGCTTACCAACTCGACCGGCAAATCGATCGACTTGGCCTTGGAATCAACTTTCACCAGGGCAACGGCGACCTGCTTGCCGACTGGACCACGTTCGACTGCGGCGTTGAGATCCCTCGCCTCCCCGGCCGCCATTCTCTGCGGCTCGACCTTGAGGGCCTGCCGGTTTCGGGCGGTAGCTATCTCATCGGCGTGCGTCTCTATGACCTGCAAAGCGGCGATGCGCTTGACCGGCATTTCCAGAGATACCCACTCATGGTGAACGGGCCGGCCGATCAACATTTGATTTCGCTCCGCCAACGGTGGACGCATTCCACCACCGAAATAAAACGGCGGCCTGCACAAACTGATCTGTTGGAGATATAGGAATATGGCCGAAACCTTTCTCGCGAGAAACGACGCGATCGATCTGCAGGGCACCAATGCGTTAACTGGAAATAAGCCGCCCGCAGGCGGATGCTCATCGCTCAAGGCCACCGGTTCGGCCACAGCCGGGCCGGCGTTTAAACAGCGCGCGGCACGCTTGGCGACGCGACTAGCTAGTTCGTATCTACAGAATAGGTACTGTCGTCTTGGCAAGCGACTGTTGTGGGACCGCCTCTGTGTTCCTCACTTGTCGTGGCGCCAAGACGATCTTGTCTGCCGGACGCAATTCGGCGCACGAATGTCCTCGCGGCCTTGCGAGTTCATCGAAAGCCGGATTCTCTTCTTCGGCGCCTGGGAACCGCGAATTACATCCCTGTTTCAGGAAATAATCAAGCCGGGAGATGTGGTCCTCGACGTCGGCGCGAATGTCGGATATTTCACGCTGCTGGCGTCGGCTTGCGTCGGCCGGCAGGGTCGTGTATACGCCGTGGAACCGAGTGACTCAATCCGGCGCCGTTTACTTCATAACCTCGAGCTTAACGGGACAGACAACGTCACAGTCCTTCCCTGCGCCGCCTGGGACTGTTGCGGAGAAGCTACCTTTAGTCTCGCCACGCACAACGGTGGTGCGTCGTCGCTACGGCCACTGGAATCGCAATACGGTGCCGTTGAAGAGCATGTCAAACTCGCGCGGCTTGACGGGCTCATCCCGGCTGAGGATGCGTCACGCGTCCGCTTGATCAAACTCGACATTGAAGGCGCCGAGTTGCACGCGTTGCGTGGGCTGTCCCGGCTATTTGATGTCAACCGCGAGGTGGCGATCGTTTCCGAGGTAAACCCACAGATGCTCAGAGAGCTTGGTGAGTCAGCAAGCAACCTGTGTAATTCGCTGACAGATCTTGGTTTCTCCGCGTACGCCATCGAGAACGACTACTCCGTCGAAGCTTACCTCCGGCCACAAAGGGCTAAGCTGCCGCAACGGCTGGAGCGCGCTCCGACGGAAGCCGGTGAAGTGCTCTTCACGCGAGCAAGCATGCCTCCGCTCGGTTAATCGCTGTGAGTAGATACTGATATGGCTAGCGTCAAAGACTTGTTCGTGCGCACATTAAATCGTCCGTTGCGGCGATTTGGCGCCGAGATCGTTCCGGCGTGGCAGCGCCAGTGGTGGCGCTGTCCAAGCGCGTTTGAGCTCGGTGGACGGAACTTTTCGTACTTCTACCATTGTTATAACTGTGGCTGGCCACCGTATGCCACGGAACGCTGCGCCGAGTTGGGATTAGCCGACGCATGGTTGAACGAGTTACACGACACAAATGAGCTGGTGGAAGTTGGCGCGGTAACGCCCTACTATTGGCCCAGCCGCGTTAAGAATGTGGTCGACCCGTTTGACCCGCACAAACTTGTCACCTTGCGACTCTCGCTGTTCGACGTCGATTTCACGGGGAAAACCGTCCTCTCCATTTCGACGCTCGAGCACGTCGGCTTGGCTGAATACGGCGGTGAGAAGTCGCCTGGGCAGGCCGTGCGGGCGCTACGAAAGATTCTCGACGAGTCGCCCTGCTTCCTTTTGACCGTGCCCGTGGGTTACAACCCGGCTCTCGACGGGCTCTTTTTTGAAAACGCCAGCTCTGTTACCCGCGACGCACAATTGCGATTCCTCGTTCGTACGGCAGATGGGCAGTGGCGTGAGGAAATCATCACGAGCGATGCACGCCGCCCTTACGACGCGCCAGGAGTCAACCACGGAAGATCCGCCTCCGCGTTGGCGGTTTTGGAGCGCGGCGACCTGCTGAGATTGGGTCCTGTGGTTGGCGAAGCGGCGGGAGCGGTCTATGCCCGTTGACCGGCAACTTTCCGCGCGGCCGATCTTCATCGTGGGGGCTCCGCGGTCTGGCACCACGCTCATGCGGTCGATTCTCGACGCGCACCCTGAGATCTTTTGCCCGGCTTGGGAGACGGGATTGTTCGTGCATTTCGACGAGATGCTCAATGGCGACCTGCTGAAGGTGATGCGTGTGGAAGGCCCACACTTTCCTTTATCGCGGGCCGACGTGATCGACTGGGTTCGTCGCTCGGCGGAAGACATGATGGGATTGTTTGCCGCCAAGGCAGGCAAGCCGCGCTGGGCTGAGAAGACACCTGCACACGTCTACAACATGCGGCTCATTACCGAGGCGTTTCCCGAGTGTCAGTTTATTCACATGATTCGCGACGGCTACGAAGTCGTGCGGTCGCTGCAGAACATGCCCTGGGCGCCGCGGCAGATCCACTGGAGCACGAGCCGCTGGACGAGCAGCATTGCAGCGGGGCGCGAGTGCGGCGCGGAGTTGGGCGTCGCGCGATACGTTGAAGTGCGGTACGAAGACCTTACCAAGCGCGCCGAGCCGACCTTGCGGAAGGTCTGCGAATTTCTTGACGAGCCGTTCGCCGAGCAAATGCTGGCCTTCGATCGCGCCGAGAACAACTCCTGGGGAGCCACGCAAAAGCCGCTGCAAGACAAGCCCGTGAACAAGCACCGGGATCTGGGACCGATGGAACGGCTGGTGTTCCGCCTCAAAGGCGGCAGGCTGCAGCGCGAATTAGGGTACGGTCGGTGAAAGTCGGAATTTACCAGAGCTACTGGGGCGAGGTGGGCGGCGGCCAGCGCTATCTGGCCGCCGTGGCCGAAGTGCTCGCGCGCAGCCACGACGTGGAGATCGTGCATCACTGCGACGAGTTCGATCCGTTGGCGACGGGCCAGGCGATGGACGTCGATCTGGCGGCGATCGCCTTCCGCTATATCGAACCAGCGGAGCGGACAACACCGCAGAGTCGAAATCCGTGGATGCGGCTGCGCGAGGAGGCCGAGTGGTGCGCCGAGGTCAGCCAGCCCTACGACCTGTTCATCAACTGTGGCAATACCGTGCCGTTCTTCTGCCACGCCCCGCGGGGCGTCTTGATCACCTTCTTCCCGGAAACAAGCTGCGACCAGTTTCATGGGCGAGCGACGAAGGCCTGGCGCCGAAGGTCCCTGGCGCACAGGTTCGTCGCGCGGGCCTTTCACGGCGTTGAATGGCGTCGGCGGTTTGCGGGCTACCAGCAGGTGATGACCTGTTCGGAATACTCGCGGCGCTGGTTGGGGCAACTCTGGTCCGTCAAGGCCGACGTACTCTACCCGCCGCTGCGGCGGGGCTTATCGCCAAAAGAGAAAGAGCCGCTGATTCTTTCCGTCGCGCGGTTTGACGGCGGCCGGCACAAGCGGCAGGACCTGCTCGTCGAGGCGTTCAAACGGCTCTGCGACGCGGGCGTCGCCGGCTGGCGCCTGGAACTTGTCGGCTCCGTGGCAAGAAACGATGCGGCGCGAACGTTTGTCGACTCGCTGCGCCGCTCGGCCGAGAACTATCCCGTCGACATCCAAGCCGACCTGTCCGCCGACGAATTGCGGCTGAGGCTCGAGCGCGCGGCCATGTTCTGGCACGCGATGGGTTACGGCGTGGACCGCAAGCACGAACCCGGTCGCCTGGAGCATTTCGGCATGGTGGCGACCGAGGCCATGGCCACCGGCTGCGTGCCCCTGCTGTTCGACGGCGGCGGTTTGCCCGAAAGCGTGTGCGATGGTCGCCACGGATTCCTATGGCAGGACGCCTCCGAGCTCGTCGCAAAAACGCGACGGCTGATCGACGACGCCGAGTTGCGGTCTCGCCTGAGCGCGGCGTCGATCGGACGCGCCGCCGACTTTTCGCAAGAAAAATTCGAGGAGCGGTTGCGCGAGGTGTTGTCGCCGGTGTTGCGATTTCCGCGGGTCCGACGCGCCGCGGAGCGCTTGGCGAATGCGACGGCCTGACAAGTTGCTGATCGTGGCCCATTCGCCTTTGCGGGGCGGGGCCGAATACTGTCTTGATACGACGTTGCGCAATCTCGACCGGAACAACTTCGACGCCACGGTGGTTTTTCCGTTCGAGGGGCCGATGAGCCACGCGGCACGCGAATACGGTTACGACGTGCGTGCGACGCCGCTTTGCCATTGGCTGTACTTCGACAAAGACGCATGGTACTGGAAGAATTTGTTAGGGCGATCTTGGGCCAACGTGCTCCGGTTGCGGCGATTGATTCGCGAAGTCCGGGCTGACGTGGTCTACACCAATACGAGTGCGATCTTCGAAGCGGCGGTGGCGGCCAGGTTGGCCGGCGTGCCGCACGTCTGGCACGTCCACGAGGTGCTGGCCGAGGGCAACCGCATGCAACAGCTTTTGCCGCTGCCGGTGATGAAGCGATTGATTTACCGACTATCGGACCGGATCGTGTTTGAATCGCACTCGGCGCGCCGCGTGTTCGAAACTTCGACGCCCGCCGATAAATCGGTGGTGGTTTACAATAGCCTTCGGCTGACGGACGAGATTGCAAATTGCAAATTGCAAATTGCAAATTGCAAATCGGACGAGAATGCTGCCGCGAATCCAAAATCCAAAATCCAAAATCCAAAATCCGACTGCCCTCACCTAGCCTCTCCCGAGGGGAGAGGGATTTTTGGCCTGGAGGCTGATGATCGCGTGATTGGTTTTGTGGGGCAGTTCATCGACCGCAAGAACCCGCTGCTGCTGCTCCGCGCGTTGGCGAAAGTGCGGGAAGTGCCGCGGCTTAAGTGCCTGTTTGCCGGAGAAGGACCGTTGGAAGGCGCGATGCGGGCAGCGATCGGCCGGTTGTGCCTGGGTGATATTTGCCGGATTGTCGGCTTTCAATCCGATGTGGCGCCGGTGATGCGAGCGATTGACATCTTGGTGCTCTCGTCGCGGCAGGAATCGTTCGGACTGGTGTTGGTTGAGGCGGCCAGCCAGGGCAAGCCGGCCATCGCCTGCCAGTGCCAAGGCCCTGGGGAGATCATTGTCGATGGGGAGACGGGCTTACTCGTGCCGCAGGACGACGAGAACGCGATGGCGCGCGCGATCGAACGGATGTTCGCGGATGACGGCGTGCGGCGGCGGATGGGCGACGCGGGCAGGCGGCGGGCGTACGAGGAGTTTTGCCCGGTGAAAAACACGCGGAAGCTGGAGCAGGTGTTTATCGAGGTAATTGAAGCGTCGCG
>Ga0307373_10010590_pt1 | contig 13525 bp, 17 predicted proteins | sample OX2MG_FD_202534 | JGI IMG/M metagenome (GOLD analysis project Ga0307373, IMG submission 202534) | Soil microbial communities from Risofladan, Vaasa, Finland - OX-2 | ecosystem: Environmental > Terrestrial > Soil > Coastal area > Acid sulfate soil | place: Finland: Risofladan, Vaasa | collected... | reverse complement strand
GCATCATCGTGATCGAGCAATCCCACCCATCGGCCACGCGCAACGCTTAATCCTGCGTTGGTCGCAAGTGCAATTCCCCGGTTTTGCGGATTGCGGACTATCCGCACACCTGGTGTTGCCTCGTGGTCCGCGAGCCATGACAACGTTTTCGCCAGCGTCGATCCATCGTCGGACAAAATCAATTCCGCTGCGCCAGCCGGCTGCTGCTGGAACGATTGCAGCAGATCGTTCAGGTGGGCGGGTGGCGAATCGAGCATGGGCACGACGAAGGACATAAATGGACCGTCGGCCAGCTCGACGTTTGTTATCGGCGGAGCATCGCGTGTTGCCAATCGAACCACCGCCGCAAAGTGTTCGGGAACGCGGATCGTGGTGCGGCGCTTTAGGCGCGGTTCCGGGGTCCCATCGATTTCTATCGTAGCAACGCCGGCATGCGCGCCAGCCAAATGGCGGGCCTTCGCCAGCGCCGCCTCGCGCTCACGATCACTCCAGGCGCATTTGGCCCAATAGCGAAAGCGTTGTGCGCTCGTGCATGGATCAATTCTGATCGCAGCAACCTGCCGCGGCGCGAGAACCTCGATCGAATAGATTTGAGCGCCGGCTTCCTCAAGCGTTGTTGCGCTTGCTTCGTCGAAGCCGTTGCCACGATCGGCGTAAAGTTTTGGATCGAGCGGATCGTTCAGGGCTTGAAGAAAGACCACGAGATAGCGCGGGCGGCGGAGAAGAAACCGGTATCGGAAGAACGGATCGTCGCTCAATCCCTCGTATTCGGTCGGGCCGGTCTTTCGTAAGCCCGATGTGGATTTCCGAACGAGCAATGGCATCGGTTGTCGGTCAGTCCGGTCGGATGAAGCTTTTGTCCGCAGGCTTTCGAGCCGCGTGATACCCGCTCACGAGGTCGCTCGTCCGAGTCGACGGCTTTTATAGCCGCGGTCCAGGATACTTTGCCACCATCGGCGGTTATCGAGGTACCATCGTACGGTCTTTTCCAGACCGCTCTCAAAAGTCTCGGCCGCGCGCCATCCAAGCTCCTGCTCTATTTTCCCCGGATCGATCGCATAACGGCGATCGTGACCGGGCCGATCTTCCACAAATTCGATCAGGGCGCGCCTGCGCCCCTTGGCGGATGGCTCCATCCGGTCGATGAGGTCACAAACGGCGTTGACCACGTCGATGTTCGACCGCTCATTGCGGCAGCCGACATTGTAAGTTTCGCCGATCCGGCCACGTTGCAGCACCAGTGCCAGCGCCCTGGCGTGGTCTTCGACGTAAAGCCAGTCGCGGACGTGGCGACCATCGCCGTAGACGGGCAGGGGCTCATGCGCCAATCCCCTTATAATCATATGGGGAATGAGCTTTTCGGGAAAATGAAACGGCCCGTAGTTGTTTGAGCAGTTGGTGATAATTGCCGGGAGGCCGTAGGTTTCCCGCCAGGCTCGGACGAGATGGTCTGACGACGCCTTGCTGGCCGAATAGGGAGAGTTCGGAGCGTAGGGAGTATTTTCCCGGAACGATCCTTCCGAACCCAGAGAACCATAGACTTCATCCGTCGAGACATGAAGGAGCCGAAACTCCGCGCGTTCCCCAACGGCCAAATTGCGCCAGAAGTGCAGAGTTTCTTGCAATAGCGAAAACGTGCCGACAACGTTCGTCTGAATGAAGTCGGCGGGACCGTCGATGGAGCGATCTACGTGACTTTCGGCAGCGAGGTTCATCACGGCATGCGGCCGGTGCCGCTCAAATAGGGCCCGCAGCTTTTTGCCGTCGCAAATGTCGACCTTGGCAAATGCGTATCGATTGTTTCCGCCACCTTGCGGGATCGAGGCGAGATTTCCGGCGTATGTCAATTTGTCAATGTTGACGACAGACGCGTTGGTTTGATCGAGCAAGTATCGGATGACTGCCGAACCGATAAATCCGGCTCCGCCTGTGACAAAAACTGTATGACCGTCAAAACGCATTTAGACTGCTTCAGTGCGAGGCTGTATTTGCAAACGAACGATAGACCGACAGGAGATATTCGCCGTATCCGCTGCTTGCGCAGCGTTGTGCCAACGTACCAAAGTGCTCACGGGTAATATATCCAAGCCGCAACGCAATTTCTTCAGGGCACGCGATACGCAATCCCTGCCGCTGCTCTAATATATGGACAAAGTGACTCGCTTCGATGAGGGTGTCGTGCGATCCGGTATCGAGCCAGGCGTAACCTCGGCCGAGAACTTCAACATAAAGTTCGCCGCGCTCAAGGTAAGCGCGATTGACGTCAGTGATTTCGAGTTCGCCTCGGCCTGATGGTTTCAAGTTTGCAGCAACATCGATCACATCATTGTTGTAAAAATAAAGACCGGTGACGGCAACATTCGACTTAGGCTGTTTGGGTTTCTCCTCGATCGAAATTGCGCGCCCGTTATCATCGAGCTCAACGACTCCGTAGAGCTCCGGGTTCTTCACCACATAGCCGAACACGGTGGCTCCGGTGCCCCGGGCTGCCGCCTTGAGCAGTTGTTCGGGGAGGCCATGGCCGTGAAAAATATTGTCACCCAAAATAAGGGCGACGTGGTCGTCTTCGACGAAGTCGCGTCCGACAATGAACGCATCGGCCAGCCCGCGAGGCGTGACTTGCGCCGCGTAGGAGAATTTCAGCCCCAGATCCGTGCCATCGCCTAAAAGCCGCTCAAACAATGGTTGGTCGCGCGGCGTCGAGATAATAAGAATGTCCCGAATGCCGGCCAGCATGAGGGTGGAAAGCGGATAATAGATCATCGGTTTGTCGAAAACCGGCAGCAACTGCTTGGAAACGACGGCCGTTAACGGGTAAAGCCGGGTCCCGGTGCCCCCCGCAAGGATGATCCCCTTCATTGCCCGCCATCTCCCCTGCGCGCGCAGGTTCTAATATCATACGACTCGCAGGGCACAAGCTGAGCGCGTTGGCCGCAATCCGGTGAGCCTTTCATGAATGTAGTCGCAACCAATCTTGCAGACGTTTTGGTCATCGAACCGAAAGTACACGGTGATTCACGAGGCTTTTTCTTTGAGGCCTTTCGGACAGACCGGTATGTCACGCATGGATTACCCTCCGCATTCGTCCAGGACAATATCTCGCGATCGGCGCAAGGCGTGTTGCGCGGTTTGCATCTGCAGAATCCGAAAAGCCAGGGCAAGCTCGTCAGCGTTCTCCGCGGCCGGGTGCTGGACGTTGCCGTGGACGTTCGACTTGGCAGCCCGACTTTCGGCAAGCACGTCGCCGTCGAATTGAACGACGAAAACCGCCGGCAACTTTGGGTACCGCGCGGCTTTGCGCATGGATTCCTGGTCCTCTCGGAGAGCGCGGATTTATTTTACAAGTGTGACGAATTCTATAGTCCCGCCGACGAGATCGCCGTTCGCTGGAACGATCCGGTCATTGGCATCGTTTGGGGGATCGATTCTCCGTCATTATCCGCGCGCGATGCAGCGGCGCCGTTGCTCGCTAACGTGCGAAGTCTGCCGGCTTACGGAAAACCATAATGCGGGTGCTGGTCACCGGCATAACTGGCCAAGTTGGCGGTGCAATCGTCAAAGCCTTGCCATCGCATGTTTCCGTGGTTGCCGCGGACCGTCGGCAACTTGACCTGGCTCAACCCGATCGAATTGGATCGATTCTCGACCGAATTGCTCCCGATGTGATCATCAACCCGGCTGCGTACACGGCAGTCGACCGCGCGCAAGACGAACAGGAGATGGCCTATCGGATCAATGGGGAGGCGCCCGGCGCTTTGGCCCATTGGGCCGCTTCGCGCCAAATCCCGATGATTCATTTTTCGACTGATTATGTTTTCGACGGCACGGGGACGCGCGCCTGGCGAGAGGACGATATGCCAAATCCGCTCTCGGTCTACGGCGCGAGCAAGCTTGCGGGCGAGGACGCGGTTCGTACCGCCGGTGGACCGCATCTGATTGTTCGCACGTCGTGGGTCTATGCTCCGACAGGGTCAAATTTCCTCCGCACGATCATGCGGCTAGCGCGGGAGCGAAAGGAATTGCGCGTGGTCGACGATCAAATCGGCGCACCGACATCGGCACGGCTGATCGCTGGAACGCTCGCCCGCATGATTGGCTCGAACGACGCTCGACTTGCGAGCCAATTGGCAGCGGCGCAGGGTGGCATCGTCAACGTTGCGGCATCGGGCGAGACGAGCTGGTATGGGTTCGCGGTAGCAATCGTTGCAGGCCTGAAAGCACGCGGTGTTGCGCTCACTGTGGAAAGTATCGTGCCGATTGCGACCGCCGATTACCCGACGCAGGCAAAACGGCCGATCAATTCCCGTCTCGACCTTACGCAACTGAACAAAATATTTGGGATCGAAACTGCGCGGTGGGAAGATTCGCTTGCGATGGAAATTGATCACCTGGTGTTGCAGGCCGTGGATTAAACTCGCAGGGGTCACCGGGTCGCTCGGCAAGCCGATTGCTTCGCCAAATGTTTTGGCAAACGCGCTCGCCCTTGCAGGGCGTTAAGCGTGAACAGGACCTGGCCCGCTTGACGCCAAAGGGCGGTTTCGTAGCGGTGAAGCCGATCGAACGCCTGATTATCAAAACTGGCCAGTCGCAGGAAACAACCGGCGATGTCTAAATTGTCTTGGTAGGGAGGGGATGAGGTTCTGGAGTCGTTGCCTTCATTCCGGCTCCAATCCATTCCATCGTCTTGCGGCGGTTCAGCTAGTCGAACGACGTTTTCGCGACGTTGCATCGATGACTGGTCTTTGTCGAACTCGTGTTCGGCGTGGATGTGCAACAAGCCGGTTTCGATAGCAATGGCGCGTCGGAGTCGCCATAACAGACTTGCCAATCGCAGCACGAGTTCACGTTCGACCGCTGTTTGCGCGTCAAAATCTGCCGTCACCGACAATTCAAACGCCTTGTAATCCTCGGGGTCCTCGAAGACCTCCACGACAGTTTCCGCTGTCAAGCCATGGCGAAGGGCGTTGCGGCGCGAACGCTTCTTTCCGTCGTCCGTTCGTGGCCCCGTGCTGTTGAGCGCGTTGCGGCGGTTAGCCTCGATCTGCCGGGGCGATGTCATGGACTGGCGACATCCGCGGTCAATCCAGCCCGGCGATTTGGAAGGCTCGGCGCCAGCGGACGTGACTCAAGCCACAGCGCGCGCGCGGTAACGGTCGGGTCGATTCCCGTTTTCGTCCACCAAGCGGCTTCATTGCCGCAGCGGTGCACCTCACGATGATGTCCCCGGCAAAGCGGCACTGTGAACTCGTCGCTGACCTTGCGGCCGAGCGCCCGGCTTTGAGCAAAGCGCAGGTGGTGAGCGTCAGCGGGCTGCCGGCCGCAAATTAAGCAAGGACGCTTGGCGACCGATCTGACGTGATCCCGGTCCCGAAGCCTGCGCGGTTCCGGCAGCGCTAGGACGCTTTTATTGATCGCCCGGTTTCGCCCGCGTTTTTTCGACTTCGTTTCGTTACGCCGTTCTGATCCGAGCGGCACGATATCCTGGCTCGATGATCTCGCCAGTTTTGCTTCGAATGCTGCTTCGACCCGTTGGGCGTCTGGTGCAGCGAGCTTGTTCTTTTCAGGAAGCCACCGATGCGCCCAGGTGGCGGCATGGTCATTTGTTTCGAGCGCGCCAATCTCGCCAATGAGCCGATCACACAATTCAGCCGATGAGTGAGCGTCCAACGGCGGTTCGGCAGACTTGGTATGGGATCTGTGAGGAATCCGGCTCCCGTTGAGCGTGTTGCCACGGCCACTTCTCGGCTTTTCCGGCTGTAGTCGCGTATTGACTGGCGCCGCTAGATCCGGTGCGTCGAGGTCATCCTCGCCGGCAATACCAACGAGTGTGAAGAGAGCATACCGTCGAGCATAAGTGAGTGCCTTGCCCATACGATGCGGGGTTGCCGTATCGCTGATCGGACAGACCGGCCAATCCGAGGCGATCCATTGTCCCGAACTGTGCGCGAGTATTGTTGTTAGATTGACGACGCCCGCCGTCTGATCAATCGACGTCGTTTGCGCGACCGCGATCTCCTGCTGGCCTAAAGTTTTGCGGACAATCTCAAGACCGCTGGCGAGTGAAGCGTAATTGAACGTTTGCTCTTTGCCGTTTTGCTCGTCCGACTGAATAGTTGCAGTCAGGGATTTCTCTGGATTGATGAGTTCGCATTGCGCTTTGGCGAGCGCAGCCACAAGCGTCCCGATTGATTCACTGGTGCGCTGCACGGACGGCCTCCTCGGTCAGAAAGGCCACGCTGATGGTGCCTGATTTCGAGCGTTTGGCCCGGATGCCATGGCCGATCGCCTGCTGGGCATCGTCCGGTACCAGGCTTTTGAGTTCTGTCTTGGCGCGCTCGTGCTCAAGATGCGCCGATCGGGTCCGCGTGAACACCGCCGCGAATTCTCCCCATGCATTCGACGAACTCATATCGACAATGCGTACCGCCGCAATTCGCGGCTTTGGTGGATCAATGCCAAACAGGGCAGGGGCCTCACCGCTTTCCACACACCGCCAGAATTTGCGTTCGGCCGTAACGATCAGGTGTTGATAGAGCGGATCGGCGTGGGTCTTGATCTCAACCCACTTGCCGCCGCCGGTTATGATCGAGAGCACCGCCTCGCGGGCAGCGACCACCCACATGTTGTGCTGCAATTGCGGAGCGTGCTTTTCGGCTGCCGCTTCCTCAGAGAAATACCAGGGCAGCATGAATTTCGACTCGAACACCGCCCCACTTGATTCAATCCGGCCATCGAGCGTGGCGCCCATCCAGCGGACGCCCGGATGCCGGATATGCTTCTGGATATCCGTAACCACCTGACCGGTATTCGCTTCATACCAACGGCGGTTCAGCGCCTCGGTTGCGCTGCCAAGCTGGACAATGAGGTTACCGGAGAGGTCTTCCGGCTCGATTTCGCCGCGCTTTTCTCGCCAAAGTCGGGTCAGCGCCGCTTCATCGTCGCCCATGATGGTCCGGGCGTCCGAACCCCCGATGAAGTAGCGACGATTGGTTTTCCACACTTGAGGTTTCATAACTTTCTCCCTCGGGCAAAACAGCGTTTGATGGGTAACCGATTCCTGCTTCCGCGCTTGATGATATTTTAGATATCATATAGTATATGACAGTCAACGGTAAAAACAAGGCGTTGACCAGCGCCCAAATTCGGGCCGCGCGCGCGCTCATTCGTTGGCGCGCGGAGGATTTAGCGCGGGCGTCCGGTGTGGGGGTTGCCACCGTTCGGCGTGCCGAACTTACGGATAAAGAGACGTCGATGACGAAGCCCAACGACATGGCAATTCGCAGAGCACTAGAAACGGCAGGCATCGAGTTCATCGACGAGAACGGCGGCGGACCTGGCGTTCGGTTACGCAAGCGACAACAGAAGAGATCTTGAGCTGGTTGCTGCCGGGCAATGTGAGTGCGGAGTCAACCGCTCGCGCAGAATCGACTTTATGTTGGTAAGGGCGCACTGCGGCGCTTAGTCGGCGCGGCCAACGTTTGGGTCACTGAATTCGTCCTGACATATGACGGCGCGCACCGTCTTATGCGGTGAGCATCATGGAATTTAAAGACGGGAAGGTTTCCCGGGAGACTCAGTATTTCGGCGATCCTTTCACTCCAGGCCCTCGCGTGCTCAATGGGTCGAGCGGATGCGCTGAAGTGTTGCTATGAAATCGAGGCCACCAAGAACTTTAGGTTTCGCTTTTCTCGGTTATCCCCGGCTGTTAATCGCGTCGCCGCACCGGGGGCGATACAGCGGCGCGCGAAGGAACAGCAGCAATGATTGATATACTGTTCAAGGGTGTCGGCTGGACCGACATCGCGCTCACCCTGAACCGGATCGCGGTCGGGTCATTCTTTATGCATTCGGGATATCACAAGCTGTTCAACGCAGAGCGCCACCGCACGTTTGTCGACGAACTTAAGGCGCTCGGCGTGCCAGCGCTGGGATTCAATCAATGGTGGGTGCCGTTGGTCGAGTTCAGCGCCGGCGCCGCCGTCCTGATCGGGCTCTTGGCGCCACTCGCTGCGCTCGGCCTGCTTGCCATCATCCTCGTCGCCATCGCCACGTCCGGGCGGCAGCGAATCAAACTCTACAAGGCGATTGATAGAGGAGATCGCATCGACGATTGGCTTTATCTGCCGGAAACGCTTTATGCCTTTATGTTGATCGTAATCATCTCGGCCGGCGCCGGACCCTACAGCCTCGATGCCCTGATCCTGGCTCTGGTGAATAAACACGTCGCGTGAAACCGCCTTCCAGCCGGTTATCTTTTTCAGATGTGTTTTCGTCTTGCGGTGCCGCAGCAAATGCGGCTGTGACGAGCAGATTTAAATCACTCGCCAATTCACGGTGTTAGCGACAAGAATACAGGGATTAAGGTGGTGTTATGATGCGCTCCTGCCGTGTTGCCATGTGTCGCCTCTACTTAACTGCGGTCGGTTCAGTAGTCTCTACTGGATCACGGCTCGTTAACCGCTGGCCGCCATTCTGCCAGCGGATTGATTCGGGAGTGACGCGTGAGCGCCAAAATACTGAGGCTGAGCGACTATCGCATGGACAATGGCGTCGATAGCGAGATTGACTTGGCTACCGCAGTGGATTTCGCCATCCGGGATTTACGCGAAATTCTGATGTGCTGGGGTTCTGAGATAGCGCGGGAGCGTGCAGAGGAGTGCGAGTCGACGTTGCGACGTGCCTATTCCGGATTTCTCAACTATCACACAGTGTCTCAATAGCACCCGGATGGACAAGGTTTCATCTTTCGGCCCCATTGATTACAGTCTCGCTATCAAAAATAGGGGGCATCCACCCAAATCGTGGAGGTGGGAAATTTACGCGGCCGGGAAGAGCAAGCTGGTGCGACAATCTGAATTTTTTGAAACGATGTCCGAAGCGACCCGCGCAGGCAAGACGGCATTGGCAGAACTCCGGGCCAGCCCAGCGGCTTGACGGCCGTTGGCCCACCGCGACGGATCGCAGTTTAGTGGCCGTCGCTCGCTTTTGGTGGCAAAGCGGACATGCCTGCAAACGCTGATCACTCGACACAGTCGCGTTTGACCCTTCGCGGGCATACGAGTTGCGTCCTCGCCCCTGGGCTTCTTGTCGATCATCAAGTATCGTTACGACGATCTGCATTGTCGTCCTAACGATGGCGGCAAAAATTGCAGTCGAACTATTCCGATCATTCCGGCTAAGGGCGGACACCTAAATGTTTCGCGGCTTCCTCATTCTAGTAGCTTTTCTTGCCTCTGGCGCTGTGTACGCCGCGACACTAAAACCGCAGATTCCCGCATCGGAACGGGCAACATATGCAAATATGTTGAAAACAAATCCGAAGGCAGCGAAGGAGTATTTAATTACGCGTGAATATGTAAGTCAGTGCCATCAGGTGGTCGACAATCCAAAGCGCGCAATCGATCTCCCAAGCGAGCCCGACGATTACAAATCTGGCTACGTATCAAACGATGAAAAGGAAATAGTAAAGAAGGCCCTTTCGCTCGCCATCGCGGCGTTGCTGAGTAAAAAGCGGTAGGTCGGAACAGCTTTGATAGATTGGTTTCAGCGGATCGCAACGATGCATCGCCGCACTTCCGATTTTTGGCCCCTCAACGGACAACCTCATCGCGCCGGCGAATGTCCGCTGTAGGGAAAAGCGGACGCGACGGCGTACATCGCGTTTCGGTAGCGAATGAGACCCTAATCGGTCATCCGCATGCGATAGACACCACATTTACTTACAAGGGCAAGACGGTTGATACGCGCACAGTTGGACGCGAGTTGAATGTGCGCTACGTGCTGGAGGGTAGCGTGCGGCGCGCCGGCTCATTACATTTCGCGAACTGCGCACTCGTTTTCGCGCCGACGCCGGCAGCCTTGTAAAAACCACGTTTATCGCGTAGCTTGGCTTTCATCGACTTTTGGCCGGACAATCAGGCCGTTTTGCCTTCGCTAAATTGCCAGGCGCACGTTCCAGACCCTCCAAACATCGAAACGTCACGTCCCAAGTCGCGCGTAAGCGCGACGAGGGGCTATGTGCACCTCAATCAGCGAAAGGAAATTCCATGAATACGGGCACCGTGAAATTCTACAACGACCAAAAAGGCTTCGGCTTCATTCAGCCGGATGATGGCAGCAAGGACGTTTTCGTCCATGCCACCGCGCTTGAACGCGCCGGAATGCGGGGACTGGCCGAAGGCCAGAAGGTCAGCTTCGATACCGAGGAGGACCGGCGCAGCGGCAAGATCGCCGTCGGTAACATCCAGGCGGTATAACGCCGAAGTAAGACAAGTCGAAGCCGCCCATTGGGGCGGCTTCGATCTCTAAGCTAATGCGAATCAATGCGGGCGATGAAACTCTCAGCGCGGTCTGACAACGTGTCCCCCATGATCCGCCATCCCGACTTTTCCGTTGTCGTAAAGGGCGGGGCGCCTCCGCCAAAATCGTGGCGTTGGGAGATTCACCGCGCGGGCAGAAACAGCGCGATTGAACGTTCTAAGATTTTCTTCGAGACGATGACAGAGGCCATCCGTGCCGGAAAGGCGGCGCTCAATTTGCTGCTGAGCGAGCATCCGACTGACAGGTAGGGATCGTTCCGGCCGGCAGGCGCGCGTTGCTCTCGGCATGAACAGCGACTACACGCTGGAAGAAGTGGGCCAACAGTTTTTGGTGACGCGCCAGCGGACTCGACAGAGCGAGGCCAAAGCGCTGCGAAAGCTCAAACATCGAAGTCGATCAAGGGAGTTTAGAAGCTTCCTCGAGACTTGATTTGCGGAAGTCACTTGGGCAGTGCCACGTCCGCTCCCGGCTTTACGCCACATCCGCAGGCGGAGAGTGAATCGATGGCCGTCTTCATATGCCCTTATTGCCGGAGCGGGTACCGGATGACGACGGCCCGTCTATCGTTTCAGCAACGAAGCTACGCCAAGTGCCAAGTTTGTCACAAAACCATGTACAGCTGGAATTCCCGAAACGTACCCATCTTTACGCTCATAAACGCAGCCGAAGACAAGAGGTCTCGCATCCAACCGCGACCTGCGTTCGGGAACATAAAAAGATAAGGACCATCAAAACTCGGGGTTTTCAGCTTTGGCGGATAAACCAGTTGGCCTCGCCATTTTCGATTTAAGGTATGCAAAAACGTGGCGCGAGGAGACTTTGCGATGACAATTCTGACGCACAAGTTCAAGGTCGGACAAACCGTCGATCTGATCCCCTCGATAGCGCGATCGGCGGCAAGCGGACGTTATGAAATCATCAGCCTACGGCCGGCCGACGGTGAAGCCTTGCAATATCGCATCAAGAGCGAAAACGAAGCTTACGAGCGGGTGGTAGCGGAGAGCGATCTCACACTGCCGGCGCATTGGAATCTCGATAATTAAAACCGCAACGGTGAGATCTTCTGATGCAATGCGCGGCGCCGACCTGTGCATCCCGCCAGCCCCGATTTTGGCTATTCGTTTTGCAAGGAGCTCCGGGTTATAAGGAAGGAAGCGACGCCGCTGCGACTTTGCGAATGTCCCCTTTTTAGGAGTTCCGCTGCCGGGTGTAGAAACGCCCAAAGCATCGACTTCTAGCAAAAGTGGAACATTGCCATGAGCCTTCCATTTATACGGAGTGCGGCAAGGCAAAGCGTCGCGGAAAGGGCAACTTTTGGGACAACTTGTCGTAGTCTCGAACAGAGTCGCTATTCCTGACAAAAATGCAGCCGCGCGCGCCGGTGGGCTGGAGGTTGCGGTCAGGGCCGCACTCAAGCAAAAATCCGGCGTCTGGTTTGGCTGGAGTGGAAGGATCGCCACGCAAACCGAGATCGCAACACAGAACGTTGTGCGCGATGAGATTACCTACATAACGCTCGATCTTTCTAAAGCGGATCACCGTGAATATTACAATGGCTTCGCGAACCGGGTGTTGTGGCCAATTCTACACTACCGAGTTGATCTCGCGGAGTTTTCGCATCGGGATCTGAGCGGCTACCTGCGTGTCAATGGTCACTTCGCACGTGAGTTGCACAAGGTGATCGGTCCCGATGACCTCGTCTGGGTGCACGATTATCACCTCATGCCGTTGGCCAAGGCGCTACGCGATCTCGGGCACAGGAATCGTATCGGCTTTTTTCTTCACATCCCGATTCCTCCGCCAGAAATTCTGACCGCGTTGCCCCACCACGAGCGGCTTATACCATCGCTTTGCGAATACGATCTTGTCGGCTTTCAGACCGGCGACGACGCCTTCAATTTCAGTCGTTATCTCACCCGGGAATGCGGGCTACACAGCCGCGATTTCATTTTTTCCGTCGCCGACCGAACAGTCCGGATCGGCGCATTTCCGGTCGGGATCGAGACCGCGGCTTTCGCCCATATTGCGCCACGGTCGGTGGGACTGCCATTCGTTAAAAGCGTAATCAAGAGCCTAGGTGGGCGGGCGCTCATTATTGGGGTTGACCGCCTCGATTACTCAAAAGGAATCCCGCACCGGCTTTCGGCATTTGAGCGGTTTCTCCAGACGCAGCCTGACTGGCGGGGCAAAGTGACCTATCTACAGATCTCACCCAAGAGCCGCACCGAGATTCCGGAGTATGCCGATATAGGGCAAGAGATTGGATCGGCCGCAGGACGCATCAACGGCACCTACGGTGAGGCAGACTGGACACCGATCCGTTACATCAACCGTGCCTATAGCCACACTACCCTTGCCGGGCTTTATCGCGCCGCACGTGTCGGGCTCGTGACTCCGCTGCGAGACGGGCTAAACCTCGTCGCCAAGGAATATGTGGCCTCGCAGAATCCCGATGATCCGGGCGTCCTTATTCTGTCGCGCTTTGCCGGTGCAGCTCAAGAATGCAAAGCAGCACTGCTGGTCAATCCTTACGATCCAGACAGCGTCGCGGCGGCCATTGGGCAAGCACTCTCGATGCCATTGTCCGAGCGGCGCGACCGGCACGACGCGACGTTCAAAGTGCTTTCACACAACGACATCGAACATTGGGCCAGCAGCTTTCTTACGGAACTGGAACGTGAGCCCAGCACTCCAAGCCGGCTGGAGCAAATGCCTTCTGTGGTATCGTAATCGCGGGGCGCGTCGTCGTGGTTAAGTCGACGATGGCGCCTCTGCAATTGGGCAGCGCAACGAGATAGCCGAAAGCGCGGGCGAGGCTTGGGCTCGCGCCAGCGGTCTCGATTCTAGCGTGGAACTAATCTGCTTGCCGATCGATGGCGGTTTCTGTCTTCGTAACTCCGCGTTCCCCCGCAGCTATAGGTCGTGAGGGTTGATACGAGGCCAACAGGGCCATCAGACTTTTCGTATCAAGCGCCGCAACGAAGTACAGCCTGACCAATCTTTTAGGCGCACAGACGCTCATCCATTACTGCCGCCCGCTCATTGAGACGTTCGATCTCTTCGTCGGTCGCGAGAACATAGTGAGTGTCGTAAGGAACCATTCCCTCATTCTTGACCGCGTATCGGTCGGCAGCGAGCTGTTGAATGGCCTTCGAAACCGCTTGCCAGTGCCGTGACATGGAGACCTCCAGCCGCTCGTTAATTG
>Ga0307373_10010585_pt1 | contig 13531 bp, 15 predicted proteins | sample OX2MG_FD_202534 | JGI IMG/M metagenome (GOLD analysis project Ga0307373, IMG submission 202534) | Soil microbial communities from Risofladan, Vaasa, Finland - OX-2 | ecosystem: Environmental > Terrestrial > Soil > Coastal area > Acid sulfate soil | place: Finland: Risofladan, Vaasa | collected... | reverse complement strand
CCAACGGTCTTTGCGAGATCAGCCGCTTGGCGCACGGCCTGGCTGGCGGTGTCTGAGCCATCGGTCCCAACGACGATCGAGCTGAACATGATCCCCCTTGCCAGATTCAAGGCGAGCCCTCGCGGCCCGGCAGGCCCTGATCATATCCACGTCCCAGGAGCCCGGTAGCGCACTACAGTCTTCTCCGTGAGTGCAGTCAAGCTCGAGGGTCTCACGAAGTCCTTCCGCAATTCTCAGGGAGTCGTGCATGCGGTGCGCGGCATTGATGTGTCGATCGCGGCCGGTGAGACGATTGCCCTGCTTGGACCCAACGGGGCAGGCAAGTCGACCACGATCGACATGCTGCTCGGCCTGCTCGAGCCCGATGGAGGCACGGTGTCGGTATTCGGCGGCTCCCCCACGGCGGCGGTTGATGCAGGGTCCGTTGGCGCGATGCTGCAGACCGGGGCGCTGATCCGCGACCTCTCCGTGGGAGAGCTGGTCGCGATGGTGGCCTCGCTGTACCCAGCGCCGCTGGAGGTAGACGAGGTGCTCGAGCTCACTGGCCTGAGCGAGATTGCCGGGCAGCGCACGCAGAAGCTCTCCGGCGGGCAGACCCAGCGTGTGCGCTTCGCGGTCGCACTGGTCAGCGACGCCAAGCTGCTTGTACTCGACGAGCCGACGGTGGCGATGGATGTCGAGGGACGTCACGCGTTCTGGGCCACGATGCGCGAGCTGGCGGCGCGCGGCAAGACGATCCTGTTCGCCACCCATTATCTGGAGGAGGCCGACGCGTATGCCGACCGCGCGGTGCTGATGGCGCACGGGCAGATCGTCGCTGACGGGCCCACGAACGAGATCAAGGCGATGGTGGGCACACGCACGATCCGCGCGACGCTCCCGGGTGTGGACCTCGCCGGGCTCGAGCAGTTACCGGGCGTCAACAGCTCAGAGCGCCGCGGCGAGGCTGTGGTGCTTAGCTGCGCGGACTCCGACGCGGCGATCCGCGGGCTGCTTGCGGCATACCCCAGCGCGCGCGACATCGAGATCACGGCGGCCGGACTGGAGCAGGCGTTCCTAGAGCTAACCGGTGACGGAGCCGAACCCATTGCGGCGAGCACGCTCCAGGGGGTGCGCCGGTGAACGCGCTGCCGTACACCCGCTACGAGCTGCTGCGCACCATTCGCAACCGGCGCTTCTTCATCCTCTCGCTGGGATTCCCGCTGGTCCTGTACTTCCTGATCGCGGGGCCGAACCGTAACGTGCACAACCTGGGCGGTACGGGCATCCCGGCCCCGCTGTACTTCATGGTCGGAATGGTGTCGTTCGGGACGATGAGCGGGATGCTCTCGAGCGGCGCGCGGATCGCGGCTGAGCGCGCGGTTGGCTGGAACCGCCAGCTGCGGATCAGCCCACTCTCCACGCGCGCCTATCTCCGCGCAAAGATCCTCACGGCGTACATGATGGCGCTGCTGACGATCCTCGTGCTGTACGCATCCGGCTTGGCGCTCGGGGTCAGCATGACGGCCGGGGACTGGCTGCAGATGACCTTGCTGATCCTCGTCAGCTTGGTGCCGTTCGCGGCGCTGGGGATCGCCCTCGGTCACATGCTGACTCCCGACTCGATCGGGCCGGCGGTGGGCGGCGGGGTCGGACTGCTTGCGTTCCTCGGGGGGACCTGGTTCCCGATTGCAAGCCACGGCTTCCTCCACGACATCGCGCAGTTGCTTCCCTCCTACTGGCTGGTGCAGGCCAGCCACGTCGCGCTCGGGGCTCATCCGTGGAGCGCCAAGGCGTGGATCGTGATCGGTGCTTGGACCGTGGTCCTGGGAGTGCTCGCCCGTCGCGCCTACCGGCGCGACACCGGCCGCGTTTAGAACCTTGTTCAGATGTGTGCTCCGATCGCGCGCCCGAGCGCGACGCCGGCCATGCCACCAGCGAGGCTAAGCAGAATGTTGATAGCCGCCGCGGGGATTCCGCGATCCTCGATGAGCCGGTGTGTCTCGAGCATCCACGTCGAGAACGTCGTGTAGGAGCCAAGGGTCGCCGCGCCCATGAGGACCAGCGCATCCCCTTGGACAGCAAGCCCAGCGAGTAGGCCCAGCAGCAGGGTGCCAGTCATGTTGACGGCAAACGTGCCAAGCGGAAACACTCCCTTCAAGCGCGAGCTGAGGAGCCTGACGAGCAAGAACCGTCCGATTGCCGCGATCCCGCTGAGCAGCGCGACCCCGATCCAGACCCAGCCGTTCATGCGCCCCCCCGCTCGCGACGCACGAGGGCTGTTCCAATCCAGATCGCCAGATAGCCAGCGATGATGCTGATTAGCGCATATCCAGCGGCGAGTCCATAGCGGTCGTGGTCGAGCAGTACGAGGATCTCCAGCTGCATCGTGGAGAACGTGGTGTAGGTCCCGCAGAAGCCGATGGTCCACAGCGGATGGTGAAATGTCGATTCCGGTGGGCGCTCCCTGAACCACGTCGCGAGACAGGCGAGTGTGAACGAGCCGGTAACATTGATCGCGAATATCGCCCACGGCCAGCTTGTCGCCCCGCTCGCGAAAGACGAGCTCAGCCACACCCGCAGCAGCCCGCCTGTGGCTCCGCCGAGGAAGATCGCCCCCAGCTCTCCTCTGTTGACGTTCGGCAGAGCCTTTGTTGCCAGCGCAACTCTTGTGGGCATGGTCTCTGCTGCTCCTCTCGCGTGGCTTCGGTTTCGCGAAAGGAGCCATCAGCCCTGCAAAGCGGGCGGTTCGGAAGGCAAGCCTGCCAGCAGGGCTCCATCTGCCGCTCTGCAAGATATCGCACCGCGATGCTGTCGAAACCCGGCTAGGAATGCTCACCTCGTGATACTGGATCGTCGATGATCGCCGAGCGTCTCACCGCGCAGCTGCTCGCGGGGACCCCTGCCCACGATCCGGTGGCCGTCGCCGAGCGGTTGCTGGCCATCCAGGGTCAAGACCCCCGCGGAGCTCGCTTGGCCATTCGCGCGCGGAGCACGGGACTGTCCGCCGCGGATGTCGAGCGCGCCCTGACGGAGGATCGCTCGCTCCTGATCACCTGGCTCAACCGGGGCACACTTCACCTCGTCCGCAGAGAGGACTACCCCTGGCTGCAGGCATTGACCACGCCGCAGCTGCGCGCCGCCAATGCTCGGCGTTTGGCACAAGAGGGCATCACACCGACCGCCGCCGAGCGCGGTGTCGACGTCATCGCCAACTCACTGGCGACGGAAGGCCCACTCACGCGCGCGCAACTGCGGGAGCGCATCGATGCGCTAGGAGTGCGCACCGAGGGCCAGGCGCTGGTGCACCTGCTGATGCTCGCCTGCCTGCGCGGGCTCGCGGTGCGCGGGCCGATGATCGGAGGACAGCATGCATATGTGCTCGTCCGTGATTGGCTGGGCGAGTCAGGAGCGGTCGATCGTGACCATGCCTTGGCTGAGCTGGCGCGCCGCTACCTCACCGGGCACGGTCCCGCAAGTGACCGCGACCTTGCAAAGTGGGCAGGGCTGCCACTGCGAGACGTACGCGCGGGGCTGAGCGCGATCGCCTCGGCGCTTCACGAGCGCGAGGACGGTCTCCTCGACATCGCTGGGCGCCCTGCGCCTGCGGAGTTGCCACCACCGCGTCTGCTCGGCCCGTTTGACCCGGTCCTGCTGGGCTGGAGGACGCGAGAGTGGCTGCTCGACTCTCACAGGGCGGTGATCACCGTCAACGGCCTCTTCCGTCCCTTCGCTCTGATCGATGGCCGTGCTGTGGCCACCTGGAGTATGCCCGCGGGCACGGTCGTGCTCGCCCCATTCAGCCGCCTCACGCGCAAGAGCGCCAGCGCGCTAGAAGCCGACGGAATGGATGTCGTGCGCTACCTGGGCGAGCACTAAATTTGTCCAATGCCAGCGAGATCCCGATCCGGGGCGAGATGATCAGGCTCGGCCAGCTGCTGAAGCTCGCCGGCGTAGTCGAGAGCGGCAGCGAAGTCAAAGCATTCCTAGCCGCCGGGCTGGTGCTGGTCAATGACGAGCCCGAGGTGCGCCGGGGCCGGCAGCTGCACCCCGGCGACACTGTTCGAGTTGGTGCACACGAACTGCGCGTAATCGCGACATCCTGACGCGTGCGCAGGTCTCCTCAGGAGTTGTCCACCTTGCCTCCGCTGGGCTTGAGGACGTACCAGCCTGCGCCGAAGGCCTTCGAGCCCTGGCCATAAGCATCTCCGGCGTCGCCGTCCTTCTCGAAGTAATAGAGCGGGTGGCCCTTGTAGGTCACCTGTTTGACCCCTTCGGGACGGGTAATCGTGCCGAGGTCCGCGGCGACCGCGCTTCCGCTGGCCTTCGGTTCACCGGCCGTGGTAACTGGTGGCCACGCTTTGGCGCAGGTGCCCGAGCAGGCCGATGCTGAGCCCGTGTCGGCCTCAAACAGGTACACGGTCATCCGCTTGGGCCCTGCCGCGAGGATGGTGCCGAGCTTGCTGTGCTTGGTGCTCACCGTGACTCCACCGCTCGCGGCGGGTGCCGGGCTGGTGCTGCTTGGGGCCTGCGCTGGCGCGCTGGCGGCCGTCTTGGTGGTGTTCGAGCTGCTGCCGCATCCGGCCGCCACCAGCGCAACCATCATCGTGGCTGCTCCTACAGCGAAGGTGTGTCTCACCATGACCTCCTCGGTCTCTCGGGATATTCAGTACGTCACGTCCTGAGACGCCGCCGCCTGAGGAATCTTCCCGCTCGCACCGCGCCGCGCTGGTGCGTGGAGCACCGCTCTGGTGGGTAGAGACTGGATAGAGCTTTTGGATAGTTCACGGGTTGTGCTCCACAGAGCAGGTGGCACGGTGCACAGTGTCGAACGAGCTTTTTAGGCGTCCCGCTCGGGCGGGTGGGACATCCATCAGGAAATCATTGACAATGCAACTATCGAGGAATATAATTCCGACTCCAAGCATCGGATTAGAAGGACAGCCATGTCAGACCGTCGTATAACCCCAATCACCCCGCTCGACTCCGTTACCGGCGAGGACTCCGGGCGCTCTGTGCGCGAGAAGACCCGCGCGAAGCCCGAGCGGCTGGACAACCCCGCTCGCGAGCTAGTCGCGCTGGGAACCTCAGAGAGCTTCATTCCCGAGGCAGTCGACCAGCTGCTTGCGCATTCGCGTCGCTATCCCCTGCTCACTCCCGCCCAGGAGATCGACCTCGCACAGCGCATCGAGCGCGGCGACCTGCACGCAAAGGAATTGCTCGTCAACTCCAACCTGCGCCTGGTTGCTTCCAACGCACGGCGCTACCAGAACCAGGGCCTGCCGCTTGCTGACCTCGTCCAGGAGGGCCTGCTCGGCCTGATCAGGGCGAGCGAGAAGTTCGACTGGCGCAAGGGCTTTCGCTTCTCCACCTACGCCACCCTGTGGATTCGCCAGGCGATCCAGCGTGGCCTGGAGAACTCCGGGCGCACGATCCGCCTGCCTGTGCATGTAGCCCAGCGTTCACGCAAGGTTGGGCGTGTCGAGCGCGAGCTGTCTGTGCGCCTCGGACGCGAGCCCACGGTCGAGGAGCTGGCGCAGGAGACGGGCCTCGAGATCGAGCAGGTCGAGGAGGTACGCCACCAGCGCGCTGCTCTGGTCAGCCTCGACCAGCAGATCGGCGAGGACGGAGACACCGCGCTTGGCGACCTGCTGCCCTCGGACCTCGAGGCGCCTGAGGATACGGCGTGGGACAACGAGCGCGAGCGCATCGTGCACGAGGCAATTGAGCAACTGCCGGAAACCGAGCGGACCGTACTTACGCTGCGCTTTGGCACTGGGCGCGAGGAGCCCCAGACGCTGACTGCCATCGGTAAACGGCTCGGGTTCTCCGCGGAGCGGGCCTCTCAGCTCGAGCAGCGCGCCTTGAAGAAGCTGGCCGAGCTGCCGGAGCTACTCGCCCTGCGCGAGGCCGCCTGACGGTCGTAGGGCTGCGGCCGTCAGGGGGCGCGTTAGCATGCAACCGGTGAGGACACCACAGAAGTTCCTGTGGGAACGAACTGTGGAGCTGACGATTGCCGCCGGCGAAAGGATTCTGGCGCCGGTCGAGCGGTTCATCGGGAAGCGATCGCTGGTAGGCGAGGAGACCTTCTTCGAGAACGATCGCTTTCCCTGGATCGCTGAGGTGGAGGCGAACTGGGCGACGATCAGAGCAGAGCTCGAGAAGGTCCTCGAGGATCGCGAGGCCCTTCCGAACTTCCAGGACATCTCCAAGGACCAGCTCGAGATCACCGACGATGACAATTGGAAGACGTTCTTCCTCTATGGCTTCGGCTTCAAGGCGAAGCTCGGCGTGGAGATGTGCCCGCAGACCGCAGCACTGATGGAGCAGATTCCGGGGATGAAGACCGCGATGTTCTCGATCCTCTCCCCGCGCAAGCACATCCTCGACCACCGCGGGCCCTACAAGGGCGTGCTGCGCTACCACCTCGGCCTGATCGTGCCCAAGGACGCCGAGGCATGCCGCATCCGCGTCGGCGACGACATCCGCCACTGGGAGGAGGGCAAGAGCATGATCTTCGACGACACCTACAACCACGAGGTGTGGAACGACACCGACGAGACGCGGGTCGTGTTGTTTGTCGACGTGCTGCGCCCTCTCCCCTCCCCCTTCTCGCAACTCAACAGGGCGATCGTGAAGGCGATCGGATATTCGCCGTTCGTACTCGACGCCAAGCGCAACCAGGAGGCTTGGGAGAAGCGCTACCGGGCACACAGGCAAGGCCAGCGGGCGACGGCCGCCTGACGCGCTCCTAGATGTTCGAGACGTTGACCCCGGTGCCTTGCAGCAATTCGTTGGCCTGGGCGTTGAGGATCGTGTACTCGCCGGTGAGGATCAGCACGCCCAGCGCGATCATCACGGCGCCGCCCGCGCCGATGATCACTGGGAAGTGGCGCTTGACCACGGTGAGCGCGTTGGTCATGCGCTCGAAGGCGAGCGCGATCAGCAGAAACGGTATGGCCAGGCCCGCTGAGTAGAAGGCGAGCAGCAGCGCACCGTGAGCTGCTGAGCTCGAGACCGCTGCCTGCGTGAGGATCGCCCCGAGCGTGACGCTCGTGCAGGGGGTCCAAGCGATCGCGAACGCTGCGCCCGCGAGGAGGGGCCCGCCGCGGCCCGCCAGCCGCAGTAGCGTCTCGGAGTGCCACTCGCGGTTGAGCAGGCGCACGAACGGTGTTGCGAGAAAGATGAGGCCCATGACGATGATCAATACCCCGCCCACCTGTTGAAGGGTCTGTTTGTGAGCGTTGAGCGTCGAACCAATGACTGTGGCACTCATGCCGAGCAGGATGAAGATCGTCGAGAAGCTCGCAATGAACAGCAGGCTGGGGACGAGCACGCGGCGCGCGCTCACGCCCCCCTTGAGGTCGGCGGGCGTCACCCCGATCACGGTCGAGAGGTAGCCGGGCACGAGCGGGAGCACACAGGGCGATAGGAACGACACCAGGCCCGCGGCCAGCGCCAAGGGGATACCCACCCCGGTGGCGGTATCCGAGGAGGATGCAGCGGCGAGGATCAGGTGGGCGTGGCTCACGGCGCCGTCGCACGGAGCTCGGCCACCGCACGCTCCAGTCTGGCCACACGCTCCTCGAGGCTATCGAGCGGAGCATTTACCACCGCCGGGACCCCGGCGGGTGGCGCCGCTGGGAAATCCTCCTGCAGTAAATGCGTATAACGGTCCTCCTTCTGTCCCGGCCTACGCTCCAGGCACGCGGCCAGCCCGCGTGCGGTCAGGCGCGTGAGCGTCTCGTGCACGCTAGCCACGACGGCAAAGGCATGCATCCGCTCTGTGCGCTGCTTGAGCTCGCCGGGTGTCTGCGGGCCGCGCAGCATCAGCACGCACATGACCGCTTGCTCGTCGCCTGCCATCGGCAGCGCCTCCGCCAACAGGTGCCGGTACTTCGGTGCGCGGCTCGAGCGACCGCTCGCCAGGCGCGTGAAGCCGCGGCGCTCGAGGTGGTGCAGTGCGTCGCGGATGATCGCGTCGTCGTAGGTCACGACCGGATCGCGGTTGGTCGACTGGTTGCAAGCCAGGCGCAGCGCGTTCAGCGTAAGGGGGTACATGTCAGGAGTCGTGCGCTGCTTTTCGAGCATGCAGCCGAGCACGCGCACCTCCGGCGAGGACAAGTTCATTGCGTTAAGCCTACGACCCGGCGGCTAAAGTCAGGCCAGTGAGCAGTCAGCCCTTTGCCCAGGGACACGGCGGCAATGGCCGCCGCTCCGTACAACCTGAGCTTCGCCCCCAGGACCTCCCAGCCACACCGGTGTCGCTGCGGCGGGTGGCGAGACTGTTCGCCCCGTACAGGCTGCGCCTTGGCGGGCTGCTGGCACTGATCTTCCTCGCCGCCGGCCTTGGCGTGATCAGCCCGTTCCTGTTGCGCGGCGTGCTCGACACTGCGATCCCCCATCGCGACACCACGCTACTCACGAAGCTCGTGGGCGGGATGATCGCGCTGTCGGTCATCGGCGGCGTGATCGGGGTGGCGCAGACGTGGATCTCCAACCAGGTCGGCCAGCGCGTGATGCACGACCTGCGTGCCGCCGTGTATGCGCACCTGCAGAGGATGTCGCTGGCGTTCTTCACGCACACGCGCACGGGCGAGGTGCAGTCAAGGATTGCCAACGACATCGGCGGGATCGACAGCGTTGTGACGAGCACAGCCACCTCGATCGTCCAGAACGTGACGACGGTCGTTGCTGTGGTGGTGGCGATGGTGCTGCTCGACTGGCGCCTGGCGGCGTTCTCACTCGTGCTCCTGCCGTTCTTCGTATGGCTGACGCGGCGTGTCGGCCAGGAGCGCAGGCGCATCCAGTCGGTGCGCCAAAGCCGCCTGGCCGATATGTCGACGCTGGTCGAGGAGTCGCTGTCGGTCTCGGGGATCTTGCTCGGCAAGACGATGGGACGCTCGCCCGAGCTCGTGCGCCGTTTCAGCGACGAGTCAGGCGAACTGGCGGACCTAGAGGTGCGCGCGCGCATGGCCGGGCGCTGGCGGATGGCCTCCGTGCAGATGAGCTTTGCGATCATGCCCGCGGCCGTGTACTGGTTCGCTGGGGAGAGCATCGCCGGCGGCGGGCATGCGATCTCGATCGGGACGGTTGTCGCCTTCACGACCTTGCAGACACGGCTGCTGTTCCCGATCCAGTCACTGCTGTCGGTGGGCTTGGAAGTACAGACCTCGCTGGCGCTGTTCGGGCGGATCTTCGAGTACCTGGACCTGCCGGTGGACATCGAAGAGCGAGCAGACGCGCGCGCACTGACAGGAGTGCGCGGCGATGTGCGGCTGGAGGATGTGTGGTTTCGCTATGCGCCGGACTCACCCTGGACTCTTGAAGAGATCGGCGCCGAGATCCCAGCGGGCACCCGCACCGCGCTCGTCGGCGAGACAGGGTCCGGCAAGACCACGCTCGCGTATCTGGTGGCGCGGCTGTATGAGCCGCAGCGGGGCTGCGTGAGCGTCGATGGGGTGGATATCCGCGACATGACCCTGCAGTCGCTGGCCGCGACCGTCGGGCTGGTCTCCCAGGAGACCTATCTGTTCCATGCGTCGATCCGTGAGAATCTGCGCTTCGCGTGCCCTGACGCCACCGACGAGGAGATCGAAGACGCCGCACGCGCCGCCCAGATTCACGAGCTGATCGCCTCGCTGCCGGATGGCTACGACACGCCGGTCGGCGAGCGCGGCTATCGCTTCTCCGGCGGCGAGAAGCAGCGCATGGCGATCGCCCGCACCGTGCTGCGCAACCCGCCGGTGCTGGTCCTCGACGAGGCCACCTCCGCCCTCGACAACGAGACCGAGCGGGCCGTGCAGCAGGCTCTGGACGAGCTCTCCCAGGGGCGCACGACGATCGCGATCGCCCACCGCCTCTCGACGATCCGCGACGCCGACCAGATCCTGGTGCTGGACGGCGGGCAGATCGTCGAACGTGGCACTCACGACGAGCTGGCGGCGGCCGACGGCCTCTACGCGACCCTGCTGCGGGGCACCGATGAGATGTCCGAGGCTGTCAGCTAGGCCGTCGCGTCGATGTTCAGGCGCACGTAGTCGACGACCACCGGCTCACCCAGCTCAACCATCACCTCGTCCATGAACGGCTCGCGCAGATCCTCGGGCAGCTGCTGGACGTGCGGACCGAGCACGATCGTCGCGAGGAACTCGCGTGGATGGTCGGGCTCCCGTGGACTCGGCGTCATCCAGCACTCGGCCGCCGAGAAGCCGGCGGCGAGCAGCCGCTCCTGCGTCCGCTCTGCCGAGGCATAGTTCCACGGTGGCTCCCAGCCCCTGAAGTGCTCTGCGTAGGGCGCCCGGTCACGGACGACGTTCGCTTTCGCGCGCAGGCCGTCGATGTTGCCCTCGCCCCCGCACTGGGCGACCAGCCGACCACCGGCGCGCAGCGCTGCGCGCAGCCGCGCGAACAGGCGCTCGTGGTCTCCGATCCAGTGGAACGTCGCCGTCGAGAGGATCGCATCGAGCGGCTCCTGCACCGACAGCTCGAGGAGGTCGACGACGCGCAGATCCGCGTCCGGGCCCAGACGCGCCCGGGCCGCTTCGATCATCGACGGCGACGCGTCGACAGCGATCACGCGCCCGCGCGGAAGCCGCTCGATCAGCGCCTGCGTGATCCGCCCCGAGCCGCAGCCCGCGTCGAGCACGGTCTCATCGCCCGCCAGCTGCAGGCGCGAAAGGACCTCCAGCCCCAGCGCCTCCATCGGCCCGGAGATCCGGTCGTAGGTTTGCCCGTCCCAGCTGCGCACCTCTGGCATACGGGCGTATGTTATCACGTACTTCCGTTGGCAATCAGCCCGGTCAGCACCTTCGAAAGCTGTCCGCCCTGCCAGGCGATTGGCGATTGACCGGGAGCCTCCACGATCAGCTTCGCCCCGGGGATCGCCTGCGCGTAGCGTTCGCCTGTTGCAAGCGGATGGCCCGGGTCGGCCTCATCGCGGCTCCCAACCACGACTACCGGCGCTCGGATGAGCGCGAGCTCGCTCATGCTCTCGAACGGGCGCGATCTGGGCACGACTTCCAGCGCATTGGACACTGCTTCGGGGTGCTCGTGGGCGGACAGCCGCTGGCGGATGACCTTCTCAACGGTCGCTCGCCACTGCACCGGCAAGGGCGAGAAGTCATACGCCGCGAGAAAGCCCTCCACCCCACCCTCGCTCAGTCCCTTCGCGAGCGCGTCCCAGCCCGCGAAGGCGTCAAGCCCCGTCGTGTCCACTACGGGGTCGTAGGAGGGCGTGATCAGTGCCAGTGCCGCCACCCGCTCGGGGTGGCACAGGGCAAAGCGCACGGCGGTGTGCGCGCCCATCGAGGCGCCGGCGAGAACAGCCCGCTCGAGGCCAAGCGCATCCAGGACCGCGAGCAGGTCCGCTGCCAGGCGCTCATACCCATACGCGCTCGGGTCGGGTGCGGGGGTGGAACGGCCATGCCCACGGGCGTCGTAGGCGATCACACGCCTACCGGAGCGCTCCAACAGGCGCGAGCCCATAACGACGTAGCGTCGTGTCGCCGTCAGCCCATGCAGCAGAACGAGCGGAGGACCTGCTCCGCTCTCCTCGCCGGACAGCTCGACCTCATCGTCTGTGCGGATGCTCAGCTCTTGCAAGGGACAGGCATCATCGCTTGCCTACACGGGCATTGCCAACTGGTCCCTCGCGCCCGCCGGCCTGCTCGCCGGTGCTGGCTTGAAAGAAACGGTTTGAGCAGACACCAGCCCCGTGACCCTTACCCCCAGTAGGCGCACCGGTCGCTCGGGCGCATAGTCCTCGAGCAGCCTCAGCGCGACCGCCGTCACCCGCTCGCTGTCGCAGGTGGGCTTCGTAACCGAGCGCGTGCGGGTAACCGTCGTGAAGTCATCGAGGCGAACCTTGATCCCGATCGTGCGGCCACGGCGCCCGTTGGCGGCGAGACTCGTGCACAGCTCGTGGGACATCCGCCGCAGCGCCTCGCGCAGTGCCGCTGGGTCACGAATATCCTCATCGAAAGTCCGCTCGCGCGACTCCGAGACCACCTTGCGTGTGGCTGCCACCTCGCCGTCGTGTTCGAACCGCGCGCGCCTGCCGAGATCGCGTCCGAGGTTCCGGCCGAAGCGCTGCACGAGCACCTGCTCCGGTGCGCGACCAAGTGCCTGAAGCGTGGTCAGGCCGAGCTCGGCCAAGCGCGCTGAGGTCTTCGGCCCGATGCCTGGCACCAGTCCCGGCGGCGAGCCCGCGAAGCGCTCACAGGCCTGCTCACGGGTTAGCACGACGAACCCCGCGGGCTTCTCCGCGTCGGATGCCACCTTGGCCACCAGCTTGTTGGGGCCGATGCCCACCGAGCACCTCAGCCCGAGAGAGTTCTGGATCTCGGTCACCAGGCGGCGCATGGCCGCCCGGGGCGAATGGAGCCCCGACAGGTCCAGATACGCCTCGTCCAGGCCCACCACCTCCACGCGCTCCACTTGGGCGCGTACGATCGCCATCATCCGCTGGGATACCTCGCGATAGGTGGCGAAGTCGGGCGGCAGCACGATCGCTTGCGGGCATAAGCGCCTGGCGCGAGCGGCGGGCATCGCCGATCCCACGCCGTAGCGCCTTGCCTCGTAGGAAGCGGTGGTGACGACTGCACGCGGGCCGCTCCCTGCGACCACCACGGGCCGGCCGCGCAGCTCTGGGTGGCGGCCGAGCTCGATCGAGACGTAAAAGGCATCGGCGTCGAGATGCGCGACGTTCAACTGGGTGTGATTGTCTGACACTGCTCGTCGAATCTAACGACGGGTGCGGCTGGTATCGCGCGTCCTTAGCCCACCGGGGTGCCCGCTCGCCGCGCCAGGATCGCCGCCAGCTGAGCGCGGTGGCTTCCCGCTCCGCCGAGCAGCACAGCGTCGATCTGCGCACGCTTGTAGAGCCAGTGCACGTCCGCCTCCCACGTGAAGCCGATGCCGCCGTGCGCCTGGATCGCGCTGGCGGTCACCTCGCGTCCGGCATCGGAAGCGGCAGCCTTGGCCATCGCTGCCGCCTCGGCCAGCTGCTCGGGGTCAGCGTCCGCCGTCCAGGCGGCGAAGGCGGCCGTCGAGCGCGCCTTCTCGGTGTCGAGCAGCATCTGCGCGCAGCGGTGCGAGACGGCCTGGTAGGAGCCGACGGGGACGCCGAACTGCTTGCGGTCTTTGACGTACTCGACAGTCATCTCCAGCGCGCGGTCGCAGATGCCGACCAGCTCGGAGCTGACCGACACGAGCGCGCGGCCGAGGCCGGCGCAGGCGCTGCCGTCGCCGATCGCCTCACCGGCGTCGCCGGCGACGCTCACGCGCGCGGCCGAGCGGGTCGGGTCGATCGCCTCGACGGGGAAGACGTCAGCCTGCGCACGGGAGACGATGCGCCCACTGCCATCCTCGTCGATCAGCACGAACACGTCCGCCTCGCCGCCGCTGGTTACGAGCTCGGCAGTGCCGTCGGCGATCGCGCCGAGGGCACCGATCGTCTCGCCCGAGGCGAGACCCGGCAGCCAGCGCGCGCGCTGCTCGGCCGAGCCGTCCTGCTGGATCACGGTCGCGGCCATCGCGCTTGCCAGGAAGG
>Ga0307373_10010582_pt1 | contig 13535 bp, 8 predicted proteins | sample OX2MG_FD_202534 | JGI IMG/M metagenome (GOLD analysis project Ga0307373, IMG submission 202534) | Soil microbial communities from Risofladan, Vaasa, Finland - OX-2 | ecosystem: Environmental > Terrestrial > Soil > Coastal area > Acid sulfate soil | place: Finland: Risofladan, Vaasa | collected... | reverse complement strand
CCTGGATTTGATGGTGACGCTTGTGGAGCGTCACCATCGCGCACCGTGGATTTTGAGTGGCATCAATTATTTCCATGAATTACGGGCAGCGATTTCGCTGATGCAGCGGTTTTCCTCGGTGTACCTCGAAACTTCGTGCGTCCAGGGATTCAATGCTATTGCGAAACTGGTGGAGCAGCGCGGCAGCGACAATTTGCTTTTCGGCACGGGTCTCCCACTCCAGAACGGCGCTGCCAATCTTCAGAAAATTCTGCGAGCAAAGATTTCCGATGCCGCCCGCGAGCAAATCCTGGGCGGTAACGCCCGCCGGTTATTGCGCCTCGAAGGCAACTCATAGGGTTCGGAGGAGGTCGATTGCGATTTCTGCGTTTCTTTACAGACGAGGGCGTGGTTCATCTTGGGCTCAGATATGAAGGCCGCGTCATGGACGTTACGCTGGCGGCGCAGCGCTTGTTAGCCAAGGACATCGTGAGTCCTACAGCGTTCATGGTGGAAGAAAGCGATGGTCCGGACCAACTGGCCACCCTAGTTGGATCCATTGCCGGTTCCGAAACGCTGCAACGGGAAGTCTTGAGAGAAGCGGATCACCTGCGGCTCGATGCGCCTTTGCGGGATGTGCGGAAGCTCCTGGCGCTGGCGGGAAACTATCACCAGCATATTGTTGAGAGCGGCTTCAAAGACGTTGACGAACCATCCAGGATAACACCCCAAGTCTTCATGAAGCCGCCCTCTACGTGCATCACGGCTCCGGGGAAGCCGGTGTCCATCCGGCAGGCGAATGTCTTTGTCGATTGGGAGATTGAGCTCGCCGTGATTATCGGCCGGCGTGGAAGGGACATCCCTCGTGAAAAAGCCATGGCATTTGTTTTCGGCTACACCATCCTGAACGATGTCAGCGAGCGCGATTTCAACAGCCGGATGGCTGACCGAAAAGTTCGTGAATTCGATCCGTTCTTTGACTGGTTGATGGGCAAATGGTTTGATGGTTTCTGCCCGCTCGGTCCGGAAGTGCTTACCGCCGACGAAATCCCGGACCCGCACGCGCTCGCCATTCGGCTCTGGGTGAACGGCCAGCTAATGCAGGACGCGAACACCTCTCAGATGATCTTCGGCATTCCTGAAACCATCAGTTATATTTCGCAGGTCATGACACTCGAGCCTGGTGACATCATCGCGATGGGCACGCCCGCAGGAGTCGGCAAGGGCCGCGGAATTTGTTTGAAGCCCGGCGACGTTATGCGGGGAGAAATAGAAGGGATCGGAGTTCTTGAAACTCCTGTGAATCTCTGAAGGGACCGGGCGGCTGCGGATGAGACATTCTACCCCCTGGCTGGTTCATGGAATCTTTGACAGCCAGCAGAAAGGAAGCACCGATGGATAAGGTAAGGATCGGAATTATCGGGTCAGGGTTTATGGGCAAGACGAACGCCGAAACCGTGACCCGATACCTCAAAGGCGCCGAACTGGTGGCGATTGCTGGTGGAACGCGGGCCCCGCAGCTTGCCGGCGAATACCGCGTGGGACACGAACCGTCCGTCGCACACCTGTTGGAGCGTCCCGACATTGATGCGGTGCTGATCAGCACGCCACACGCCGAGCACGCGTCGCAGACAATCCAGGCTGCTGAGCACGGGAAGCATATCCTGCTGGATAAACCCATGGCCACCACTTTGGAAGATTGCGACCGCATGTTGGCGGCGGTTTGCAAGGCCGAAGTCAACCTGATGATCATGTTCGGACAGCGCTTCCGGATCTGCAACCGCGAGGCTCACCGGTTAATTCAGGAAGGTGCGATCGGCCGGGTCATCATGATTCGAGAGCTGGCTCTAAATAGCGGCGGTCTGGGTTCCCTTCCATCCTGGCAAAGCCTGCCTGCCAACGTTGGAACTTTTCTGGGGCACGCCATCCACAACATCGATCGCATTCGATGGTTCAGCGGCCAGGAGATCACAAGCGTGGCGGCGCAAGTGCAGACTGACGCCGCGAGCGGGAACGAAGTATCAACGATGGCCGTTTTCGGTCTGAGCAATGGAAGCATGGCGACCGCCTGGGAATCCTGGGCGATTCCTGAACCGGGTTTCCCTCATACGGCCTTCGCATCCTGGGTTGTAGGCGAAACCGGGATTCTGGATGTTGACGGGTACGGCGAGTTGCGGCTGGGGCGTGCGGGAAAATGGACGGTCGTAGCACGTCAGGACCCGATCGATTGGAAGGGAAAAGGAATGCTGGACCCTGTCCGCCTGGAGGCATATCGCCTGCAGCATCAGGAATTTATCGACAGCATCCGCGAAGCGCGCGCGCCGGCTGTTTCCGGCAAGGACGGCAGAGCGGCGGTCGAAGTAGCGTTGGCCGCTTACCGTTCCGCAGCGGAGGGGGTCACCGTCCGGCTGCCCATAGGAGGAGAGAGCAAGTGAGTGAGCAACTGGCATTATTGGGAGGACCGAAAGCCATTGGGAAGCCTCTCCCCACGTTTTTGGATGCTGCCGGCCGGACGTTTGGACCGGAAGAGGAACAACTTGTGTTGCAGGCCCTGAGATCCGGATGCCTCAGCCGGAACGGCGGCACGATGGTCAAGTCTTTGGAGCGGGATTTCGCCGCCGAACTGGGCATCGGCCGTGCAGTGGCTTGTTCCAGTGGTACCGCGGCAGTCCATCTGGCGGTGGCGGCGCTCGATCCCGAGCCGGGCGATGAATTCATCGTTCCTCCGATCACCGATATCGGCTCGATCGTGCCCGTTATCTGGCAGAATTGCATCCCGGTGTTTGCTGATGTGAATCCGGACACGCTTACCATTGATCCCGATTCCGTTGAGCGAAATATTACCGATCGCACGCGGGCCATTATTGCAGTCCACCTGGCGGGACAGCCTTGTGAGATGGCGCGGCTCCGAAGCCTGGCGGATCAACATCATGTCGCGCTCATTGAAGATTGCGCTCAGGCTTATTGGGCGAAGTACGACGGGAAACTGGCCGGCACCATGGGAGATATCGCTTGCTTCAGCCTGCAGCAAACGAAGCACATCACTTGTGGCGAAGGTGGAATCATGGTGACGTCGCGGCCTGAGTTCGCCGACCGCGCAACTCTGTTTGCCGACAAAGCCTGGCCACGCGATACGAAGAATTTGAGCGCCGCGCGGTTTCTGTTCCTGGCACAGAATTACCGGATGAGCGAATTGCAGGGCGCGGTGGCGCTGGGGCAGTTGCCGAAGGTGGCCGGCGTGGCCGAACGCCGCCGTCAAAGCGCCCTGCATCTGACGGAGATGATTGCCGATGTGCCCGCCGTTCGGCCACCCTGCGTGCCTTCCAATACCGACCCTTCATACTGGCTCTACATGCTGCGTATCGACGAGAGCCGCGCGGCCGTTTCGACGCAGCAATTTGGAGAGGCCTTGCTTGCAGAAGGTGTTCCTGCCTGGGTGCGATACATTGTGAAACCCCTTTATCTCTCTAGCCTGTTTACCCATCTGCAGACTTTCGGCAAATCGCAATATCCTTTCAGCCTCTACGGCAGGCAAGAGTACAAAGAAGGCTTGTGCCCCCAGGCCGAAAAGGCTCTGGGTGAGGTGATTGCAATTCACTGGAATGAGAATTACAGCGAGATTCAGGTTGGGCAAATCGGCGCGGCGATTGTGAAAGTGGCTCGGCATTATGCCGCCGCGGCTGTACGCGGATCTACCAAATAAACACAGGAGACTTCCATGGGGCAAATCAGGGTTTTGGTGTGCTTGTGTGTGCTGGGCGTTACTTCTGCGCTTGCCGCTCCACCCCAGGCGCACCTGCCGTGGTACATGCGCGAAACGGCCATGACTCAGGATGGCCGTCTGACCTTCCTGAACAAGCCGTGGTGGCCCAGAGCGAAAGCCCTTGCCGAGGGCGGGAGCTTCACGCTCGATTTGAATCACGATGGCCGTCCGGACACGATCATCGAGCGCAAGGATGGAAACATTATCGAGGCCATCGACGACAGCGGAAAAACCAAAGAAATCCTCAATAAGGTGGATACGGCGTACGTCGTGAGCTACCGCGGAACCGGCTTGGTTGACCGCATGGTCGTTTACATTGACAACAATCACGACGGCAAAGCCGACGAAATGGAGATTCGGTATTACAAGGACGGCTATCTCCGATTCGGATGGTTTGGCGAAAACTTTGACAATGATGGCGCCCAGATATTTTCTTTGAAAAACTGGCAATATGCGGCGAATGGCTTCACCAGCAAGTTCCGCGGCAACGCTATGATTTACCTCAACAAGTACAATCCGAAGACTCACGGATGGGAGCCGCTTTCCGAGTGCCCGTTTGCTTTTTGGGACCCGGATCACGACGGCCCGGGGGACATTGTCACACGCTTCAGCGTCGCGCCTCTCAGCAGCAATGCCGGCGGGGATCTCGATTACGCGAACAATTACGCGTACATGTGGGCGCCGGAGGCAGTTCCGCTTGCCCGGATGGGCTCCATGAACGTGCGGCTGAGCTTTAATATTGATCCTGAGCCGCGGCATCTTGATCCCAATAGCCCGCATTACAACTTTGGATTCACCATGGTGGGCGACCACCCTTATCGCTATCCGCAGATGTTTTATACGAACCCGCGGCGCCGGCCACCGCAGACGGTTGTTCGCGTTCCGTGGAATGGGGCTCTTTCCGCCTCACTGGACTATCCCGCCCGACAGACCGGCTTTACCTGGGACGAAGCGCGTAGCGTTCACCGGTGGGAGGGCCAATTCTGGATTTACGAGCGCCAGCTGCTTTACAACACCGGAGGCCCGACCTACCGCTGGAATATGCGGCGCGAATACTCTTCCCAAGCAACGGCACGGCGGCAGATTTATTATTCCGCGGTGGACAAGCGCTACCATCTCTTCGGCGCAAGCGAAGGCTGGATGGAAGTGGGGCACATGGTGGATGACAAGAAAGACATGGAAATTCGTTACTTCGATACCAACGGTGACGGATACTTTGACAAGTGGGAAGTTTTCGTTGCCGGCAGTCCTGTCCCTGTGCGCGTCACTACTGTAGTGAACCCGCGGGCGCGGTTGGTTCCTCTCAAACGCAGCTTCCTGATTAAGGATTACAACCAGCAGGTTTTGCCGCAAGCCATCGCGCAAGACGAACAATTGATCTCAGAGATGAAAAAGTTTGTTAGCTCATCCCTGGCGGCGGAGTATGAAGGTGCCGCCGCAAAGGCTACGATGGCGGAGAGTCGCCGGTATTGCCTGGATGTGGCTCGCGAATTGTACTTCCTCGGTGTTCGGGGCGAACTCTACCGGCGCGACGCCTCTGGTGACTATCCGGCCCTGTCTCAATCCACTCCCCGTTCCTTGCTCAAACGCGGCCCCGTCGACGGGCGCTATACCCTGAGTGATACGCTCGATTACTGGAAGCTCGCGGAGGAAATCGAGGCCTTTGTGAATGATTACGGTTCCGGGCATCTCCATCAAGCGTATCTCGATCTCAGGAAGATCACTCCGCCAGATCATCCCGTCAGGCCAAAGAGTGACGCCCTCCGCTGAGCCGGGAGGAGGGCCTTCACAAAGCGTCGTCGCATGGTTCACTGTCCAAAGCTGGCGGGCGGGCTGGGGGACTTTGGATGGTGGATCCACACCTGAGTGCGGCTGCCGAGATAGATTGCCCCATCCGCACCAATCGTCAACCCGCTGGTTAGTTTGCCCGCCGTCTCCGGAAAGAAATGTACCTCTCGCCGCGCCGGAAAAATATGCGCCAACTCCCCGTTCAGAATGCCCCAGAGGGTGCCATCCTTTGCTGCCTGCAGGCTTTCCAGGGGGACGGATTGCGAACGGGCAAAATGATAAATCACCGTCAGAGTGCGGGCCTCTGAATCATAATCCATCAGTTGATCATCGACCACGAAATAGGCATGGCCATTGACTGCCGCAATTGCGCCCAGTTCGTGCCGAATCTTGAGAACCTGGTCAAATACGATTTTCCGGTTTTGGGGATTCCAAACAAAGAAGTGGCTGTTGGTGGCCTCGGCCTTGCTGCCACCTCCACCGCTCGGGTCAGTTCCACAATAGACGTACTTCTCATCAGTTGCCACAGCGCTGACTTCCTCATTGGGAATGATATTCCGATGGACCTCTAATTTCTCTGTTGCAGGGGCAAACACGGAGAGCGCGCCGCCGATCAATCCGTAGTCAGGCTGAGTGCCAATATACATCTTGTCGCCGGGACCCAGATGGATTCCGCCTACTGGCCGATACTGGTGCTCGGGGATACGAAGGATAGTGCGGGGGTTGGAATCAGCGTTGTCACCCTGGTTCCACGGCCGGGCCGGGTCAAATACAACTAGCGTCGCCTCGACATAGGAAATCGTGTATAGCTTTCCTTTATAAGGGATGCCGTAATAGATTTCGCCACCCTCATCCATTACCTGGTCATACGAGATAAGCTGGTGGTTCTGCGGATTGTAAGAAAAGAGCGTCTGTCCCAGGCCTGGTCCTCCATAAATCAGCCCATTGGGGAAGGAGCGCAGCCAGAGCACCTCCTGCCCGAGACCATCGATCGGAATGCGACGGCGAGTTGTTGTGTGGTCTTTTACGTTGACGAAGATGTAGGACTGGACCCTCATGCCCAGCAGGTTTCCGTTGCGAGTCAAAAACCAGCGGCCGCTTGCAACTGCGCCCGGTGAATTGCAGTAAACCGACTTCTCTCCGTTGCGCAGGTCGAGCCTTTCAATGTTTCCGTGGCCTACCTGGTAAATGATGTGATCAGCATCCAGCAGACTGGTGCCCGCCGCGCCAGGCAACTTTTCCGTGCGAAGCAACTTAAGAGTACTCGTCTGAAAGATGAGGATGTCGTCCCCGGCCAGTTCAACAACGAAGTGAGGGCTGACAAGCGGCTTGGGGGTCACACCGGCAAGACGATACTGTTCCGGAGTCAGTGTATGAAATTGGTGGGTCGAAGGGTCGTAGGTAATGATCCGCCCGAATCGGGTTCCTACCCCGCACAGAACAATTCCTTCCGGCGTAACCGCAACGTTGCGCAGGTAGTTTTCATCAGCCACCTTGCCGAGGTCAGTCACTTTCCGGGTCCGAGGGTTGTAGCGAACAAGATGGCAGCCAGGGTATGTGCCGTAGTAAATATCACCATTGGGTGCCTGAGCTAGATCGCAGATGATGAACTCTTTTTTCCGGAATGCGTCGGTGGCCTGCGGCAAGGGAATCCACTTTTCCGTGCGAGGGTTGAAGCAGAGCAGTTCACCTCCGTTGTACGAACCGAGATAGAGGTTGCCGTCTTGCCCCTGGATAATTCCCCAGGATCCGATGCCGACAGGAATCGTCCATGACTTGGCACGATTGTGCCGGTAATCCAGCCGGATGAGTTGGCCACGGGTGGCTGAGTTGAACGACGTGATATAAAACACGTCGGTCTTGAGTTGCGGGTCGTATACATCGAGCGCATTAAAGGTCCATAAGTTCGTTGCAACGGGCCCAATTTCGCTGAAGCCCGGGGCCACGGCATGCAACTCGAGTGTATTTGTGCGAACGAAAGCATTTTTCTGCGAATAGCCCGTGCCGGGCAGGGTCAGGAGAGCTGCGAATAAGAGTGTGATGACTACATAGAAAGAGTGCTTGCGCATATGGGTGTTCCTCCTAACGCCGATCAGGATAATTCACATAATTGATGAAACACTACCCGCACATCTTATTGGTATGCTGCACACAACCCTTGCCGTATCTGCAAATTGCCCAGCGCATTATGTGCAACGGACATACTACTGGCCGAATGCTACTGGCGGACTGGGGGACTTGGGGTGGTAGCTCCAGACGTCCGTGTCACTCCCAAAATAAATCGTCCCATCTGCTCCGATGGCCAGCCCGCTGGTGGCCCGCCCCGTGGTCTCGGGAAAGAAATGCACCTGCCGGGCGGAGGGATCGATATGGGCCAACTCATTTCCGAGAATCCCCCATAGCGTCCCGTCCTGTGCGGCCTTGAGACTTTCTAGCGGCACGTGGCGAGGATGGTCAAAATGGTAGATTGTCTTCAGAGTAGGTACCGTGGAATCGTAATCCATCAACTGGTCGCCGGTAATGAAGTACGCATGTTTGCGGACGACTGCGATCGCCCCGAAGCCCGCAGCGGTCGGGAACGCGTGGTCGAAAACAATCTTTTGAGTTTGCGGATCCCAGACGAAGAAGTGTGCCTGGTGCGCGACAGCTTTGCTGCCGCCGCCTCCCGCAGGATCAGCTCCGCAATAGACGTACCGCTCGTCTGCTCCGATGGCGCTGATTTCTTCGTTGGGGATCAGATTTCTATGGACTTCCAGCTTCTCCGTTTTCGGATTAAAAACCGACAGAGCCCCGCCTAGTAATCCATAATCGGGTTGCGTGCCGATGTACATTTTCCCGCTAGGACCCAGGTGAATTCCGCCCACTGGCCGGTACTGATCCTCGGGAACATACAAAATGGCTCGCGGGTTGGACGACGGAGCTTCGCCTGCGTCCCATGGCTTTGCGGGATCGAAAATCGCCAGGCCGGCTTCGGCGTAGGACATTGTGTAAAGATTTCCATTATAAGGAATGCCGTAATAAATTTCGCCTGTGCGGTCGATGACCTGATCGTAAGAGGTAAGCTCATTCGTTTTGGGATTGAAAGAGAAGAATGTTTGCCCCAGTCCCGGCCCGCCATAAATCAACCCATTCGGAAACGAATTTAGCCACAGCACCTGCTCGCCCAGCCCCTCCACGGGAATCATGCGGTGAGTGACATCATTCGTCTTGAGGTTCAAATAAACGTATGACTGAACCAGCAGCCCGAGAAGATTTCCTGATGGATCGAAATACCATCGATTGTTCGCTGCGGTCCCTGGTGCGGCGAACTCGACCGTATGATCGCCGTTGGTCAGGTTGAGGGACATCAGTTTCTGGTCGTCCCCCTGGTAAAGAACGTGGGTGTCATCAATAAGAGTAAAGATCGACTGGTTGCCTGATCCATTGTTCTTCGTTGGAACGGTGTATACGTGGAGAAGTTTCAGCGTTTTTGGATCGTAGACGAGGACTCGGCTGCCGGGCCGGTGCTGGCCTTCAACCACATAACGGTCACTGACTAGCGGCTTGGGGAAAACGCCCGGGGTCTGATAACGCTTCGGAGTGATGGTTGAAAAGCGGCGCGTCTGTGGATTGTAGGCGATCACGCGCCCGAGCCGCGGACCGACGCCGCAAAGCACAATACCCTTGCCGGTGACGGCTACCCAGCGCACATAGTTTTCGTCGGCAACCTTGCCGAGGTCGGTCACCGTCTTTGCCCGGGGATCGTAACGAACCAGATGGGCGCCCGGGTAGGTGCCGTAATAAATGTCGCCGTTTGGAGCCTGGGCAAGGTCGCAAATGATGAATTCGCGTTTGCGAAACTCCGGCGAGGACTGGGGAAGCTTCACCCACTGTTTGGTTCGCGGGTTGAAGCACATCAGATCCCCTTCATTGTACGAGCCCATGTAGAGATTTCCATCCTGTCCTTTGATGATCCCCCAGGAACCGATTCCGGCCGGCATAGGCCACGCCTGAGCGCGGTTGTGCAGATAGTCCAACTCGATCAACTGGCCTGTGCGGGCGGGCTTGCCCTCGGTAACAAAGAACTGCCCCCCTCCCGCCTCGTTGAACGACGTAATGTAAAAGACTTGCGACTTCAGCGCAGGATCATACATGTTCAGCGCGTTGAATGTCCAAAGGTCGGTAGTCATGGGGCCAACACTTGTAAAGTCCGGCGACACGGGCCGGGGCTGCAACGTCTTTGTCCGCACAAACGATTCTTCCTTTGCCGTGCTCGTTGGAGACGGCGCCGGTGCCTGCCTCGAGCATGCCGCCAGGGCCAAGGGAAGCAGGAGAAGCGATATCAGACGAAATCTGCCGGCCAACAAAAACCTAACCTTCATCATTTTTACCTCTCGGTCGTTCCCTCTTTGGCGTTCGATTATTTATGTCTTGCAGCTCTTACCTGTCCGTGATTTACATTGGACTGTGTCAACCTCGCCTGCAGCTCATTTAGGCCTCGCTGATAAGCGCCGCAAGTGTTCTGCATAGAAGAACTATCGCCCACCCGAATCCGGCAATCTGACTCATGTCGTAACTACATATACTGTATTGGAATGTACAGTCAAGGCATTATTTAAGGGTACTGCCTGTTTCCTGATGCCTTGCCATGTTGAGCGCAGTCGGAAATTGTCCACCGGCACAACAACATTGGCTACCAAACGGGTGTTCTTACGCGATATGATGGGACTTGTTCTCGATGAGAGTCTGAGGGCAGTCATTCAATTGAGAGATCCGCAATCCGGAAGGTTTATTCATGTCAAATTGTTTCTTTCGCGCTGCATTTTTGAAGTCCCCCCGTTCAGCAAGGATGGTTGGATGGCCCGCGCTGTTACTGCCTTGCCTTTTGCTGCTGAGCGCAGGTCTTGCTTATGGCGGCCAATCTTCCAGGCAGAAAGCTGAAATCAACTGGCACGCGTTGGGTTCGACTCCCTGCGCGTGGTCGCCGGCTGTGGCTGATGCCCAGGGGGCCATCGATCCACAAGCCACGATCCATATCCTGAAAGCCAACGGGCTCGGCTGCTACGGAGCTCTGATCTGGCTGCAAAGAAAGGGTGGACCGCCAACATTCGATTGGAAGGCTTTCAAGACTTTTGTCGCTGAAGCGCAGCCTGCAGGAATCATCGTCTGGGCAATCCTGATTCCGCCCAGCGAGGGGGGTAACTCGCCTCCGTTTAAGAAGGATTACGTTCGCTGGGTGCAGGAACTGGCCCGGTTGTCAGTGAAATATCCCTGCCTAAAAGGCGTGAACATTGACGATTTTTACTGGGATACAAAATTTTTCACGCCGCAATATACCTGCAGCATTTATTCGGCAAAGCAGAGGATTAACCCCCGACTGCAATTTGCGCCCACCGTTTACGGTCTGGACGCGGATTTTGCGCAGAACTATGGGAGTTGCGTCGACGGCGTCTGGCTCTGGTGGCGGAATCTGGAGGGTAACGTCGGGCTGGATGTCTGGCTGAAGAATAGTCGGCAGGTGATTAACAACCAGTTTCCCATTTACGGCGGCGTGTATGCCGGAATGACGCACTGGCATAAGGAAGGACGTCCGGAAGCCGGCGTGGTGCGTGGGGCGGTTGAAACGACGTGCCGGTTCGCCGATGGCGCGATCCTCTGGCAGATGGCTCTCGCTCCCCCCAATCCTCTGCTGGACGTCGCACGGTCCTTCGGTGTTAAAGGTTCTTCGCCTCTGGCGGGAAAATGCGGGGCTTCTGTGGATAAGTCTGGGCATTCCGGGACGAAATGATACGGGATGTAATTTCGGGTGCATGCATTACGAGAATCCCCAAATTCGCCGAGGTTCGAAAGCTTTTGCGCCATGCAGAGGGGCGGACATATCAGCCTGCTGCTGTCACTTGCGATGACAATCAACAACTTCCACCGCTCCACCGAGGATTCATCGCATCCGCGATTTCTTCTTCTGCTGTGTTATCTCTCTGGCTTGCTCCCAGTCTGAATGTCGGTTGAAGGCGGATCCACCGCCTCGGTACCGCCAGTCGCGAGAGCATGATGAACTGCCTCAAGAGCAGATGTAACCCGCCACCCGTCAAAGTCCGTTACTGGGGGCGCTTTATCATCAAGAATCGCATAAAAACCTCCCGGTACGAAGGAAAAGCGCCACGCATTCGGCCGATACTCTCTCAATTCAAGAACCCTTTGGGACACGTGAAGGACTTGTTGGTACCAACTTCGATGGATTCATATTTACGGTGACGGGCTGCCCGAAAACGGTACCAGTGGAAATGTGAGTTCTCCGGGGTATTGAGCGATGCCAAAACTGTCCATCTCTACTATCAATTCCGAAGGTTCGAGCGTCAGTTCACCAGAAACTCTTGAACGCCCACGCGGGCGTTAGCATCGAACACGTGCCAATCTGCAACTTCTTGAAAGTAAGACTCAATAGTGAATCGCGACGACATGTTCTCCTTTGTCAATACCCTTTAGAACAACCAATCCGGCTCGAGTCGCCGCATGCATTTGATGCCCATCCAGCAGAACTTCCTTTGGTTCTCGTATTGCCGCAATTTCCAGGCTGGTCCTTTGCTCCGTATCGAAGTAGATATCCTCCGAATCGGTGGTACGTTTAAAACTCAAACTAATTGGCGTGGTTGATTCTAGCAACAGTTTATCGTTATCGTACAAAGAGGAAATTGCAGTGCCAAAGACATGCACTGCATCAGCGGAATTCTTAATACCTAGACTTTGACCGTGACCGGTGACGCCGTCCATTTCCAGAGCGCCGGTCGCGGCCCGTGAAACCCAACTCCATCCGCCACTCCGGTCAATGAATCCCTTCTGGCTGGCCTTGTTAACGGGTGTCAATGGCTCCGGAGGGTGTGCCGTCTGCTCAAATTTCATTCCAACAAGAAAGGTCGTGCTCAAAGATTTGTCTGAGTTAAGGACAAACTCATAGGGTTGACTGAGGTGATGACGGTCAAGGTCGATGTAACGGTCGCTGGCCAGCGGCGTTTTTTGAAGCATCCAGCGGTCATTCTCTCCGACCGATGTGAGGGTCGCAAATGCATCATTAACTGAAATCGAAGCGTTCACCCCTCGGATGCTTGTCTCAGCGCCAAGGGGGACGTGGAGTAGCCAAGCGTAGCGGTGAAGGGATGGCGCCTGCAATCGGTCGCAAATAATCAGCACATCCGGTTTGAGAAAGATGAACTCGCGCTGAAAAGTGGTCAGCTCATCACCATACGCATCTGCCAATTCGGCTGACAGGTAATCCACACCTGGCGAGAGCACGTGGGTTTGGAAGTGCGGATAGCGGGCCAGGGCTTTCCAGTAGCGCCCACCCTCTCCCGGCTGGCTGAAGGGATCACCATCAACCAGGACCGTATTATGCCCTGGTGCCTGCATAAAATAGGTTGGGTAATTCAGGTCCTTGTAATAATCTGCGTAGCCGGCCTCACTTATCAACTTGTGCCCAAATGCGGCAACCTGAAAGGATCCCTGGTCGTGATGCTCGTGGTTAAACCACGGCCCTACTCGAATGGAGATGACGGTGTCCGTGGGTTTCCAGCCGCTGCGTAGAACCACGCTGCCACGCTCGGGGAAAATCCTTGAAGGCGGAGGCACGGGAGCCGGTTGCGCGGGCCGCGAGCAACAGGTCAAATCCAACAGACCCGGAGCGGCTTCCAGGGTTCTTCCTGTTGCCTGGACCTTTGCCACGCCCAGCAGGCTTCCAGCCTCGGCGGTATCGTAGAAGGCTCGCAAGGAAGCATCATTTGAATGCTCGGCTTCCCAGGCAAAGCCGGAAAGGGCACGCAGCTGACCGTTGAAATCGCCCGTATCGAGAACCAGGCCCGGCGTGACTTCCGCGTAGCGGGGCCACCAGAAAGACTCGATCATTTTCCCCGTTCCGGGCGGCCTTATGCCAAGGGCATGAAGGGCTGCCATACCAAAAGAGATGCCTTCCATCGCAAAGTCCTGGTAACCAGCCGGCTCCGCCTCGCTGCCGTCACCGGGAAAGAGTCCTGCG
>Ga0307373_10010581_pt1 | contig 13538 bp, 17 predicted proteins | sample OX2MG_FD_202534 | JGI IMG/M metagenome (GOLD analysis project Ga0307373, IMG submission 202534) | Soil microbial communities from Risofladan, Vaasa, Finland - OX-2 | ecosystem: Environmental > Terrestrial > Soil > Coastal area > Acid sulfate soil | place: Finland: Risofladan, Vaasa | collected... | reverse complement strand
ACGAAACGGGTTCCCGCCGGCCCAGCGGCCGCGGGTAACGCGAGCAACCAATGGTCGACACGTCCCTGAGATTCGAGTCTCCAGAGAGTTCCCGAAAGATTCTGAAGATGCCCCGCCGGACCGCGCGACGATCCCTGGGCGGAAATCGACGCGGGATCGCGCCGCTCGTCCTTGGGATCGTCGTGGTCGTGGTCGCCGTGGTCGTCGTGGCCGGCGGTCTGTTCGCCGCGGGTGTATTCAACTCCAAGTCGAGCGGCGGAGGAACGAGCGCCACGTTTGCCGTCACGTTCACCGAGACTGGGCTTCTCTTGGGTGGATCGTGGTCGGTCACGCTGGGAGGAAGTACGCAAAGCTCCTCCTCCAGTTCCATCCAATTCAACGTTGCCAACGGAAGCTATTCCTACTCGGTGAGCGCCACAGGGTACACTGCCCTCCCGGCGTCGGGAACGCTTACCGTCAACGGTCAACCGGTCTCCCGGGCCATCACCATCACGCCGATACCGACCTACTCGGTCGTATTCACGGAGTCGGCGCTCCCGTCGGGAACCTCTTGGTCGGTGACGTTGAACGGATCGACTCAAAGCTCCGTAACTTCGAGCATCACGTTCACGGTACCGAACGGGGCCTATGCCTACACCATCGGGACGGTGTCAGGGTACGCTGCTTCTCCCTCGTCGGGGACGCTCACCGTCAGCGGAGCGGCGGTCTCCCAGGCCATCACCTTCACGAAGCAAACGACCTACCCCGTCGAGTTCTCCGAGACGGGGCTTGGGGTCGGGACGAGCTGGACCGTTACGTTGGGCGGCGTCCCCCAAAGCTCTGCCACGAACACCATCACGTTCTCGGAGCCGAATGGGACGTACAGCTACACGGTGGGATCCGTGTCGGGATACACCGCTTCGCCATCGTCCGGGTCGATCACGGTGCTGGGTCCGGTGCTGACGATCGCTGTGACGTTCACCGCGGCAGCGGCGACCACCTACTCCGTGACGTTCTCGGAGACCGGTCTCCCCTTGGGGACGTCCTGGGCCGTTACGCTGAACGGCGGGACGACAAGTTCGAGCACTTCCACGATCGTGTTCACGGAACCGAACGGGACGTCCAGCTACACGGTTGGCGCTGTTTCCGGATACGGGAGCTCGCCGTCGTCCGGTTCGGTAACGGTGGCGGGTCAAGCTCAGACGATTCAGGTGGCGTTCACGCGCTCCTCGAGCGGCGGCCAGTCGTCGTACAGCCAGGCGCTCCCGATCGCCACGAGCGCCGCCAGTTCTCAGGGAACCGGGTGGGCCCTGATCGGCACCGTGGGCTTCGACTTCACGATCGCGCCGACGACGAACTCGACGTACGTCGGCAACTCGACCTGCCGCGTCACGGGCGGCACGGGTACCTTCCCCGGCATCGTGACCTGGACCGGCGCGTACTCGAACGGGCTCTTGAGCCAGTGGATCTTCGAGTTCTACCGGAATGCCGGTTCAACTCCCAGCGTACTGTACGTGTGGGTCTCGGGTGGGAGCGCGACGGTGCTCGGGACGATCAGCGGTTCCGCGTGCACGTCAGCGTTGGCCAGCCTGCTGAGCATCGGACCCAACGTAGTAGATAGCTCGACCGTCGCATCCGCGATCGCCTCGAACGATTCGGCGTACGTCGGTGCGTGGCCCCAGGCGAGCGCCTTCTTCTCCTTGGAGGGCGGGTACCACGCGGGCGCCTACTCCTCGGGCCCGCTCTGGTTCATCGACTTTACCACGTGCACTCCGAACGGCGGAGGAACGGGATACAACTACACGGCGGAGGCGAACGCGACCACCGGTGCGCTCCTGTACAGCACTACCACGAGTGGCCGATGCGCGGTCGGTGGCTTTTCTCCGGCAGCCCCCTCGCCTCTCCAGTTTGGGACCGCGCCTCCTCGACTTTCGCTCGATCCACCTCTCCTTCAGGGCAACACCGGGTTCATGCCGCCGGCCCGCACCACACTTCCGGCCCAAAGGCCGGCGGTGCCGACCGGAGCGAGAGCGGCTCGTTAAGGTGCGCAACCGTAGACCTGCAGCTCGCACGCGCTCTCGGGCATCTGGTTGCCGACGCGTACCTACCTCAGTCGGTGGGAGGCTACGGGACCCATGGGGCCGGACCGGCGATACGGTGAATCGGCCCGCGCCGATTCTTAGGCGACTCGGGAACGAGGGCCAAGGAGGGCTGGCGGCCTCAGAAGCTCGACGGCCCGTTGCGCTCCAGGTAGTTCGCCAACTCCATCCAGTTTCGCCGGTGGGCGTAGCGGATCAGATGGCCGGGGTGGAAGTACAACCCCGCCACCTCCCCCCGGTCGGACTCCGGCACCAGGTCCGTCACGAAGACCACGGCGGGGCTACCGCCTTCGAACGGCCGGTTGCATCCAAAGCAGTACGCGCCCACAGGAGCCATCGCGGAGCGTCGGGTGAGCGCCACGGTCGGTCGACGCCAAGCGCGTACAAATTGGCTTCCCTCGAAGAGAAGGCGTGCGTGCCCGGTGGGGGTGGACGGCGCAACTCATGAGGACGGAGAGGATCGGCCTCACCCTTCGGCCGGCCGAGTTCGAATCGCAGCGGGCCGGAGATCGCCTTCTACGCGGTCCGCGGCGGGGCTGGGTACCCTCCTCGCCGGTCACGCGAGCCGGGGAGAGAGCCGTGCCGGTCCAAAGGCAGGATTAAGTATTCCCGGCTGCGAGACTCGAATCCGAGGGTCGCCCGCAAGGCAAGAACCGTGAAGTCCATCATCCAGGAAGCGATCGCGAAGCGCGAGGAGCGCCCGGGCCCCGCCGGGGAACGCCCGGCGGAAGGGCCGGCCTTCCCGAGCGCCGACGACGCCGAGCTCGCCAAGCTTGCCGAGACGCTCAAGGTCCACATCCGCGTTGTGGGATGCGGCGGAGGAGGGTCCAACACGATCAACCGCTGCATGGAGGAAGGGATCCAAGGCGCCGAGATGTGCGCCCTCAACACCGACGCAAAACACCTGCTCATGATCCACGCCTCTCGCAAGGTGCTCATCGGGCTTCGGACGACGAAGGGCCTCGGTGCCGGCGCCCGTCCGGAGGTCGGAGAGGAGGCCGCTCGCGAGAACGAAGCAGAGATCCGCCAATTCCTTCAGGGAGCGAATCTCGTCTTTGTCACCGCGGGAATGGGGGGCGGCACCGGCACGGGCGCGGCCCACGTGGTCGCCCGGCTCGCGAAGGAGCAGGGCGCGCTCACCATCGGCGTGGTCACCCTGCCGTTCTCGGGCGAGGGCGTCGCCCGCATGGAAGGGGCCCTGGACGGCCTGGAGCGCCTGCGCAGGATCTGCGACACGACGATCGTCATCCAGAACGACAAGCTCCTCGAGCTCGTTCCCCGGATGCCCCTCGATGCGGCGTTCAAGCTCGCCGATGCGGTCCTGATGACCGGGATCAAGGGGCTCGTGGAGATCGTCACGCGGCCGGGCCTCGTGAACCTCGACTATTCCGACATCCTCACCGTCATGAAGGACGGCGGCGTGGCGCTCATCGGGCTCGGGGAGAGCGAGAGCTCCACGGACCGGGTGACCGAAGCCGTGACGGCGGCGCTGACCTCGCCGCTCCTGGGGAACGTGGAGCTCTCGGACGCGAAGGGCGCGCTCGTGCGGATCGTCGGAGGCCCGTCGATGACCGTCTCCGAGGCGGAGAAGGCGGCGGCGCTTGTCGGGGCGAAGATCTCGAAGCGGGCCCAGATCATCTGGGGGTGCTCGGTCGAGAACACGCCCGAGATGCAGAACACGATCAAGGTGCTGCTCATTATCACGGGCGTCCGCTCGGCGAGCCTCCTCGGCCGGAAGGGAGGCTACGCCGCGGGCGAGTCCGCCGAGGTCATCGACCTCGTTCGGTAGTCGACCGGCGCCACGCTTCCGAACCTCCCCGGCATCCGGAGAAGCCGTCGGAGGCCCTGTTATACTGTGGGCAAAGGAGGCGCACCGCGGAGCGGTAGCGGCTCCCCGCGCACCGTCGTTGCGAGTCCGGGGAAAGAGGGGGCCAAAGACGTAGTCCACTCGGCGCCGCTCCTCGTTCTCCGCGGCGCGCCGTCGAGCGCGGTCGTTGCCGGGTTCGACGAGGGGAGCGTGCAATGCGAGGAGGGACTGTCAGGACAGGGCGAGAAGCCGGCGCAGGACTCCATCAACGATGGTCATGACGGGACATGTTCCGAGGTGGCGCATCAATCGTGACGACGCCGGCGAGCGCAAGCCCCCCTACTTGTAGGGGGGTTAGCGAGCCCGTTATGCTCTCCGGCCGCTTGGGGTCGGTGCTACCGCCGAAGATGTATCAGCCCACCAAGTACCGCCTCTACCCGTTCCCGAATCAGGAGAGGGAACTCCTCCGGCAGTTCGAAGAACTCCGTCTCCTGTGGAACCACGCGCTCGAGCAGCGACAGGAGGCGTGGCGGAAGGAGAAACGGTCCGTTTCGTACGTCGGCCAATGTCGGGACCTCGCCCGCTGGAGGGCTTACGACAAGGACGGCATCGGTAGGGTCTATGGACACGTTGCCCAAGAGACACTTGCCCGCCTGGACGACTCGTTCAAGCATTTCTTTCGGCGCATGAAGGAGGGCGGCAAGCCCGGGTTCCCGCACTTCAAGCGCGCGGTCACCTCTATGTGCTACCCGGACTCCAACGGGTCCGCTACCGTAGTCCCCGGTCGGAACGGGACATGGCGTCTCCGTCTCTCCAAGGTTGGGGAGCTGCCGGTCAAAGTCCACCGCGAGCCGCCCGAAGGCCGGGTCAAGACGTGTACGGTACAGCGGGAGGGCGATCGTTGGTTCGCCGTCCCCACCTACGAGGTAGCGGACCCCGCCCCTCCGTTCAACTCGCCACCTACGAGTGCGGTCGGGGTGGACCTCGGCCTCTCGCACCTCGCCGTTCTCTCGACCGGGGAGGCGGTCGAGTCGCCCGAGTTCCTTGGGAAGTCGGAACAGCGGTTGGCCCGCGCCCAGCGTGTCGTCTCCCGGCGGAAGAAGGGTTCCCACAACCGGGAGAAAGCGAAGCTCCGGGTCGTCCGGTGTCACGCGAAGGTGCGGGACCAGCGGAGGGACTTTGCCCACAAGGTAACGACCGGGTGGGCCCAGCGCCACGACCTCATCGCGTTCGAGGACCTGTCCGTCACGTCGATGCTTGGGAACGGGCACCTGTCGAAGTCGATCTCCGACGCCGGGTGGGGAATGCTCCGGCAGATGGCGGCCTACAAGGAGGCCCGGTGCTCCGGTAGGTACGTCGAGGTCCCGGCGAAGGGGACGACCCAGACCTGCTCGAAATGTGGACACCTCGCGGACCCACCGCTCACTCTCAAGGACCGCACGTACTCGTGTCCGTGCGGTCTTCGTCTCGACCGAGACCTGAATGCGGCCAAGAACATCTTGGCCCGCGCAATCGCCCAAGTACCCGGGGGCACCGGGGAATATACGCCTGTGGAGATTGGACCTCCAGCGCACCGCAAGGGGCGCCGAGTCCGGTCGTTGAAGCAGGAACCGCCTCTCGCTTCGGCGGTAGCACGATGAAGCGCGAAGGAAGCCCCCGAACTTGTTCGGGGGAGGATGTCACTCGGGCACGGTGGCGAGGTTGTCCAGCGCAATCACCGAGTCCGTCCTCGGGCCCATCCCTCCACCCTCCGGACTCCTCCTACGGATGAGCGGGCGCGTGGGCCCGGCCGTTTCGACCGATGAAGTGATCGCGGCCACCAGCAGGTCGGGATACGGCCCGCGCACGCTCGGGTCCTGCACCAGCAAAGCCGGCCGAGGCTCCCAGGTGCGGAAGTCGTATGGGGGAACTCGACCAGGTAGACGCCGCCGCGTCTAAGCTTCACGGTCATAGACAGCCATCCTCGGGTCGTCCCACTCGCGGGCGAACGAGGCTAGCCGGGCGCGGAGTTCCCTCGCTTCCTCGGGGGCCATCCCGATTTCGGAGATGGAGCGACCCCTCGACGTGCGGTCCTCTCCGTGAGGCGACTTCGCGGCCGCGGACGCCATGACGGCTTCAACAGGTCTCACCGGCCCCATAGCGGTTTCCTCGGTCACGGGATGCGCGGGAGAGCCGGTAGCGTGTCGCTCAGCCTGGATGTGGGCTCTCCGTAGCGCGGCCTCCGAGGAGGAGGTCGGGGCCGTCTACAGGCGGTGGCACCCCACCCACCACTTTCTGTTAGGTAGTCGGGGTAAGGTGAAATAGTAAGGCACGTAGTACCCACTAGTGGTCTCGAGATGGCGACCGAAATGGGGACGATGAGTACGAAGGGCCAGGTCACGATCCCGAAGGACGTTCGGGACGCCTTGGGAGTCCGCCCGGGGGATCGGGTGCGCTTCGACCTGGAGGGAGGAGAGCGAGTGATCCTACGGAAGGCGGAGCCTTCGAGGCTCACCGAGATCCTGGATCGGCTCGGTCCGTCGGCGGAGACCGGAGTGGAATTCCAACGGAGAGTGCGCCGTGAGTGGTCCCATCGTGCTGCTCGACACTAACATCTTTGTCTCGGCACGGAACCGGCGTGAGTCGGGCCACGAGACCTGCCGACGTCTGCTCGATCGCATCGACGAGGGAAAGATTCGGGCGCAGATCTCGACCGTCTCGATCGCGGAGATCCGCGCGGGCCTGCTTCCCGCCGAAGCCCGCACCATGTGGCAGGCCTTCGTTAGCCACCTGCTCACCTCTCCGTACTACCGGGTCGAGCCGGTCGACGTGGCGATAGCGGAGATGGCCGGCCAGCTCCGGTCCGATACGAAACTCTCGCTGCCGGATGCCCTCATTGTCGCCACCGGGCACCTGAAGGGAGCCGGGTTCTTGGTCACCCAAGATCGGCAACTGAGCCGACTCGAGACGGTCGTTGAAGTTCGGACCCCTCAGCAGATGGTCTAAGTTCGCCGGAAGCACCCGGATCGCCCTCCCGGGGTGGCATGTCACGATTTGTTGGCGGACCGGCGCTCCCCCTCGAGACCCGCGTTCATGGGCAGCAGAATCCGCAGATGGCGGAACCGCACCCATCGCGGCCGCCTCGTCTCCTGAATATGGAGTACCGACCGCCGATTCCTGGGCGAACGGAACTCGCGAAAGATCCGGCGCTCCAGTCCCGGCGGCAGGGACCCGAGCTACTCTCGATCCCCTGGATACCGGGCCCGTCGAAGCTTCGCTACGAGGCGGGGAAGGTCCTCGATCACAAAACGCCAGAGCTTGTCGGCCCGGACTTCAGGGTACTCATGGACGAGGTCGTTACGTACCTGGTCGAGGTCGTCCCACGGGATGAGGGGGTTCGCGTTCCGGAAGGGCCGTCCCAGTTTCGTAGCGGTCTCGGCGAAGTGAAGGACCCTCAGTTCGACCGCGTCCCGGAGTTCGGGGGACCGGATGTCGAAGAACGCCATTTTCCCACGGGAGGCGTACCGTCCGGCGATCGTCGCCTCCCGCAGCATGCGGTCGACCAGGGCACGGACCCGGGCCTCGGAGTCTTTCATAGAGGGACGGCCTCGGCCAACACTTGCGGTCGCATGGACCAGGGGAGGTCTCCCTCTTCCACGACGTCGACCGCGCGCCGCAGGATCCTGCGGAGTTCCGTCTCGAGACGGGCGTGGTCGAGGAGGGACGCCCCGGGCAGGGCATCCACCAGGAGGTCCACGTCGCTCCGCTCGCGGGCGGTGCGGCGTCGGACCGATCCAAACACCTGGACACGCTTCGCGCCATACGCTCGGACCAAAGTGAGGATCCGGTCGCGGTGGGGTCCCAGGACCTCGGGAATCCCGAGCCCGTTCCCGAGGTGAACCGGACGGACTTCGGGCACGTCCCAGAGTCTCGATTTGCATCGGGGACACATCCGGACGGGGATGCGTCTCGGCGTCCACGAGTACACGCAGCGGTGGCAATGGAACTCCGGCAACGAGACGGTCGGCATGCGCGGCGAACGGAGGTGGACGGGCCGGTATTAGACTTACGCATGCGTAAGCAGCAGCTGAGTAAGATGTGATGTACGGGATCCGGGGCCGGTACGATGACCCGAGCCCATACTCTACCGCGCGACAAAGGCCCCAGGGTGGTTCAGGTGGGCGCCGATTCGGGCTCCGATCGCCTCGGCCCCTCGCACCCGCGCCGCCCGGGCGCCTTAAGCTTCGCCGATTCCGACATCCTCACCGACATGAAGGACGACTGCGTCTCACGCATCGGTCTCGGGCGAGCCCGCCGTCCTGCGAAAGCCTGAAGGACCCAGCCCGGCTCACGGCGTCATGCTCTCCAGGGGTTACATAGCGCTCGCCGCGGTCGGTATCGTTCTGTTCGTAGCCGGCATCGTGTTCATCGCGCTTGACTACTCTGGTGTCGGTGACACCTCGGGCCTGGATCTCAAGGACGTAGGACTGGTCGTGATCGGGCTGATCCTCGCTGCGATCGGCGGCGCGATGGCCGTCCGCAAGCGGCCCGCGTCCCCGCCCTCGCACGGCTAGGATCGCCGACGTACGAACGCCCGGTAACTTACGCGCGCGAGGATCGCCGAACCTCGATCCCGGGTCCCCACGAGCAGGTTGCCGGAGCCGGGGCACATTCCCAGGGTCGTTCTCTCCCCGCCGGCTCCGGTCGCGGGGGCCCCCGCCTCCTCGGAAACGTCTCCGTGGGTCAGAGGTTCACGGGCCCGGCGGCGAGGGTCGCCACGACGACGTTCCGAGCCCGCTGAACTCCGAGGTCAAGGGACGATCACGGTCGTCGCCGCTGGGCTACGGAACCCGGCCGTGCGGTGGGTACCATCGCACTGAGGCTTCTTGGAAGAACCCCCGCATCGACACAGGGTCGCCACGGCCTTGCCGTCGACCATTACCACGTTCGGACCGTTCTCCATTGACTGGACTTCGACGTGCGCCATCACGACGGCCAGCGCGGGCCGACAGTTAAGCCCGGACTAGAAACGTCTAGACGCTATGCGGGGTCGCGGGAGCTTCAGGTGTACGGTTCCAGAATCTTTTTCTCGATCACGGCCAACGTCACCGAGAGGGTGGAGATGGCCACTCCGATCCTGGGAGCGAGTTCGGTTAGAGAGATCCGGCGAGGTACGTCAAAGTAACCTTCCGCAAGCGCACGACGCAGGATCTCGTGTTGGCGGGGAGTGAGCGAGGAAGCGCCGGGGGAGAGAGGCGAGCGGCGCACCGACTCCACCCGCACCCCGGTCGCTTGCGACTCGAGCTTCTCTAGGAGCCTGTGAACCTTGGGCTCGGGGCCCACCACGGTCCAGGTCTCCATCCCCCGCTGGATCGGGATCGGGAAATGCCGAAGTAGCTTGAGCGTGCGGAGGAGGGAGATGAACGGGTCACCTCGGTAGATCACGCGATAGAGGCCCGACTCCTCTTCCGCACTGATCACCTCGACATCCACGACGTTCGGGAGCGCCCGGATCTCCGCGCCCCAATCGCCGGCGTCTCCGCCTTGAATCCGGACCTCGATCAGGGTCAGTCCGCGGCCCACCTCGAGGCGATCGATCAGATCGAGGTGGAGGTCCGGGTGAGCGAGGGAGAACGGTCGCGACCACAGTCCTTCCGGTTCCGTGACCTGGAGACGGATCGCTAGGATACGCGGCGGTGTCCCTCCCGGACCACGAGAGCGCGGGCGCGGACCGGTTGCGGAGCCTCCTCCCAAGCCTCGGAACTACCCTCCGAGCGTGTGAAGGCCGCTCTTGCTAAAGCGATTCTCCTCGCGGGAGTGCTCAGAGGATCTACACCCTGCGCCCGTCTCGATCCGATCGATCGAGAACGGCCGGGCCCCGAGCGCGACCGGCGGACCGAACGGTCTAGACACCCACGCTTTGAGTTCGGATCTCCGTGCAGCAACCGTAATGAGAAAACCGGTACGTCCGATCCTCTGGACCGGCCCGGTAGGTCATTCCGCACGAGCAGCGATGTTCGAGACGAAGAGAGTCTATGAGGCTCCGTCGTCGGAAGATGGAACGAGAATCCTGATCGATCGGCTCTGGCCCCGTGGAGTCAGCCGGGAAGCAGCCCGCATCGTGGACTGGCGAAAGGAGTTGGCTCCCAGTGAGGAGCTGCGCAGATGGTACTCCCACGATCCCGCCAAATTCCCCCGGTTTCGTGAGCGGTATCGGACCGAACTCTTCCATCGCACGGACGCGCTGGCCCGGCTCGTGATGGAAGGCGAGCGGGGTCGGGTGACCCTGGTCTATGCGGCCAAGGACGCCGAGCGGTGCAACGCTACGGTCCTGAAGGAACTGTTGCAAGAACTCTCCGCAGACTCCCTCAGTTCCTCTCATTCGCAGGGAGCCTCTTCGAGTGCCCCCTCGCGCCCGTAGGTTGAAGGGAACCGGCGGGCCCTGAGCTGAGGCGACGATGCGGGCGGGCGAGCGGGCGTTTGTGATCACGGTGAAACCGAGGTGGTGACGATGCGGGAGCGATGTCCGGTATGTGGACGGGGGGCACTTCACGATGACCTCGCGGAGGAAGCCCCCCAACGAGTTGGGGGGAGGAATCCGCGACCCGTTATACAGAATCGTTCCATCCCCCTTTCATGCCTCTCCAAACCCTGATGGTGCGGATGGAGCCGGCCCCGGAACAACGGGACGCGCTGCTCCGCACTGTCGAGGCGATGAACCGCGGCTCGGACTACGCCGCCAAGGTCGCTTTCCGGGAGAGGTGTGCCAACAAGAACGTCCTCCAGAAGCTCGTCTACCGGGACCTCCGGGAGAAGTTCGCCCTCTCCGCCCAGATGGCGATCCGCATCATCGCCAAATCGGTGGAAGCCTACAAGCGGGACAAGGCCGTCCAGCCCAAGTTCCGGCCTCGGGGAGCCGTTCCCTACGACCAGCGCATCCTGTCGTGGAAGGGGCCGGACACCGTCTCCCTGTTGACGCTTTCCGGGCGCATCCGGGTCCCGGTCATCTGGGGCGAGTACCAGAAGCGGGTGCTGGAGGACCGGCCCGTTCGAGGACAGGCGGACCTCATCTGGCGGGACGGGAAGTTCTATCTTGCCGTCATCGTCGAGGCTCCCGACGTTTCCCCCTACGAGCCGCAGGGAGCGCTGGGAGTCGACCTCGGCGTCGTGAACATCGCCACGGACTCCGACGGCACGACCTACTCGTCCGAGCCGGTCGACAAGGTCCGTGGGAAGGCCGACCGTCTCAAGGGCCGGCTCCAACGCGCCGGGACCCGGAGCGCGCGCCGCCACCTTCAGCGCGCGGCTCGGCGCGAGTCCAACTTCCGTCGCCAGACGAACCACTGCATTTCCAAGAGTATCGTCGCGCGGGCCGAAGACACGAAGCGAGCGGTCGCCCTCGAAGACCTCGGGGGCATCCGCGAGCGGACCACGGTTCGGCGCTCCCAGCGGCGGCGACACCTCTCTTGGAGCTTCGCCCAGCTCCGCGTCTTCGTGGAGTACAAGGCGGCGGCGAAGGGAGTTCCGGTGGTCCTCGTGGACCCTCGGAACACGTCCCGTACATGCCCTCGGTGCGGGACGATCGACCGGAAGAACCGACGGACGAGGGAGGAGTTCCGATGCGTGTCGTGCGGCCTCGCTGGGCCGGCCGACCGCATCGCCGCGACGAACATCGCGGCGAGGGCCGGAGTCGACCGGCCCATCGTAGCGGGGAGTGAGGAAGTGTGGGGACATGTTTCCGACCTCAGCTGCAAGCCACCGATCTTGATCGGTGGTCGTTGACGAGTACATGCGACCGGACCCGGACGCGGTCTGGGCGTTCGTTAGGGACCGGCTCCCCCGAATCGAGCGACAACTGCGGCGCGTCCGAGTACCGGCTCGCGAGACGCCCCTCCGGGAAATTCGCCGAGATTGAACCGACCGACGGGCGAACGATGTCCCCCGCTTCGCTGGGGGTTGGCCGGCGATGATGGACCCTACGGCCGGACCTCGACAAGCCCGCTGGGCCTGCATGGACAGCCTCATGGCGATCGTGCGGCGGGACGATGCCCAAGGGGTGCGTCTCGAGGCGGAGAAGGACTACGGCGCGCCCGGAGTGATCGTCTGGGCGGAGCGGGTCACGCAGGAACACGAGCAATCGGCCGAGGAGGAGGGTACCGCACACTTTGCAGGAACTGGTACCCGACATCTCCCTGAGAAGGGAACCGGACGCGCGGTGCTGTAGGCCGGACCTCCGTTGAGAGTCCGATCAAACGGGAGAGCGGCTCCCACGGGATGCCTCCTTCGATTCGACCGACCTACTCCGACGTGCGGGAGGTCACTCGGATCCGCCGGAGACGCCGCTCCAGGCCCGGGAGTACGTCGCGCGCGAAGACCCAGGCTTGGTCAAGGGCGAGCGTCTGATACTCGTGGAGGAGGTCGTTCCGATACTCAACGAGGTCGGTCCAAGGGATCTGCAAGTTCGCCTGCTGCGTACGCTTCGAGACCTTGCTGGCCGCCTCGCCAATGATGGCGAGATCGTAGGCGACGATCTTCTGGACTCGGCGGTCCGCTTTGAAGGCGTCTCGACCGATCTTGAGTTCACTCGCGATCGATTCCAGGTGTTCGATGATGTCGCTGATCCGCCGTGCGTCCCGGTCGGGAGGTTCGCTGCGCGGGCTCACAGCGGTACCGCCTCCGCAACCACCTGAGGCTGAACGAGCCACTCGAGCGATTCTTCGTTGACGAGGTCGACGCGCCGGCCGAGAACGGACTCGAGCTCTCTGCGAAAGCGGACGTTCGTCAGAAGATCCACCGGCCGTCGGTACTCCACGAGAAAGTCGACGTCGCTCTTCCGCGTGGCTTCCTGCCGGGCCACCGACCCAAACACCGAGAGAGACGCCTCGTATTTCCGGCAGAGAGCCGCGATGCTGAGGCGAACCGGGTCGATGACCTCCCGGATCCCCTCGCCGAAGCCGTACGTCGGGATCCGAACCTTGGGAACCGCAAAGTTCGGCGACTTGCAACGGGCGCACGTCCGGGCAACGCGCCGGCGAAGCCGCCATACATACCCGCACCGATAGCATCGGGCGAGTCGGCGCAAGCGCTTTGTCATCGTTGGGGCCCCCGTTCATCCGAGGCTAACTATCTTACTTATCTCTATCGGCGGAACCCCGCATTGAGCTATCGCAAGCGTTCTCCGTTGCCCCGCTCGGCGGAGGCCGCCGGTACGGCCGGGCAGGGATTCGCGTGGGGGGACGACGCGCCGGTGGTGCGTCTCGGGGCCGAGAAGGGCTACGGGGCGCCCGGGGTGATCGTCTGGGTCGAGCGGGTCACGCACGAAGGCGAGGAGGCGGGGGATTGAGCGTTCCGCAGGTCTCCCGGCAGGGTCACCGAACGTCAGTCCCAAGGACGCCGAGCACCCGCTCGGTGATCGCGGAGTGAACTTTCCCGCCGGGCATCGCCCACGGATTCTCCGGGGCGTGGATGATCCTGAAGGAACAGCCACCGGCGGGTTTTGGACAAAGGGCTCGAGTCCCTACGGCCTGTTGCAACCGGCTCCCGTAAGGGAGGTCTCGTGCTCCCTCAGATGAACCGGACACCGGGGAGGTGGCGCAGTGCGGCGTCGCTGGTGTACAGATCCGCGTGGTGCCGTCGGGCGGTGGCGTAAATCAGGGCGTCGGAGAAGTGGAGCC